>Ga0326727_10019942_pt1 | contig 13384 bp, 17 predicted proteins | sample MB2enrmetagenome_FD_207643 | JGI IMG/M metagenome (GOLD analysis project Ga0326727, IMG submission 207643) | Lab enriched peat soil microbial communities from McLean, Ithaca, NY, United States - MB29MY | ecosystem: Environmental > Terrestrial > Soil > Wetlands > Peat | place: USA: New York...
GATCGATCCAACCTGCAGAAAACATTGATTTTATTGGGAAGTTTTGGAGGCGCGGGGCGGGATCGAACCGCCGCATAAAGGTTTTGCAGACCTTCTTCGTATGACCTAAGCCTCAGTATTCATGCGGGTTTCGTCTTCAAAGCCCTCAATTTTGTCCGCTTTATGTCCACCCCCTCGCATGAATGTTGATCTTCGATGCAGATCAGTAGACACTCGCCGGCAAACTGCTCAACCAAGCTGACCTTGCCCGCGACGCGGCGCTCAGTCACCCGACCACGCATCGATACCTGAACTTGCATGAAACCGGTTGCATTATTGCGCTCGTCCGCCCGCTGGCAACCAACCCTTCGACGGCGCTCGTCAAAGCGCCGAAGTTGCTGTGGACCGATTGCGGCCTTGCCGCCTCGTTGGCCGGAATCAAGTCCTCCGCGGAGGTGACGGGCCGCATGGACGCGGGATTCTGGCTGGAGCAGACTCTCTTCCAGACACTGGAGACGTGGCGCGCCCTCGATCCGCAACAGCGCAAGGTGCACTACTGGCGCGACCGAGCAGGGCATGAAGCGGATTTCGTTTTGGAAAAGGCTGGCAAACTGGTCGCCTTCGAAATCAAGGCAAGCAATCAGGTGACGTCGAGCGACGCAATTGGAATTCGCACCTTCCGGGATGATTTGAAGCGTAAAGCATCTTTTGTGCGAGGGGTTGTGTTGCATGGCGGCCATCCAATACGACCTGCCGCTGCTCAGCGTTGACTCCAAGATGGATGCTTTCGGCGTGCGCCGGGTCAAGAAGCCAGTTGGCCTACCGTAGCCGATTCTGCGGCGTTAAAGTTTGCATGCGTTTTGTTGCTGTTCAATGACAATAAAGTGCCATCCTGGATAACAAAGATTCATCCTGATGCCAATGCTCGCCCCCGAGAGCAATATCACCCCCAAAGACACGACAGCGGCGCGGCATATAGGCGGTCGCCAAAGGGGACGCTCTTTTCGCCGTCGTAGAGCACGACGCCCAATTTGAAATCATTGCTACAGGCCTCTGCCAACTTCCGAAGTCCCTTGAAGTCTCCCGTGTTCACGGTTGCGCTTGCTTTGACCTCGACGCCCACTAAAGCTCCGGCTCTATCTTCGACCACTATATCCACCTCGTTCTGATCCTTATCCCGGTAGTGATAAAGGGCGCAAGTGTCTTCTATCCAGGAAGTCTGCTTCAAGATCTCCGAGAAAACGAACGTTTCCAGCAGCCTGCCAAAGATGCCTCGATCCTTTTCAACGCGTTCCGCAGTGGCTCCCACAAGGGTGGCGAGCAGGCCGGAATCCAGGAAGTGAAGTTTTGGCGTCTTCACCATGCGTTTCAACGGATTCCGGTACCACGGTTCCACGCGGCAGACAAGAAACAACTGCTCCAGAATGGCGACGTATTTTCTGGTCGTTTTGTCGTCAAAACCAATCTGGCCGCCCATCTGGCTGAAATTGATAAGCTGACCGGAGTGTTGAGCAAGCACCTGGAGCAGTCTCGGCATCTGATCCAGTTTTTCGATCTCGGCAATATCGCGCACGTCTCTCTGCACAATGGCACGGATGTAGTCTCGCGCCCATGCCCCGCGCCTCTCCGGTTGTTTTCGCCTCAGCATCTCGGGATAGCCACCAGTCAATACGGTTTCCACGAGGGTCTTGCCGATCAGAGATTCACCGGGTGTGCCGAGCTTCCCCTGAAGCGCTGTTTTCAGAAACTTGGGCTTTCCGCCGTGTATTTCGGCTTGCGAGAGAGGAAGCAGATTGACGATCTCCATGCGGCCCGCCAAACTCTCGGAAACCTTTGGCACGGTCAGAAGATTGGCTGATCCGGTCAAGAGAAACCGGCCCGCCCGGCGATCCTCATCCACAGACCGCTTGATGGCCCGAAGAAGATCGGGCGCTCGCTGAATCTCGTCAATCGTGGACTTTTCGAGTCCGCGTATCAGCCCGGCTGGGTCGCTGCGCGCCGCAGCCAGAACGGTATCGTCGTCCAAGGTGAGGAACTCACGATTGCCTGAGACCAGTTTCTGCACCAGAGTAGTCTTGCCGCACTGGCGGGGACCAGTTACGAGAACAACCGGAGTGTCCTCAAGCGCAGTTGCGATAAGTTCAGACGCAAACCGTTGATATAGTGCACTTCGCTTTTTGTCCATTTCGGATAGAAGCCCCGTCCAGTTCGGATTACGCGCTAGTCTATTTCGGATTATATCTCCGTCCATTTCGGATTAAAAGCCATTTTTTCTTGATTTTAGAGGAACATTGTCGCAATCAAGCCCCCACTATCTGTCGAATGAAAATAATGATTCATCCTCATGCGTATTTGTTGGCATTTTGGCAACTTCCGGTCCGACCGTGGCTTCTCCAGGATGATTCCATCTTTCATGTTGCCTAAACCATCCCTGAAAACAATAGAGTTAACAGCTATTGAGGATGGCACTTTATTATCCGTTAACAGCAGGAACTGCAATGCGCCCACACAGTCGCGTCCAATCGCATTCAGCAGGCTATAGGCATCACTCCCTTCTGCTTGCGTACGTGCGGCGATACGCCTGCGCAGTTCCCCGTTGTCTGGTAGCAGATTCTCAAAGACCGCCAGGACAGGCGTTCCCGTGTAAGCAGCTTCCCGCAGAGGCAAAGAAAGAGATACCGGTAGCGTGTGCGGCCATGCCAGCCAGTCGGTATCGTATTGAAATGTGATTGCTCCAGCAGGATCGCGCCGAAGCTGTCCGACGAGCCTGCTGTTCAAGTAAACATTCAGGGGAACATAGCGAGGCTGTCTGGCCATCAGAAGATCCTCTCAATGTCCTTCGTCGAACCCTTGGACCGCGGGCGAACCACCAGTTCCAGGTTGAGAGCCGCCAGCGTGTCGAAGAGCGTACCCAGGCGAGCATTCGTCGCTGAATTCTCCAGGGCTGAAATTGTTGCCTGGCGCAATCGGATGCTGGCTGCAAGCGCCTCCTGGGTAAGGCCTGCCGCTTTCCGGTAGCGCTGCAGAACCGTGCCGAGTTGCTTGGGGGTGCGAGTGATCTGATCCATCGAAACACCTCCGTCTTATACGGAATGCCGCATAATTCTCAAATATACGCTATAGCGTATTTCTGATAAAACTGGAATTCAGTCTGAACGCCCCAGGAGGTCTGGGCATAATCGGAACAGTTCACGTGCCGGCGAAAAGCGGGCGAGGTAGGCACCGGAACTCGCCGGACTAGGCACTAGAACTCGACAGTCTGCAGGCAAAGGACCATTTCGCTTTCACGGCGACGTTCTAACTGGCTAACTAGGCGCGGAAACGTTCTCCGATCTCGCCAGAGCAATTGGTGTCCGCGCTGAACTGGAAAAAGGGGTCGGGCACGATGCACGTTAAGAGACACCGTCTGTTGGCGGTGCTATGAGTGCCTTTCAGTTCAAATATCCCGCACATGCTTTGGCTCATCAAGGAACTGGGCATCAGAACAGTGGCACTGATTAACGTTCTCGTCGGCCCCTCCGGCCAGGTTGTCTGTGCCAAGAGCATCTCTGGATTGCCTATGGTATTGAAGCCGGTTGAGAAGGCTCTGCGATCCTGGAAATTCAAGCCTATAGCATTCAATAATCGTCCTGTTGCATACCTGGGCTTGATGCAGTTCACACTCTGTAACACGTCCTGTGGCGAAGAAGGCCCATCAATGACGCTTCTGAAGTGAGGAACATCCTGCGAAATGACGGAGCCGCGAATTCCCGCGTGGTTTGGAGAGTTCCGAGCGAGTCGTCGCCCAACCGTACACGACCCCGATCTTAGCGTTCTGTCCGCGTAGGACCCGGTCAATCGCCCGCAACTAGCAACGTTGCTCTCCGAGCTTCCAAAAGCGGGAGGACTTGGGTCACCAAGGGGTTTAGGCAACGGCTATCACAACTTTGCCGCGAACATGGCCTGACTCGACATGGCGAACAGCTGCTGCGATCTCGCGCAAAGGGTAGGTGCGCTCGATAACGGGAATCACTGTTCCTCTTTGGACTAGATCGGCGAGAATGGCCAAGTCTTCGCGATTGATTTTGGCGAGCAGGCCGGGCATTTTCTGGCTGACAAAACGCGACCGAACCGCATTCTGAATCAACTGCGCGAGCATATCCCAGGTGCTTCGCTCTGGGCCCCCGCCGCCGCACGAAATATAGGTTCCGCGCGGGTGGACAACGCGCAAGCAGTCAGCGAGCGAGCGATTGCCCACGAGGTCTAGGAGCAGATCATAGTGCCGGGCTGAACAGGCGAAATCCTCATGGGTGTAGTCGATCACTTCGTCTGCTCCGATCGACCGAAGCGGCTCGACATTTCTGGTGCTGCACACCCCTGTGACACGTGCGCCAAGCGATTTAGCAATCTGCACGGCAAAGGTTCCCACGCCGCCTGCTGCACCGTTGATAAGAACGGTTTGCCCTGTCTGAACTTTTCCTTTGTCGCGCAGGCCTTGCAGCGCGGTGATTCCCGCAATTGGCAAGCATGCGGCTTGTTCAAACGAGATCTGTTGCGGCTTCACTGCAAGCTGCGATGCGGCCGCGCAAGCATATTCCGCAAAGGAGCCTTTGGCCGTGCCGAAAACAGCATCGCCGGGCTTGAATGGCGCGACCTTGGCGTCGACCGCTTCAACTACCCCGGCAACATCGGCACCGAGCCGCGGAAACTTCGGCCTGCCCATTCCGCTGAACAGGCGGATGAACGATGGCGTTCCTCGCAGGAAGTGCCAGTCATACGGATTCACCGAGGCGGCGTGAACCCGGATCAGGACCTGGCCTTCAGCAGGAGTGGGTTTCGGGATCTCCTGTAACTCGAGTACGCCCGGGGAGCCGTAACGGTGATAGACGATTGCTTGCATCGGTCGATCTCCACTTCGATTATCTCGCCGGCATCCATACGCGGAGTAGCGAAAATAGGAGCGCGACGACGATTTCTGTTTGGCGTTTCGGTATTCAGGGCGGTTGGTTCGCAACTCGTAGATCATACAGTAGTTACGAGGAAGGAAAAGCGAACAGCGGCGATTGCCCCAAGCATTGTCAAGACGTCGAGAAAACATGATACTTGGCGACTTCCCATTACCGATCACACATCGAAAAACTCAACTAATTGATTCTCAAGACGATTGCTGTACTTATTCGCAGCATCCGCAAGATGACGAGGAATTTGGCCGTTCCCGGATTTGTTCACTGATCAGCGCAATAGCCCGAGTTCGGGAGGATGACCATCTCCTGCCTCTTGGAGCCAGCCTATAGGGTCGCTCATTCACTTCGACCGTGCTGGTCAGAATCGCACACTTTGTAACGATGCTTGAGGTTAGAGTGAAGTGCGTATGGGTAGGCAAGAGACGATTCCGACCACGCAGCGGGGATTCACAATCGCACGAATCTCGTTATAGAGGCTGACCTATCAGGGTTGATCATTGCCTTCGATTAGTGTTGAGGAAGAAAGCGACTTTATGATCACAGCGTTCACGAAACAACGGTTTTTCATTGGATTAGCCTCTGTTTCCATCATCGCGTTCCTCGGAACAATGATGGCGCCGGCTCAACAGCTCGACACGGCAGAGATTATTCAGCTGGTTGACGCGGCGGTCAAAGCCAGAGTCGAAAGTATTGTGGGATACACGGTGACCGAGCACTATGCAGTTTACAGGAACAATGACGAAGTCCATCCTGCGGCTGAAATGATGGTAAAGACTACCTACAGGAAGAATACAGGCAAAGATTACACAATCGTCTCGCAGAGCGGCTCGGCGCTTATCCGAAGATTCGTGTTGAACGCAATTCTGGACAACGAGAAGAGCTTGAACCAACCCGGCGTTCGCGAGGGAGCGTGGTTCACTTCAGCAAATTATGAAATGAAATTGAAGCCCGGCGGAAACAAGTTGGTAGATCGGCGAGATTGCGTTGTTCTTGCCTTGACCCCCAGGCGGAAGACTCCCTATCTTATCGAGGGAACTCTGTGGGCGGACTCGAGGGATGGTTCGATCGTTCAAGTGCAGGGAACGGCGGCCAAGAGTTCTTCATTGTTGACGGGGCCCACGCAGGTGGTTCGCCAGTACGCAAACATTGGCGGCCTTTCGCAAGCCACCCATGTCAGAGCGGTGTCAAACAGCACAATGTTTGGTCAGACTATTGTAAAAATCGACTATCAGGGCTATCAGGTTCAGCTTCGTCCGCCCGCATAGCGGGCTTACCCCTCGCCGATGCTCGACCTCGATTACCAGCCCGTCCGAATCGTTTCTGTGCGGTCGCCGTCCAGCCCTCATGAATGACGTCAGGAGTTCGATGCATCAGCGCGCAGGGCTAACCGTGACCGGCGGCAGAGACGCAGACTTTAGCTGGTCCAAATCGGTGACCAAACCTTGCCAGCGAGATGCATTCTTTTTGGTCTCGATCGGCAGTGACAGATCGGAATAGAAATCGAGAATGTTATCGCGCAGTTGTGGCGAAGTCAGATTGAACTTTCCTGCGGACAGATCGGCAAGCAGGCTTGCGTAAGATTCATCCGCAAGAGAGTATTCCGCCGCTTTGGTCAACTCGCCACTATCAAGATCGCAGTCAGGCAACACCAGCTTGTGTGCACGCTCTTCTTCAAGAAAGGCGCGGTAATGATCGGTGGCCGTGTTGATGCTCTTGATATACAGATCTTCGGTTTGCGGAGTCGGATTGTTGAACCCCAGCCCCTTGAGAGGACCAACCTTCGGAATGAAGCGCAGGAGCGTCGCCATAACGCGAGTTCCTAAACCCGGCTTCGTGTAGGTCTTGCCCCACTCTCTTTCATAGTCGGAACGCGATAGACGATAGAGAAATTTTCGCTTGGCGAAATTCGGCGTTTCGCGGATCAGGTCTTTTTTATGCGTTTCCAACGCGACATTTGTCATACGCGGAATCATACTACTGATAAAGAAGCGGTAGGAACCAACCGCAAGGTTTTCGTTCTTGAGCACATCTTTCAACTCGAGGCCATATACAACTGGAAAGGCGCGCTCCAGAAGCGGCTCTGAAACCTTGAATCCGATGAAATCGTGATACTGCTGGGATGCATAACGATTCTTCGCAACTTGCAGCGTGTCGAATCCGAACTCGGTTTTCAAATGCGCCGTCTTGTCCTGAGCATAGCGAACTGACCTGCCGTACCTGGCTCGCAGCTTGGGATATGCGATGGCCACCGCCTGATTGATCGCTGGGTGACCGGCAATATCCGACGTATAGTGCGATAGCGCGCCCAACGCAAAGGCATATTCGTTGGCATCCTGGCTTTCAAGAACCAGCTCGCTGACAAAGTCTCCGCTGCGAACGTAATGCGTCAGGTTACTGAATTTCTTGTCGCCGAACGGGTAATAGCCCAGATCCTGGATGACAGAGCCCCCATAAGCATAGGCATGCGCTTCCCGAATCTGGTCTTCAGTAAGCCCTGGAAAGCGTTGCAGCAGGAGGGAACGAATTTCACTCGTCCATAATAAATCGACGATTTCTTCGTGGGTCAGCACCGAGTATGCGAACAAGTTTCCGCCGCACATCAGCACGGCAATTATCAACGCTGCCACGCGCGACAGAGGAAAGCGTAAGCCCTTGGCCAGGACGCGCGGGAACATTGCTGCCCTCGGATCATGGCACGCTTGTCTGCTCTGCAGCCGTGTGAGAAGAGCGCCAGTCAGCACCAGTATCAGAATCACAATCAAAGCAATTCCAGGCACGCTTCACTCCTTCCGTCATTGCGCATACCCGGTACTATGCACACGACGAGGAACATATTGGATTATTCAGCGGGGCCAATGAAAAGCAGCGCAAAAGCAACCACTTCGCCGGGAAGAAGCGCGTGTCCATGCCCGACCCAACGCAAGGTCTGAAGTCGTGTCGATCGATCAAATCCATCTGATTGCGCCGCGGGCTGAGGACTTCCAACACTCCTCAGGCCCTACCCGGATTAGAGAACGTGACGGCGTCCGGTGACAAGGTTGAAGATCAGAATGACCAACGCTACGACCAGCAGAAGGTGAATCAGGCCGCCGGCAATATGAAAGCTGAAGCCCAACAGCCAAAGAACCAGAACGATCACAAAGATTGTCCAGAGCATATGCATCCTTTCAACGCATTGCGGGCACTGAGGACCTGAAACCTGTTCAGAGCGCCCGCGATGAGTTCACTACCGGTTACCCTCTGCTAGTTGGCAGCATGGGCCTGCGCTTTTGCCTCTCTGACTGCATCGATGAACCGGTTTGCAGCAGCCGGCGTCTCAACTTCGCCCTTCAGAACGCGATGAGTCGAAACTTCATGCCCGTAGAAGGCATCCATGGAACTGTCGTCACGGCGAACATCGGCTCCTGTCAGAGTGAGTCCCGCAAATGCGCCTTTGGCGCGCGAGTAGGTCAGGATCTCGGTATTCAGCTTCCAGTCGGTATCGGCAGTTGCATGGCGTCCAACCGGTCCGGCCGCCGCGGAGGCATCTGCTCCAAGCTGAAACTTGGCGTCTTCCAAGCGCTGCATTCCTCTGTCGCCCTGGAATATCATGACCAGATCCACGCCTTCGACGCCGATCTGCAATCCCCAGCTGCCGCCGGTAATGGCAAAGAACGCCGGCGAACTCCAGCCGTGTTCTGTCCGGCAAGTTGCTACGCCCCTGCCATTCTCTCCGCCAAAGACAAGGCCAGCCTTGATCATGCGCGGCACAACAGCGACGCATTGTGCGTGCTCCAGTACTTCGTCGGGGATGCCTTTATCCGGCGCGGCCATGATCTCGTGCAGCACCGTAGCTGCATTATCCAACCGGTTCTGCACTTCTTCCCGAGTCTCCGACCAGGCAACGGTAGCCGCGCCCAGACTGAACAATGCCACCAACGTCATAAACTTCTTCATGCATCTCACCTTTTCTACCCATGCGCAGCGTCACTTCGATTTCGCGCACTTGAGGCGCACAAGGTAGTTCTTACGTTAGATGCGCCGTCCGGCGCCGTCTGAGCAAAAGCGCTCAAGAGAGCGGGGGGGATTTCTTCGGCTTGAGAAAATGCTTTTCGCGACCTTGCGCATCCCAGCCGATGCGGTTTCTGGCGGCCACGTCGCCAAGTCTGCCAAAGGATTGAATGAACGCAAAATGGGTGTTCAGAATTAGACAGATCGCCGCTTCTGCTGGCACACCCCCAAGGCAGAATCTGACTGTAGGTGTGTGGCTGGACGTATGCCGCATAAACTCAGTGTGTGGGTAAATTGTTGAATACCTTAGCCTTGGTTTCCATCGTGATTCTGCGCGGGCGGCGGCAATTTCGTTGTGAACTTTATGAACAATGTTGTGCGCAAATCGCACTACAATAGCTGCGTGAGACCGTATTCGGAAGGAGGCGTCTTCAGGTGGTTCAGCTTGAAAAACCCGCGTTTGATCTTCAGGCCTTCCTGACCAGTGCAGGCCTGGGACGAAGAAATGTCCAGCTGGAGCCCAAGAAGGTTTTCTTTGCGCAGGGAGACCCGGCGGACGCGATTTTCTACCTGCAGAAAGGCCACGCCAAAATCACTGTTGTTTCCACAGCCGGCAAGGAGGCCACCATCACGCTCCTCTCCGACGGCGATTTTGTCGGAGAGGGGGCGCTCGCGGCAGTTCCTGGGCTGCGCCTGGCGACGGCCACTGCGCTTACAGCCTGTACCGCGCTCAAGATACAGCGGGATGAGATGGTCCGCGTGATGCACGAGGAGCACGAATTCTCCGACCTGTTTTTGAAGTTTCTGCTGGCCCGCAGCATGCGCATCCAGGCCGATCTGGTCGATCAGCTTTTCAACTCCAGTGAAAAGCGACTGGCACGGATTCTGCTTTTGATGGCACAGTTCGGCCAGCCTGGCGAGCCGCAGACGCTGATTCCAAAGATCTCGCAGGAGACCCTGGCGGAGATGATCGGCACTACCCGCTCTCGCGTCAGCTTCTTCATGAACCGTTTTCGCAAGCTCGGTTTTATCGAATACAACGGCCACATTCGCGTTCACAAGTCGCTGCTGAATGTGATTCTGCACGACCGCTTTCCGGACGATAACGCCGAAAAACCGGAGATATCGGACCTTCCGCAGTCGTAGCTCGAAGCCCGCCCATAGGCTTCGTCACAGACCTGTGCGAAATTGAACAGCATGACAATTTGTTTAATGGGACACTCGCTTCAACTCCCTGAGGGGTGCTGTTGGAGGGGTGAGTTATGTCCGTTACGAAAGCAAGGCTCCTTATCGTCGACGACGAGCCTTCGATTCGAATGTCGATTTCGCTCGTGCTTGCTGAGATTGGGTATCCCGTCCGGTCTGCTGCCGACGGCTTTTCCGCACTTCTTGAGATCCGGCAGGAAGTCCCCGACATTCTTCTTTCCGACCTCAACATGCCGGGTATGTCCGGCTTCGAATTGCTATCCGTGGTCCGACGCCGGTATCCCGCAATCAAGGTGATCGCCATGAGTGGCGCCTTTTCCGGCGACGAGGTGCCCTCCGGTGTTGCCGCCGATGCCTTCTATCAGAAAGGCAGCAGCATCATATCCCTATTGAGGATTATGGAATCCCTTCCCCGGCCAGAGCGGATCTTGCTCAGGCCGCCGGACCCATCAGAGCCCATCTGGATTCAGAGCGTCGCATACGACTCTTCCGGAGAGGCCTATGTTTCGATTGCCTGCCCGGAGTGCCTGCGAACCTTCACCCAGCCTCTCGACCGTTCGGCAAGCTTTTTGCACGAAACAAATTGCATCAGTTGCCACACTTCGATTCACTACGCAATCCTTCAGCCTACAGACCAGATGCCTCCGCCGGCTTTTCCGCGGAAGCTCAGCGCGGCGATGCCAAAACCGCAGGGAACGCCATACCTCAGTTACTGAACGTAGCAAGAAAGAGATATGCCGATGCGCAATATCGCTGAACTGAACATGCTCCTGCGTGGGCAGGTTGAGGTGCCCGACGGCCTTAAGTTGGCTACAGAGGAGTTTTGTGCAGACTGGAACTTTGTACGGCCAGCGGATGCGCGCCGGCTGGAAAAGAAGATTCACACATGCGGACCAAATTTCACCAATAGTGCAGATGAAACGATGAGAAGTGGCGTGGGAGATTCCTCGCAGGAAGCGATTGCCAATGCACTCAAACTGACTCTTCGCCACGTGAGTGACACTTTGAACGCCGTGGAAGTTGAACATATCGAGTTAACGCAGTATCCGTGGTTCTTTCTGGCCAGGGTGAGCATCTGTCCATATCGGATTCAACAAGGCGCGGTTCTGCCAGTACCGGATGAAGCCATTTCTCTCCCGACCGCTCCGCGACCCAGGCGGTTGCCAGTTCATTCACCTGAGCTTTATCCGCACTTCGGCAGCGCTATACCGATGCTCAAAGAGATGCTGATCTCAACCGGAACTTCGCAAGCGAGGCCCCAATGACGATTCTGCAAATAGCGATGATTCTGTTGATCTTTCACCGGGCCTTGCGTGTTTCTCGATATCCTGTACCGAACCTCGCGCGCAACATTGCTGGATAGAATGCGCTTTTGCGCCTGATGCGGATCTTGCGCCATGCTTCTCAGTGCTCCTCACATTAGTCGACATATTGCATCCTCAATCAGATGCGCCACCGACAGTGGCCAGCATCATGTGCACCACAGGTGGTCTGAACAGCTCAGACCGTGATGATTCCGGTCTCTAATCTGAATACTGTCGAGGCAGGCTATCAAAGCCCCGGCTAATGTGAGGAGAATTCATGAACGGAATCAGGCTTCTTGTGTTATCCGCTGTTGCTGCATTCTTGATTACGGCAGGTACTCCCAAGGCAGCGGCTCAGATCAGCATCAGCATCGGAGTCGCCCCGGTATGTCCCTATGGTTACTATGACTACGCTCCTTATGGCTGTGCTCCTTATGGCTATTACGGACCAGAATGGTTCCATAGAGGCGCATTCATCGGCGTTGGCCCCTGGTTTCATGGCCCCAATAACTTTCACGGCCATGTAAATAACAGCTTCGATCCACAGCACGGCTACAGTGGCCACAGACCGGACTACGGCGAGAGAGGCACAGAACGGCGCCAGGCTCCCAGGCGGTTCAAGGGAAATGAAATGCGCGATGGGCGTGGCCACGGGGGCGGAGAGAACCGCGGCGGCGACGAGAGACGCTAACCGTTGCATCCATGCCAACGGCCGGGCCGTTGGACTGCTTGCAATGTCATCTAAAGCGCCGATTCTCAGGCTGGAACAAAGCGACTGTCACTCTAGTGTGACAGTCGTTCAGCGGCTTCCCTTTTGATTGAGGCACTTGAATAACATTCCGGTGCCTCGAACAAATTTACAAGTAGTGCATCTATTGAGGTGGACCTTTGAATAAGAATCGCGTGGATGGAACAATCGATGAAGTAGTGGGAGGCGCCAGGCGCAAGGCCGGCGAGTTGACGGGCAATACCACACTCCAGGTCAAAGGCATGGCTCAGCAGGTAAAGGGCAAGGTCGAAAATGCCTGGGGCAAGGCAACGGATGCGGTCCAGAAAGCCATCGAGAATACCGAAGTACACATCGATACTCATGTGAATCTTGAATTGAAGAATTCAACCGAGAATATCAACCGCAACAAGAACAAGTAAGACCTCTCCCATAATCTTGACGACCCACATTCCCCTCCTATATAGGGTGAGATGTGCGCGGTCGGCAAGAGGAATCTCATGAGACAGCCTTGCCGGATGGACGCGTATCCATCCGAGTTTCGCCGATACAGAAACGTTAGTCTGTGCCGGCATGAAATCCCACACGAAAGAGGATAGACCATGCTCAATTCAGACTCATTGCTTCGCGCCGGCAGGATGCCGGTTCTAATGTTGCTGATGGCAGCAGCTATGCTGTCGGGATGCAAATCCAAGCAGGAACAGGCGCTGGATCAGGCCAAGCAGCAGGCGGCTACAACCGGACAGGCGCAACAGGTGGTTTCTGTAGACAAGAACGGGACCACAACTACGACAGTCGTACAGCCGCCAGCGGCGGGGCAGAAGAATGAAGTTATTACGACGACCACGACACCGCCCACGGCAGGGGTGCCTGTTCCTGCGCCTGTGGAGCCTAGAGTCTCGGCAGTGCCGCAACCGCCTCCGGCGCCGGTCAACGTAACCATCCCGGCAGGCACGACGCTGGCAATCCGGATCGATCAACGCATCAGCGTAAAGACCAGCCGCGCGGGAGACAGGTTTACCGGCGAGATAGTAGATCCTATTCTGGCCAGCGATAACAGTGTGCTGGTTCCGAAGGGTGCGCTGGTAGGCGGCGTGGTGGATGTGTCGCATCGTCGGGGACATTTCAAGGGCAGATCGACTCTGGAGTTGCGGCTGACCTCACTGACGCTGAACGGAACACTGTACCCATTGACCACACGAGACCTTGCGCGCACCAAGAAGGGTAAAGGAAAA
>Ga0326727_10019943_pt1 | contig 13383 bp, 13 predicted proteins | sample MB2enrmetagenome_FD_207643 | JGI IMG/M metagenome (GOLD analysis project Ga0326727, IMG submission 207643) | Lab enriched peat soil microbial communities from McLean, Ithaca, NY, United States - MB29MY | ecosystem: Environmental > Terrestrial > Soil > Wetlands > Peat | place: USA: New York...
TCGACCGCACCGCCGAAGTGGCCCGCGAAGCCTATGCCGCCGAGATCGCCGCCGGCAGCCTCCAGGTTCTCTCCAAGCCCAACGGCGGCAAGGCCGCTGCCCTCAATTTCGCCCTCGACCGCGTGAGCGAAGAAGTCTATGTCGGCATCGACGCCGACACCGTCATTGCCGCCGACGCCATCGCCAAGCTCATCCCTCACTTCAAGGATCCCCGCGTCGGCGCCATGGCCGGCAACGCCAAAGTCGGCAACCGCGTCAACCTCTGGACCCGCTGGCAGGCCCTCGAATACATCACCAGCCAGAACTTCGAGCGCCGCGCACTCGACCTCTTCCACGTTGTCACCGTCGTTCCCGGCGCCATCGGCGCATGGCGCACCGCTCCCGTCAAGGCCGCGGGCGGCTATCCCCTCAATACCGTTGCCGAGGACGCCGACCTCACCATGAACCTCCTCGAACAGGGCTACCAGGTCAACTACGAAGACCGCTCGCTGGCCTATACCGAAGCCCCCATCGACGCCAAGGGACTCATGCGCCAGCGCTTCCGCTGGTCTTTCGGCACACTGCAGGCGGTCTGGAAGCATCGCGCCGCATTCGTCCGCAACAAGGCCATGGGCCTCTTCGCCCTGCCCAACATCCTCATCTTCCAGATGTTCCTGCCCCTGGTCTCGCCCTTCATCGACATCATGTTCGTGGCCGGCATCGTGGATTACTTCATCGATCGCCACTACCACCCCGAGGCCGCCTCCGCCGCCAGCCTGGAGAAGCTATTGGCCTACTTCGGCGCCTTCCTGCTCATCGACTTCGTCACCTCCTCGGTTGCCTTCTCGCTGGAGCGCCGCCACCCCGCCAACAAGGGCTCCGGATGGCTCCTCTTCCACATCTGGCTGCAGCGCTTCGCCTACCGCCAGGTCTTTTCCATCGTCCTCTTCAAGACCCTCAAGCGCGCCATCGACGGCAAGCCCTTCAACTGGGACAAGATTGAGCGCACCGCCAAGATGAGCAAAGCCACCGAGGCGCTGACGGAGACGACGTAGAGCCCGCTGGCAGTGGGGCAATGTTGGCTGTTTGCCGAAACGCGAATTGGAGATTCCTGTGAAACTGAGTTCGCAGCGATCTTCTGTTGCAATCCGGTAACGCGTGCGTTACCATTCTCTATGATTGAGCTCCGCGAATACGTCGATGCAAAAGGCCGCAGCCCCTACCGGGATTGGCTGGTGAAGCTCGACGCGGCCACAAGGGCGCGGGCGATCGCCGCCGTTCTGCGCGTGGAAGGCGGCAACTTCTCGGCAGCCAAGGCCGTGGGCTCCGGGGTTTCAGAGTTGCGCCTCGACTTTGGTCCAGGATACCGGATCTACTTTGGCAAGGATGGAGAGAGGCTCGTGATTCTGCTTGCCGGCGGCACAAAAAGGCGGCAGCAGACAGACATCGAAGCGGCGCATGCGTTATGGGCTGAATACAAGAGACGGAAGCGGGAGGAATAGATGACCCTGACACGAAGCTTGAAAGAGACGATCGCGGAGCAGCTCGCGAGCCTGGACTTTCGCCGCGAGTTTCTGCGCGAGGCGGTGGCCAACATGGTTGCGGGCGATCTGGAAACCGCCAAAGCGGTCCTTCGCGAGTACATCAACGGCACAGTCGGCTTTGTTGCCCTGGGAGAGGCCCTCTCCAAATCGCCCAAGAGCCTGATGCGCATGCTCAGTGCGAAGGGCAATCCGCAGGCGCGCAACATCTTTGAGATGGTGGCTTGCTTACAGAAGATCGACGGCACCGTTCTCGAGGTCCATGCCCGCAAGGCAGCCGCGGCCTGATCGGCAGCCCGCCAAAGGAACCTCCGCGCCTCGCACCGGCCAGCAGCCCCGTACAATCGACCCATGCGGTCCAATTCACGTCTAAAGCAACCGCGCGTCCTCTTCCTGGGCCGAACCACGCTCGATGTTCTCTACCGGCTCGACCGGATGCCGGAGGAGGACACCAAGGTCTATGCGCGCGACCTTCAGGCCGCGCCCGGCGGACCCGCGCTCAACGCCGCCGTCACTCACGCGCTTCTCGGCGGCAAGGCTATGCTGGTCAGCGCCGTCGGCAACGGGCCGTGGGCCGCGCCGGTGCGCCGCCAGCTTCGCCGCCACGGCGTCCGCCTGCTCGACCTCGCCGCGGGCACGGCCTATGAAACGCCGCTCTGCACCGTTCTGGCCAATGCCGCCAACGCCACCCGCACCATCGTGAATCCGCCCATCTCCCAGGTTCCCCTGCGCCACCTCTCGGCTTCCTGGGCAGCGGAGATGCCCTCCTCCTGGGGCCGAATCCCGCCCGTCGTCCTCACCGACGGCTTCTTTCTTGAGGAAACCTCGGCCTTGATCTCCGCCTGCAAGAGCGCGGGCGCGGCGATCTGCCTGGATGGCGGCAGTTGGAAGCCCGGAACCGCGGAGCTGGCTCCGCTGCTCACGGCTGCCATCTGCAGTGAACGCTTTGCCATTCCCGGCCCTGGCGGCGGCCCAAACGGCGATTCAGACGCCGTCTTTGCCTGGTTTGCCGCCAGGGGCGTTCCCTATGTGGCCGTCACGCGCGGCCCAAAACCCATTCTCGCCAGCGCCCGCGGCCGCCGCTTCGAGATCGAGGTGCCCGGAATCGCCGCCGCCGACACCCTCGGCGCGGGCGACGTCTTGCATGGAGCCTTCTGCTACCACTTCGCCCTCAACCCCGACTTCGAGCCGGCCCTCCGCAAAGCCTCTGAAATCGCAACCCTCTCCTGCCAAGGTCCTGGCGCCCAAGCATGGGCCCGGCAACCCGCCAAAGCCACAACCACTTGACCACGGCGGGCTGTTCCCTATTCCCTACTCCCTATTCCCTATTCCCTACTCCGTATTCCCTACTCCCTGAGCCCTACTCCCTGACCCCTGATCCCTGCCCCCTGACCCAGCACCGCCGCCGCCATCCGGTTCAGCGGCGTCTCGATGCCATGCTTCTCTCCCAGCCGCACAATCACTCCATTGCGCGCGTCGATCTCCATCGGCCTTCCCGCCAGCCGGTCCGCCAGCATCGAGTTGACGGAATCCCTCGGCTGCGCGCGATACCCATCCAACACCTGCTGCGCCACCGTGTCGTCCAGCCGCGCGCCCTCCGCTCGTCCCACCGCTACGCACTCGCGCGCCATCTCCAGCGCCACCCGTCCCAAGGCCTCATCCCACAGCGCCCCGGCGGGCTTCAACGTCAGCGCGTTCAGCGCTCCCGGCGCGTTGATGCACAACTTCCGCCACACCGCCGTCTTGAAGTCCTCCGTCAGCTCAATCTCCGCCCCGCTCCCATGGAACAGCTCCGCGAACTCTCGCCCCAGCGGCCCCGCTTCCACCTTCATCCGCGCCACGCCGCGCTGCGCCACCGTTCCATCCGGCCGCCGTTCCACCGGGCAATCGATCACCACCGGCACAATCCGCTCCGCCGCCACATAGGGCGCGAACCGCTCCCGATGTTCCACCCCGTTCTGCACCACCGCCACCGGCGCTCCATCCGCCGCCAACCCCCGCAGCCACGCCCCGGCCCCCGCCGCGTCATAGGTCTTGGTCGCCACCAGCACCCAATCCACCGCCCCGGCCAACGCCGCATCCGTCAGATTCCGCGCCTTCACCCGCACCACTCCCTCCGGCGTCTTCACCGTCAACTCGCCCAGCGCCCGCCGCGTGCACAGCGTAATCTCATGCCGCCCCGCCGTCTCCAGAAGCGCCGCCAGCACCCCGCCGATCGCCCCCACTCCCACCACCGCCACTCGCGCCATCCCGACCTCCTCCCTCCATCGATACAATCCCAAAATACACGCTCCGCCCGCCGCTCCCCGATTCCCAAGCCGCGGCTCGCGCACGCTGTCACGGCAACAAGCCCCTCGCCGCTGATACAATTTCGGGCATGGAAACCATCCAGTACAACCTCTCGCAGTCCCGCATCCCACTTGCCTGGTACAACATTGCCGCCGACCTGCCCAAGCCCATGGCGCCGCCGTTGCATCCCGGCACGCTCCAACCCATCGGCCCCGCCGACCTGGCCCCGCTCTTTCCCATGGCCCTGATCATGCAGGAGGTCAGCACCGAGCGCGAGATCGAGATTCCCGGCGAGGTCCGCCAGATCTACGCCCAGTGGCGTCCCGCGCCGCTCTTTCGCGCCCGCCGCCTGGAGCAGGCTCTGGACACGCCCGCCCATATCTACTACAAATACGAGGGCGTCAGCCCCGCCGGCTCGCACAAGCCCAACACCGCCGTCCCCCAGGCTTACTACAACAAGAAGGAAGGCACCAAGCGGCTTTCCACTGAGACCGGAGCCGGCCAGTGGGGTTCGGCGCTGTCCATGGCCTGCGCCTTCTTCGGCCTGGAGTGCAAGGTCTACATGGTGCGCGTCAGCTATGACCAGAAGCCCTACCGGCGCGCCATGATGGAGACCTTCGGCGCTTCGGTCACCGCCAGCCCCAGCACCGAAACCGAGTCCGGCCGCGCCATTCTCGCCCAGCATCCCGACTCCAACGGCTCTCTGGGCATCGCCATCTCCGAGGCCGTCGAGGTGGCCGCCAAAGACCCCAACACCAAGTACGCCCTGGGCAGCGTGTTGAATCACGTGCTGCTGCACCAGACCGTGATCGGCCTGGAAGCCATTGAGCAGATGGCGTTGGCCGGCGACGACCCCGATGTTGTGATCGCCTGCGCGGGCGGCGGATCGAACTTTGCCGGCCTGGCGATGCCCTATGTGGGCCGCAAGATCAAGGGCCAGAGCCACGCCCGCATCGTTGCCGTGGAACCGGCCGCCTGCCCCAGCCTCACCAAGGGCAGATTCACCTACGACTTTGGCGATACCGGCCATCTGACCCCGCTGGTCAAGATGCACACGCTGGGCAGCACCTTCATGCCTCCGGGCATCCATGCGGGCGGGCTGCGCTACCATGGCATGGGTCCGCTCGTCTCGCACGTCATGGACCTGGGATTGATTGAAGCCACCTCGGTTCAACAGCTCGACGCCTTCGCCGCCGGCGTTCAGTTTGCCCGCGCCGAGGGGATCATTCCCGCGCCGGAATCCAACCACGCCATCGCCGCCGCCATCCGCGAAGCCCTCACTGCCAAGGAAGAGGGAAAGGGGAAGACGATCCTCTTCGGCCTCAGCGGCCACGGGCACTTCGACATGCAGTCCTACATCGCCTACCAGGCCGGCAAGCTGGAGAACTACGAGTATCCCGCAGAGGAGATCGCCATGGCCCTGGCCGGGCTGCCGGTGGTGGGCTAAGAAGGGGTCAGGGGTCAGGGATCAGAGAACGGAAATCAGGAGAGCGGGTGCCCCACCCTCGCCGCGCCTTTGTTTTTGCGGCTAGGGTGGGAGTTACGGCCGGCTCTCCAACACGGCATCCACAATCAGCGCCGCCTCGACCGCGGAGCGGACGGCGTGGACGCGAACGACGGAAGCTCCATGGAGAATGGCGGCCGCCAGGGCGGCGAGGCTGGCCGCTTCCCGCGCTTCTACCGGAGCGAAGGGAACGGATTCGGTGGCCGGATTGCCCCCAGCGTAGAGCGGCGCGAGCGTGCGGCCCAGGAACGACTTGCGGCTGAGGCCGGCGAGCAGCGGACGGCCGAGCGAGAGCAGTTCCGCCTGGCGAGCGAGCAGCGCATAGTTCTCGTCGAAGCGCTTGCCGAAGCCGTAGCCGGGATCGAGCACGATGGACTGGGGCGCGATGCCCGCCTGGGCGGCAGCGGCCAGGCTTGCCGCCAGGCCCGAGCGCACCGCGGCCAGCAGTTCATCGGGAACTAGTTGCTGCTGGTTGCGCCACTCCTCGGGACGTCCGCGCGTGTGCATCAGCACCACTCCGCAGCGGGACTTGGCGCAGACGGCTGCCATTTCGGGGTCCCACTCGAAGCCGCTCACATCGTTGATAATCTCGGCGCAGGCGGCGAGGGCCGCGCGCGCCGTCGCCGCCTTGTAGGTATCCACGGAGACGATTGCCTGGGGCCGGGCGGCGAGAATCCCTTCGAGAACCGGCAGCAGGCGGGCCTGCTCTTCTTCGGCGCTGACCGCCGGAGCCGACTCCGAGCCGGCTGCACCGCCCGCGCGCGATCCGGGCCGTGTGCTCTCCGCGCCCAGGTCGAGTATGTCCGCGCCTTCGTCGAGGAGATGCAGCGCCTGGGCGACGGCCGCCTCCGGATCGAGGAAGCGCCCGCCGTCGCTGAACGAGTCGGACGTGATGTTGACCACGCCCATGATGAGCGTGCGCCGGCCCAACTCCAGAGTGCGGGTGCGCAGTCGCCATCCGGCTATCGTGCGCTCAGGTGGTTTCATTTATTCGGGCAGGCTTGCAATCGAAGATGCAAGTCCGCGTCCTCCAGGATGGGTCGAACATTGGGAGTCAATCTCCATCTACGATGGTACGCCGCACTCCAGCGTGCCTCCTGCTACACTCCGTCCATGAAACTCTCTCGGCGAGTTCTGTTGCTTCAGTTGGCGGCGGTTCTGGTTTCTTTCAACGCGGGCTTTGCGCAGGCTCCGGCGCACGGCGGCGCAAGACCCGCGGCGCATCCGGCGGCGCGCGCCGTCCCGGCCAAGGGGCCGCTGGCGGACCGCATTCAGGCGATTCTGGCCGAGCCGGCGCTGAGCCATGCGGAGTTCGGCATCAGCGTGACCGATCTGGATGGGCAGCCGGTTTACGGATTGAACGAGGGGCGGCTCCTTACTCCGGCCTCGAACGCCAAGCTGGCGACCACCGCGGCGGCCTATGCCCTGCTGCCGGTGGAGACGCTGACCTGGACCACGAACGTGGTGGCCGGCGGCGAGATCGACAGGCAGGGAGTGCTGCACGGCGACCTCATCCTGCTGGGCGCGGGCGACCCGACGCTGAGTGCGCGGCGCTATCCGTACCGGGAACCGGAGGCTGGTCCGCTGGGGGCGGCTCCGGCCGCCGCCAACCCATCTGCCACCAACCCTCCTGCCGCGGGCCGGGCCACTACGGGTCCGCCGGCGGCCAGTTCCTCTTCTGGCAAGGAAGAAAAGCCGCCCAAGGCGATGGACGTGCTGAACTTGCTGGCCGAAGAGGTGGAGCAGGCAGGCGTGCGGACGGTGGACGGCAGCGTGGTGGGCGACGACACCTTCTTTCTCTACGAGCCCTACGGGCGGGCCTGGGCTTGGGACGACCTGCAATGGAGTTACGGCGCGCCTGTCTCCGCGCTCACCTTCAACGAGAACACGGCGGAGCTGACGATCGCGGTGGATCGTGAGTTGCCGGGCGGTGCCGCGTCAGGGGCAGCAACCGCCGAGTGGACACCGGATGTGGAGTACTACACGCTGGACAACGCCATGACGGCTGCGGCTGCGGATCAGGTTGCGCCGTCGGGAGCGCGACAGGGTGCCGGGCAGGCCGCAGCTCCCGGGCTCGAACGCCGGCCTGGCTCGATGCTGGTGCGCGCCTGGGGAACGGCGCCCGCCGATGGGTTCCATGCGGCGCTGGCCGTCGAGGACCCGGCGGAGTTCACGGCGGCGGCCTTCACGGAGGCGCTCAGGGGCCGCGGAGTCAACGTCACGGGAGGGGCTACCTCGCGGCACAAGTACTCGATCGACTCGGGCGATTTCAGCGCCGAGCGGGCGCAACCGCTCAAGCTGAGCCGCTCTGGAGTTGTGACGATGGCCGCGCCGCTGGAGGGCCGCAAGGTGCTGGCCAGGCGCGTCTCCGTACCCGTGGCCGAGGATATTATGGTCACCAACAAGGTGAGCCAGAACCTGCACGCCGAGCTGCTGCTGCGGCTGCTGGGCAAGGTGCATGGAGCGGACGGCAGCCTTGCCGAGGGCGCGCGTGTGGTGCGGCAGTTTTTGCTGGGTGCCGGCGTGGACGACGGCGACTTCTTTCTCTACGACGGCTCGGGCATGAGTCCGGACGATCGGATCGCGCCGCGCGCCTTGACGCAGCTCCTCGCTTATGCCTCGCGGCAGCCGTGGGGAGCGGCCTGGCGCGAGACGCTGCCCGTGGCTGGAGTGGACGGCACGCTGGCCGGGCGATTCAGGGACTCGGCATTGAAGGGCCGGCTGTGGGCCAAGACCGGGACGTCGAACGAGGGGAACGCGCTTTCCGGGTACCTGACGGCGGCCAGCGGCAAGACGCTGGCCTTTTCGATTCTGGTGAACGGCCACCGACCGGGCAGCGAAGCCGAGGTCCAGGCCATCGACCGCATCGCCGAGGCTATAGCGGCGGCGGAGTGAGCCTGTATCATCGGAAGCAGATGCGCACGCGTTTCCTTGCTGGTTCCCTGAGTGTTTCGATTGTCGCGATTGCCCTTGCCGCAGTGCTGCCGGTTATCGGCTGCCGTTCGTTGCCTGCCTCAAAGCCCGAGGCGTTGTGGACCATTGAAGAGGCGCGCGGAGCGCAGGTGTATCAGCAGAGGTGCGCCAAGTGCCACCACCCCACTACGACGCGTCCGCTGAACGGGCCGGGGTTGCAGGCGCTGACCAAGGTGAGGGCCATGCCTTCGGGCGCGCCGCCCACCGACGAGCGGCTTACGCAGGTGATCCTGCACGGACGGAATAACATGCCGGCCACGCAACTGACCGACGGCCAGTTGAGCGATCTGCTGGCCTATCTGCATACGCTATGACGGACCCCAAAACTAACGGCGGGAAGAACCAGCAAGCTCAACCGCCCGGGCGCGATCTGCTGCCGCTTCCAGCGCTGGCGTTCATCAGTCTCTACCTGCTGGCGCTGGCCGCGGTCATCGTTCTCGGCGTGGTGGCCGGGCGGCATTATCCGCCGCTGTTTCTTCTCTTTGCCGCGTGTTTTATCTCCGCCAGCGCCGGACTGCTGCTGCTGCTGCGCTGGGCCTGGGCCCTGGCCCTGGCCGCGGTTTTCCTGCTGGCCGTCTACAACCTGTGGATCTTCGCCAGCCAGCATCAGGGGGCCGCGCTGGTGCAAGGGCTGTTGAACCTGATCTTCTTTCTCTATCTGGTGCGGCCCGAGGTGCGGGAACGGCTGCGGTAAGGAAGCAGCCAGTTCTCAAAATGCGCATAGAACAAAGATTAGGGTAAATATCGTTGCGAGGGCAAAGAATCCTATCTGACAAAACGCGGGTATTCTGACATGGGGCTTGTAAATGGCATCGACATCGAATTCTGCGTCGGGTGTCGCGACTGTCCCCGTCAACGCCATTAGCGACCAAATGCCGCACAGTGTGGCCATCAAGTAGCAAACCCATGCCGTCTTTGCCCAGGGACTGTGGGGGAAGTGGTCGGAAAAAAGCATTGTTACGGTCACAATGCTCGTCGACAAAGTTATAAGTTGCTTCGCCAAGTCGGAAGCAAAGTCGAAAGCCTTACTTGCTCGCTCATCCATTGGGGCACCTAGCAAAACGGATAACACGGACAGAGTTTCACGCGTGCTGCAAGCAGCGTGTGCTCGTGCAGTACAAGTGGAGCCTCGGGCTGGTACTCAATCCCCTCATTGACTCCGGCAGTGGCGTATGCCTCCGTTGCGGCGTACGTCGTAGTTTTTGCCTCTTCGATCATCGCCGCAACGATTTGCTCAATGCGTTGCTTTGCCGCCTGAATCTCGGCGGGCGCATCGACTTGAGCATCTGCTTCCAGCCTCGCAGTGCCTGACTCTATCAACGAGCGGAGATCTGCCTCGCATTCAGGCGCAATCAGATAACCGCCCTTGTAAACGGCTTCTTGAGCGGTCAACCATAGCTCCTCGAATATCTCTGAAGCGTTCTGCATGCTACCTGCCTCGATGCATTGGATGGGGGCAATCGTACGTCAAGAGCACTTACGTGTCAAGCTGGGGTCGCGCGGCCCGATATTGTGCAGGTCAAATCACATCCCAAACCCCATCCTCTTCCGCGCGGGCTGAATTACAGCTCTCATGGGCACAGGCTTTTCAACTTGTCCATCGGCTTGGGTTTGAAGGGTGGATAGGGCAGATGGCGGGAGTCCATGAACTGGTCGGGGAGGGTCCCTCCGTATGGGAGCGCGGCGTCCGGATCCTGCGCGTAGACGGGGTCCTGCTCCACTTTTGGCAGTGTGGCAAATCGGAAGCCTTGCTTGCGGAGCAGATCGATCAGGTCGGGAAGCATGAGCGTGGTGAAGGCCGTGGCGTGCAGCAGCATCACGTTGGGAATCTCGCGGCCGAAGGCGATGCGCGATTCCTCGCGGCCCAGGCGGATGTACTCCGCCGCATTGTCGAGGTAACTCTGCCGCAGCCAGGCGATGGCCGCCGGGTCCGGCTTGGTTGAGCAGCGAGCATAGGCGTCGTTCCAGGCGTAGTCCTCAAAGTCGAGCGTGACCTGAGCCACGCGGTAGCCGTTCTCGTTGAGCCAGGAGCGCACGGCGCGGCGCTTATCCAGCGTGTCGCCCTCCCACAAGTAGGGGTAGCGGAACCAGCGCCAGTCGCGCGCGCCGGCATACTGGGCCAGAGCCGGCTCGTCGAGGGCGATCTCGCGCTCGAAGGCCTCGGCGGTGTTGGCGGCGAGCGAGAGGTGCGACCAGGTGTGGTTGCCGATGTTCATGCCGGCATCGACCCAGATACGGAGGGCCTGCTGGGCGTCGGGATCGTTTTCGAGCTTGACGGCGTTGACAAAACCGTATGTGCCCTTGAGATGCGCGGCCTTGAGTTCAGCGGCAAGGGCGGCGGCGATCTTGGCGCGATTCTCACCCGCAGGCAGGCTGCCGGCGGCGGGCAGATCGTCAAAGGTGAGCGCTACGGTGGGATGGCTGTCGAGGACGCCTGTGAAGGCCTGGCTGGTTGGAGGTGTGGCGGGCTGATATGAGGATTGGAGCGCTGCGGCGACAAGAGGCGCAAGCATCGCCATGCCGAGCACAATCAGGGGCTTAAGCAATCGGCGATTCATTCCAAACTCCTCTGATCGAACTCAATGGGGATTTCCAACTGCGTGACGGCCAGAGGCTCAGTGGCCCTGGGGCTGCGGAGAAGCCGCGGGAAACGGGCAATGCCGAGTACTGAAAGGGCACTGCCGAAGCAGCGCCCTTTCAAATCAGCCATTACTCGCCGCAGCCTGCCCTAGCCCAATGCGGAGCACTGGGAGATGATGGGAGCAAGTTGCGAGACAACCGATCCCGAAGACCCCGCGCCGTCGGCCCGTGGCTCCAAAACGAAGCGGAGGTTGTCGGCGACAATGGCGACAGCGGCCTTGAGCTCCTTCTCGAATGTGGCCACCGACTTCTCCAGCCGCTGCAGATAATCGTCGCGTATCCGGTCTGCGTTGCGGCTCAGTTCCGTGTCGATGCAGGCCAGCATCCGGCTATAGACAGCCCGGCGCAGCATGGACTTCGGCAGGACAAAGATCAGCTTGTCGAGCTGGCGTTGAAACACCGGTTCCGTGCTGTAGTGCAACCGGCTCTCGACCGACAGGGACGAAGTCAAAGCCACAGGCGCGACCGGAACATCGAACAAGCCCCCAGCGGCCCTTTGCAAGCTCTCCAGCACGGCGTTCGTTCTTTCCACAAACCGGCGCGACAACGCCCCCAGTTCCAAGTGAATGCGCTCGTCTTCCTGCGCACGCCAGTCCTCAAAAACGGCTTCAACCTCGCCCAGCATGAAGCGATCGAGCAACTCGGCAAGCTGTTCGCGGGTCTCGTTTGGATGCTCGGTGCTGAGCTTGTTCAAACGGCTGCGCACACGCGGGGCGGCAGAGGCGACGTGCTCCTTCAGGTCTTTCTCGATACGGGCAATGAGGGTGGCGGTATCTTGCCGCAGCAGATGGCTCACATCCTCCAGTTCCTGATCCGCAGTAGCCAGAGTCTCTTGGAGCGAGAGCTTTCTACGGGCAATATCCTCGCCGGCCATGAACCGGGCGCGCTCCCCAACCATGGCTGCAAACCGCAGCGTGGTTGCAATGCGCAACAAATCGATGGCCACCGACTGAAAGAGCGTCTGCTCCTTCTCCTCGGCGGCAAAGTGGTGAAGGCGGGCCATGAGCGGGCCCATGGCGTTGCGCTCATGGGGCACGTACTCCAGCCGCTCCTTCATGACCTGCCGCGCGGAGAGCGGAAACACCTCCGGCTGCTTGATGCCGACATGGTTTCGCAACTCATTCTCAAGGAACGAGACGAGGGCTTCGACTTCATCGGGCGTGGAGAGGTCCGTTTTGTTGATGACGAACAAGAGCTTGGGCACATCCAGCCGAATGCGCCGGAGGAAGTCCGACTCTACGGCAGTGACGGGCGGGTCGACGGAGAGAACCACGATAGCGGCATCCACCTCGGCAAGAAAATCCTCGGTCGTCGACGTGTTATCGCGGTAAGTGGAGCCGATTCCGGGTGTGTCGATGAGGTCGACGCCCATGCCCAGAAGGGGCGAAGGGTACTTGACCTCAGCGGAGGCGACCTGCTTTCGGTTCCCTGGGTTGCCGGCTTCTGTGATGTACTCGTAGAGCAATGCGACTGGAATCTGCTCGACTTGACCCGTCCGGAAAAAGATCTCCGCCGAGGGAGATTCTCCGTACGTGACCTTGGTAATGACGGAAGTGAGCGGCAGGACTCCCGTGGGCAGAATCCTCGCGCCCAGCAGCGCATTGACAAAAGAACTCTTGCCCCGCTTCGTCTGTCCCATCACGGCCAGGTTGAAGCGATTCTTCTTCAACTTGTCGGAAAGCGCTTCGAGTGACGCGCGCAAGTCCTCGGACTGGTTGCCCTCAGCAAGAGCGGAAAGCTCATCGATGGAGCGGAGGAGAGACCTGCGAACCAACTGGATGATGCCAGACTCGCCAGCCGCAGAGTATGCCATGGCGTACCTCTAGGACCTTTCGAGAATTCCCAGGGCTTTCGCGGAGGTCCAAGAATAACGTAGCACATTCACAGGGAGATTGCGATCAGCCTTTCTCAGCCAATGCAATCACCGGAATGAGATGTACCAAGAGAGGAACGAGGCAGAACGGCCTTCAAAGGCGATTGGAAAGGGCGTCGTCGAGTGGGCCGGAGAGAGTCGATCCACTTCCTCCCTTCGGGCGGATGGATTCGGATCGTCTTGGCGATTCCTTGAGGGCAAGAACCGCTTCTGGCTGCCGCCAGACCCCTGCGCCCGTCGAATTGACGTTCTTGCGATTGCCCTCCGCCTCATGCCGCCTGGGGGGAAGTTGGCGGACGCCGCTGCCGGTACAATGAAAGTGTGATGGAACTGGTGCAGATCGAGCCGGCGCGGAAGGTTCCGGCTCCCAAACCCGAGTGGCTGAAGGCGCGCGCGCCGGTGGGCGAGAACTACCACAGCCTCAAGCGTTTGGCGCGGTCGCTGGGGCTCAACACGGTGTGCGAGAGCGCGCAGTGCCCCAACATCGGCGAGTGCTGGCATCACCGGACCGCCACCTTCATGATGCTGGGCAACCTGTGTACGCGGCGCTGCGGATTCTGCGCCGTGCCCAAGGGCAGGCCCGC
>Ga0326727_10019950_pt1 | contig 13381 bp, 11 predicted proteins | sample MB2enrmetagenome_FD_207643 | JGI IMG/M metagenome (GOLD analysis project Ga0326727, IMG submission 207643) | Lab enriched peat soil microbial communities from McLean, Ithaca, NY, United States - MB29MY | ecosystem: Environmental > Terrestrial > Soil > Wetlands > Peat | place: USA: New York...
GTGCGCTCCATGAGCTCTGCCGGCGTCCCTGTCGCGAGGACTTTTCCCGCGTCCATCGCGACGATCCAATCCCACTGCTGCGCCTCGTCCATATAGGCCGTCGAGACGACGACGCTCATGCTCGGGCGACCCTTGCGAATGTCGTCGATGAGCGTCCAGAACTGGCGCCGTGACAGCGGATCGACGCCTGTGGTCGGCTCATCGAGAATGAGGAGATCCGGCTCGTGGACTAGGGCTCCACAGAGCCCCACCTTTTGCTTCATCCCTCCCGAGAGCTTTCCCGCCGGACGATCGGGGAACGGTCCGAGTCCTGTGGCATCGAGCAGTTCTTTGACGCGGCCGGTGCGCTCGCTCGGCGAGAGGCCAAAGAGCTGCGCCATGAAGTCTACGTTGTCGTGGACGCTGAGCTCCAGGTACAGGTTCTTGCCGAGGCCCTGCGGCATGTACGCGATCTTAGGGCACACGGCGCGCCGGTGCCGCACCTGCCTCATGTCGCCGCCGAGCACGTCGACCTGTCCCTCTTGCAATTTCCTTGATCCAGCCAACAGCCCCAAAAGCGTTGACTTGCCAACGCCGTCCGGACCGACGACGCCGACCATAATCCCCGTTGGAATATCGAGCGAAATTCGATCGAGCGCGAGCACTTTGCCGTAGTGGTGCGTGACGTCTCGAATTGAGGCGACCGGCTTGCTATCCGAGGGCGGGTACGAAACCACTGTTTCCATAGAGCACCTTAATTGGGCGTACCCGAAGAATGGTTCGTCGGTGGGTTCAGGAGGCCCTTTTCCAACCACTGCGGAAACGTGGCGTCGGGTCTCACCTTCACATAGCCGACGCCGCGCACGCCCGTCTTGATGCGCTCGATATAGTGTGTGACGAGCTCCGATGGTATCTGAATCTTGACGCGGAACATCAGCTTCTCGCGCTCGCTCTTCGTCTCGACCTGCTTTGGCGTGAACTGTGCTTCCGGCGACACGAAGCTGACGTTCGCGGCAGCGGTTTTGTTCGGTTCGTAGTCGACGGTGATGCGCGCAGGCGCGCCGGTTTTCAACGCGGCAGCCTGGTCGGATGGGAGGAATATCTCCATATATACGTCGCTCAGATCCACGAGAGTCAACGCCTTGCCGCCGGGGCCGAGGACCTCTCCAGGTTCGACCAGGCGATAGAGTACCCGACCGGTCACGGGCGAGATCAGGGTCGCATCCTTGATGCGGCTTTTGGTCACTTCTACCTGCGCCTGGGCGACTTCGATCTGCTGCCGCGCGGCGTCTGCTTGTGATTGCGCGGTGGCCGCCCGTGCTTGCGCGGCGCCCGCCCGTGCTCGCGCTGCGTCCGCCTGTGCTTGTATGGCTTTAAGCGTCGCCTTAGAAGTCTCTAGGGCGGTCTGGCGGACATCGAAGAGGGCCTGCGACGTCGCATTCTCCGCGAGCATCCTGCGCTGGCGGTCGGCCTCGGTCTGCGCGAGTCGGATCTCGCTCTGCTGCTTCTCGGTGTTGGCGTTGGCTGCGGCGATGTCCGCGTTGGCCGCGGCGATGTCCGCGTTGGCCGTTGCGATGGCGGCTTTGGCTGCGGCAAACTCCTCCCTGGCGCCTGCGACGGCCGCCTCGTTCTTTGCCTGCTCCGCTTCGATCGTCACCGTGTCGAGTCGCACCAACACCTGACCCGGTTTCACGAGGTCACCCTCGTCCACCAGAATTTCCTTGACCCTGAGCGGCTCCTTAGCGGAGGCGTCTGAGAGCTTGGCTTCGATACGGCCGTTGCCGGACACGATCCCCGCGGGGAGCGCCGACCGCGTTGACTTCCAGTATTTGTAGGCCAGGACGCCGCCGACCACTAGGACGATCAGGAGGACGATCCACTTCTTGGAAAATTTGTCGGCCATGGCTTCTTACCTCTTACTTCGTAGGTGGTGGCGCTGACGTTGTGGACGAGCCCGTCGTCGGCTGCGTCGAGAACAAATTGCCCCAATTGGTGCGCTTCTGCATCTCGATCCTGGTGGCGTCGGGGACGAATGGCTGACCGACGCTCATCTCCCAACCGCCACCGAGGGCCTTGTACAAACTGATTACGTTCGTCGCGACGCTCGAGCGCAGACTGGCGAGGTTATTCTCCTGTTGCAATAGCGTTTGGTCGGCCGAGAGCACACGCTCATAATCGGCGGCGCCCTCCCGATACTGGATAAGGGCCAACTCCGCCGAACGGCGTGCGGAAACCACGGCTTCTTGCTGGGCAGAGGTCGCCTCGAGCGATTTGACGAACCCTACGATCCCGTCCTCCACTTCCTGCGACGCGCTGAGCACGCTATTCTGATAGGTGGTCACGACCTCCTGAAATCGTGCATCCTCGACGCGCACTTGATTCTTGATGCGGCCATAGTTGAAGACGTTCCAATAGACCTGCGGACCTGCCGCAAAGGCAAAGCTGCCGGAGCTGAAGAGGTTGAAGGACTCGCTACCGCCTTGGGTCGCGTGGAGGCCGAGTGTGCCTGAGAGAAGGAAGTGCGGATAGAGCTCCGCCTTGGCAACGCCGATGCGTTCACATTGTGCCATCGCGACGAGCTCAGCACTCCGGATGTCCGGACGGCGCCGCAGCACTTCTGCAGGAACACTCACCGCTACCTGCGCGGGCGCCGTCGGAATCGCCTGCGGTCCTTGCAACAAGTTCTCGAGCGAACCCGTGGGCTGACCGAGCAGGGTGGTGAGTGCGTTCTTCGACTGAACGAGGCTGATCTCGAGTTGAGGAATCGTCGCCAGCGTGCTCTCGTACAGCGCCCGCGCCTGGGTGACGTCGAGTTGGGACGTAGCGCCATTATGGAAGCGCGCATCCGCGATGCGCAATGATTCTGCCTGGATACTCGCGTTCCGACGGGCCAGCTCGATCAGCTCTTCGAAGGTGCGAACGGCCACGTAGGTCCGTGCGACGTCGGCGGTCAACGTGACGAGCACCTCCTGGTAGTCGGCCGTGGAGCTCAGATAAACGTCCTTTTGCGCCCTCACGGCCTTGGCGTACTTGCGCCAGAAGTCCGCTTCCCACGATTCGTCGAGACCAAGCTGGTCGCTTGCGAAATAGCGAGAAAAATTAGGGGGCCTGTTGACGGTGTTGTTGCTGAGACCAACGCCGCTTATGCCCGCGAATGCCTGCTGCACCTGCGGATACTGATTACCGATGGCGATACCGAGCACGGCGCGGGCTTCCATGATCCGCAGTCCCGCGACCCGTAGCGTGAGGTTCTGCCTGTACGCCAGCTGGATCAATTGGTCGAGCACTGGATCGTTGAAGGCTTTCCACCATGCGCTGTCCGTGGCCGACTGCGCCGAGATCTGCGGACTGCCCGTCCTGCTCCAACGGTCGTTGACGCTCAGTGCAGGCTTTACGTAATGTGGGCCGACCGCGCAGCCAGTTAGTGTCAGCACCACGCCCACGAGCGTAATGGCATAGCTAGCCTTCAAGCATCGGTGAGCGGTGCTGAGCTCCGATTTGCGGCTATTCAGCATGACTCCGATCTTTGTATGGCTGACGAGTTGTGGTCTACTGTCAGTTCTTCCAGTTGATCGCATTTCGGGTTGGACGCGCTTCCAATAACGTTCGGAATTCGCTGGTGATAAGTGGCTTGCGAGCTGCTCGATCATCTTGTAGCCCCCACCGCTGTGGCGGCAAACGCAAACTGGCCCTCAATGTAGCTGAAGTAAAAGCATCTCTGACACTGTCAAAATAGACAGACCTGATGCATGGAGCTGGTACTTCATCGTTCCGGACCAGGCTAAGGCGACTGTCGACGGACAGAAAGTGTCAATTCACGATCTGAAGCCAGGGATGAAGCTACAGCGAACGATCACGACAACGACGACCCCGAAAGGGAGCTCTACTGATTTCTGAGCCGGCGCCACCTGCGAGGTGAGTGCAACGAGCGTTATGCGTTCTTCGCTGTTACGCAATCTAAGTATCGGAGCGTTGTTCGTAGTTGAATGTCTTTCCCGGTCGACGGCGGCTTCGCGCATCCTGATCTGCTCGACTTCCTGGAGGCAGAGCCCAACCTTGAGTATGTCATTGCAATGGCCAAAAACGCGGTGTTGAAGCGCAAGGCCAAACCCGCCATGCGGCAAGCGCGCAGGCTCTCGCGTCAGACCGGGAAGACCGAACACGTCTACGTCGAAGCCAACTACGCGGCCCGCTCGTGGCCGAAACAACGCCGCATCATCATCAAGGCCGAGATCGTTTGCGCCGAGGGGACGAAGCCGAAAGACAATCCGCGCTTCGTCATCACCAACATGAAGCAGAGTCCGCAGTGGCTGTATGAAGAGGTGTACCGCCAACGTGGCGAAATCGAAAACTTCGGCTTGGCGTTCTTAATTTTCAGATCGGTCAGCGCCATCGGTCCTTCAAAATACCCCCAGAATTGGAAAATACCCCCAGGGCTGAGAACGCCATCTGTCAAAATACCCCCAGAACTACCCCCAAGGTGTTCTGGCTTCAGTAGACGCTCTCAAGACGATTTTGGATGGGATTTCTTATAGCTTGGAGTTTGGAGGCGGGATGTTGCTGGACGTTGTGAGTCGTTGATAAACAAAATTTTGGCTGCCCCCCAGGGATTCGAACCCCGATAACCTGCTCCAGAGGCAGGTGTCCTAACCGTTGAACGAGGGGGCAGCGTTGTCGCTGATGGACTTTACTGTTTGATCATAAGAGCATAGAAGGCTTTCGTCAACCGTGTCTCCGGACGCGCCGTTCGCCGTATTTTAACGGGAAGATGGAAAATCTTTAACAGTTTTGCGCAACCAGCTCTGGACTTCGTGTAGACTCCCGAGTCCCAGGCTTTGGGGGTGGACGGTGTCATCGAGACTCAAAGTTCCGATTCTGATCTTCGACTCGGAGAGCTTCCGTGTGGTAGAGGTCAACCAGGCTACGGCCGAGCTCTATGGAAGGAGCGCGGAAGCGATGGTCGGCAGTCACGTCTCCGAGTTCGTCGCCGGAGGAGAGCACGAACGGCTCCGGAGCGTGCTCGCCCGCGAGGACGCTGAGTGGGGCGACGCCGGACTATGGCGCTGCGTGGCGGGAGACGGCAGAAGATTTGTGGCCCGCTTGCGCTTCCATCAGACGCTACGTGAGGAGCGGCTGGTTCACATGGTTCTTGCGACAGAGATCGTGAAGCGCCCTCCCATTGCTGCCGGAGCGGCTAGCAGGCTGCCAAAGGCCGCGTAGCGCCGTTTTTTCCACATGGAATCTGCGATAATTGGCGCAGGAATAGGCCTGCGTGCCGATCGATCACGCGGGGCAGGGAACCGGTTTGAGCTTCCAACGACAAAAGACGTTTTTCATTGAAACCTTCGGCTGTCAGATGAACTTTCACGATTCCGAGAAGGTAGCCGGAACGCTTCTGGCGGAGGGCTACCGGCAGGTAGAGGACGTCGAAGAGGCAGACCTGATCTTCTACAACACCTGCTCGATTCGGGATAAGGCCGAGCAGAAGGTCTTCCACCGCCTTGCGGATTTCAAGCGGCTGGAACAGATGGGCAAGAAGTTCGCGGTGATCGGCTGTGTGGCACAGCAGGAGGGCGAGCGCATCTTCGAGCGCGCTCCGCATGTCTCGCTGGTTGCCGGCTCGGCTAGCTATCGCAACCTGCCGCAGTTGCTGGTGCAGATCGAGCAAGGCATGCGCGCCACCGGCCTTGACGATCGCGAGAGCGGCGATACCTTCGAGACGGCATATGCCGCCCGCACAAATCCGCATCGCGGATACATCACCATCATCGAGGGCTGCGACAAGTTCTGCTCCTACTGCGTGGTTCCGTATACCCGCGGGCGTGAGCGCAGCCGTAGCTCGGAATCGGTGCTGGAAGAGGCGCGGCGGATCGCTGAGAGCGGCCTGACCGAGATCCAGCTCCTGGGGCAGAATGTGAACTCCTATTGCGATCCGCTCGGCCGGCGCAGCTTTGCGGAGCTGCTTGCCGAGGTCGGTCAGCTCGCGGGGATCCGGCGGGTGCGCTTCATGACCTCGCATCCGCGGCACTTCACCCGCGATATTGTAGAGGCCATCGACGCCGTGCCCGCGCTCTGCGATCACATCCATCTGCCGGTGCAGAGCGGCTCCTCGCGTGTTCTGGCGGCCATGGCGCGGGAGTACACGCGCGAGCAGTACCTGGAACGTGTCGAGTGGATCCGCAGCTCGGGGCGGGAGATCTCGCTGACCACAGACATCATCGTCGGCTTCCCGGGCGAGACGGAGGCAGATTTCGCGATGAGCATCTCTCTGCTCGACGAGGTGCAGTTCGATGGCATCTTCAGCTTCAAGTATTCGCCGCGTCCGAATACCCCGGCGATCAGCATGGAGGACGCGATCCCCGAGGAGGAGAAGAGCCGCAGACTCACCGTGCTGAACGAGAGACAGCGCGAGATTCAGCGCGCGAACTGGGGCCGTCATCTGGGAGGCGTGCTGGAGGTGATGGTCGAGTCGCACGCTCCCGGCCGTCCACAGATTCCGGGCCGCACCTCGCAGAACAAGACTGTGAACTTCACGCTTCCCGCCGGCGTGCCGGCGCCGAAGGTTGGCAGTTATGTGAGCGTTGCCATCACCCGCACGCATCCAAATAGCCTGGTGGGCGAAATGGTGGCCGACCCGGTAGCGGCGGTCATCTGAAAGAGGAGAGACGCATGGAAGTCGAGATGCGCGTTCGCGGTCTGATGCTGGACCCGACAACCAATATGCCGATCATCGTGCTGAAGGATGTGGACAGCGATGCAGTGCTGCCGATCTGGGTGGGAGTCTTCGAGGCTAACGCCATCGCGCTCGAGATCGAAAAGATCTCGCCGCCGCGTCCGATGACGCACGACCTGCTGAAGAACGCCATCCTGGGACTGGGCGCGATCATCGAGCGGGTGGTGGTCACCGAGCTGCGCAACGATACCTTCCACGCCGCCATCTGGGCGACGCGCAACGGCGAGCCGCTAGTCATCGATGCGCGCCCCTCGGACGCCATCGCGCTGGCAATGCGCGCCGACGCTCCCATCTACGTCGAAGAAGAGGTGCTGCAGAGCTCGCGCCTCGCCGCCGGAGGGACGGGCAGAATCACCGGCGAAGATCTGCGCCGGTGGCTCGAAGGGCTGAGCGACGAGGATACCGGCCGCTATAGGATGTGAGAACAAAGTTTCAACGCTAAGACTCACAGCGTCTTCAGGAAGTTACGCGCCTCTTCCATCTGCGGAAAGGCTTTCTCTTCCTCGCGAAATTCCTTGCTATGAACGCATCGTCTTCCGCCGCGCATCGTCACCGGATGCCTGAGGTGCAGCATCTCGTGGTAGACGATGTATTCCATTGCCAACCGCGGCACGTGAGGCTGATCGAAGACCTTGCTGATGATGATGGCGTTGTGCGCGGGATCGTAGTGGCCGAGCAGGTGGCGCGCGCGATCGACGCTCCAGCTCATCCGCGGCCTTCCCAGCAATCCGTGAAAGAAGCGCACGTTCAGCGAGTCGAAGAGCTCGTCGAGATCGTAAAAGCGGCCGCGAGGCGGCTCCAACCGCTTGCGCCCGCGCAGTTGGCGGACCTGCTGCGCCTTCTCCATCATGTCGCGCGAGGCGATGTAACGGCGGTAGCGCTGCGTGTGCATGGCGTCAATGGGCTTGCGGTAGATCTTCGCCATCAGGATGTGGACGATCGCCTTCAGCACGCTCTCGGGCGCGCCTTCCAGCAGGTCGCTGAGGCGCAGCTTCATTCTTCCATCGGCGAGGCGCACGGTGTTGTTGATGTTGGCGAAGGGATAAAACTGCAGATCGAATTCAGGGATCGGGGCCGAAGCTCCCGGTAGGTCTCATGCAGTAGTGGCAGCAGCGAATCCTTCAAGGCGCTTCCAGATTATCAGATCGGCTCAGTGCTCGGGCGGAGTCTGGGGCGCTCCGGTTGAGCCGGGAAGCGGCGCGCGCTCTTCGCCCTCGCGCCCGCCAGCCGATTTGTCGTGCTTCTCCTTGTCCTTCTCCTCGCCCTTCTTGGCGAGCTGATCGGCGAGCATGGTGCGGGCGCTCTCGGTGCTGCCGTCGAGGGCGTCGCTGGCGTCATCGAGCGCGGCGGCGTAGGAGCGCTTCTGCTGCGGGCTTGCGCTCTCTCGCAACGTCTTCAGCTTCTGCTGGAATTCGGCCTCGCTCTTGATAACATGGCGCAGCGGACGGCGGAGGTCCTCGCTGTGGCTGTTGTACATCGCCAGGTTGTCGTCGAGTTCGTCGATGACGGCGGAGAACTCGGTGAGCAGATCGCCGATCTTTGTTCCATCGGGCGTGGGCTCGGCGCGCAGCCGGTCGATGGCCATCATGCGCTCGCGCGAGAAACCGAGCAGCAGCTCGATGCGCTTCTGCGGCTCCTGTGCGTACTCGCGCATCAGTTCGATCTCGTGGGCGTTCAGTGGGTCATGGCGCGAGAACTGCGCCTGTGCGGCAACGGCGAGGATCAGCACGACGGCTGCGACGAACATCTTCATGGCTTCTTCTCCGCTGACCCTCCGGCGGCCGCGCCGAAGAGGGCATGCAGCAGGCGATCGCGCTGCTGCTCCATCTCGGCGATCGCCTTGACGACCGGCGGCCGGTCCTCGTAGTCGAGGGTGTGTTCGATGTCGCGCGTTCGCCGGATCAGTCCTCGCAGGAGAATCTCCGCCTGCTTCTGGTCTTTGTGCGACTGCACCGAGCAATCGACCGAGCGCTTGACGTAGGCGACCGTATCAGTGATGCGCGCATGTGCGCCGTTGGTATCGCCGCTGCTGAATAGCTTGTTGGCGTCTTCCAGCGTCATATGAGCCGCCTGCAGACAGGACTTCACGCACTCGCCTCCGTGCGAGTTTTCCGCCTTGCGCTGCCACTCTGGCTCCTGCTGCTGCTGAGCCGCGCAACAGCCGGCAATCAGCAGGACGAAGAGCACTCCGGGCAGGGCTTTCATCGCGTCTTCTTGGCCTCGGGCTCGATGGCAATCAGGCGGTGGCGAGCCTCCCACTCTTCGTTCGGGAACTTTCCATCGGCGATGGCGAGAAATGCCTTGTAATTTTCCACCGCCTCGGCGAAACGGCGCAGATGGTCATAGCACGTCGCGCGCAAAAAGTAGCTCGACGGCAGCTCGGGGAGCAGCTTTCTGCGCGTGTCCAGAGCCTTGATCGCAAGCTCGTAGTCCTTGTTGCCGGAGGCGGCAAGGGCAAGCTGTCCGTAGGCTTCGCCCCAGTCGGGCTTCAGCCGCACGCAGACGAGAAGCTCTTTCTCCGCCTCGGCGTACTGATGTTGCGCGAGCAGCACCGTCCCCAGTCCGTTGTGCGCATCGGAATCCTCCGGGAACTGCACAATGAGGCGGCGATAGCTCTGCGCGGCATCCTCGTACTGCTTACCGTGCTCCTGCACAAGCGCGAGATCGCGCAGCGCATCCCAATCCGCGGGACGCAGCTCAACGGCCTTGCGCAGTTCGACGGCCGCCTCGGCATTCTTACCTTCGGCACTGAGGACGCGGCCGAGTTGCAGATGCGCGTTTTCGTCATTCGGGGCGATGGCAATGAGGCGGGTGAGAGTCTGCTCGGCTTCGGGCAGCCGCTTGCCGCGCATGTAGAAGCTGGCAAGCGCGGCCATCGCATCGCTGGATTTGGGATCGAGTTCGCCGGCCTTGCGGAGCTCGGCCTCGGCCACGGCCAACGTGCCGGCTTTTTCCAGCGCCGTGCCGTAGCCGAGATGGTTCTGCACATCGGGCGCGAGTTCCACGGCGTGTGCCCATGCCGCAAGCGCCGCCTCGGGAGCGTCGCGCTCCTCGACCTCGGCCAGGGCAGACCAGGCGTGGGCCAGCGACTGGCCGGGATGCTCGCCGGTGGGCTTCAATCGCGTAGCAGCCTCCAGATACTTAGATGCCTCGGGGCGGCCCTCGTGTGCGAGCATCAGTCCAAGGTTCAGGTTGCACTCGAAGCTCTGCGGCTGGGCGGCGACGGCTCCGCGGTAGGCGGTGATGGCCTCGGCATAGTTCTTCTGCGCGTGCATCACATAGCCGAGGTCGAACCAGGCGAGGGCGTCCTTTGCATTGGCCGCTACAAGCTTGCGCAGGATGGCCTCGGCCTCCGGCCAGGCCTCGCGGTCGATTGCGCGCTCGGCCGCTGCGATGGCGGCGGCGCGGTCATCTGCGGGCGGGCGCACGCCGGTCTTCTGTGCCAGCACGGTGCCGGCCAGTATCAGGCCCAGGATCAGGTAAAGTACCGCGATCTGGAACCACTTCACCATAGCGCCGCCTGTGGCATGGAAAGCACCTTGCGCAGCCATTGTCCGGTGTAGGAGAACGCATTGGCCGCGATCTGCTCGGGAGTTCCCGCGGCGACCAGCTCTCCACCGCGCCCGCCGCCCTCGGGACCGAGATCGATCACCCAATCCGCCGCCTTGATCACGTCAAGATTGTGCTCGATGACGATGATCGAGCCGCCGGCGTCGATCAACTTCTTGAAGGCCGCCAGCAGCTTGCTTACGTCGTCGAAGTGCAGGCCGGTTGTGGGCTCGTCGAAGATATAAAGCATCTGCGATCTGCGCCTCGCCGCCGAGCCATCGGAGTTGCGCGGCACGCTCTCGCGCCCGTGCGGCTGCAGATGAGCCGCAAGCTTCATGCGCTGCGCCTCGCCGCCGCTCAGCGTGGTGGCGGATTGCCCAAGCCGCAGGTATCCGAGCCCGACCTCTTCCAGCACGCGCAGCTTGTCGACTACCTTGGGAACGCCGCTGAAGAAGCCTAGCGCCTCCTTCACCGTCAGATTCAGAACCTCGTGAATATTCTTGCCGTGATAGCGGATGGCGAGAATCTCGGGCTTATAGCGTGTGCCCTTGCACTCCTCGCAGGTGAGCTCCACGTCGGCGAGAAATTGCATCTCCACCGTCACCGTGCCGTCGCCCGAGCAGGTCTCGCAGCGGCCTCCGGGGATGTTAAAGGAGAAGTATCCCGCCGCATATCCCTTCTTGATCGACTCGGGATGCGAGGCAAAGAGCTCGCGAATGGGATCGAAGGCCTTGATGTAGGTCACGGGATTCGAGCGTGGCGTGCGTCCGATCGGCGACTGATCCACCAGCTCGACGCCGTCGATCCACTGATCGCCTTCGAGATCGGCGCTGCCTCCGTCTTCGATCTCCGCCGCGCTCTGCTTTTTGATCGCCGCAAGCTGGCGATAGAGCACATCGTGCACCAGCGTGCTCTTTCCGGAGCCAGATACGCCGGTGACAGCGACCATCATGCCGAGCGGAAACGTTACGTCGATATTCTTGAGGTTGTGTGCGCGCGCGCCGCGCAGGCGAAGGACGCGCTTGTTGGGCTCGCGGCGCTGCGTCGACATCTGGATCTGCAGATCGCCGCTGAGATAGCGCCCGGTGAGCGACTGGTGATTGGCGCGCAGCTCGTCATAGGTTCCGTTGGCCACCAGCCGGCCGCCATGCTCGCCCGCTCCCGGGCCGAGATCGAGAATCTCATCGGCGGCGGCCATCACCTCGGGATCGTGCTCGACGACGAGGATCGTGTTGCCGAGATCGCGCAGGCACTTGAGGATGTGAATCAGCCGTGCGGTATCGCGGCTGTGCAGTCCGATGGAGGGTTCATCGAGGACGTAGAGCGTGCCGACCAGCCGCGAGCCTAGCGAGGTTGCAAGCTGAATCCGCTGCGCTTCGCCTCCGCTGAGCGTCGAGCTTAGGCGGTCCAGCGTAAGGTATTCGAGGCCGACCTCGTTGAGAAAGCGCAGGCGGCTCCGAATCTCCTCCAGCAGCTTGCCGGCGATGGCAGCTTCCCCGGCGCTCAGCGAGAGCTCGTCAAAGAAGCGCGCCGCCTCTTCCACCGACTTGCGGCAAAGCTGGCAAATATCGAGGCCGTTGATGCGAACCAGGCGCGCCTCCTTGCGAAGGCGCGCGCCGCCGCACTCGCCGCAAAGCGAGTAGCCACGGTAGCGGCTGAGGAAGACGCGCACGTGCAGCTTGTACTTCTTGTGCTCCAGATGATCGAAGAAGCCGCGAACCCCGTGCCAGCGTCCGTCTCCTTCGAGGATGAAGTGCTGCTGCTCCTCGCTTAGCCGTGCCCAGGGAACGTCGAGCGGAACGCCGGCAAGACGCGCTACGCGGCGCATCTCCGTGCCCAGAGGACGGTACTTGGGCTTCGTCCACGGCTCGATCGCGCCTTCGGCCAGCGTCTTCGACTTATCGGGGATCACCAGTTCCATGTCGAAGTCGATCGTGTTGCCGAAGCCCTGGCAGCGCGGACATGCGCCAAAGGGATTGTTGAACGAAAACAGCCGCGGCTCCGGCTGCTCAAACTTCAGATTGCAGCGCTTGCACTCGAAGCGCTGCGAGAAGCGCATGCGCTCGGGCTCCCCCTCGCTGGGAGAGCTCTCGAAGATGACCTCGCCGGCCTCGCGGTATCCGCTCTCGATAGCGTCCACAATGCGCGAGCGCGATTCGGGGTCGACGACGATGCGGTCCAGCAGAATGAAGACCGGGCGGGCGAAGTCGATTCCAAGCAGCGACTCCGGAGTGGAGAACTCGAAGAGCTCGCCATCCTGAATGAGCCGGTTGAATCCGCTCTTGCGCAGCTCGAAGAGGCGGTCGCGAAGAGCCTGACTCCGCTCGGCTTCGGCGGCGGATTTCTTCTTCCGGCCGCGGCCCTTGCTGCCAGTCTCGGGGGTTGGCACTTCGCCGTGCAGCAGTGGAAAGAGCGCCTGGATGCGCGTGCCATCGCCGAGAGCGAGAATCTTTTCCGCAACCTCATCGACGGTGTCGTTCTTCACCGGTTCGCCGCACTGCGGGCAGTAGGTGCATCCGATGCGGGCGTAGAGAAGGCGCAGGTAGTCGTAAATCTCCGTGGCCGTGGCGACCGTGGAGCGCGGATTGCGCGTCTGGTTCTTCTGCCGGATGGCGACCGCCGGGGCGATGCCGTCGATGAAATCGACCTCTGGCTTGTCGATCCGTTCGAGGAACTGCCGGGCGTAGGCGGAGAGCGATTCGACATAGCGCCGCTGTCCCTCGGCGTAGATCGTGTCGAAGGCGAGCGAGCTCTTGCCGCTTCCGGAGACTCCCGTCACCACCGTCAGGCGGTTGTGCGGAATCTCGAAGTCGATGTTCTTCAGGTTGTGAACGCGCGCTCCGCGCACCACGATCGCGTCATTGGACATGTTCGCCCGGCCCACCAGGCAGACGGCGGCCCTACAGCCGCCACCGGCCAACTCCCGAATCTAACTATTATAGAGCCTCGGGAGCACGGCGTGGATCAATGCGACGATCATGCGTTCTGCCCTGGCGTGCGGACGAAGAGGAGGTCGATCGCCAGCAAAATCGCTCCGCAGACGATGGAGCTGTCGGCGAGGTTGAAGTCCGGCCAGCTATGGGGACCAATGTAGAAGTGCAGGAAATCCGTCACGTGGCC
>Ga0326727_10019951_pt1 | contig 13379 bp, 10 predicted proteins | sample MB2enrmetagenome_FD_207643 | JGI IMG/M metagenome (GOLD analysis project Ga0326727, IMG submission 207643) | Lab enriched peat soil microbial communities from McLean, Ithaca, NY, United States - MB29MY | ecosystem: Environmental > Terrestrial > Soil > Wetlands > Peat | place: USA: New York...
CTTCTTCAACCCGCCCAGGTATATGCGCCTGCTCGAAGTGATTCTCACCGCCGAGAGCGATCCGGCATTGGTAGCCGCGTTTTCCGCCTTTGCCGACCGCATCCTGGGCAAGCAGGTGGTGCGGGCCAACGACACACCCAACTTCATTGTCAATCGCATCGGGATTGCGGTCATGTTTACCGCCGCCAACCTGATGCTGGAGCAGGGTCTGACCATCGAGGAGGTGGACGCGCTGACCGGCTCGGCCCTGGGCTGGCCCCGCACCGGCACCTTCCGGCTCGCGGACATGGTTGGCATCGACATCCTGGCCCATGTGGCCGCGAACTTCCCCGGAGGCGTTAAGGGGGGCCGTTTCTCCGCGGTTTTGGAAGAGGTGGTAAGGCGCGGCTGGCTGGGCGACAAGGCCGGCCAGGGGTTCTACAAGAAAGGCCGCGGCGAAGATGGGAAAGAGGTTCGGCTGGTCCTCGACCCGGCGACATTCGAGTACCGGCCCACCGCCAAGCCCGCGCTTCCCGCGCTGGAGATGGCCAAGAACGCGGGCAGCCTGGCGGAGCGGCTGCGGCTCCTGTTGGCCAACGACCCGAAGAAAGACAAGGCGGCTGCTTTCCTCTGGCCGTTTCTCGCCTCGCTGTGGAACTTTGCCGCGGAGCGGATTGGCGAAGTGGCCGGCGACGCGGTCTCCATCGATCGGGCCATGAAGGCCGGGTTCAACTGGGAGATGGGGCCGTTTGAGATGGCGGATGCAGCCGGGGTCGGCGACTGCGCGGGCCGCATGAAAGCGATGGGATTGCCGGTGGGCGGGCGCATCGAGGCGCTGCTGGCCGCCGGGCAATCAAGTTGGTACGGCCCAGACGGCAGGGAGTGCTTTCAGCCCCAAACGGGCAAGCCGGAGCCGGTTGCCGCCGTTCCCGGCCACGCCAGGGTGGCCGATTTCCGGCGCTCGCACGGGGTGGTGCGGGCCAACGCCGGCGCGTCGCTGGTGCACATTGGCGACGGCATAGCCTGCATTGAGCTGCACTCGCTCAAGAACGCCATCGGCGGCGATGTGCTGGCGCTGATTTCGTCGGTGCTGAACCCCACGTCCGACGCGGTGCGCGACTTTGCCGGTTTCGTGATCTCAGGCGACCGCGAGAACTTCAGCGTCGGCGCCAATCTGATGCAGATGCTGCTGATTGCCCAGGAGGGCGAGTGGGACGAGCTTGCGGCGGTGATTCATGGCTTCCAGCAGATGACCGCCGCCATTAAGTTCTGTCCGCGGCCGGTGGTGGCGGCGCCATTTGGCATGGCCCTGGGCGGAGGCGCGGAGATTTGCCTGCACGCGGCCCGGAGGCAGGCCCATGCGGAGACCTATATCGGGCTGGTGGAGGCAGGGGTGGGTCTGATTCCCGCCGGAGGGGGAACCAAGGAGATGCTGCTCAAGGCCGTGGACCAGGCCGCGGCCCTTTCGCCTCCCGATCCCAAGGACCCGCCGTCGCGCTTTGCCCAGTCGGCGGAGATGTCTGCGGCGCTGAGGAAGGTCTTTGAGACGATTGCCCTGGCCAAGGTCTCCACCTCGGCCGCGGAGGCGCGAGGCATGGGCATGTTGACGGCGGCGGACCGGATCACGATGAATCGCGAGCGGCTGCTTTTGGACGCGAAACAACTGGCGGCGGCGCTGGCCGCGGCCGGCTATGTTGCGCCTCAGCCCAGGACACAGATTCCCGCTCCCGGCACGGCTGCCTTGGCGGCTCTGGAAACAGGCGTCTATTTGATGGGCGAGGCGGGGTATGCTTCCGAGCACGACCAGAAGGTGGCGCGCTGGGCGGCCTACATCCTGGCGGGCGGGCGGGTGACGCCGGGATCGCTGATGAGCGAGCAGTACCTGCTGGACCTGGAGCAAGAAGCGTTTCTCTCGCTCTGCGGCGAGCGGAAGACGCAGGAGCGGATTGCGTTTACGTTGAAGACCGGGAAGCCGCTGCGGAATTAGCCATGAAAGCGAAATGCATTCTGTTGACGGCAGCATCCCTGGCGCTGGGAACCCTCCCAGTTTCCGGCCAGGACACCTTGCTCCCGGCAGGGCAGAGAGCGCCGCAACTCACGGAATCCGGCCAGATCGTCATTGCGGGCCACTCCACCCCCTATCTCATTCGCCATTTGCCGGTGAGTTCCTTTCCGGAGTTGCCGGCGGGAGTTGCAGAGATGCTTACCCGGCGCGGGTGCCTGATTCCGCAAACCTACCAGGCGCGCCGGCCGGAGAATGTGATTCACGCCAGCCTGGAGCGCGCCGGCTCGTCGGACTGGGCGGTTCTGTGCGCGGCGGAGGGAACCGTCTCGCTGCTGGTTTTTTTCTCTCAGGATTCCGGAACGCCCATGGTGCTGGCCACCGCGCCGGAGACCGAGCGGTTGCAGCCTCACGATCGGAGTGGCGTACTGGGCTTTAACTGGGGCATCGACCCCGCGTCGCCCGCACAGGTGCACGAGGCGCAGGCGGGCCTTGAACACCGGCCAGCCATAGTGGATCACGACGCGTTGGCCGATTCGCTTGTCGACCGCCACACGGTCTACCATTTCTTTGCCAAGGGCGCGTGGATCGTGTTGGCCATGCCGCAATAGCGGCTTTTAGTGCATCGATACGGGGTGTCCCAGCCTCGGTGCGCGCTTGTTTGGCGGCCAGGGCGGGATTGAACGTCACAGAATCTCCAAGGAGCTTGACCCATGCCGGAAGCCGTTCTCGTCAGTGCCGTTCGCACTCCCGTTGGCCGCGCCCCTAAAGGCGCTCTCTCCACCACCCGCCCGGACGATTTGGCCGCAATAGCCATGGGCGGGGCCCTGGAACGGATTCCAACCCTGGAAAGAGCCGGGATTGACGACGTGATCCTGGGCTGCGCCCAGCCGGAGGGCGAGCAGGGCTGGAACATTGCCCGCTTTGCAGCTCTGCGCGCACAGTTGCCGGTTGAGATTCCCGGCGTCACCGTCAACCGGCTGTGCGCTTCCGGCCTGGAGGCGATTGCTCTGGCCGATCTGCGCATCCGCTCCGGCGGCGACCGCGCGGTGGTGGCTGGCGGGGTGGAATCGATGAGCCTTCTGCCCTTTGGCGGCCTCAAGCCCAGCCCCAATCCGTGGCTGGCCGAGCACTACCCGGCGGCGCTCCTGACCATGGGGCTGACCGCCGAGCGAGTGGCGCGCCACTATGGCGTCTCCCGCGAGGATCAGGACGCCTTTGCGCTGGCCAGCCATCGCAAGGCCCTGGCCGCGCAAGCCGCCGGGCGCTTTGCCCAGGAACTGATTCCGGTGACGGTGACAAGCGCGGTTCCGGGAGCAAAGGCCGGCAAGCCGGTGGTCACGGAGCGCGTCTTCTCCGCTGACGAAGGCCCGCGCGCCGACACCACTGCCGAAGCTCTGGCTAAACTCAAGCCGGCCTTTCATGCCCAGGGTACGGTGACAGCCGGGAACGCTTCGCAGACCTCGGACGGCGCAGCTGCGGTGGTCCTGATGGAAGCCGGGCGGGCGCGGGAACTTGGAATTCAACCCCTGGCCCGGCTGGTGGCCTATGCCGCCACTGGCTGCCTGCCGGAGCAGATGGGCATGGGCCCGGTGGCTGCGATCCCCAAGGCGCTGAAGCGGGCCGGACTCACGCTCACCGACATCGGGCTGATCGAGTTGAACGAAGCCTTTGCCGCGCAGGCGCTGGCGGTCATCCGGGAGTTGGGGCGCAATGGCTTCGAGATGGACCCGGAGCGGATCAACGTGAATGGGGGAGCCATCGCCCTCGGCCATCCCCTCGGCTGCACCGGCGCCAAGCTCACCGCGACACTGCTGAGCGAGATGGGTCGGCGGCAGGTGCGCTACGGAATGGTGACCATGTGCGTGGGCGGGGGCATGGGCGCGGCGGGGATTTTCGAGCGGCTTTAGCAGCGGGACTGTTTGCGGCGAACCCAAAGGCGCGTCGAAGTCTGGCGGCCTTTTTTGCTTGAACGAAGAAGGAGAAGAACAAGGTTTTGCGGTACAGTTAGGCAAGGCAAGCCCCGGTAAAGCCGGACACCGCTTCTTCCCTGGTTGAACTCACGGACATTTCAAGCGGCTGCTGGCCAGCCTCGCGCCTATTCCCCCCATGAAAGAGGTTCGCCGTGCGAGCATTCCTGAGAAACTGGATCACCTTGGCCGTCTCCGTTGCACTCCTGGGTGGACAATGCCAATCCGCCACAGCGTCTTCAGCCGCTGCCACAAAGGCTCCTGACAATTCCAGCACCGGGATTCCGCTGCAGGCCACGAGTACGGTTGGCTCTTGCGTGACCGTTGAGGCGGTTCTGTTGCCGCGCGATCCCGCTGCAAAGCTCTTCGGCGGTTGGGTCGCGGAGAACTATGCGGTGATCAAGGCCACAATTTCCAACCACTGCGACGACAAGCAATTCATCCTGCACAACATCTACTTCGACTACACCGACTGGGCTCTGAGCGGAGTCTATAAGGGCTTGATCCCACCCCCTCCCTGTTCCTCCCCGATGCCGGCCGGCTCATCCGCAACGGCGCAGGCCGACGATTGTGCTAAATACACGCGGCTCTCGCAAGGGGGCCAGGTGGCTACGGTCGGCGCTTTGGATGTCCAGGACCAATTGACCGCGGCCTCGGTCTTTTCGCCGCGCAATCTGATCGTCAACGGGCTGGTCCTGGTCGGCACCGTGGCCGGGGGATACGCATTTGTCGGTGCCACTGGAGCGGCGCAGGGGATCGGCGCTTACAACAGCGCATTCATCCCTGGGCTGCAGAAGTTCTGGCCCGACCGCCGCATCGACCAGGAAAAAAATGTGCTGGCCCTCGGCTACCGGACCGATCAATCCACCGCCATCGCCAAGGACGATCACGGCTCCTACTATGCGTTCTTTCCGCTGTCGGTCTTCCTGATGCCCAATCTGAAGGCGCTCTTTCTGAGCAATCCGGCGGCGTTCATCAATCCCGCCGAGGTCTTGCTCGACATCGATGGGGGTTCCGGAAAATCCTCGAAGAGCAAGAAGGCAAGCGCCGAGAGCTTGCGCAACTTCTTGCTGGATCTTGCCGCGGCGACCGTCCCTCTGGCCTCCCAGGCTGCGAATCCGGCGACAGACATAGCCAAAGCGGCGGCCGACGCTGAAGCAGCGGTTGCAAAGGCTAAGACTGTTGCCGATGCGGCAACTGCCGCCAAGCAGGCTGCCGATGCCAACGCAGCAACTGCCGCGAAAACGGCTGCCGATGCCAAGGCGGCGGCTGATGCTAAGACTGTGGCTGCTGCCGATGCGTCCGCGGACTTAATCGCTGTTGCGGCAGGGGCGAATGCGAAGGCTGGCGCCAAGGCTGGCGCCGCCAAGGCCATCGCCGCCAAAGCCGCTACAGCCAAGACCGCTGAAGCTGACGCCGCGGCCGCTCGGACCGCCGCCGATCAAGCCGCGGCCAAAGCAACCGCTGCCGCCGACGCGGCGGCCAGCGCCAAGGCCGCTTTTGAGCAGGCCAACGCAGCCTGGGCGGCGGCTGCCAAGGTAGAGGCCAGCGCCAAGGCCGCCGCGACTTCCGAGTCCGTTGGTGCTCAGGCGGTAGAGGCTGCTAAGGCGATCGATCAATTGAAGGCCGACGCCGATGCGAAGGTTGGCCAGCCAGTGGACGAGGGCCAAAGGCGAACGCAATCGTTGAAGTTGATGCTTGAACTGACAGCCCCGTGCAACCTGGTGACAGACCCCAATGGGAAGTTGCAGTCTGGGGACCAGTGTCCGTGGGACCCAAACGACCCGGCCCAACTGGCCAAACTCAAGCAAGTCATGGCGGAGAAACTCCTCTTTGCCAAAGCCAGCCTTAACGTGGTGAAGATTGTCGCCCGAGGGGTGATGACCGTCAATGTCGAGTCCATTCCCCCGACCATCGACACCGTCACATTCGATGGCGCTGCTGATCAGGCCAGTTATTGGACCGTGCAAGCGGCGGCCTCCAAGCCAGCAGCGGCCACAACTGACGCAAATGCGCCTGCTGCCACTGCTCCTGCCGCTCCCGGCGCGCAAGCTGCGGGTGCAAAGGGCGGAGGGAAAAAAGCCGCGGGTGCTTCAAACGCCAATGCGCCCGCGCCCGCGACCCCTGCCGCAACTGCCACCGATACTGCCGCCGATTCCGCTTCGCCTGCACCCCCGGACAAGTCCGCCGCGACGCCGAAGGACCTGACTGGCGTGATTGCCGGCAAGTACCTGACCGATGGAGTCCCGGCGATCACAGCAATTACCGTGCCGGGCGACCCCAACGCAGTGCCGGATGGTTACATCGTGCCGAAGTCGCCGCAGGCGGTCAGCGACAAATCGACCGATACCAGCATGGCCTTCAAGCTGCAACTCTCGAAGACCTTGCCTTCCGGATCGAAGCTTACCTTCCAGGTGTCGCACAACACCGGAGACGCCAGCAAGGGCACGTCTTCACAGACCACGAGCAACAAGGTTACTTACGACGTTGCCTATCCCACAGAGGTTCCAGCGCCACCCGCCGTCCCCACGATTGCGAACGTGGATTTCGGCAAGAGCGAAACGGCCGCAACCTGGGCGAAGGCCGGGACTGCGATCCCCGGCACTGTGACCGGCTCGAATCTGACCGGCGGGACGGTATCCGTCCTCAGCATCACTGTTCCTGGCGTGACCAATCCCGAAGTGAAGACCTACATCGCCAGCGATGGGGACGTCAAAACCTCCCCGACTCAGGCGGCGGACGGCAAGACGCTGGCGTTCACGGTGACATTGACCAAGGCGATTCCTCCTCGCTCCGCGCTCAGCTTCCTGGTCACCACCAAGGACAAGGACGGGAAGGCCCAGACGAGCAACACGTCGTCGCACACCGTTCCCAAGGCTGCCGCGCCGCCCAAAAAGAAGCCGGCGCCACCCGCCAAGAACCCTGTGCCACCCGCCAAGAACCCTGCGCCACCCGCCAAGAATCCTGCGCCCGCGCCCACGCAACCGAAACCGCCGGCCGGAGGAAAGAAATAACCCCTCCGGCGGTGCACATAGGCCTGGAAGCAGCAGAAAGGGGCGGGATCCTTTTGGACCCCGCCCCTTCTCGATTCCAAGTTGATGGAACTTCTCCGCCGCTTACGCCTTGGCAGTGGCCAGAGCCTTGAGGCGCGCATTCAGGCGGCTCTTGTAGCGGGAGACGGTGTTCAGGTGCAGGACGCCCTTCTGGACGCTCTTGTCGAGAGTTGAAACGGTTTCGCGGTATTGCGCCTGGGCGGCCTTGACGTCGCCCTTGACGAGCGCCTCGCGCAAGGCCCGCAGGCTGGTGCGGACGCGGCTGCGGTTGGCGCGGTTGACCCCGGTGCGGGTTTCGGTCTGACGGGCGCGCTTCAGCGAAGATACGTGGTTTGCCATTCTGTTTCCTTAATCTCTTTCCCTGGTTGTTCAGGGGGGATGATGCGGGGTAAGAATGCAACTCGAGCCGCATCCCTCGCAATTACATAGTTTACGGAAAATGGCGCGGTTGGTCAATGACGGCGCCGTCCTGGGTACAACTCCATCGGCCGGGCCCTGCGACCTTGATTGTCCGGAATGCCAATGTGACCGCCCTGCGCGGATCGTGATACGCTGCTCTTCCAGGACAAAGGCGCCGCCCCGGAAGCGGATCGATGCGCGCGCCTGCCATGGGCCAGGAGGGTCCGATGAAACTTTCCGACACGATTGGAATGGTGCTCAAGAGCAAAGGCGAGTGCGCCATTCTGTCGGTATCCCCGGAGCAATCGGTTTACGAAGCTATCGAGAAGATGGCCAAGCACAACATCGGCGCCTTGCTGGTGCTTTCCGACGATCGGCTGGTGGGCATCCTGTCGGAGCGCGATTACGCGCGCAAGGGGGTCCTGATGGGCCACCCTTCGAAAGAAACGAAGGTCCAGCAGATCATGACCAGCCCAGTGATCTCTGTGAGCCGGAACCACACGGTGGACGAGTGCATGGCCATCATGAGCCAGCACGATTTTCGCCACTTGCCGGTGTTGCAGGGCGAGGCCGTGGTGGGAATGATCTCCATCGGCGACATGGTCAAATGGGTGATCTCCGGCCAGGCCCAGACCATCCAGGCGTTGCAGGGCTACATTGCCGGATCATATCCGGCGTAGAGTTCGGAATCCCAACCCGCCAGTCAAAGGGATAGGACCCGTCAAGTCCGAGCAGTTCCCGGCCCAGCAAACCCGGATCGGTGGAACATCCCCATGCCGGGCTCCGCCTATGCGCAAAGTTTGACGCTCAAAATCTTATCGTCATGCCGTGTTCGCCGATGATGGTGAACACCGACAAGAGGTTGGTAACGCTAAGAAGCTCGCGAATCCGCTTGCCGAGGTTGATGAGTTCCAGGCTGCATCCCGCCGACTTGGCGGAAACATACAAACGCACCAGCGTTCCCAGGCCCATGCTGTCCATGTGGGTCAGGTCGGTCAGGTCCAGCACGATCCGCTTGCTGCCTGGGATGAGCTTGCCGACCTTTGCGTAAAGAAGATCGCTTACGCCGGCCACCAGTCTTCCGTGGCATCGAACCATGACCAGACTCTCCGTGCGTTCAATGTCGAGGGTGAGGAGACTGGGGGCCGCTTGGTCGGGCATGGGGCAATTCCTTTGTGGGGTAGTTGGGGAAGAGCAGAAAACCGGTATCGAGCGATCATCTCACAAGTTGGGCGCGGAATGGCGCCCGCACCCCCGACCTCTTCCGGGCAGGCAGGGCGGCCTCCCTCTGGGGCCTGCGAACTGCCTCCATCCGCGTCGAGGTTGCGCCTCCGGCGGCATGGAGGTAACTGCCAAGGCACAGTCTCGATAAAAATTCATGACGCCGAAGATTGACGGCGGAGCCCGGCGGCGCTACTCTCAAGCGCAGATACCGGATTTGGTCGCCCTAGCCAACTCGCAGCTGTTCCGGACCGCACAAAGCCGATTGCGCGCATGTGGGCCGGGAACGGAAAAGAACTCCGGGATCCTGCCGATTTCCTATCCAGCACAATTCACAACCCAACCGTCGCCTGCTGCGCAGGCCGCCATGGAGGCCGTCTGAAGATCGCTCTGGAGATCACGCCCAACCTCGAGCCCCTTTTCGGGACTCGCGATGAAAACCTCAGGCTCATGGAAGATTCGCTTGGCGTCCGGATCGATCTTCGTTCCGATGCCGTGCATGTGCAGGGACCGGAAGCGGGTGTGGCGAAAGTCCAGCGTATCTTTGCGGACTTCGAGACGCTGCGGCGGCAGGGCGTGAACCCGCACAATGGGGAACTGAATGGAATGCTGCGCCTGGTGGTGACCGACCCGGCAACCACGCTGCGTTCTCTGGCCGACAGCGGCAAGCAGCGCTCGGCAGGAGTGAAGAGGACCGTTCAGCCGCGCTCCGTGAACCAGCGCAAGTATGTGGAAGCCATTGAGCAGAACGACATGACTTTCGGTGTGGGTCCGGCGGGCACGGGAAAGACCTACCTGGCTGTGGCCATGGCCGTGGCAGCGATCAACTCCAAGAAGGTGAGCCGCATCGTGCTGGTGCGGCCGGCGGTGGAGGCCGGCGAGAAGCTGGGCTTTCTGCCTGGCAGCCTGCAAGAAAAGGTGGACCCCTACCTGCGCCCGCTCTACGACGCGCTCTACGACCTGCTCGAACCCGAGAAGGTGGACAAGATGCTGGAGAAGAACGTCATCGAGGTTGCGCCTCTGGCCTTCATGCGCGGGCGCACCTTGAACGACGCCTTCATCATCATGGATGAGGCGCAGAACACCACCATCGAGCAGATGAAGATGTTCCTCACCCGCATGGGCGCCAACTCGAAGGCGGTGATTACGGGGGATATCACCCAGATCGATCTGCCCAACCCGCGCCGCTCGGGCTTGTTGGATGCAATCAACATCCTCGACGGTGTGGAGGGCATCCAATTCTGCCACTTCGAGGATTGCGACGTTGTTCGGCATGCGCTGGTGCAGCGGATCGTGCGCGCGTACGAGTCGGCCAAGCCGCAGCAGCAGGAGTTGCCGCTGGCGCTTGGCGAGCCGATCGATGTGGGCCGCGAGATGAGGCCGGAGATGCGCGAAGACCGGCCGCAGGCACAGGGACTCCATCCGGCTAAGCCGCAATGAGTGCGCATCTCGCGTAGAATTGCAGGTGAAGCGGGGTCGCGCGCAATGCGGCCTCGTGAACCATGATTGTCCTCGACCCAGATATGGACCCCGAATCGCCGCATGGACGAAGGCCTGTCCATGGGGACACCGACACCGCGCTGAAGGCCACTTCAGCGAAGCGGGCGACTGTGTCCGGCACAGCTCAGAAACCGCGCGATGTGCGCCTGCCTTCTGCGCGCACGTTGGCCCGCTTCCTGAACGAGGCGCAAAGAGCAGTGCGGCTGAAGGGGCAGGTGACGGTGCTGCTGACCACCGATGCGGCCATCAAGAAGCTCAATCGACAGTTCCGGGGCAAGAACCAATCGACCGACGTGCTGTCATTTCCGGCGCAGGGCGTGGGCGCCGAGGAGATGGCCGGGGACCTGGCCATCAGCGTGACGACGGCGCTGGGGCAGGCGGCAGAGCAGGGCCACTCGCTTTCAACTGAGATCAAGATCCTCATTCTGCACGGGCTGTTGCATCTGGCCGGATACGATCACGAAGCCGATGACGGGAAGATGGCCAGGCGCGAACGGCTGCTGCGGGGAAGGCTGGGATTGTTGCAAGGCCTGATCGAGCGAGCGGGTGAAGATGCAATCCCTCAGGGGCCAAAGCCCAAGAATCGTTTAGGGACGTCTACGGCACGACTGAAGTCGTGCCCTGACACTTCTAGCATTCCCGAGAGAGTTGTGTTGCGAGCTATGAAGCCGAGGGCTTCCAAGGCAACCAATCCTTCCGGGGCGAAAGCCCCTGCCGATTCCGTTGCCGTCTTGCGGGGGTTGAAACCGCCGCCTCCCTCCGGCCCCAATGCTTCAAGGCCGGGCAAAGCACGGAAGCGCGCAGCAAGGTCCAAACAGCCATGAGCCCGCTTGCCATCGGGATGGTGGTTCTGCTCGCCGCGGTGGAGACGCTGGCCTCCTACGTGAGCCGTGTCTATGCCGAGTTCGGCAAGATTCTGACCCGGGAGATCGAGGAGAACCTGGACGCCTGGGAGGAACTCGTTGAGCCGCACCTGGGATTGAGCCGGGCGCACGCGGCCCTTTCCGCGGCGGTGCTCCAGCAATTGGCGCTGGGCGTGATCGCGCTCATGTTCGGCGCGGTGCTGTTCGATCGCCCGCCGAATCTTGCCCGGCCGACCTACCCAGAGATTGCCCAGGCGGTTCTGGGCGTGGTGCTGGTGGTGGTACTCTGCAACCAACTTCTGCCCACGCTGCTGTTCAACCGCACCAGCGGCCGTTGGGCCAGGCGGCTGGTGGGTCCGGTTCGATTGCTGCTGTGGCTGATGACGCCGGTTACGGTCTTTGTGCGCTTCTTCTTTTCGGTGGCATCCCTGGCCGAGACGCCAGCCAGCCCCGAAGAGGAGTCCGCCGTCGATGTGGAAGCGTTGCTTGAGGCCGGCGAAGAAGAAGGAATTCTCGAAGAGAACGACATTGCCCTGGTGCGATCCGCTGTCGAGTTCGGCGACAAGCTGGTGCGCGAGGTGATGACGCCGCGTCCCGAGGTCTTTGCCGTCCCCGAGTCGATCACCCTGGAGAAGTTTCTCGAGCTGCTGCGCGAGAACAACTTCTCGCGTGTGCCGGTGTATGCGGGGGCGCTGGACAACGTGACCGGCATCGCCTTTGCCCATGACCTGCTTCAGATTTCGGATAAGGAAGCCCGCACCCGGACAGTGGCATCGATCGAGCGGCCGGCGGAGTTTGTACCCGAGACCAAGAGGGGCTACGAACTGCTCCGGGAGATGCAGCGCGAAAAGCAGCACATGCGGATTGTGATCGATGAGTACGGTGGCGTGGCGGGGGTGGTGACCATCGAGGACCTGCTGGAACAGATTGTGGGCAACATCCGCGACGAGCACGAGGCCGAAGAGCCGATCGAAGAGCCACAGCGTGAGCCGCAGGGTGCGTGGCTTGTGCCGGGAGGCTTTCCTGTGGACCACCTGGTTGAGCTCTTCGGGGAGCCTGTCGAGTTGGGCGAGGAATATGAGGCAACGACGCTGGGCGGGCTGGTGAGCGAGATCGAGGGACGTATTCCGCTGCCCGGCGAGGTGGTGGTGCTGGAGCCGGTTGGGTTGCGGATGGAGATTGTGGCATCAACCGACCGGCGCGTGGAGCGGCTGAGGGTGTTTCCGCCGGTTGCAACTCCGGAGCCAGCTTCCTCGTGAGGCCGGGCTTGCTCAGCGTCTCTCCGGGACAATTTGCGGCCAGGTTTGGCTGTGCGCCTTCCACGCCCGCCATTCCTCTGCCGTAATCTCCCAAACCTCCGAGGGCAGCCGGCCGGAGACGTACTCGCGTTCCCCCACTCCCACAATGCGCATGCCCTGCTTCTCCGAGATGCGGCGCGAGGCGGTGTTGGCGGAGGCCTTCGCAACGCGGAGAACCGGGAACCCGAGTGTCTCGAACCAATAATCGTTGGCCCAGGCGCAGGCTTCGGTCATCAGTCCCTGGCGCTGCCAGGGAAGGCCCAGCCAGAAGCCGCGGCTGTCCTCCGTGCCCTTGACCAGGCTGATGAGGCCGATCGTTTGAGACGGCGAGCCTTGCAGGCGGAGGGTCCAGTGCCAGGCTTCTCCGCGCTCCATCTGCGGCAGCGCCATGTCGCGGCAATAGTGGAGCGCGCCGTCGAGCGGGTAGGGCCAGGGCACGCGATTCAGCAGATAACGCACAATCTCCCAGTGCGGAAAGTGCTCCTGAATCGCGGGCGCATCGGCCATCTCCAGCGGGCGGAGAACGAGGCGCGCGGTTGTGCCTCCGGAGATCATGCGCCGATCATAGCAACGCCTGAGTCGGGATTCCGCGATAATAGAAGGGTCAGGAGCTTGAAAACCGCTTGAAATCTGGATTTGTCGCCATACTCGGCCGGCCGAACGCCGGCAAAAGCACACTGCTCAACGCCCTCACCGGCGAGAAAGTGGCCATTGTCTCGGCCAAACCGCAGACGACCCGCAACCGCATCGCGGGGGTGGTGGAAGTGGAGGCGCGCAAGGGCGCGCACCCGGCGGCGCAGATCGTGTTCGTGGACACGCCCGGCGTACACAAGCCCGGTTCGCATCTGGACCGGAGAATGTTGCAGGAGGTCTACGAGGCTCTGGAGACGCGCGACCTGGTGCTGGTGCTGATGGACGCGACACGCAAGGTACAGTTGGAGGGGGCGGAGCCCGGAATCGCAGGTCCTTCGACTCCGTCCGCTGCGGCGGACTCCGCTCAGGATGACAGCGTTATAGTTGCGCGGAAGCATGAGCGGACCAACTGGGCCAGCGAGGACGAGTTTCTGTTTGGCCTCATCCGCAAGCTCGATTGC
>Ga0326727_10019953_pt1 | contig 13379 bp, 9 predicted proteins | sample MB2enrmetagenome_FD_207643 | JGI IMG/M metagenome (GOLD analysis project Ga0326727, IMG submission 207643) | Lab enriched peat soil microbial communities from McLean, Ithaca, NY, United States - MB29MY | ecosystem: Environmental > Terrestrial > Soil > Wetlands > Peat | place: USA: New York...
AATTCATCGCGATGGACTGGAACCCCTTATCCGGGGTCCAGCCGTCCCAGCGCTCCCATATCGTCGTGGCGCCGTTTTTCACCAGGAACAGCCACGACGGAAACGTGTCCTGAAGCAGCAAACGGTAGGCGACATTATCGCGCCCCGCGAGATGCAGCGCCGGCAGCAGCGGCTCGGTTCCGAGCAGCCCGGTTGCAAGGTGCCAGTTGCGCCCCGCGATCTCGTCCACAAATTTCCCCGCAGCCTTGGCGCGCAGTTCATCCGGAACCAAATGATTCGCAAACGCCAGTGCGTAGCCGGTCTGGCTGCTGTCGCGGATGCCTCCGTCCGGCAGGAAGAACGCCTGCTGGAACGCCGCGGTCGTCTCCTTCTGGAGCTTCGCAAATCTTTCCCCATCCCCCTTGCGCCCGATCGCCGCCGCCATTTCCGACATCATCCGGGAATCATAGGCAAGGTACGCCGTATCCATCACATCCTGCCGGGCCGCCCCGCCGAGGTTCAGCCAGTCGCCGCCGCCGCCGACCGGCGTGCTGCTGACACCGTGCTGGCTGGAGAGCTGCAACCAATCCAGGTACCGGTTTAGCGCGTCAAAGTTTCGTTCGATTACGCGCGTATCGCCGTAAGTCCGCCACGTGAGATACGTGCAAACCACCGCGGCATCCCCGCACCAGCCTGTCATCGGTGTCGGCGAGCCTCCGCCGGCGACCGGCGTCACCGGGCAGAAGAGACCCTCTTCCCCCTGGCCGTCTCGCATCGACACCAGCCAGCGTTCCATGAACGAGGCGACGTCGAAGTTGAACGCGCCTGTCCGCAGGAATAATTGCGCGTCGCCCGTCCAGCCGAGCCGCTCGTCGCGGTTCGGGCAATCGGTGGTCGTTGAGAGGTAATTGGATTTCTGGGTCCATACGATGTTGCTGAAGAGCTGGTTCAGCCGCGCGTCGGAACACGCGAACGACCCGGTCGGCGCCTGGAGACTCCCCGCGACTATCGCCTTTAGCGTCGCGGCATCGGGTGCCGCGTCCAGCCCCCTTATCTCCGCATAGCGGAAGCTGCGGAAGGTGAATCGCGGCTCGAGCCTCTCCTCGCCTCCGCCGCGCAGCCAGTAGATATCCGTGCACGCCGCGCCCTTCAGGTTCGTCGTGTACAGGGTGCCGTCCGCATTGAGCATTTCCCCATGCCGGATGGTGATTTTCTGGCCGGCCTTTCCGTTCACCTGCATGCGAACCCATCCAACGAGGATCTGGCCAAAGTCCACCAGCCAGACTCCCGGCTCCGTTTCTCGGACACTCCGCGCCGGCATTTCATCCGTGATCCGGACCGGCTCGATTGTGTCCGGTTCGATCGCGATCTTCGGAGGCTCTCCCGGCACCGTGCGGCGCTGTCCCGTCGCGACCGGCGACCATTTCGAATCATCGAACCCGCCGCCCGCCCAGTCCCCCAGCTCCAGTCGCGCATCGTACGCGTAACCCTCCATGTGATCTGCCCATTTGATCGGGCCAAATGCGCCGCGCCACGTCCCGTCGGTCGCAACCCGCTCGGTCGTCCCATCCGTGTATTCGATTTCCAGTTGCGCCGCAAACCGCGCATATCCGCCGTAATAATGCCGCTCGCCGCTGTTCCCCATCGTCCCGGCGTACCAACCGTCCCCCAGGATCGCTCCCAGCGCGTTCTCCCCTTTGTGCAACAGGCCCGTCACGTCATACGCCTGATACGGCACGCGCCGCCGGTAGTCCGTCCAGCCGGGCGTAAAATAATCGCGCCCCACGCGCCCGCCATTGAGGTGCAGCTCGTAATCGCCGAGCGCCGTCGCATAAACCGTCGCCCGACGAACCGGCTTCGCGATCGTGAACCCGCGGCGAAGATACGGCGCCGGCTCGAAATAATTGAACTGGTTCCCATAGTAATAACGCCCGAAGAGGGCGAGGGGAGCCCAGTTATCCTCGGGGCGGATGGCCGTGTCCCATCCCGCGCGCGGCGTCATGGAATAGTGCCAGGTTTCGTTCGTGGGGAAGCGCACGACGTGGCCGTCGGCAAAATCGATCTCCAGTTCCCCTTGCACGGATGGCCGGTATCCGTCCTGGTCCGTAACCATCAGGCCGAGCACATTGTCCCCGGGGACGACCGCGTCGGTCAGGTCAAAGGGAACGATCGCCTCCCATCGCACGATCCGTCCAAGCTTGCGGCCATTGACGCTGATGTCGCAAATCTGGTCCGGCAGCGCCGTAAACACCACCCGCGCCACCTTGCAGCCGGAGGGCAGCGTGAATCCGCGTCGAATTGCCGCCGTGAGCGGGCCCTTTCTGGACTCCGCGATCGGCGGCTGCGCATTCTGGAAGTTCGCGAGCCGCATCCGGTCTCCCTCGGGAACGACGCTCCCGTCGCGCGGCGGTTGTGCGTCGAGTCCTATCCATTCCGCTTTCCATTCCGACGCATCGAGCAGGCCCATCGTCCAGCGCGCCGGCGCGCTCCAGTCCGAAACCACGCCCGCCTGATCCCACACCCGGACCTTCCACCAGCACGCTTCCCGCGACGTCAGCGGCTGTCCCGCGTAAACAATCTGGTTCGTCTGGTCGGACGGGACTTTTCCGCTGTCCCAAAGATCCGGGCGAAGACCCGAAAGCTTATCGGCCGATGAGGCCACGAGAACCTCGTATCCGGTCTGCCTGAGGCCGCGCGCTTCCGGATCGACGGCCGTGAGTTTCCATTCCAGGCGGGGGCGGGTTTCGCCGAGGCAGGACGGATCCGTCCGGTACTCGCTTCGTAACGCCGTGGGGTTCAGACTCCCGGCGCCCAGGGCCAGGAGGGGGAAGAGCGCGATGGCGATCATGGGATGGGGAAACTTCATACTTGTAGTATAGGTTTAATCGCCGGTCACGCCTTTGGTTGCTCCTTTTCTTCGCATTTGCGGATTTAACGCCTCGCTTTGACTCCGGGTGCAGCCGGGTCGTTTCCCGGTGAAGTCGAACCGGCTGTATCCGCCATGCTCCATATCTCGATCACGTCCTGATCGCCGGGAGCAAGCGTCCGCGCCTTGCGAACCGCAATCACGTTTTCGAAATACTCCCGTGCCTCCGTCGCGTGCCCATCCATCGCGGCCGCGAGCCCTTCGGCATACAGGAAGTACTCCCGCCCCTTTCCATATAAGTCCGCGGGCGCATTCGCTTGGATATCATGCGCCGTCTTCGCGCCGGTCAATAACTCTGCCAGCGGTGTAAAGAAGGTCGGACTTTCTTTCAGGATCGCCTGCCAATGTTGTATCGCTTCGGCCTTGTCGCGACCGAGCCGCATCGTGATTGCTCCGGCCAGGAACGCTGCGCGTGCCCGGTCCAGTGGCGCAAACCACGGCGTTGCCGCGATGCCCTCATACACGCGCAACGCTTCCGGCGCGCTACCCGCGTGAATCCACGCCCACGCTTCAGTGAACGCCGCCGACGCCGGATGGGTGGGATAGGAACTCATCTGCCTGCAAATCTTCGCCACGGCAACCCAATCTCCCCGGGCTGCCGACGCGCGCGACGCCAGATCCAGCGCATCCAGGTTGTTCGGCGCTATCTTCAATGCATAAATAGCGGAACGCAGCGCTTCCATCGGATGATTCTCCGCCAGTGCGCATTCGCCATAACCAAGGACTGACTCGTGACCCCTTGGAAAGTTGTCGTGGGATTTCTTAAAGTAAGTCATTGCCTTTGCCGTATTGCCCCGATGCAGCCAGATTCGCCCGCTCCGCAATGGACAATCCGCGTCGGCTGGGTTCCATTCGCTTCCTTGCTCGAATGCTGCAAGTGCCCCATTTTCATCGCCGGCGTCCGCGCGTTTCATACCGATAAGAAACCATTGGTTGACGATCTTCTGTCGTCGCACGCCTGTCCAGTCGGGCCATACCAGCAATCCGGCCACCGCAATGATTAGCGCGCCCTGCGCGGCACCGGACCACTCCCGCCGGCGCATCCGGTCAAGCAGCCAGATGACCGACCAGCCGGCCAGCGGCAGCAGCGTTATCACGGTCGGCAGGCGGTATCTCGCCGCAACCTGGACCGGGAAGATCGAGGCAAAGTAAGCCGCTCCACACAGCAGCAGGGGAAGTCCGCGCTGGGCGGAGCTTGGCCGGCACATCGCGACAATCGCGATCGCCGCCACCGGAACCACGACGCCCCAGCCCGGCCATACCGGCAGGGATAATACGCGCGACGCCGCCCGGTAGATGCCGATATCGATCTCCTGGCTTACTTCGAATGCTCCGGTCTCCATCAACGCCTTGCGCACTTGCAATCGCATCCAGTTACCGGTCTGTTCCCTCATGATATTCCGCACCTCGTCGTGCCAGTAATCGTCCTTTTCGCTCGCTTGGGTTTTGCCCGCGTGAATTGGTTTGTAAATCAAATCGGTCCAGCGCACGCCGACCGGAACGGCGAGCGCCCCGTATTCGGGGTTATTTCCCACATAGATGCTCAACCATCCTTCGGACCTGAGCACCGCCCGTCCGGTAAGCTTCCAGTTCCACATCAGGATCGGGACGCACAGCAGTAGAGGCGGCAGTAATATCGCGCCGGCGGCGGCCACGGCCCGCCTTCTTGGATGGTCGCCTCCGAGGCTGCGATTGGATAGCACCGACCAGACCACCCAGCCCGCCAGCACGAAGGCGCACACGAACGCATTGGCTCGCGCGAGAATCGAAAACCCCAGATGAAAGCCGGCCCACACAAGCCAGCCCACTCCGCCGCCCGCTCGCGTCCACCGCGCTGTGAGGAATAGCGCCAGCGTGAGGTTGAGAATGGCAAATGCCTCCGCGAAGTAAGTTCCCTCGAACACGATAAATGGCCAGTAAGTCGCCGCCAGCCATCCGGTCACGATTCCTATCCGCCGTTCCCAAAGGATTTCGGCCATCTTGCCCACGAGCACGGCCTGCGCCGCGCCCAGCGTGTGGAAAACCGCAAAATGAACCGCGGGATGCCATCCCAGCAGACCTATCCAAAATGCCAGCCATGCGGGAAATCCGGGCGTGTAGTTACTTACATCATACCAGAGCAATTTGCCCGCCAGGATGTTCCACGCCCATTCGACATAGCTTTGCGCATCCACCACCGGATACGCAATCAGCTCGTTCCTCCTGAGCGCGTCGGCCAGATAAATCAGGCGCAACAGCAGGCCCCCCGCAAAAATCCAAACATACGGATTCGCCAGGATTTGTTTCGGGAATGATCGCCCGCCGGCGGGTCCTCCTCCCATATGTTGCGTCGCGCGGAACGTCACACCGGCAAGGTTATCTCTGAGGCGGAAATGAAGTCGAGTGCCGAGTCTCTCATGAAGAAACCTGTATGATAAGTTGCGGCCGGGTCGAGCCAGGCTTTCACTCCAATCCTTCACGCGCTTGCGATTCGCCCAGCACTTCGTACAGCCGCCGGATCAGCAGCAGAGACTTGGGATTGGGGAGGACTCCTGGCTCCATCTGGTTCATGACATAGGCAAATCCTATCCTCCCGCCGGGGTCCGCGAATCCCACGCTCCCCCCCGCGCCCACTTGCCCGAACGCGCCCAACGAAGGCCCCAGTGAGTTCCGCAGTTTCTCCCCGGATTCCGCCAACGGATCCTGAAGGAAGCCCGCCGAGAATGCGGTCTCCAGCCGCAAGACCTGGTCAAAACCGTTGGCCAGCCGCGTCGACATCGCCGCGACCGCCTCAGTCGGTACGAACCTCCGCCCCCCTTCCTCCCCCCCGGCGGCCAGCATCCCGTAGAAGTGTGCCAGTGCCGACGCCGAGCCGATCCCGCCAAATGCCGGAAACGACGCCATCCGCGCCGCCGCCGTATTCATCGACGCGACGCTGAAGAGCCCGTGCGGCGACCCGAACGCGCGGTGCGTCAGCGATTTCGTGTCCGCGTAGGCCTTCATGAACGCGTCCTCCGGCGGCGGTGTGCGCGACGCATGCAGCAGCGCCACATCCGGCAGGCGGTTGATTGGGAGCCCTATCCAGAAGTCCAGCCCGAGCGGCTCGGCGAACCATTCCCTCCATTTGGTCCCGAGCGGCTTGCCCGTCAGCCGTCGTACGATCTCGTCCCATAGATAACCCGACGTGCGTGGGTGGTACCCATGACCCTCGCCCGGCGGCCAGAGCGGCGCCTGCTTCTCCAGTTCACGAATGACGCCGCGGTAATCGAACACATCCGGCGGATCGTCCAGCGCCGCGAGCCCTGCCTGGTGCGAGAGCACATCGGCGAATGTCACCGCTTCCTTGCCCGCCTTCGAAAATTCAGGCCAGACCGTCGCCACCGGCGCGTCGAGCGGGATGCCCGCCTCCCAGAGCGCCTTGAGCACGCAGGCAGCCGCCGGCCCTTTGGTCGCGCTGTAGACCAGCACCATCGTGCTGGCGTTCCATGGATGCTTGCGCTCCCGGTCGCGGAAACCGCCCGCGAGGTTCACCAGCTCCCGGCCGTCCCGCCAGACACTCAGCGACGCACCCAGTTCTCCGCGTACGGAAAAGTTCTCTTCAAAAATGGGCGCCAGGGCGTTTTGCAGATCGGACACGGATGCAAAGTAAGAAACTGCGAAGTTAAACGGCAACTTTTTCGGGCGGCATCGCTTTTATCCTCAATCCCTCTCTCCATGAAGAAACGTCTCGTCTGTTTAGTTGCAAATTTCCTCCTGCTTCCCGCATTCGCGCACGCCGGGACTTTTTACATCGCCGATTTTGGCGGCAGGGCCGACGGCCTCACCGACGACGGACCCGCGTTGCGAAAAGCCTTCGCCTACGCCACCGCGCACCCGGGTACGACGCTCCGCCTCGGCGGCAAATGCCGCGTCACGACCTCGGTCAATCGGCTCGGAAAACCCTGGCCCCAAATGGCGGCGATCGGCGCCGGCATCTCCACCTTCACCATCCAGGACGGCGAGATCGACCTCGATGGCCGTTTCGGCGCCTTCGAGTTCGAAAACTCCACCGGCGTCGTCTTGCGCAATATCGTCTTCGACTATGTCCCGCCGATCTTTTCCCAGGGTTCTATCGTCGCGACCGATCCGGTCCATTGCTCCATGACCGTCGTTCCTCAGCCCGGTTATCCCGCGGCGGCTGGCGAAGCATTTTCGAATCTCGAAAACACATGGATTACCGTTCACAAGCCCGGTGGCGAACCCGCCTACTTCTTCGTCGGTCACGTCCGCTCTTCCGGCACGGACAGCCGGGGACGCACCGTCCTGACCTATGATCGCCCGGACATGGCCAGGACGATCCAGGGTCAGAAAAACCTCAGTTACGTCCGCGTCCAGCGTGGCTACGGCAACATGCTCTCATTTAAGTTCTGCGACCGCGCCCGGCTGGAGAATTGCTCCATCTATTCCACCAGCGACTTCGCCGGTCTTTTTCTCTTTTGCAACGATGTCATCCTCACGGGCAACCGCATCTGCCCGCGTCCCGGCAGCGGCGACATCGTTTCCTCCTGCGCTGACGGGTTCCACTTCATCGGCGCCCAGCGCGGCCCCGTCATCGAGAATAATTTCTTCGACCGCCTGGAGGACGATAACATCGTCATTTCCCTTCGCGGCAATCGGATCAAGTCATTCCATGGCAATCAACTCCAGCTCATGACTTACTCCTGCACATGGTATCAGCCCGGCGATACGATCGAGGTTGTGACGCTCGGTGAGAGCATGCATCGTAATTACAAGATCGTCAGCATGCCCAGGCAAACGAACGATTGGTCGCCTCCCGTCATGACGCTCGACCGTCCGCTGGAGGGGAAGGTCGTCACGTACGGGGAGGGGAGTAACGTGGCCCTCCCCACGCTCGTATTCAACAGGAGCTGGCGGCTCGACGGCGCCATCATCCGCAACAACCGGTTCCAGAACACGCGCCGTTACGCGGTGTTCATGGGCGCCGGCGGCGTCCGCATCGAGAATAACATCATGTCGAACTTTACCGCCGCCGCCATCCTTTGTTCCCACTATGACATGCTCAAGGGAAAGGCGGTCGGCTACACTTACTATCCCTATTACTTCACCAGCGATCTCGTCGTCCGCAACAACGTCATCAGCGGGGCATTCGAATACGGCGGCGGCGGCGCAAAACTTACCGGCCATGACATCGGCGCCATCGATATCTATCATACCGATCGCGCCACCTGCGGGATTGGCAACCTCCATCTCGCCCATGACATCGCGATCACCGGTAACACCATCAGGAATTCCGGCGGCGTCGGCATCCATGTCGCCAACGCCTCAAACGTGACGATCGCGGGCAACACCATCGTGAATCCAAACCAGCTCGCGCCTGCCAATCATTACGGGATATGGATCGAATCCAGCCCCGCCGTGCAGGTGAATAACAACACCGTTCAGGGAAACGCCGTCGACGCCCCCGTTCACATCGACCCGTAGCCGCTACGCCCCCGCCATCCGCAGGCACTCGTTGAAGCGCCGGTAGAACTCCGTGTGCCGCGCCACGCTCCGCCGCAGCACCGGCGTGAAATTCGCAAGGTCGGACACGCTGAAGACCAGGTCCACCGAATACTGGAACGCTTGCAGCTCGTCGTTCGTGATCATGCTCGGCCCGATGAGGACGACAAATTGCTTTCGCCGCTGGCTGGACGGCGTACGGACGGTTTCGAACAGGATCGGATTCCCCTCCGCGATGCTCCCGGCAAAGGTCTCGTAAATCGCAACCAGGTCATACGTGTGTGCCCTTAGTTTCAGAGAGATATCTTCGACAAACAGCCCCGTGTGGATTCGGTACGTCAGCTCGGTCAACTGATCCAGCACGGCGCGCTGGACTTCCGCCTCGTCGATGCAAACAAGCGCCGTTTGATCGGATGGTTCGAAAATGTCATGGCGGGTCTGGATATCCATGGCGCTTAGTGGTCGAGGGTGAGAGAACCGGCATTCTCCGGCATTGGAGCGTCCAGCCGCATGGTCGAGGCCGCCTCGGCTGCGATGCCGCGCCGCTTCTTCGAGTTGTCCAGCGCGCGCGTCACCTTCCCCTTGCGCGTCGCGTAGAGATTCGCCGTATCCTCGGTGATCAGCTCCGCATCGTACCCGCGCGCGATCGACTGGTCGAACGTGTGCCACCCGAACGTCGCGTTCGATTCGATGATGTCGTAAAAATTCCGGTTCTCGTTTTCGCCGTACGCCACCGCTTCGCGGACGCGCAGGTTCGTTCCCATCACCTCCGTCAGCAATAGCCGTCCGCCGCCGCGCTTTGGCGCAAGCCGTTGGCTGATGACGAATCGGAGCGTGTCCGCGAGCCGCAGCCGCAGTTGCTTCTCCTCGTTCTGCTCGAACATGCCCGTGATGCGGTTGATTGTCTGCCCGGCATCGATCGTGTGGATGGTGCTCAGGACAAGGTGCCCGGTTTCCGCCGCCGTCAGCGCTATCTCGACCGTCTCCCGGTCGCGCATTTCGCCCACCAGGATCACCTTCGGCGCCTGCCGCAGTGCGGCCCGCAAGCCGCTGGGATAATCGTCGAAGTCTGTTCCCAGCTCGCGCTGCGAGAACGTCGAATTCTTGTGCCGGTGCACGAACTCGATCGGATCCTCGAGCGTCACTACGTGGACCGCATGCGACTCGTTGATCTCGTTGAGCAGCGCCGCGAGCGTCGTCGTCTTGCCGCTGCCCGTCGCCCCCGTCACCAGCACGAGTCCATTTTTCTCGTGCGCGATATCCTCGAAGATGGGCGACAGACTCAGGCTGCTGAGCGACGGAACCTCCGGCTGCGGTTTCCGCATCACGATCGCAAAGTTGCCCCGCTGCTTGAAGATATTCACGCGGAACCGGAAGCGGTCATTCAGCGCGTACGAGCAATCGCACGACCCCATCATGATCAGCTCTTTGATCAGCCGGCGGTCTTCGCCGATGATGTTGAGCGCGAGCACCTCCGTCTGCGTCGGCGTGAGGCGCTGGATGTCGGGGTGCATGTCCACCTGCTTCAGTTCCCCGTAGCTTTCCACCTGGAATGGGCGGCCCACGGTAAAAAGCAGGTCGGAGACCCCTGGATGGGCCTCCATCATTGCGGTCAGGATGCGGTCAAAATCGGTTCGGCGCACGGTGGTCTTCTGGTTGCCTATTCGTCGAGTTCATCCGGCGGTTCCTTGAGCAGGGCCCGGAATTTCTTCTTGTCGGTGGCTTTTTCGTAAGCTTCCTCGGGCGAGATTCGTCCGCCCCGCAGGTGATCCATGATCGCGTCGTCCAGCGGCTGGTTTCCCTTTTTCTTCCCCACCTGCATCATGCCGGCGATCTGGTGCGTCTTCCCTTCTCGGATCAGGTTCGCAATCGGCGCGTCGCAGACCAGGATCTCCAGCGCCGCGCAGCGTCCCGCGATATCCACCCGCTTGAAGAGGTTCTGCGCCACCACTCCCTTCAGCGATTCGCTCAAGCCCGCCCGCACCTGGTTCTGCTGGTTGGTCGGAAATACGTCGATGATACGGTCGACGGTCTTCGGCGCGTTCGAGGTATGCAGCGTGCCAAACACAAGATGGCCCGTTGCCGCCGCGGTCAGCGCCAGTTCGATCGTCTCCAGGTCGCGCATTTCGCCCACGAGTATGATGTCCGGGTCTTCGCGCAATGCCCCGCGCAGCGCGGACGCGAACGACCGCGTATGAATCCCGACCTCGCGTTGGTTGATCAGCGATTGCTGGCTGCGATGCACAAATTCGATCGGGTCTTCAACCGTGATGATATGATCTTTCCGGTGCAGGTTCGCGTAGTCGATCATCGCCGCAAGCGTGGTCGATTTTCCCGAGCCCGTCGGCCCGGTGACAAGCACGAGCCCTTTCTTCAGATTGGCAAACCGCTTGAGCACCGTCGGCAGTCCCAGGTCTTCAATCGTCAGCACCTTGCTCGGAATGAGCCGGAATACCGCCGCGATCCCGTTCTTCTGATTGAGAAAATTCGCACGGTAGCGTGCGAACCCCGGGTATTCGTACCCGAAGTCCACGTCCCCCGTTTCCTCAAACACCTTGATCTTCGTTTCCGGGGCGATTTCGTACACGAGCGCCTTCAGGTCGTCGCTTTCCAGCGGCGGCGAGTCGATCCGGACCAGGTCGCCGTTGATACGGAGCATCGGTTGATTACCCGTGGAGAGATGAAGGTCCGACGCCTTCTGCTCCATCATGAACTTAAAAAATGAGTCAATCCTGGCCATTGCGCAGAATTGCTAAAGCCAGAAGGATGCCAGATATCCCACGATTGCGCTCCCGCCCAGGCGTCGGTCGCGGATTAGCCTCTCGCGGCTTCGCCGGAATGGATTTTACAAACCCACCCTAGTCCCGATGCTCGCCCTTTAGCGAGTCCAGCGTCGATCTCACCTGGAGCAGCAGCTTCTGCTGCGTGTACGGCTTCGGAATGAACCCCCTCAGCCCCTTTGCCAGCATCCATTTCAGCTTGTCCTGCTCGGTAAATCCGCTGCTCAGCACCACTGGCACCTGCGGATTGATCATTCGCAGCTCGCTGAAAACCTCCGCCCCGTCCATGATCGGCATCGTAAAGTCCAGGATCACCAGTTCGATCTGGTCCTGGATTTTCTTGTAAATATCCAGCGCCTGGAAGCCGTCCCGCGCCGTGACCACCCGGTAGCCTTCGTCCGTCAGGACCCGCTGGGCCAGCAGAGTGACGAAATCTTCGTCATCGACGATCATGATCAGCTCTCTGGGTCCCGTCGGATTCGCGATCCGGACCTCGGCCCTCGATCCGCCGCTCGGGTGGGGACCGGAGAATTGCCCGCCCAGGGCTGGAGCCGGGCCCGATCCAAAGCTCCCCGGCCCGGGGAATGGGTGTACCCGCGACTTTTGGTCGCCGGAGTTCTGCCCGCTTCGCTCGAGCATCGTCTTCGAGAGCATTGCCGCCCGGTCCACCGCGCTTCGCATCATGTCGTAGTAGCGCGCCGCCTCCGAGCTCCCGCCCGTGTACCGCTGGAGAAACTGGCTCGACTCCGTGATTACCTGCAACAGGTTGTTTAACTCGTTGGCGGTGGATTTGATCCAGTGGAGATCGTCGGGAGACGGCATAGTTCTGACGGACCCGGGGGGTTACCGGGCGCCGCCCTCATCGTTGTTGCAAGCCCACCATACACAACCCACGAACGCAACAAAGACAAAGGAAAACATGCCAAGAGTCAGCATAAAGCAATTTTTGTGCATGCGTATTGCCGGAGTTGCGTTCAAAGGTCAACAGCATTTCGCATACGCGAGACGATTCCAATCGGCTTCCAATCGCGTTTTTCCAGCTAAATCTCCACCGCGAAGAAATCCCGGAACACCGCGCGGTACACCCGGCGCTTCATCTTCGGCAGGCACTCGATGTCAAACTTCTCCGGCTCCACCCACCGCACCCCGCGGAATTCCGGGTGCTCCGTGTTCACATTGATCGCCCCGGGATTCCCCGTGAATTCCGCCAGGAAGTAATGCTGCTCCTTCCCGTGGAAACCCTTGACTACCTTGTTGTTGCCGAAGAGGTAATAGTACGGCCCCTTGCTGCTCACGATCCGGTATGCGGACGCCTCCAACGATATCTCCTCCCTCAGTTCGCGCACCAGCGCTTGGGCCAGCGTCTCCCCTTCGTCCACCCCTCCTTGCGGGAATTGCCACGCCCCGGACCGGTCAACCCGCTCCCCGATCAGGATTTTTCCCGCGCCATCGCGGAGGATTGCGGCCACGTTGAGCCGATATTTTAAACCGGGCTGATCCGACTTTTTTGGCATGACCTCACGATTCAAAATGACGGCGGCGGTTGCAAGTCTCGTGGTGGTTACATTCACGTTCCGGTGCCTCTGGCTTTGGCAGCCTCCCCGCCAGGTCCTCCTCCATCAGGCTCATCTCCGCGACGCTGTCGAGCGCCGGGACTGGGGAAAAATCGAGTCCATGCTCGATCCCGCCTACTCCGACCGCTGGGGCTACACCCGCTCCACCGGCGTCCGCGATGGCCGCCGCTGGCTCGGCCAATTCTTCGCCCTCACCATCAATGTCGAGCCCGTCGCCTTCCAATGCGCCGGCGGCGCCGCCACGGTCACCGAGCGCTGGAAGATGGATGGCACCGGCACGGAAATGGCCTCTTTGGTCGAGCAGCGTGTCAACACCCTCCACTCCCCGTTTGTCTTCCAATGGAAGCACCGGAGCTGGAAACCATGGGACTGGACCCTCATCCGCATCGATAACTCCGACCTCGATCTCCCCGCCCCCGAAGCAAATCCCTTCTAGTGCGGTGTAACGAAAGCTCGATTTCGAAGTCCCGTAGGGACGGTCGGACAATAGCCCGGGGTTTCAACCCCGGGGAGACCGCGACCCACCGGTGAAGAGCCCCAGAGGAGGGTGTTCCGAAAAGATTTTTGCTGTACAGAGTAAACGGGGCAAAAATTGATTTTCACCACGGGAAGGAGAGTTGGCTTGGAGTGAGTTGGCCGAGC
>Ga0326727_10019956_pt1 | contig 13377 bp, 12 predicted proteins | sample MB2enrmetagenome_FD_207643 | JGI IMG/M metagenome (GOLD analysis project Ga0326727, IMG submission 207643) | Lab enriched peat soil microbial communities from McLean, Ithaca, NY, United States - MB29MY | ecosystem: Environmental > Terrestrial > Soil > Wetlands > Peat | place: USA: New York...
CCATATGCCGTCAAACCCCAGAATCGTCGGTTACTTGGCCGCCTTGGTGGCCACCATCCTCTGGGCCGGGAATTTCGTGCTGGCCCGGGGCATCGCCCAGGACATTCCCCCGGTGCAGCTCAACTTCTGGCGCTGGCTGGTGGCCCTGGTCCTGACCATTCCCCTGGCCTGGCCCAAGTTCCGGGCCGATTGGCCGACCGTCCGCAAGCATTGGCGATATCTCACGATAATGGCCCTGATCGGGGTGGGGGGCGTGAACACCCTCATCTACAAGGCCGGCCAGACCACGCTCAGCCTTAACATATCCCTGCTCTTGCCCACGGCCCCGATCATGATCATCGTCCTGTCTCGGATCGTGTACGGCGAACCCATCACCCCGCGCCGCCTGGCCGGGCTGCTGGTGGTGATAGCCGGGGTTCTGGTGCTTCTCTCGCGCGGGCAGTGGCAACATCTGGCCGCGATCAGGTTCACCCCGGGGGATATCTGGGCCTTGGGCGGGGCGGTCTGTTTCGCCCTGTACACCCTGTTCATGCGCCAGCGCTCGCCGGAAATCTCCATCGAGGGCTTCAACGCCGTGATGTTCGGGCTGGGCCTGGTGCTGATGCTGCCGGCCCTGGCCTGGGAGAGCCTGGTTCTTCCCCCGCCGGTATGGAACCACAAGGTGATCGCCGGGGTGCTGTACGCGGGCATTGGCTGTTCCTTCGCGGCCTATCTGCTGTGGACCAAGGCCATTGCCGTTATCGGCCCGGTCCTGACCGGCATGGTCTATTATTCCATACCCCTTTTTACGGCCGTGGAGTCCGTGCTGATCCTGCACGAGCGGCTGGCCTTGTACCACTTGGCCGGCGGCGGGTTGATCATCCTGGGCATCCTGCTGGCCACCGTGGACCGGCGGGCCATGCGGTCCTGAATGTGGTATGTAGTCAGCCGGGTTGGGGGGTGAACCGGAAACACCATTAGACTCCACGGGGAGGGCGCCATGTTAAGCCGCTTTATTCGCTATTTCGACTTGCAATCGGAAAACCGGCCGGTGGCCGCCGACGGGCGTGACCTGAGACCCCACGATGTCGCCAGCCTGGAACATGGCTTAGAAACCATGCAGTCGGGTGGTGCCGCGCCCCGATTCCGAAGAATACTTGTCACCGATGGCTCTGAAACACATGCCGCGCCCGTGGCCAGCCCCATGCCGGGCCAAGGCGACAGCCGTCCCCGGCATGCTCCGGTCATTCCCCAGTATCTGGCTGTTTCCGCTGGAGTCTTCGTCGAGCACCTGTTGCGAAAATACATCGACACCGGGGTATGGCAATTGGAATGGTCGGCCCTGCTGGGGCGCATGGTGTTCGGACTTATTATCGGCATCATCATCTTGCCCGCGGTGTACAAATCATCTTTCGATCCCCAAAAACCGGTGCTGGTTCAACTGGCCGCCCTGTTTCCCCTGGGGATCGGCTGGCAATCGCTTTTCACCACGGCCACCAAGCTCACCATGGGCTAGGAGCTTGCAATCGCCTATCGGAGCCAAAGGATCGCAAGGTCCCTGAGCGCCCGGACCGGACGGTGACGCATTTCTTCGAAGGGACCCCCTTGACCAATCGGTAGGCAGCTATTAAATAGCTTTGCACCAAAAGGGGGAGTTGCCGGAATGTCTAGAAACCAGCGGGAACATTTCGGAGCGTATTTGGGGCGGGTCTCGCGCCTGTGGCGCACCAGGATTGACGAACGCCTGGGGCCCTTGGGCCTTACCCAGGCCAAGTGGCTTATTTTGCTGCACCTTTCCCAGGCCGGCGGGGCCATGCCCCAGAAGGACCTGGCCGAAAGCGTCGGGGTGGAGGGTCCCACGGTGGTGCGGGTGCTCGACGGGTTGGAACGCAACGGCCTGATCGAGCGCCGGGGCCGGGAAGCGGACCGCCGGGCCAAGACCGTGCACCTGACCGCGCAGGCCACGAAGATCCAGGAAGACATCCTGCGCATAGTGGGCGGGATGCGCGAGGAGATTCTGGCCGGGGTGTCCGACGAGGATTTGGCCGTTTGCCAGCGGGTCCTTGGCAAAATTCTTGGTAATCTAGACGCCCGCCCCACGCCGGTCTGAATCAGGCCGCCGCCGCATATCAATCGCATTCAGGAGTAACGCATCATGCCGAAAGGCGCTGACAATCCCATCAACCCGGCGGGACTGATACTCAAGTCCACTGTCCGGATGAAAAAGCAACTCATGCTCGCCGGGGCCGCGGCCCTGGCCGTTGTCCTTATCCTGTGGCTGGCCGTGCGCTGGAACCACGTGACCGAGAACGACGCCATGGTCCTGGCGGACATGGTCACCATCAGCAGCCGGGTGGACGGCTGGGTGGCCGAGCGCCCGGTCACGGACGGGGACCTGGTGAACCAGGGTCAGGAACTGGCCATCATCGACCAGCGCGAGACCGCCTTGCAGGTGCGGGAGCTTGCGGCCAAGCGCGATTCCCTGCGCGTGCAGCGCGAGCAGGTTGGGGCCCAATTGGCCGTGACCCAGGATTCCACGCAAAGCGAGGTCAAGGCCGCCCAGGCCCGTTGCGATTCGGCCGAGGCCAACGTGGGCTCGGGCGCGGCCGAGCTGGAGCGCAACAAGCTCGATTACGGCCGTAACAAGACCCTGGTGGGCGGCGAGGTCATCTCCCGCCAGGCCTGGGACATTACCCGGACCACCACCACCCAGAGCGAGGAAAAGCTGCGCCAGGCCAAGGCCCAGGTGGCCGAGGCCAGGGCCAATCTGGCCGACGCCCTGGCCAAGCGCGGCGACGTGGAAGTGCTGAAAAAGCAGTACGAGGGCCTGGAGCACGACATCGCCCAGGTGGAGGCCCAGATCGGCCAGAAGGAAGTGGAGCTGGGCGACCGGGTGGTCAAGAGCCCGGTGAACGGGGTGGTGGACCAGAAATTCGTGGAGCCCGGGGAATACGTCATCCCCGGCCAGCGCCTCATGATCCTGCACGACCCCAAGGGGGTGTGGGTAGAGGTGCACCTGAAGGAAACCAAGCTCGAAGGCCTGCGCGTGGGCCAGCCCGTGGACATAAGCGTGGACGCCTACCCCGGCCGGCAATTCACCGGCGCGGTTGCGCGCATAGGCAATGCCGCCACCAACCAATATGCCCTTTTGCCCAACCCCAACCCCTCGGGCAACTTCACCAAGATCAGCCAGCGGGTGCCGGTGCGCATCAAGGTGGATCAGCCCGAGGACAATCCCCTGCGCCCGGGCATGATGGTGGAGGTGGACATTGACGCCTCAAACCACTGAGTACTTCGCCGAACGCTACGGCTCGGCCTACAAGTGGTACGCCACGGCCGCGGTCATGGTGGGCTGCATCGCCACGGTGCTGGCCTCCACCATGACCAACGTGGCCATGCCCGACATCATGGGCGAGTTCGGCATGGGCCAGGACCAGGTGCAATGGCTGTCCACGGCCTTTCTGGCCTCCATGACCACCAGCATGTTGACCACGGCCTGGGTCGTGGCCAATTTCGGGACCAAGAAGGCCTACCTGGCCTCCCTGAGCATATTCACGGTCGGCTCGCTGCTGGGAGGACTCAGCTCCGGCGACGGCATGCTCATACTGGCCAGGACCATACAGGGCGCGGGAGCCGGACTGGTCCAGCCCGTGGCCATGCTGGTGGTCTTCGGGGTGTTCGATGCCAGAAAGCGGGGCATGGCCATGGGCATCTACAGCCTGGGCATCGTGCTGGCTCCGGCCCTGGGACCCACGGTGGGCGGCATACTCATCGACGACTACTCCTGGCGCTACATCTTTTTTCTGGGGATTCCCCTGTGCCTGCTGGGAGCCACCATGGGCCTGGCCTTTCTGCCCACGCATGTGAAACGCGCCGCCACCAGTTTCGACCTACCGGGCTTCGTGATGCTGTGCCTGGCCGTGGGCTCGTTTCTGGCCGGGCTATCCAACGGCCAGCGCCAAGGCTGGGATTCGAACTTCGTGCTCGGGGCCTTCGGCTTGAGCGCTTGCGCGGCCGCGGGCTTTCTTTGGCGGGAAAGCACCTGCCAGGCCCCCTTGCTGGCCCTGGGCGTGTACAAAAATCCCAAGTTCCTGGCCGCGTCGGTGGTGTCCTTCATCCTGGGTCTGGGGCTTTTCGGCTCCACCTACCTGATCCCCTTGTTCGTGCAGACCTTGCAGGGCTACTCGCCCACGCAGTCCGGCCTGCTGCTCATGCCCGCCGGCCTGGTGGTCGGGGCCATCGCCCCCATGTCCGGGCGCCTGGCGGATCAGGTCCAGCCCTACGTGCTCATCATCATCGGCCTGGCCCTGTTCGGCTGGTCCTGCCTGCTCATGGCGGACGTGGGCAGTTCCACGGCCTTCTGGGACCTGACCTTGTGGGTGATGCTGGGGCGCGTGGGCATGGGCCTGCTCTCCCCCTCGCTCAACAGCGGGGCCATGAGGGTCCTTAAGCCGGAGCACATGGGTCACGGGGCGGGAAACATCAATTTCATGCGCCAGTTGGGCGGGGCCGTGGGGGTGAGTCTGCTCTCGGTGTACCTGGATCGCCAGACCACCCTGTATGGTCAGGCCTTCAATGCCTTGCAGACCGGCACCCACGCCGCGGCCGACACCCTGGACGTGGTGGCCACGCTGCTCTACCGGGCCGGGCTGGTGGACAACGTGGCCCAGGCCACGCGCACCGACGCGGCCCACCACTTTCTATCGGAGATGATTTCCGCCCAGGCCCAGGTCATGGGCTTCAGAGAGTGCTTCCTGCTGGCCGGCATGGCCTTTTTCGCGGCCATTCTGCCGGCCTGGTTCATGCGCCCGGGCAAACGCCGCAAGATGGTCAAACCCGCCCCGGCCTGACCGGTCCTGGGGGTTTTCCCTAATTTTCCCGGCCTTGCGTTGACTGGCGGCTCCTTTGTGCTACCATTATGGCAGCATTAAAAATAGTCAGCTATTTAATATAGTTGAAAAAGGAGCCCTCACATGCCAGACGATGCCAGTTCTTCCCCGCGCAAGATCGACCTGTTTTCCCGGTACGTGGAAGCCCGCTCCAGGCCGATGGGCCAGGGCTGGGACGTGGACATGGCCGTGCCGCCCTGGCAGTGCTGACATGGAAACCATCCTTTGGCCCACGGATTTGTCCAAGGGCTCGCTCATGGCCGCCAAGCAGGTGGTGTCCCTGGCGGAAAAGTACCAGGCCCGGATAGTGGTGGTGTACGTGGCCGTGGACTTATGCTCCTACTTCCCGGCCTACGGCAACTTCCCCAGCCAAGACATGATCGGGGAATTCCAGGGCTGGGAGATGGAGGAGGCCAGGAAAAAGCTGGAAACCGTATGCCAGGAGGAGCTGCGCGGCTGCCCCAACATAAAGGTCCGGCTGGTGCGCGGCCAGGCCGCCCAGGAGATACTCAGGGCCGCCGAGAACGAGGGGGCCAGCCTGGTGGTCATGACCAGCCGGGGGCACGGCCTGGGCCAGGCCCGGGACAAGGCCACGGGCCTGGGTTCCGTGGCCAGGCAGGTGCTGGAGGGTTCCCGGGTCCCGGTGCAGATCATCTACCCGGAGGAGGGGTAGGCCATGTTCACCAACATTCTGGCTCCGGCCGCGCCGGAGCCTTTTTGCGAACGGTCCGTGGACACGGCCGTGGAATTGGCCCGGCGCTTCGGGGCCGGGCTGACCTTGATGCACGTGCACGGCATCGAACGGCCCTGGGACCACGCCGAATTCAGGCTGACAGACCAGGAACTGGACGAGATCAGGCAGGTTGTCCGGGGCCGCTACGCCTTGAAGCTGAGCCTCGTGCCCAATCACCGCATCGAGGTCACCCAGGGCATCCCCCACACGGAGATCCTGCGCCTGGCCAGGCAGCAAGGCTCGGATCTGATCGTCATGTGCCCATACCGCCGGGAGGTGGCCTACCAGGAAAAGCTCCGCTGGGGCCGCATCGGCAGCACCATGGAGCGGGTCAGCCAGCAGGCCCGCTGCCCGGTGATGATCGTGACCCGGGAAGGCGCGGTCGGCCCGAACGCCTTCGCCAACCTGCTGGTGGCCACGGACCTTTCCAGGCCGGCTGGGTTCGCGGTGGGCTTCGCCGGCCAAATGGTCAGGCAATGCGGTTCCAAGCTCAGCGTGCTGCACGTTCTGGATACGGATAACGAGGCCCGGGACATGACCCAGGAATGGATGGCCAGGCGCTCGGCCGAGCGCCGGGAAAAGATGGCCGAGGACTACGGCCCGGAACTCGGCGGCCTGGACTGCGAATACCTGTGCTGGGAGGGCCAGCCCGTGGTGGAGATACTCAAGCTGGCCAGGACCCGGGAAATCGACCTTATCGTCATGGCCCATCACAGCCAGGAGACCGATCCGGACCTGGCCCTGATGGGTTCCACCATGGCCAAGGTGGCCATGAACGCCATGTGCCCGGTGGTTAGCCTGGGGCATTTCTTCGAGATGGAGCAGGCAACCGATGAGCACCCCTGCAAGCTATAACCCTCAGGGGTAAGCTGCGCCCCCGGATATTATTTGCTTATCAGCTCAGCGACCTTGGCCAGGGCGGCCTCGATGCCTTCGGGCTCGGTGCCCCCGGCCTGGGCCATATCCGGCCGGCCGCCGCCGGAGCCGCCCACCAGGGCGGCCACGTCCGCGATCAGGGACTTGGCCGTGAATTTCCCATGCAGATCCGGGCTTACGTAAAGTATGAGCGCGGCCTTGCCGTCCGGGGTCTGGCTGGCCAGGCAGGCCACGCCCGAGGTCAGCTTGGAGCGCACGTCGTCCATGGCCTGGCGCAGGGCCTGGGCGTTGGCCCCTTCCATCTTGGCCGTGAGCACCTTGACCCCGGCCACCAGCTTGACCGCGTCCATGAGGTCGCTGCCCTGGCCCGAGGCCAGCTTGGCGGACAGGTTTTCCTTATCCTTGCCCAGGGCCTTTATCTGGGCCTGCAAGGCCGCGATCTTGGCGGCCAGCTCCCCGGGCCGGGAGCGCAGCAGGCCGGAAATCTCGTCCAGTTCCCGGCGCGAGGCCTGGGCCTGGGCCAAAAAGTTCAGTCCCGTGGCTCCCTCGATGCGCCGCACCCCGGCGGCCACCCCGGATTCGGACACCACCATGAATCCCCCGGCCTGGCCCGTGGCCCGCAAATGCGTGCCCCCGCAAAGCTCGGTGGAAACATCCGGCACCTGCACCACGCAGACCTCGTTCCCGTACTTCTCCCCAAAAAGGGCCATGGCCCCAAGGCCCACGGCCTGCTTGTAGTCCATGTACCGGCGGCTGACCGGCAGGTCGCCCAGGATGGCCTGGTTCACTTCCTGTTCCACCTGGGCGGTTTCTGCCGGGGTCAGGGGCGAGATGTGGGTGAAGTCGAAGCGCAGCCGCTCCGGGGTGACCATGGACCCGGCCTGCTTGACGTGCTCGCCCAGCACCTTGCGCAGGGCGGCCTGCAGGAGGTGGGTGGTGGTGTGGTTGCGGGCCGTGGCCAAACGACGCTCCTGATCCACGTTCAGGCGCACCTCCTGGTCCAGGAGCAGCTCGCCCTCGTTCACGAAGACCTTGTGGGTGGTCAGCTCGGTGGCGGGCTTCAAGGTGTCCAACACGTCGGCGGAGCCGGTAAGGGTCTCGGCCAGGCCCTGATCGCCGCTCTGGCCGCCGGATTCGCCGTAAAACGGGGTGGAGGCGAACACCGCGAAGCCGCCTTCGCCCTTTATGATCCGCTCCCGGGGCAGGCCGTCCTCACCTAAGAGGGCGGTTATGCGCGAGGCGGTTTCCATATCCTCGTAACCCACGAAGCGCGATTTCAAGCCCGCTTCTAGCAGTTTCTTGAAACGGCCGGCCAGATCGGTCTCGCCCGAGCCTTTCCAGGCCTTCTTGGCCCTGGTCTTCTGCTCGGCCATGCAGGCCTTGTAGCCGTCCTCGTCCACGGTGAAGCCCTGCTTGCCGGCCACGTCCGCGATGATGTCCAGGGGAAAGCCGTAGGTGTCGTAGAGCTTGAAGGCCGCCTCGCCGGAGATGATCGGGGAGTTGGCGGTCTTGGCCTTGGCCATCTCCTCCTCCAGGATCTCCAGGCCCTTGTCCAGGGTGGTGGAGAAGCGTTCCTCCTCCTCGCGCACCACCCGGGTCATGAAGTCCTGGCCGGCCTGGATTTCCGGATAGGCCTGGCCCATAAGCTCCACCACGGATGGAGCCACCCGGTGCAGGAAGGGGTCTTTGAGGCCCATGAGCCGGCCAAAGCGGAAGGCCCGGCGGATGAGCCGGCGCAGCACGTAGCCCCGGCCCTCGTTGGAGGGCATGATCGAGTCCGCGATAAGAAAGACCATGGACCGGCAGTGGTCCGCGATGACCCTAAGGGCCGTGTCCACTTCCGGGTGCTGGCGGTACTTCACCCCGGCCAGTTCAGCGGTGGCGGCCATGATGGGCGAAAAAAGGTCCGAGTCGAAGTTGGAGTGCACCCCCTGGCAGACCGCGGCGATGCGCTCCAGGCCCATGCCCGTGTCGATGGAGGGCCTGGGCAGGCCGACCCGCTTGCCCGGTTCGATCTGGTCGTACTGCATGAACACCAGGTTCCAGACTTCCAGAAAGCGGTCGCAGTCGCAGGAGCCGATGCCGCAATTGGGGCCGCAGGACATGGCCTCGCCCTGGTCGACTAGAATCTCCGAGCACGGGCCGCAGGGGCCGGTGTCGCCCATGGACCAGAAGTTGTCCTTCTCGCCCAGGCGGTGGATGCGGTTGGCCGGCAGGTCCGCCACCTTTTTCCACAGGCCGATGGCCTCGTCGTCCTCGCGGAAGACCGTGGCGTGCAGCTTGTCCTTGGGCAGGCCCAGTTCCTTGGTCAAGAGGGTCCAGGCGAATTCGATGGCCTGCTCCTTGAAGTAGTCCCCAAAGGAGAAGTTGCCCAGCATCTCGAAAAAGGTGTGGTGCCGGGCCGTGCGGCCCACGTTTTCCAGGTCGTTGTGCTTGCCGCCCACGCGCAGGCACTTCTGGGAGGTGGTGGCCCGGTTGTAGTCCCGCTTATCCTGCCCCAGGAACACTTTCTTGAACTGGACCATGCCCGCGTTGGTGAAGAGCAGGCTGGGGTCCTCGCGGGGCACCAGCGAGGAGCTGGACACGATGGTGTGGCCGTTGCGCCGGAAAAAATCCAGAAACAGGCTGCGTATCTCGTTCGCGCTTATCATGTGATGTCTGTGCAATCCTTGTTTATTCTTCTTCGGCCACCGGGGCCGGGGCCTCTTTCATCCCCAGGTGCTCGTATATCTTGGTCTCTATCTGCTCTTTGATTTCCGGGTGGGCGCGCAAAAAGTCCCGCACGTTCTCCCGGCCCTGGCCGAGGCGTTCGGCCCCGTAGGCGAACCAGGCCCCGGACTTGTCCACCACGCCCGCCTCCACGCCCATGTCGATGATCTCGCCCTCGCGGGACACGCCGGTGCCGTAGAGGATGTCGAACTGGGCCTCGCGGAAGGGCGGGGCCACCTTGTTCTTGACCACCTTGACCCGGCAGCGCGAGCCGTAGACTTCTTCCTTGTCCTTCAAGGTCTGGATACGCCGGATGTCCAGGCGCACCGAGGCGTAGAACTTGAGGGCGTTGCCCCCGGAGGTGGTCTCCGGGTTGCCGTAGCCGGTCATGCCTATCTTCATGCGGATCTGGTTGATGAATATCACCGCCGCGTTGGACTTGTGGATGGTGCCGGTGAGCTTGCGCAGGGCGTGGCTCATGAGCCGGGCCTGGCCGCCCACCTGGGTGTCGCCCATCTCGCCCTCCAGTTCGGCCTGGGGGATGAGCGCGGCCACGGAATCGATGACCACCACGTCCACGGCCCCGGAGCGCACCAGCAAGTCGCAGATGTCCAGGGCCTGTTCGCCGTAATCGGGCTGCGAGATCAAGAGCTCGTCTGTTTTGACCCCCAGGCGCTTGGCGTAGTTGACGTCCAGGGCGTGCTCGGCGTCGATGAAGGCCGCGGTGCCGCCGTTTTTCTGGGATTCGGCGATGATGTGCAAGGCCAGGGTGGTCTTGCCCGAGGATTCCGGCCCGAAGATCTCGATGCACCGGCCCTTGGGGATGCCGCCGATGCCCAGGGCCAGGTCCAGGCCGATGGACCCGGTGGGTATGGCCGGAATGGCCGCGTGGGCGTTTTCGTCCAGGCGCATGACCGAGCCCTGGCCGTATTTGCGATCGATGGTGGTCATGGCGGTGGTCAGGGCTTCCAGCCGGGCGTCGAGCCTGGCGTCGTTGGCGGACGAGGCGGATTTCTTGGCCATGGGCCTTCCTCTTGGTAAGTGTTACAAACCCAGCAGCCATAGCAAAACCATCCCCGGGCGGCAACGCCAACTTGCCCCCAGGCCTGGGGCGGGTTAGGCTTGAGCCCTCATGAAACAATACGACGTTCTGGCCCTGTTCTCGGGCGGGCTGGATTCCATACTGGCCGCCAGCCTCATGTCCCGGCTGGGGCACCGGGTGTTGTGCCTGCACTTTGTCAGCCCCTTTTTCGGCCATCCGGATCGGGCCCAGTTCTGGCGCGAGACCTTCGGCCTGGACATCACCGTGATCGACGTGGGCCAGGAGTTCCTGGACATGATGCTGGCCGGGCCGAAGTACGGGGTGGGCCAGGAGCTGAACCCCTGCGTGGACTGCAAGATCCTCATGCTCAAGCGCTGCAAGGAGCTTTTGCCGGAATACGGGGCCAAGTTCATCGTCACCGGCGAGGTCAAGGGCCAGCGACCCATGTCCCAGCGGGCCGACGCCTTGCAGGCCATCAGCCGCGACGCCGGGGTGCGTAGCCTGCTGCTCCGACCGCTTTCAGCCAAACTTTTGAAGCCCACGCCCATGGAGGAGAACGGCCTGGTGGACCGGGAAAAGCTCCAGGCCATGAACGGCCGGGGCCGGGGAGCCCAGATGCAACTGGCCGCGCAACTGGGCTTGGGCCACATTCCCCAGCCGGCCGGGGGCTGCCGTCTGACCATGCCGGATTCGGCCAAGCGCTATGTTTCCATCTTCCGCCACGCCGTAAGGCCAGAACCAGAGTATTTCGGGCTGGCCAACGTGGGCCGGCAGTTCTGGGCCAAGGGCCTGTGGCTGGCCATGGGCCGCAACCAGGCGGACAACCAGGCCCTGGAGGAGTTGGCCGAACCCACGGACTACACCTTTCACCTGCGGGATTTCCCCGGGCCCTTCGGCCTGGCCCGGCCCGTGGCCGCCGAGCCTTGGACCGAGACGGCCTTGGCCGAGGCCGCCGGGCTGGTGGCCTCGTTTTGCCCCAAGATTCCCCAGGACGCCCAGGCCACGGTGCTCATCAGCCACCAGGGTCTTGAGAAGGCCGTGAGCGTCACCCCCAGCCGCCGGACCGCGCTTGGCTTCGCCGAGCCGGACTGGAACCTGGAGCGCGGCACCCGGCGCGAGCTGTTCGGCCTTAAATAATCTGGGCTTCGCCCCTCGCCCCGCGGGGGGGCATGATGCCCCCCGGCCGCCGCGGCCTTTTCCTACTAAAAGCGTATAGTTGACTGATTTTCCGGGGATAAGTAGTGTCCCTAGATTAGGCGTGACATTTTTGTGGGGAGGTGCTGTTTAAGTAAATTCGGTGGGGTGTGGGAGTACCTTGATACTTAACATGGCCGGTGTCTCATCGGCTGTTGGGGCAAGGAGGTTGCCATGGCGGAAAAACGATGGCTGACCGAGGACAAGTTATCCTTGATCCTCGGTTTATTTTTGTTCGCGTTGTCCATGCTCGCCTACGCGGGGGTCGACGCCCTGGGTTGGAGCGTCAAGACCAATGTCTGGAACGTCCTGGATGTGAACAAGATTTTCAGCCCGTCCTCGGGCGCCTACAAGCTGTCCGGCCTGGAGTCCCTGCTTCTCACCTGGGCCTTTCTGACCGCGCTCCTGACCATCGGCACCAGCTTTTTCGGGTGCAAGCCGGGGCGGTTCATCGTGCGCTTCACGGTGGTGTTCTTTCTTAGCTACGGCTTTTTCGCCCTGGGCAGCTACGCCACCATCGCGGCCACCCCGGACATAATGGCCAAGTTCAACCTCAAGTGGGCCATGGGCCTGACCAGCGAGGCCGGGTTCATCGTGGCCTTGCTGGCCGGCATATTCGTGGGCAACTTCCTGCCGGGCTTGGCTACCTGGCTCAAGGAGGCCGTGCGCCCGGAGATGTACATCAAGATCGCCATCGTGGTCCTGGGCGCGGAGCTCGGGGTCAAGGCCGTGGACGCCCTGGGTCTGGCCTCCACGGTGATCTTCCTGGGCCTGTGCTCCATTGTCGCGGCCTACCTGATATACTGGGCCCTGGTGTACTTCGTGGCCCGCAAGTACTTCAAGTTCAGCCGGGAATGGGCCGCGCCCCTGGCCTCGGGCATATCCATCTGCGGCGTGTCCGCGGCCATCGCCACGGGCGGGGCCATCCGGGCCAGGCCGATAGTGCCCATAATGGTCTCCTCCCTGGTCGTGGTCTTCACCTGCGTGGAGATGCTCATCCTGCCCTTCGCGGCCCAGTGGGGGCTGTCGCACGAACCCATGGTGGCCGGGGCCTGGATGGGCCTGGCCGTCAAGAGCGACGGCGGGGCCGTGGCCAGCGGGGCCATCACCGACGCCCTGATCCGGGCCAAGGCCCTGGCCGATTACGGCATCAACTACGCCCCGGGCTGGGTGACCATGGCCGCCACCACGGTCAAAATATTCATTGATGTTTTCATAGGGATCTGGGCTTTTGTTCTGGCCTTTGTCTGGTGCACCATGATCGAGTGCAAGCCCGGGGAGCGCATGAAGTTCTCCGAGGTGCTGGACCGTTTTCCCCGGTTCGTGCTGGGTTACGTGCTGACCTTCGCGGTTCTCTTGATTCTTTGCGCCAAGGGGCCGGACATGCTCAAGATGGGCAAGGTGGCCATCGCCGGAACCACGCCCTTCAGGCTCATCTTCTTCATCCTGACCTTCTTCACCATCGGGGTGGTCTCGAACTTCAAGAAGCTGTGGGAAGAGGGCATAGGCCGGCTGGCCGCGGTCTACGTGGTGTGCCTGTTCGGGTTCATCATCTGGATCGGGCTTTTCATATCCTGGCTGTTCTTTCACGGCGTGAAACCGCCCCTGGCCTGATAAAAGGAGCCTGACATGCAGACCATAAGCGAACTCAAGATCTCGGAAGAGATCCAGAAAATGGAGTGGGAGCCCCTGCTGCCCATCGAAAAGAAACTCATCGCCTGGAGCCTGATAATCGGGGTGGTGCTCCTGGTGGTACTCTACTACGTGAGCGAAACCTTCTTCCACGGTTAAGGGACGTCTGGCTTTCCGGAACATGCAGGCGGGGCGGCCGTGAGGTCGCCCCGCTTTTTTGTTGGCCCGCCTCGTATATTCTTGGAAATACGGTTCAGGGTTTTCTTTGCCCCTGATTTCGCGTAGGGTTTAGGGGCAATTAAATACCCACCTTTCCGCGACAG
>Ga0326727_10019957_pt1 | contig 13377 bp, 8 predicted proteins | sample MB2enrmetagenome_FD_207643 | JGI IMG/M metagenome (GOLD analysis project Ga0326727, IMG submission 207643) | Lab enriched peat soil microbial communities from McLean, Ithaca, NY, United States - MB29MY | ecosystem: Environmental > Terrestrial > Soil > Wetlands > Peat | place: USA: New York...
CGGTCGAGCCGCACCCGCCGGCACTGCTGAAATCCGCGGCTCCGGTGCGGGACATTGCAAAGCTGAAACTGCCGCGCCCCGGGAATCCGGTGCTGTCGATCCTGGTGCCGGTGTTCAATGAACTCGGGATGACGGTGGAATGCCTGCTGTCGATCCAACGTTTCAGGCCGAAGACGAGCTTCGAGGTGGTCCTCGCGGATGACGGCTCTTCCGACCCCGATGTGCAGCGGCTTCGCCGGGTCCAGAATCTTGTCTATGTGCGACAGCCCGCCAACGTGGGCTTCCTGCGCAACTGCAACGAGGCGTTCGCTCGCTGCCGCGGCAAGTACGTTCTGCTGCTCAACAACGATGCACAGGTGCAGCCCGGAGCGATCGAGCGCCTCGTCGCCGCGCTCGACGCGGATGCGACGATCGCCGCGGCCGGGCCAAAGATCGTCTACCCGAACGGCCGATTGCAGGAGGCCGGATGCTTCCTGCGTCCGAACGGCGAATCCGGCATGGTCGGGCTGTTCGCCGACCCCGAGGAGCCCGGCTATTGTTTCGATCGCGATGTTGCCTACTGCTCGGGCGCGGCCCTGATGGTCCGCCGCGCGGCGGTGGGCGACGTGCTGTTCGATGTCGCCTACGCGCCGGCCTATTGCGAGGATGCCGATCTCTGCCTGCGCCTGATCGCCGCCGGGGGGCGGGTGCGCTACGTCAGCGGCGCCGTGGTGGTGCATCATCTGAGCGTCTCCACCAATCGAGGCTCGGCTGCTCGCAAGCTGCGCACCATCAGCCGCAACCAGCAGACCCTGTGCGAGCGTTGGGGCGACCTGCTGGGCCGCATGGACGCGGTCCGCGTGCTGGCCTTCTACCTGCCGCAATTCCACCCGACGCCGGAAAACGATCTGTGGTGGGGAGCGGGCTTCACCGAGTGGACCAACGTGGTGAAAGCCCGGCCCAGCTACAGCGGGCATCATCAGCCGCACCTGCCGACCGACCTCGGCTACTACGACCTGCGCACGCCGGAGACGTTGCGCCGCCAGGCATTGCTCGCGCGCCGCTACGGCATCGAAGGCTTTTGCGTGTACTACTACAATTTCGGCAGCCAGCGCGTTCTGGCCAGGCCGCTCGACGTGGTGCTGGCCAATCCCGATATCCCGTTCCGCTGGTGCCTGTGCTGGGCGAACGAGAACTGGACCAAGCACTGGGACGGCGGCGAGCGCGAGATTCTGCTGGCGCAGAGCTATGACGCCGCCACCCTGGCCGCGATCATCGCCGACGCGGTGGCCCAGGCCGCCGACCCCCGCTACCTGCGCGTGAACGGGCGGCCGTTGTTCCTGGTCTACCGTCCGCTGTTGCTGCCCGATGCACCGGCGTTCGCCGCCGAGTGCCGGGCTGCCTTCGCCGCGGCCGGCCTCCCCGGGGTGCACCTGGTCTATGTCGAGGGCATGGAGGCGGTGGACCGCAAGATGCGGCCGGCCGACCTCGGATTCGACGCCTGCGTCGAGTTCCCCCCGCACGGACGCGCCGTGGCGTCGAGCAGCGCCGTCGACATCCTCAAGCCGGACTGGAAGGGCTATCGCTACGATTATCCCGAGACGGTGATGGCGTTCGTGGAGCGCGACGGCGTCCCCTACACGCGCTACCCCGCGGTGTTTCCCAACTGGGACAACACACCGCGCCAGCCGCTGCAGGGAACCAGCTTCGAGCGTGCCAGCCCGGAAGCGTTCAGGGTCTATGTCGAGGAGAAGATCGAGGAAATCCGGCGCTTCCTGATGGGAGAGGAGCGCCTGTTGTTCGTCAACGCCTGGAATGAATGGGCAGAAGGCACGCACCTGGAGCCGGATGCGCTCTATGGCCACCGCTGGCTGGAAGCGCTGCGCGACGCCGTCGCGGCGAAAGCCTGGGCATGAGCCCAATCGCCCGAAGTGCTGAGTATGGATGGCGAGGCGCCGCCTCGCGCTCCGCCCGGGCTTCGCCCGGGACCCACCAGGGGCCGAGAGGCCCCTGGACCCCATTTTATTTTGGCGCTTCGCGCCGAGTGGGGCCGCGGTGAGGACGACGCGAAGCGCCCAAAAGAATGGGACCCGCGGGCCTCTCGGCCCTTTGCGGGGTCCAGGGGCAGCGCCCCTGGCCTCCAGCGACGAGTCCCAAGCGCAGGATGGGCCAGTGACGCCCCAGGCGCTCGATGACACACCGATCACCATCATCGGCCATCCCTATGCGCCGATCGGCATGGGCGAGCAGTTGCGCAGTCACGTACGGGGATTGACCGCGCTCGGGCTGCACCACCGCGTGTTCGACATCTTCCGCTACGCCCAGCGTACCGATGCGGTGCATTTCCAGGTGATCGGCGACCTCGAGCGCCGCGACCTGCCGGGCGGCATCCGCATCTTCCACATCAATGGCGACGAAGCGGGGCCGGTGGTGCGCGAATTCGAGGCGCGCGGCGGCAGCTTCGAAGCCGGCTACAACATCATCGTGCCGGCCTGGGAGCTGCCGAAATATCCCGCCGTCTGGGCCGAGCAGCTCGGCCGCTTCGATGAGGTGTGGGCGTTGTCGCGCTTCATCCAGCAGAGCCTGGCCGTGAGTGGGGTCGCGAGCCATCTGATCGGCCAAGCCGTGGAACTGGAGGGCGGACCGATCCTGCCGCGGCGCTGGTTCGGCATTCGCGAATCGGCCTTCGTGCTGCTCAACCTGTTCGACGTGTCGTCGTATCCGAGCCGCAAGAACCCGCAAGCGGTGCTGGCCCTGCTGGAGCGGATCCGGCGCGACGATCCCTATCGCGACGTCCAACTCGTGCTGAAAGTGAAGGATGTCGAGCGGCCTGCCGACGAGTGGGCGGCGACCATCGCCGACGATCCGCAGGTGACGGTGATCGCCACCCCGCTCGACACGCTCGGCGTGCGCAGCCTCTACATGGCGTGCGACTGCTTCGTGTCGCTGCACCGCTCGGAGGGCTTCGGGCGTGGGCTGGCCGAGGCGATGGCGCTGGGGCGGCTGGCACTGGGCACGGGCTGGTCGGGCAATGTCGACTTCATGACCGACAGCAATTCGCTGCTGGTGGGCCACTCGCTGGTGAAGCTTGCGCCCAAGCAGTATCCGCACTGGCAGGGCCAGTCTTGGGCCGAACCCGACCTCGACCACGCCTGGACGCTGCTCAAGGGCGTGCTGGACGACCCCGATCGCGGCCGTCTCATCGCGTGCCGGGGACAGGCCGACATCCTGCGCACGCACGGCAACCGGGCGGTGGGCCTGCGCATCCTCGATCGCCTCGAGCGCATCGCGGCGGCGGGCATGCCGGCGCACCGGCCAGTGGCCAAACCCGCAACCGCCCCGCCCGGCAAGCGCCCCCGCAGCCGCAGAAAGGCGTGCCGCGGTCTAAATGGTTAAGCGCTGTCACCAGGGCCTGGCGGAGCGCGAGGCAGCGCCTCGCCATCGATAGACCGCTTCCCCCGAAGGGCTGCCGCTATCAGATCACGCCGCCGGCGCGCAGGGCGGCGATGTCTTGTCCCGGCATTCCCAAGAGCCCGCCGAGAATTTCCTCGGTGTGCTCGCCGAGTTCGGGGGCGGCGGCGCGCACGCCCCCGGGGGTGTCGGACAGGCGGGGGGCAACGTTCTGCATGGCGATCGGGCCGAGCATCCTGTGCGCCACCCGCACGATCGCCTGCCGCGCCGCAAAATGCGCATCGGCCAGCATCTCCGGGGCGCGGAACATCCGCCCGGCGGGGATGCCGTGGCGGTCCATGAGGCTCTCCAGCGCGTCGGCATCCAGCGTTGCGGTCCACGCCGAGATCAGCGCGTCGAGTTCGCCCTGGTGCGCGCCGCGGGCCGCGTGGGTGGCGTAGCGCGCATCCTCGGCCAGCTCCGGCCGGCCCATCGCTTCGCACAGCCGGCGGAACACGTTGTCCTGGTTGGCGCCCATGACGAGATGCAGGCCGTCGCGGGTCGGGTAGACGTTCGACGGCGCGATCCCGGGCAGGATCGAGCCGGTGCGTTCGCGGATGCTGCCGGTCTGGTCGTATTCGCTGACGAGGCTCTCCATCATGGCGAGCACCGCCTCGTAGATGGCGGAGTCGACGACCTGCCCGCACCCGGTGCGGTGGCGGGCCTGCAGGGCCATGCAGGCGCCCAGCGCCGCGAACAGGGCGGCCAGTTCATCACCGATGGTGATGCCCACGCGGCTGGGCGGGGTGGTGGGGTCGCCGACCACGTAGCGCAATCCGCCCATTGCCTCGCCGATCGCCCCGAACCCGGCCCGGTGCGCGTACGGCCCGCTTTGTCCGTAGCCGGTAACGCGCACCATGATGAGGCCGGGGTTGGCGGCGGACAGCGGCTCGTAGCCGAGGCCCCAGCGTTCCATGGTGCCGGGCCGGAAGTTCTCGATCAGGATGTCCGCCTTGGCGATCAGGCGGCGGGCGATCTCCTGGCCGGCGGGGACGCGCAGGTCGAGGGTGACGGATTTCTTGTTGCGGCCGATGATCGGGAACCACAGGCTGGTGCCGTTCTTCTGTTGCCCCCACTGGCGCATCGGGTCGCCTTTGCCGGGCGGCTCGATCTTGATCACTTCGGCGCCGAAGTCGCCGAGCAACTGCCCGCAGAACGGGGCGGCGATCAACTGGCCTGCCTCGACGACGCGGATGCCGGCGAGTGGACCCTCCGGTGCTGCAGATGGTGCCGCGGTCATGTCTGTTGGTTTCCCGGGCTGGCTGGCGATGGCTGCCTTTGTACGGACCAGGCGGGCGGGGCGTCAAATGGAAGCCCGGGGGCTCCGCCCCTGGCGTCCCGGCACGAGCGGGGCAATAGCGCCGCCCCTGGCAACCTGTTACGCTGGCGGTCGCAGTGGCGGTGGCCAGGCCAGGCCGCCGAACCGGAGAGATCGCATGTCGTACGCAGCGTCCCGGGGCCGGTGCTAGGCTGTTTTCCATCAGTAACGGAGGGAACATGTCACACGCAGCCACCTTCGGGCCGGGGGAATTGACCGAGGCCGAGATCGCCTCGCTGCGGCGCCGCGCCATCCTGGCCTGTTCGATCGGCAACTTCTTCGAGCTCTTCGACTTCACGATCTACGGGTTCTTCGCGGTGGCCATTGCCCGGGCGTTTTATCCCGGCGCGTCCATGTACGGCACGTTTGCCACCTTCGGGGTGGCGTATGTGATGCGCCCGGTTGGCGCCATCGTCATCGGCGCCTACGGCGACCGCGTTGGCCGCCGCGCGGCGCTCGTTATCACCATCGTGCTGATGGCGCTGTCCACCGGCTGCGTGGGGCTGGTTCCGAGCTACGCGTCGATCGGCGTGGCGGCGCCGGTGCTGCTGCTGGTCTGCCGGCTGGGGCAGGGCTTCTCCACCGGCGGCGAATGGGGCGGGGCGGCGGCGTTCCTGGTGGAGTACTCGAAGCCCAACCAGCGCGGCCTCACCGGAGCCTGGCAGCAGTTCTCCACCCAGGTCGGCTCGATTTCAGGTTCGCTGTCGGCACTGCTGCTTTCGTCATTGCTTTCGGAGGCCGACTTTTATTCCTGGGGCTGGCGCGTTCCCTTCCTGTGCGGCTTCGTGCTGGGCCCGATCGGCTACTACCTGCGCAAGAAAGTGGCGGAGACGCCGGCCTTCGAGCGGGCGGCGGCGAACCGCACGGTGGTGAAGGCGCCGCTCAGGGTGGCGTTCGGCGAGTTTCCGCTCCGCATGCTGCAGGCGTTCGGCGTCAGCATCATCGGCTGCGTCATCTCCGCCACCAACATCTACCTCGTCGCCTACGCCATCCGGGCGCTTCACCTGCCGCCGAGCACGGCCTTCACCTGCGCGGTTTCCTTTGGCCTCGTGGTGCTCCTCACCACGCCGCTGGTGGGTGCGCTGACCGACCGCATCGGGCGGCGGCCGACCATGCTGGCCTCCGCGCTGCTCAACGTGGTTTTCGATTATCCGCTGTTCATGCTGGCGATCGGCGGCGGAAGCTTCTGGTCGCTCTGGGCGACGCTGGTCATCCTCGGGTGCTTCCAAGGGCTCTATACCGGCACCATCCCCTCGATCCTCGCGGAGATGTTCCCAACGCGCGTGCGCTACACCGGGCTTTCCGTGAGCTACGGGTTTGCGGTGGTGCTGTTCAACGGCTTCGCGCCGTTCATCTCGACCCTGCTGGTGGACCTGACGGGCAACCCGTATGCACCGGCGTTCTATTCGATGTTCGGCGGCGCGCTCACTGCCATCGCGGTGCTGAGCATGAAGGAGGTGCGGGAAACTTCGCTGGAGTGATTGCGCCCCCGAGTTGACGCGGCCGCGGCGCCCGCCTAGGTCGCAGTCAGGTTCGTCGGGAGGTTGCACAATGGGTCTCATCCGCGAGGCCATCACCACGCTCGAGGACAGCCCGATCATCGAGGTCTGGCGCATGGGCTTCACCGTGCCGGATGTGATCGGCATGTGGGCCGGCGAGCCCGACGTGCCGACCCCGCCGTTCATTTGCGAGGCCGCGTCCCACGCCTTGGCGCAAGGCCACACCTTCTATTCCCCCAACCGCGGCATCCCCGAGCTGCGCGCCGCGCTGGCCGCGTACCACCATCGCCTTTACGGCCTCAGGATTGCCGATGGCCGCCTCGCCATCACCCAGTCCGGCATGGCCGCGGTGATGCTGGTTGCGCAGGCCACGCTCGAGCCCGGCGACAACGTCGTGGTGGTCACGCCGACATGGCCGAACACCATGCGGGCCGCGCAAATCAACGGCGCCGCGGTACGCGAAGTCTCCCTCCGCCGCGGCAATGCCGGCTGGACGCTGGATCTGGAGGCGCTGTTTGCGCAATGCGACGCGCACACGCGGCTGATCTGCTTTGCCTCGCCCGGCAACCCCACGGGCTGGGTGATGAGCCGCGCCGAAGGCGAGGCGCTGCTGGCGTTCGCGCGGCGCCGCTCGATCGCGCTGCTCGCGGACGAAGTGTATCACCGCATCATCTACGACGGCGACGCCGCCTTCTCGATGCTGGAAATCGCTGTGCCCGACGACCCGGTGTTCGTCGTGAACAGCTTCTCCAAGGCCTGGGCGATGACCGGCTGGCGGCTGGGCTGGATGGTCTTCCCGGACGGGCTGGCGCATGAGTTCGAGAAGCTGATCCAGTTCAACACCTCGGGCGCGCAGGCATTCCTGCAGTACGGCGCGATCGCCGCGCTGAACGAGGGCGAGGAGTTCGTGGCCTGGTTCGTCGGCCGCTGCCGCAAGGGCCACGCGGTGATCGAAGAGCGCCTGGCCGGCATCCCGCGCGTCCATCACATCCCCAACAACGCCTCCTTCTACGCGATGTTCGAGGTTGACGGCATGGCGGACAGCCTCGGCTTCTGCCGGCGCGCCGTCACCGAGGCCCATATCGGCATGGCGCCCGGCATCGCCTTCGGCACTGGCGCCGGGCGGATGGTGCGGCTGTGCTATGCCAAGGCGCCGGCACTGCTGCACGAGGCGATGGACCGGCTGGCGGCGTTCGTCGCCGATTACCGGGAATAGAGCGTCGAAACCCTGCCCTGGGCCGCGTGCAACGCAACCAGGTTTCTGCCTGCCACGTTGGAACAGCATTCCAGGCAAGGAGGAACCATGATTCGCACTCGTACTACCGCCGCCCTCGCCTTCGCCGCGGCGCTCGGCGCCGTGCCGGCGCTGGCGCAGACGACAGGGCCGAGCGTGCCGGCCAACAGCTCCGCCGCCCCCGGTGCGGCCACCGCCCCCGGCTATCGGGCCGGTCCCGGCGCACCGGGTGGGGCCCTCGGCACCAACACGGCCAACACGCCTCACAACCCGGTGCTGACCGGCAACGACGACGTGCGCGCCAGCAAGGTGATCGGCTCGTCGGTCTACAATGACCGGAACCAGAAGATCGGCAGCATCGACGACATCCTGATGAACAAGAACCACCAGGCGACCGAGGCGATCCTGTCGGTCGGGGGCTTCCTCGGCATGGGCTCCAAGCTGGTCGAGGTGCCGTACAACCAACTCCAGTTCGGCGACACCCGGGCGAACAGCGACAATCGGGTGAAGCTGCCCGGCGCCACCAAGGACAGCATCATGGGCATGCCCGACTACCACTACAGCAACGGCTGACGCCCTCCGTTGGCGAGGCGCTGCCTCGCGCTCCGCCCGGACTTGGCGGGTCCAGGGCGGAGCCCTGGCCTTCAGTTCTGGTTCGCAGGCGCCTCCGGCATGGACAGGCGGTTGCCCGCCTCCTCGTCGCCGGCCGTTGCGGCACGCTGCAGCCACTGGCGCGCGAGCGCGTTGTTCTGCGGAACGCCCAGCCCTTCCTGGTAGGCCTCGCCGATCCGCCGCATCGCGCCGGCGTCGCCGGCGTTGGCGGCGCGCTGATACCATGCCATGGCCTGCCGGGTGTCCGCCTCCACGCCACGGCCCTCCTCATAGGCCGTCCCCAGCGAGGTCATCGCCGGCGCGCTCCCGTGCTCAGCCGCCCTGCGGAACCACGTGAGCGCACGGGTCTGGTCCTGCGGGACACCGGTGCCGTCCTCATACAACAGGCCGAGGCGGTACTCCGCCGGCGCATAATTCTGCGCCGCCGCGTGCTGGTAATAATTTATCGCAACCGACGGGTTCTGCAGCACCCCGGTGCCGCCGAGCTCGTTGATCACGCCAAGCGTGTACTGGGCCACCGGATCGCCCGCCTCGGCGGCCGGCGTCAGCCATCTGGAGGCGTCGGAGAAGTCGCGGATCACGCCGAGGCCGGTGTAGTACATGGTGCCGAGCGCCACCTGTGCGCGCGTGTCGCCCTGTCCGGCCGCCGGGGTAAACGCGGCGAGGGCGGCGTTCCAGTCCTCGTGCCGCATGGCCTCCATCCCTGCGGCGGTCAGTTGCGCCGCCGTCTGCGGCGGCGGAGGCGGCGGCGCGGCCGGTGAGCTGCAGCCCTGCACGAACAGGACGGCGCCCAGCAGCATCGGCAGGCTCGCTGCAACCAGCGGATTGGCGTGGGGCACGACGCGGACTCCTGGCAGACCCGGCAACGGTTTACCGCTGGCTGCCGAAGCTCGCCAGCCAGCGTTCCGCTTGCGCACGAATCTCCGCGTCGGGGGCGCGCGCGGCCTGTTCCAGCAGGTGAATGCCACCCGCGCGGTCAGGCGGCGTACCCCGGCCCTGCACGGTCATCAGCCCGGCATACAACAGCCCGATGCCGTCGCCCTGCGCGGCGGCGGCGCTGAACTGCTGCAACGCCGCCGCCTCGTCGACCTCGACGCCCTCGCCGAAGAGCAGCATCAGCCCGAGGCTTGACTGCGCCGGCGCATGGCCGTGCCTGGCAGCGCTGCGATACCAACGCACCGCCTCGGCAGGGTCCGCCTCGACGCCGATGCCGTAACGATACACGTCACCCAGGCTGTTCATCGCGTTCGGCTCGTCGTGCTCGGCGGCGCGGCGGTACCACGCGATCGCCTGGCCGTAGTCGGGCGGGCCATCGACGCCATCCTCATACGCAGTGCCGAGGCGATACATCGCCGGCGCATTGTCGGCATCGGCCGCCTTGCGCAGCCAGGCCACCGCTTCGGTCACATTCCGGGCAACCCCCCGGCCGGCCAGCAGCATGGTGCCGTAGTTGGCCTCCCCGGCGATAAGCCCACCCTCCGCGGCGCGGCGATACCAGAACACGGCCGCCTCCATGTCGGGCGGACCGTTGCGGCCCGCGAAGGCCATGTTGCCCAGCCCGTTCATCCCGGCCGGATCGCCCTGGGCGGCAGCCCGGCCATACCACATCGCGGCCTGCGCATCGTCGCGCGGCACCCCCTTGCCGCGATAGAGCATCTCGGCGGCATTGAACTGCGCCACCGCCAGCCCCTGCACCGCGGCCTCGATGTAGCGGCGCAGCGCCTCCGGGGGGTCGGGGTCGGTGGCGATGCCCTCCTCCAGCATCACGCCGAGCGCGTTCTCCGCCTGCGCCACGCCGGCATCGGCCGCTCGCCGGTACAGCCGCAAGGCCTCCGCCCGGTCCTCAGCCACCCCGTCGCCCTTGTAGAGGAGCGCGGCCAGGTTGTTCATCGCAATCGGGTTGCTGACGGCGGCGAGGCGATACAGCCGGAGCGCCTCCGCCCGGTCCTGCGGCACGCCATCGCCACTGTCCAGCAACACCGCGAGATTGGTCTCGGCCGCCGCGAAGCCCTGTTGCGCCGCGGCGCGGAACCAGCGCGCCGCCTCGGCCGGGTTGCGCGGGGTGCCGGTGCCGTTGAGGTAAAGCAGGCCGAGGTTGTTCTGCGCGTCGGCATCGCCCGCCTCGGCAGCGCGGCGGTAGTGTTGCATGGCTTCCTCCGGGTCCTTGCGGGTCGCCTGGCCGTGCTCGGCGAACCAGCCGATGCTGTTCTCCGCGGGCGCATAGCCCTGCTCGGCGGCATCCATGAACAGGCTGAGCGCGCGTGTATAGTCGCCGGCCGCCTCCGCCTGCTTGCCAGCCAGGTACAATTCCCGCGGCGTGTCCGCCCGCGCCGCGACGGCTCCGATCAACAGGAGTGCAGCCAAGCCAAGCGCGCGCATGCGGAGTCTCACCTTCCAGGACTGTATAGCGGGGCCGGGCGCATGGCGGGAAGCCGGCAGACCACGGCGTGACAGCGCCCAGGCGCTGCGCTACTTGACGCCAATCGAACCCCTTCCCGCCCCAGGATCAAGCCGCGCCATGGCCTCCAGCAACGATATCCGCGCTGCCTTCCTCGATTACTTTGCCCGCAACGACCATGCCGTCGTCCCGAGCAGTCCGCTGGTGCCGCGCAACGACCCGACACTGCTGTTCACGAATGCCGGCATGGTGCAGTTCAAGAACGTGTTCACCGGCCAGGAGAAGCGGCCTTATGTCCGCGCGACGACCGCGCAGAAATGCGTGCGCGCGGGCGGCAAGCACAACGACCTGGACAACGTCGGCTACACGGCCCGGCACCATACCTTCTTCGAAATGCTGGGGAATTTCTCCTTCGGCGATTACTTCAAGGAACGGGCGATCCCGTACGCCTGGGAACTGGTCACCCGGGATTACGGGCTGCCGCCGGAGCGGCTGACCGTCACGGTGTTCAGCGAGGACGACGAGGCGGCCACTATCTGGCGCAAGGTCACCGGCTTCCCGGACAGCCGAATCGTCCGCATCCCCACCAGCGACAACTTCTGGCGCATGGGCGACGTCGGCCCCTGCGGGCCGTGCAGCGAGATCTTCTACGATCACGGGCCCGGCATCCCGGGCGGCCCGCCGGGCACCGAGGAGTCCGAAGGCGACCGCTTCGTCGAGATCTGGAACCTGGTGTTCATGCAGTTCGAGGAAGGGCCGCCAGGGGTGCGGGTGCCGCTGCCGCGGCCCTCGATCGACACCGGGCTCGGCCTGGAGCGGCTCGCCGCCATCCTGCAGGGCAAGCACGACAACTACGACACCGATACCTTCCGCGCGCTCATCCTGGCCAGCGCCGAGGCCACCGGCCAGGACCCGGACGGGCCGTTCAAGGCCTCCCATCGGGTGATCGCCGACCACCTGCGCTCGATCGCCTTCCTGATCGCCGACGGCGTGCTGCCCTCCAACGAGGGCCGCGGCTACGTACTCCGGCGCATCATGCGCCGCGCCATGCGCCACGCCCACATGATGGGCGCGCGCGAGCCGGTCATGCACCTGCTGACCCCGGTGCTGGTACGCCAGATGGGCGCCGCCTACCCCGAACTGGCGCAGTCCGAGCCTCTGGCGCGCGAGACGCTGGTGCTGGAGGAGACGCGCTTCAAGGCGATGCTGGAACGCGGCCTCGGCCTGCTGGCCGAGGAAACCGCCCGGCTCGGCGAGCGCGGGACGTTGCCCGGCGAGGTCGCCTTCCGCCTCTACGACACCTACGGCTTCCCGCTCGACCTGACGCAGGACGCGCTGCGCGAGCAAGGGCGCAGCGTCGACGTCGCCGGCTTCGAAGCGGCGATGGCCGAGCAGCGCCGCCGCGCGCGCGCCGCCTGGGCCGGCTCCGGTGAGGCCGCCACCGACAAGGTGTGGTTCGAACTGCGCGAGACGGTCGGGGCCACCGAGTTCCTCGGCTACACCACCGAGCGCGCGGAAGCGGCCATCGTGGCGCTGGTGGTCAACGGGCAGCCGGTCGAGCGCGCCGAGGCCGGCACCGAGGTCGCCGTGGTGCTGAATCAGACCCCGTTCTACGCCGAGAGCGGCGGCCAGGTCGGCGACGGCGGCACCATCAGCGCCCCCGGCCTGCGCATCGCCATCACCGATACCCAGAAGAAGCCGGGCGACCTGTTCGTCCACCTCGGCCGGGTGGAGGACGGCGAAGCGCTGCTCGGCGGCGCGATCCTGGCCGAGGTCGATCATATCAGGCGCACCGCGACCCGGGCGCACCACTCCGCCACTCACCTGCTGCACGAGGCGCTGCGCCGCCGGCTCGGCAGCCACGTGGCGCAAAAAGGCAGTCTGAACGGCCCCGACCGGCTCCGCTTCGACGTCAGCCAACCGAGCCCGATCGGCCGCGAGGACCTGGCCTGGGTGGAAGACCTGGTGAACGCCAAGGTGCGCGAGAACACCGAAGTCGTCACCCGCCTGATGACCCCAGAGGCCGCCGTCGCCGAAGGCGCCATGGCGCTGTTCGGCGAGAAGTACGGCGACGAGGTGCGGGTGGTTGCCATGGGCGGGCCGGAGGGCAACAAGCCGGCCTGGTCGGTTGAGCTCTGCGGCGGCACGCACGTGCGGCGGACCGGCGACATCGGCCTGTTCCGCATCGTCGGCGAGAGCGCGGTGGCGGCCGGCGTGCGGCGCATCGAGGCGGTGACCGGAGAGGCCGCCCAGGCCCTGGTGGCGGAGAACGAACGCCGCCTCGCCGAAGCGGCGGCGGCCCTGCATACCAGCCCGGCCGAAGTGCCGGCGCGCGTGGCCGCGCTGATGGAGGACCGCCGGCGCCTGGAACGCCAGGTGGCGGACCTGCAGAAGAAACTGGCCACCGGCGGCAACGGCGCCGCCGACATCGAGGAGATCGCCGGCGTCCGGCTCGCCGCGCGCAACCTCGGCGAGGTCCCGGCCCGCGAACTCCGCGGCATCGCTGAGGCGATCGGCAAACAAATCAGCGGCGGCGTGGTCGCCCTGGTCGCCACCAACGACGGCAAGGCCAGCGTGGTGGTGGGCGTGGCCCCCGAACTCACCGGCCGCTTCAGCGCCGTGGACCTGGTGCGCGCGGCGGCGGCGGCCCTCGGCGGCAAAGGCGGCGGCGGCCGCCCCGACATGGCCCAGGCCGGCGGCCCCGACGGCCACCACGCCGAAGCCGCCCTGGCCGCCGTGCGGTCGGCGCTCATCGGGGGGTAGGAAGGCCAGGGGCTCCGCCCCTGGACCCCGCCAGGGCTCCGCCCTGGACCCGCCAAGGGCCGAGAGGCCCTTGGAACCCCTTCTGTTTGGAGGATTGTGGAAGGAGGGGGGTGAGGAGACCTCG
>Ga0326727_10019958_pt1 | contig 13376 bp, 14 predicted proteins | sample MB2enrmetagenome_FD_207643 | JGI IMG/M metagenome (GOLD analysis project Ga0326727, IMG submission 207643) | Lab enriched peat soil microbial communities from McLean, Ithaca, NY, United States - MB29MY | ecosystem: Environmental > Terrestrial > Soil > Wetlands > Peat | place: USA: New York...
GGGACCGTAGTCGTAAAGCGCAACACGACAGTCCGCCTCAGGAGGTTCTTGAAGGCATTAGTCGTCGTTTCGCTACTTTTCACAATTTGCTTCTATCTAGTCTATATTTACTCCCTAGCGTCACATTTCTGAGCTTTGGGACCGATTCGGGCGAGTTCCTCACCGGGGTTGCCAAGGCTCCAACGCGCCCGTAAGCCGAATGAGAACGATGAGAGAGTCCTCACAGTTACAATTCCCTTGGGCAACCTCAAACAGCGCCAAGAGATCCCGTAAAATGGGCGTTTCGGGCCCTTCAGGGCACAAAAAACGTGCAACGCGTTCAGTCTCCGCGATAGAAGGATGGCCACCGCCAATAGGCTCTACGATCTACTTTGAAACCCCGATTGGAGTCCAAAGAGCAGTTTTGAAGCGAATTCGGCGAGGTCTGGTTTGGGTGGATTACATAACGGAAGACGACCGAATCGTCCCCGAATGCAAGCTCATAATGTGTCCGAACCCAACGCCTTGGCGTGATCCCGACACCGTGAGCGAGGAGGAACGTCAGGAATGGGCGGACAGAATCCGGGCAAGGCTCAACGCCGGGGTGAATCTGCAGCAGGATCCTGTCGCCTGGGAAGAGTTCTGCTATTACGTGATGTTCCAGCTTTTGGAGATTCGGAAGCGCAGGGAAGAACCCTTCGAAATTCGTCCTAGCACCACGGTTCACCGATTTCTGCACTCGCCATGCGGATGGCATCGAGTTGTTTCGCATGGGCAAAAAAGCACCTTCTCAATTGAGACGTTTGTCGCGCTCCCAGCTCGGACCAAACGGCCAAATTCGGCATGATCGGTTCGTCAACCTAATTTGGCCCCCCTCTGGTGAATCAAGGTCCCGATTCCCCGGTCGGAGCGATCCCTCGAATCGTTCCACCACCATGCTCATACTCGCGTCGGATCTGCTCGAATAGACGTATAATTCTCCATCAGCATGGCAGGAGGTGCCGAGATGGCCAAAACTAAACAATTCACAATCGCGGTTGACAATCAACCCGGTGCAGTCGCAGGAATTGCGAAAACACTTGGAGATGCCAAGGTGAACATCCTCTCTCTTCTGGGAACTGCCCAGGGTACGGCCGGGACGGTTCAACTTGTTGTCGACGATGCTCGGCGCGCCAAGAAAGCCCTCGACGCGGCCCGGATCACCTACGCAGAAACCCCCGCAGAACAGTACGATCTGCCCAACAATCCGGGTGCGCTGGCACAATGTCTCGGAAAGCTCGCAGCGAAAGGCGTCAACCTGAATTCCATCCATGCTACCGCTGCGAAGGGGGCCAAAAAGGCCGTCGTGGTCTACACCGTGGAGGCTGCTGCGAAGGCCGCAATCGCCGCCACCTAGGAACACCTAGCTCTTTCCCGTGTGATTCCGCCCGCGCCGGATTGGCCCGACCAGCGCACTTCTCCCACAGGTTTGGTGATGCGTAGTGTGTACTCTGAAGCAAGAATTGCACGGCTGTTGCTTCCGCTTTGTCCGTTCCGCTTTCCCGCAGGAATGCGACATCGTTCCTTTACTGCTTAAGCGGCGCGAGCCGGTTGCTTTCTTAGCAGCTTCTATGTGCACAAAACCGCCTCGATAGGCGTATTTAAGGGCATTTAGCGGGTCAAATTGGCCAAAATTGACGTTCTAAGATATGGTAAGGCGGAGATGCGGATTCCGAACGATGCCGATCAGAGTTCCGGGGCATGCCGATCAACGGTGCGTTTTGTTATGACTCTAGGATCACCAAGGGTGCGTGGTCTAATGGGTCGTTATCGGGTCAAATTGGCCAAAACTGCGTCATATTTGCCGTTTTTGCGCCCATCTTCCCAGTGACGATAGTAGATTCCCTTTTCGACCCGGGAAAAGGCCAAGCTGCTTCCTCCTTCCGTCCCATCCCGCCTACTTTTCGGTGCCAATCGCGGAGAACGAGCGGCAACGGTCAAACAACAAAATTTGCAGGTCGAAATTTCAGGTGAAGGCTGCAATAGGCATTCTCGATATCAGTGTTTCACGCCTCCGGAAAAAGTGCCCTCGCAACCACATGCAGCCCATGATCCACCCATCGAGCCAACTTGATTCAAGCCTCCGTACCCGACCTTGCGCTCTCGGAAGAGCAATGGCATAACACGCCCCACTGCTCTCCACTCCGTGTAGAGGCGGTGGGATGGCGGATCTTGCCGGGATCAAGATCGCCATCGACACCAAAGACATCATCCGTACCTTCCCGATAAATCCTCCTCAGATACTCACCATCTCTGAAAAGATAGGTATCTACGGTGTTCGCCATCTTTGTTGCTCCTCAATGGCCACTATGCACCTGAGATCATCTCGGGAGCGCCGATACCAGTCCAAGTGAATTAGATCGAGCGAACCACATTCCCTGAAAGTACCCTGCGGCGTCCTCACCGAGCATTACAGATGTAGGTCTCCTTCAAAACACTTGTCGCCACCATTCAAAGACGTACAAAGTCCGGCGTTCCAGAGTACTCGCACAGATCGCGGCGATTTCGCATCATCCGGCGCCTGTTTGATCACTTTGATAAAGAGAGTAGGTACATCGGCATAAGGTCCCTATCAAAAATTGTCAAGTCTTCGGTTGTCAGTAGAGCATAAATAAGCCATAATTAAGGCTAATTTATGTCAAAAGGTAAGAACAGTACTGGGAGCCACATCATCAGACTGACTGTGTCGGCTCAATCGGCAGAACTTCTTGAGCAGCTGGCACGCAGGGGTGTTTATGGCCGCGGACCAGCAGAGGTAGCGGGGCGATTCGTTGACAGGGCTTTGCAGCGGTTCCTAGAACAGCCGAAATTAAAGGTCTCACTTACGCCCAAGTCTCGAAAGGATCGGTGAGAAATCCGAAGCCGGGAACAGAATTAGGTGGGGAGACAGGTTATGCTGAAACAGACCTTCATCCACATTCCGGGCATAGGCAGGCAAACCGAGCTTGATCTTTGGAAGGGCGGTATTCGCAGCTGGGACGACGCTGACAGATTTGAGAAGCGGTTTGGTCTTCTTGGTGCCCGCCTCCAAAAAAGGCTAGACGAATACATCCCGAAGTCTAGAGAAGCAATTAGCCAAAGAAATGCTTCCTTTTTTGAACGCCTATCTACTCTTGGTGAAGCTTGGCGTGTGTTTCCCGAGTTCGCAGACCAGTGCGTCTACTTGGACATTGAAACCACTGGCCTCTCGTCTGTCTTCGACATGGTGACTGTCGTTGGCCTGTATGACGGACGAAAATACAAGGTCTTCGTTGAGGGCGAGAATCTTCACGAACTCCCCTCTCATCTGAGTCAATACTCTGTCGTTGTGACATTTAACGGCGCGAATTTTGATCTCCGGTTCTTAAAGCTCGCGTTTCCGCAGATGACGCTTCCCCCCATTCACATTGATCTGCGTTGGGTTACTCGAAAGCTTGGTATGAAGGGTGGACTCAAGTCCGTCGAGAAAGAGCTTGGACTCAATCGAGCAAAGGAAATAGAGGATCTTACGGGCTACGACGCCACCGTACTCTGGGCAAAGTATTTGCGCGGCGAGAAGAGCGCTCTTGAGCAATTAGTTCAATACAACACAGAGGATGTGGTTCATCTTAAAGCGATCATGGAGATTGCTTACGACAAACTCTGCAAGCAGTCTGCTGGCTATTTGAAAGGGGCAATTGCTCCGATCTTTAACGGCATAGCGTCGGTGCCCAGTGCCAAGAGATCCACTATGCTCCGGCGGCTCACGCCGCAGGGTTCTGTGGCATCCCCTGTGGAACGGCTGCTCCAGAAAAGTCCAATGAAAGCTTCACCCCGGATCGTTGGCATTGACCTGACTGGGAGCGCGAAGAGGGCAACAGGTTGGGCACTCATGGAAGGCGCAGCGGCCACCACCAAGTCCCTCAGCACGGACGAGGAGTTGATTCAAGAAACGATCGCCGCGAAGCCTGACTTGGTCTCCATCGATTCTCCACTTTCCCTGCCTGAAGGGTACGGTAAGCCGGGGGTTCCCATCTACCGTAAGTGTGAGCTTGCGCTGAAAAGGATGGGCATTTCCGTTTTCTGGTGCCTGCTCCCAAGCATGGAGATGCTCACCAGCAGGGGTATCAAGCTCGCGCAGGAGCTCCGCAATCGCGGCCTTAATGTGATTGAGAGCTATCCAGGTGCTGCGCAGGACATCCTGGGAATCCCCCGGAAGAAGGCCAGTCTGGAAGAGCTCAAACGAGGCCTTTTTCGTTCAGGAATTACCGGCGACTTCGTCACCGCTGACATCACTCACGATGAGGTGGACGCGATTACATCTGCGCTAGTCGGGCTGTTCTATCTAGCCGACGATTTTATCGCTCTGGGCACACCAGCCGAGGACTACCTAATCGTTCCGCGCTCCGCGAAGTTCAACTATCTGAAGCTTGCCCAGATCGTTTCAGCCTCCGGCTTGGATGTCATACCCGAAAACATCCCGCTGGGATAGAATCTGCCTTTCATGACGAGCCTCTCTCCAAGGGCACACAATGGCAGACTCGTGGTTGGGATCACCGGCCGGATCGGCGCTGGGAAAACATCAGCGGCGAAATACATAAGCTCGACTTACGGCTTTCAATACCTCCGGTACAGCGAAGTGCTCTCGACATGGCTTGCGGCAGACTCAAAGAACAAGACCGAACTCCAGACGCTGGGGTGGGAAGTGATGGAAAAGGGTCTTCAGTCCGAACTAAACCGTCGGTTGATTGAACAGATCGTGCCCGACACGAACGCTGTCGTGGACGGCCTGCGGCACCCCCTCGATTACACGAGTCTCAGATCAGTTTTTCAGTCCTCGTTTCGCTTGATCTTTCTCGATGCGGGGTCCGACACAAGGTGGGGCCACGTGAAAGGTGTAGGCCGCTATTCCACCTTTGAGGAATTCTTGGTGGCCGACTCGCATTCAGTGGAGCAACAAATCGAGCTTCTTCGGCCTCATGCGACGCTCACAATCAAAAACGAAGGCTCGCTCGCGGAGCTGTACACAAAGATGGACTCCGCCGTGGAATTGTTTAGGAAGGAAGGCCGCGTATGAGTCTCTGGGTCGTTGTAGGTGGACAGTTTGGCTCCGAAGGAAAGGGAAAAGTTTCAGCCTTCATTACCAAACAGGAAGATATCGATATTTGCGTCCGCTGTGGCGGGCCAAATTCTGGCCATTCCTTTGTTGATGACCACGGACAGACTATTGTCCTGCGCCAACTTCCTACCGGTTTTATCAACCCCAAAACACGCCTGCTTATTCCTTCGGGGGCACTGATTGACCCAATTGTGCTTAAGCAAGAGATCGATTTCCTTTCCCTTCCGCCCGATAGGATTGGGATTGATAGTAAGTGCTTCATTATCGAAGAGCACGATCGAGAGCAGGAACGATCCTTGGGTCTCCGCGAGAGACTTAGTTCAACGCTTTGTGGCGTTGGAGCAGCGCAGGCGAGGAGAGTCTTGCGCGGCGAGGACGCACGACTTGCAAAGGACGTGGTTGTCGATTATCCATGGATGGCGGAATACCTGACCGACGTTTCTGACGAGCTGAACACTGCCTTGGATACTGGCAAGAGCGCCCTGATTGAAGGCACTCAGGGATTCGGTCTATCCCTTTACCATTCTGATTTTTATCCCCGCACCACTTCTCGTGATACTACGGCCGCAGGCTTTCTCAGTGAAGTTGGTGTGAGTCCTCTTCGCGTAACGGAGGTTGTGGTCGTTTTTCGCACTTTTCCGATTCGGGTCGCAGGGAAACAGGCTGGCCCCTTAGAAGATGAGATCACTTGGGAGCAGCTCCAAGGGGAGAGTGGGTACCCTTACTCTATAGAAGAACACACTACAGTTACCAAGAAGGTTCGTCGTGTCGCGAGATTTGATTGGAAGCTTGCGCTTAGGGCCGTCCAATTGAACAAGCCAACCCGCCTGGCGATAAACTGCCTCGATTATCTGGATTTCTCCAACACCCTGGCCGACCGAAAGGATTCTCTCTCGCAACGTGCAAAGGAGTTCATTTCCGAACTCGAACGTCGAACTAGAACACCAGTTGCCTTTATGGGCGTTGGTCCCAGACTGAGCGAAATGATCACCGGATCCAACGACAAGGCGTTTTGCGCAGTGAAGGAGGTCGGAAAGGATCATAGCGCTATGACGGCCGCGGTCTAGACTTCAGAAGCACAGTTGGGGACTAGAATGACTTCCGGCTAAGAAACGTGTTTTGGGGATCGCAACTATGGATACCGTGAAAAAAGAAAGAGAACTGGAATGGCTCGCGAAGTTTTCTTGTCCGGCCGCGGACGATCGGCAGAATCCGCCGTTCGGCGTTCTACTGAGCGATGAGATTGAGCACCACGCAGGAGCGTTCCGGATGATCGAGCCTTTCTTAAAGGAGAATCTGAAGCCAGCCGGCTACGAATTAACTATCGGTGATGAGTATGTGATCGGTGGGGAAAGAAAAGAATTAAACAAGGATGGAGAGATTAGAATCCCGCCTTTTAACGTGGTCGTAGTAAAAACCGCCGAAACGATAAATCTGCCTCGATTCCTTATTGCTCGATGGAATGTACGTGTGCGATGGGCGTACGAAGGCCTTTTGTGGGTCGGAGGTCCACAGGTTGATCCCGGCTGGGTTGGCCATCTCTTCTGTCCGCTTTATAACTTGTCTGACAAAGACGTGGTTCTCCGCGCTGGCGACCCGATCGCTTTGATGGACTTTGTCACAACGACGGCTTTTCATGCAGGAAAGAGTCTTGAATACAAAAGACCCCCAAAGCGTGTTTTGTTGGAGGAATACCGCGCCGCCGAGCTAAAGAGCGCGCTCTATACTGAGGCCAAAACACGAATTGACGAGATAGAGAGGCAAACCCGGAAGAGCATCGAAAAAATAGAAGGCAGAATGGAACTTGTCTTTGGCTCTGCCCTCGTAATTATCACGGTTCTGTTTGCCGTCATCGCAGTCTTCACTACCTTCGGTAAAGAGACAATTGTGCCGGTTTGGCCAAACCTGGGTTTGGTGATGTCGATCTTCGCGCTTGCTGTGGCGTTTCTTGCATATCGTAAGTCCAGAACGCCCAAGTGAGGATATCGCTCATTCTGAATCGTGGAGGTTGAAACATGCCCCCTGCTCATGAATGGAAGTATCTCGACCCGGACCGTGAAAAACCTGACAGGAAAGGCATGCTGTTATCGAATCAGATCAAGAAATTTTGCCAAAAAGGCTTATTGATTGCCGAAGACTTTCACGAGAAGAATCTTCGGCCTGCCGCGTATACATTGCGCATCGGTGACAAGTATGTGGACAGCAATGGCAAACCGGGGGTGATTGACGATAAGAAGCCCTATTTCGAGATGGAGCCAAACTCGATTGTTTATGTGAGCACCTACGAGAAGCTAGACCTCCCATTTTACATTGCTGCGAGATTCAATCTTAGAGTCAAGTGGGTGTACAAGGGGATTCTGCTCGGTACGGGGCCTCAGGTGGAGCCGGGGTATCGCGGATATCTATCCTGTCCGCTGTACAATCTGACCGACCGGCCCATAAGAATTAACTACATGGAAGATTTCGCAACAATCGATTTTGAGAGAACAACCAATTTCTGCAGTGGTTTGTCGGTGGAAAAGATCGAATCCGCCATTGCGAAAGGCGACCAACTCGACGAAATTGAGGTTGGCGGCGAAACATTCTTGCTTTTCAAACAAAAGGACTACCCGAGGCTCAAACACCTGCCTGGATACGACGTACTCAGTTCACTGTTCGAAATGCAGCGCGAGGTGAGGACTTGGCGGCACATTGGTATTGCCTTCGCTGTTTCCTTTTTTGCACTCACTCTGACGCTGCTCGGTTTCGGAAGTAATGTTTTCCGCCAGACGAGCGATCTTGACAATGAAACGAAGGCGCTGCGCCTCAGCGTGCAGAACTCTGAGAATGATGCGAAACAGGTGCAAAAGGATCTTCAGGTGCTAACCGAAAAGGTAGCAACGGTTGAGAAGGCTGTTCAGGCGATGCAGCAGCCTCGTCCAACTCAACCAGGGAAGCCTTAGAATGTCGTCCGCGATAAGCAGGGCTCGCGACAAAGCCAGGACATTGATCAACCGCGCTTTACTGGGCGCTGTCAGACATCTCCGATTCCCGCTCCCATCGCGAGCCAATTCTCTTGGGGCATTTCTCTCGCAGATGGTGCCCTTTGTAGGAGTAGGAGTGTTGGTTTGGATCCTGGCTTCGCTCGCGTTGCCCGGAGCGTTCCTGTTCCCGAAAGGCTGGCTGTTCAGTTTGCAAGCCTTGACGAATCGGCTACAGATTGTAGTCTTTCTCTTTCTGACGATAGTGATGATGTGGTCGGTTTGTTACTCGATTGGAATGCTGGTTTTGTTGAGCCTTCGTGGCAGCTTTCGCATTTGGCTGGGCAGGCGAATTGCTGCTCAGTCTCAAGAAAAAGCCATGGGTCCGTCGCTGTCTGCCTCGTTTGCTAGTTCTGGGCAGGGGCGCTAGTTTCACAGCCAGATGTGTGTCGTGCGGATTGCTCATGCTAATGCCCTCAGACTCTGACATTATTTGTGCAGTATTCATCGAAGCATGCGAAGTACTAACTCTCTAGCTTGCTAGGAGTTGACGATTCGAATGCTTCGTCAGATCTGCAGGAAAGTAGATGCGTCGTTTTCTCCCGCCGGTGCTTGGTTGCTCCTCCCAGTTCACTCGGTGCGACTTTTCCAACTCATTCATGGCGTTCCCGAATCGCTGCGCACTCCATCGCATTGCCCGATGGTATTGGCTGCGATCCTGACCGGGGCATCGTCGAATTCGTGCAAGCAGCTTGTCTGCATCCCGGGTAAGAGGATCACCAGCCTCTAGGTGCCTAAGCAATCGGACCGCTTGCTGGCGAAACTGTTCAACGAGGTCAATTGCTAGGAGCATGTGACGCCTTGTAACAGTCAGAGTATCAGTCGGATTCTCATTCAAGACTTCGCCTGCCGATATCAGCAGGGCAACCTTCTGCGCATGGGTTCCGTACCGAACATAGCCGACCGCCGCCACCTGGTCCTCGGGCTCGGTTATATCGATATGCTCGCCTTTTGCGAAAGGAGCTATTGCATAAGAGTACTCTCGGGAGCGTTCACGAACCCCGGTCTCGAAAAATGCCTTCACTTGATTCATTCCGCGCCATGCGCGGATTCTGGACTGCAGTTTCTCTTTTTTCCGAGCATCTGCCGGGATAGGGTAAGGGATCTGGAAATCATAGTCAGTCGCGCAAAACAAAATTCTCGAAAAAAAACCACCAAACATATCTTCGTCATCGGCGGCTAGCCGGAGGGATTCAACGTTGACCGTGCCCCACATCGACAACGCCGGGTCGAGAATATCCACACTTTCTCCCCGTGCGCGGCGGTAATAAATGGGGTGCCCGTCTAGGACCTTGATGAAGTTTTCGCGTGCGCTGCGCATGTGCTCCCGGCGACAGTCTTTAAGGAAAGCTGCAAACTCGTCGAAATCAGCGATCCCCGAGGATTCGTTGCTGAGGGCTTCCAAAAGACCTTCAACAGACGCCTGTGTGGCGATGATAATTGCAGGGCGTCCGCATCGCTCCATTCTCTTGATCTCGTCTGCCAGTTCCTTCGCGCTATCCTCTCCGTCGCCGCCTTCTGATTTTCGTTCGTCTCGTTTCAAGTCGCTCAGTTCCTGATTTAGTTCAGCCAATTTTTCCTTGTAAGAGACTTCCTCTTCACGTTCGATAGGATCAGTTAGTCCGCGCGCGATGACCCCGGGCAGGCTCTTGCCTGCCCCTTGAAAGGCGACAATCACGCCCGCGAGGTTCGGCTTTAGCCCAAAATCAGTGCGGACTTTGATGGCCAGGAGCCCGGCCTGGAGGATTAAGCCAATCAGAGTGTGGTATTGGCGTGGAACTTCAGGGAGGCAAGCATGCCCGTACTCTTCATACTCCCACAAGAAACCCCGATATGGCTGTTCCTGAACAATCCTTCGCTCTTCGGGGGAGAACACGCATGGTACTTCATCTCCGCCGAACGGCACTGCATTTCGCAAGACAGATCGAATCTGGGCTGCACCATGCTTCGCTGCGACGTCATCCGGCCCATTGATCCCTGTTTCTGGGGCTAGCTCGGCCAGAAGCACCCTTGCTCCGCAGCCCTTTAACCATCCTGCGAGTCGCCTTCGTGCTTCGGCTACGTCCGGATTAGTCCTGACGTTCGTGTCAAAAAGGATGATTACTGTCCGTCCGTTCAATGACAAGCTTTGAAAATCAGGGATAACTCCCCGCACATCTCTCCGGGTACCATCCTGGGCCGTCATTTTGCCTACTCGACCGTGCCAACCCCAGACACCTGGAAGCCCGATTGGCAGAAGCCGCAAGAACGCGCCACTCTCATCACGCTCACTCAGGGTGACATTCCACATCGCTAGACACTTTTTCTCACCCTCTACCAGGAGAATGGGCGCCGTAACATCGTTCAATAAAGCGGCCGGAGTCCAAGGCGCAATATAGAGATGGTTGCGCGCATTTGGCGCTGACAGGTACTTTGCGCGCTCAATTAGTTTTCCGTCCCGATTTTCGAAATCGGGACGATCACGGCGTAGGCGGAAAGTACAGACACTCCCATCGACAAGGTCCGTGTACGGGATCAAAAGTCCAGCGAAATTGCCACTGCGCCCGTTACTACTGAGAACCTCTCTACCTTGAATGTCTGTCACCCGCCGCAAGTATGCGGCATCGGCAAGACTGCGGCTGATGAATGAGTGCCCGAGCATTTCATAGTCGCGTTCGCTCAGAGGTGATCCCGGAAGGTTATCGAGTTTCACGGGGCTCTCTCCGCGGCCGGAGACCTTCCGCGAGGATGCGGTCCCTCTCGGAGATGGGGATTCGAACTAATCGAGTACCAATCTTCACAACGGAGATTTTTCTTTCGAGAATCCACCGCCGGACGCACGACTGAGTTATCCCAAGGGCGTCGGCGAATTCCGGAACGGTGAGCAATGTCTTGCTTCTGTCTGTCACGCTCCACCTCCGGACGCTAAATTCGCAGACACGCAGAGATGGGACAATACTGATAGTCTTTGTTTATGGGGATGCTGATAATTTCTCGTGCGGATCAACTAACTGATTTGGCTAGAGTTGTTCCTGCTTAAACGTCACCACTAACTGATTTAATTGTGGCGATAGCCGGTGTTAAGTCTGTGCGGCAAATTTCTTGCCGCTTTCTTTTCGATACTCCCGCAGTGCGTTCCGTGCCATTCCTCGACTCAAATGCCTTCTTCCCGCATAAACCTCAGCAAGGGATGATTCTGGTGTGGATTTGCGGGCAAGTACCGCACGAACCAAGTCTTCGCTGAAGGCTTTTTTGAGTCGAGGCGCGATCGGTGCTCCGGTGACCTCCAAAGATTTCTTCATGTTCCAAACTGCTTGGAGTTCCTGATCCCATAGAGCACTCATCGCTTCGCCGTGGTGAAAGTACCAGAGTTGTCTTTTGGCCTTGTGGGCTCTACCTCGCTTGTTCACAAAGTTCAGCGAGTCAAGAAACAAATCCAGGACCCGGTGTCGATTGTTTTCCTTTGGCAAGGCACGTAGGAAGAAGAGCAGAGTTGCAAACTGGAAGGCTAGTTCTCGTTCGAATCGTTCCCACCCGGGCCACGGCTCGTTACGCACAATGACCGCATCGCAATACATCTCCAATGCCCCCCAAACCGCCTTATGGATTTCTCGAGGAATTGCTGACTCACAAGGAAAGAAGAGGTTACCTACCGAGAACGGTGGTGGATCGGGGAAACGCCTTGTGTTTGCAGAAATATTCGTCATGGCCACCTCCCACGTGGCATCCCAGAGAGAGGAAGCGCGGCAAGCAGGGCGGGATGCCCCTGCGGTTCGGCGGCCGACCTAGCCGCGCGGGAGCAATTCTATCATGCGGCTCTTGACAAATAAACCTAAACAGTTTAGGTTATCGACATGAGGCAACAAGAACTTCAGCGGTTTACTAGGTGGCTCGGACAGCGCAGCTACAAGGTGCGGCTCAAGCGGCTGGGAATCGAGCGCATCCGAGAGATTGCGCGTGAGAACGGAAGAAAAGGCGGCCGGCCTCGCAAACTGCAAGTTGGAGGCACGGGATGATCTACAAGCGAGGGAAACTGGGCACTTACTGGATACGCTTTCGGTTCGCTGGGCGCATGATTCACGAATCGGCCCGCACCACTAGCAAGACAGTGGCGCGCGCCGCGGAACGCCAAAGACGGCGGGAATTAGAGAACAGGTGGAATCGAATCGAGAAACGAAGCCTCCCACCTACACTCACTGAGGCTACGAAGCGGTGGCTGGAGAAGCGAGCCGGCCTAGCTCCGAGCACACGCGAGACTTATGAGGCAGCCCTCGCCCACGTGCGCGGGGACCTGGGGAACATTTTGATTTGCGAGATCGAAGCGAGAGACATCGTGGCCTATCAGAGAGCTCGTGTTGCGGAAGGTGCAGCCGGTGCGACGATCAACAAGGAAATTGCTTGCTTGAGTTCAATCCTGCGCGATTGCGGCGTCTGGGAGCAAGTCCGACGCGACGTGAAGAAACTGGAAGAAAACGAGGAGGCGGGTCGGGCTTTAAGCCGCAAGGAGGAGCGCCGGTTACTTGACTGGGCTTCCCGCATTGGAAGGCACCAGGGTAAGTGGACTCCCCTGTATACGGTCACCGTCCTGGGGTTAAATACTGGGATGAGGCACAAGGAGATCAGAACGCTCAGGTGGAAGAATCTGGACCTAGAAAACCGTGTGCTGCGGGTCGGAGAGAGCAAGACGGAGGCTGGCAAGGGCCGGCCAATCCCGCTGACCCAACCAGCCTGGGCAGTGCTTGAAACTTGGTCTTCACGCTTTCCAGATCGAAAGCCGGAGCATTTTGTTTTCCCGGCCTGCGAAAATGGTAAAGTAGATCCAGAGCGGCCTATTGCAAATTGGCGCACTGCTTGGAGACGAGCCTGTCAAAAAGCCAAACTTGCCGGCCTACGCTTCCATGATCTGAGGCACACGGCAGTCACCAAGCTTCTCGAGCACGGCGCACCTATTGCCGTAGTGGCGCAAATTCTCGGATGGTCTGCGAGCACAGCGGTGCGAATGACGAAGCGTTACGGACACATTCGGCCGGAAGCACAGCGCCAGGCTCTTGAGGCGGTCGCAACGGCAAGAATTCAACCCACTGTGCACCAATTTGTGCACCAAGCGAATAGTGGGCTAGAATGGAAGCGACCTAACTAATTGATTTTGCAACGTTAGGCCCGTAGCTCAGTTGGTTAGAGCGCTACCTTGACACGGTAGAGGTCTGGGGTTCGAGTCCCCACGGGCCTACCATTTATTTCAATAACTTAGCTGGGATCCTCAAAAAACTTCATCTGTAATA
>Ga0326727_10019959_pt1 | contig 13376 bp, 9 predicted proteins | sample MB2enrmetagenome_FD_207643 | JGI IMG/M metagenome (GOLD analysis project Ga0326727, IMG submission 207643) | Lab enriched peat soil microbial communities from McLean, Ithaca, NY, United States - MB29MY | ecosystem: Environmental > Terrestrial > Soil > Wetlands > Peat | place: USA: New York...
AGTCCGGGATTTTTGTCTATAAGGGCAAGGGCGGCAAAAAGGGCGTCAACGGCCGTGTTTCCCGTAACGTAAATTGTCCCGGGGGCCACCGCTTCTTTGATAAGGTTTTCCCGCGCTCCGGCAGTAGGCGCAAAATGCAGATCCGCAATGGCCCCTGTCACCCGCCGGTTCATCTCCTCGGGATAGGGGGCAAATTTGTCCCGGGTGCGCAACCCCGCCTCCACATGGCCTATTTTCGTGCGGCGGTAAAAGGCGGCGAGTGCGGCGGCCATGGTGGTTGTGGTATCCCCGTGTACGAGAACCACGTCGGGACGGCATTCAGCGAGCACGTCCCGCAAACCCGTCAGCACCGCGCTGGTTATCTGGAAAAGGTCTTGGCCGGCCTTCATGATATCCAGATCGAAATCCGGGTATATTTCAAAACCCGAAAGGACTTGATCGAGCATTTCCCGGTGCTGAGCGGTAACGCATACGATGCTCCGGATGTCCGGGCGCCTTTCGAGTTCCTTGATGACGGGCGCCATTTTGATGGCTTCCGGCCGGGTGCCGAATATGCTGAGAACTTTACGCATTGTCTGTTCGATCCAGTTTTTCCCGGATTAAGGGCTTGTCCGTAAATAAATCCTTTGTGCCCGCATCCGGCTTTTGGATCGCTTCGGCCGCTCCTCAATCGCAAAATCCTCAACGTAGGTCGGCTACGCCTGCGGTTTTGCTCAATCGTCGCGACCAAAATCGGTCTCAAAATCCGGCGCGGTTCCCAAAAGGCCTATTTACGGAAAAGCCCTAATTCTTGAATGGCCCAGTCTGTCTTTTACCGGCTTTCCATCTCTTCGGCAAAGAGTTTGAAATGCTTCAGGCGAAAATGAGACTTCATGGCGAAGCAATGCATCGCCCCGGGGCAGCCTGACGGCCATAGTTCAATCCGGGGCCTGCCGGAACCATTTCTTGCCTCGGCTTTGAGAACATGGTAGACGAACCACGAACCGGAAGGGGCAGCCTGCAGGTTAACGTGCTATGAAGCGCTTGCTCATCGCGGGATCTCTTATGCTTCGTGCTCGGGGGTCGGCCTGCTTGCGGAATGAATTGAAATGTCAAAAGAAAGATTTCCTTATACGTAATTAAGATGACTCAACCTTACCGGGAAATCCCGGAGAAGTTCCCTGAGCTTTCATTTCCACATTAATGATGATAAAACCCGCTCAATCAACTCAATCTATCTTTACGAGAGGGCAAAGTTGAAAGCTTCTTCCGTGTTTATTCCAGGGATCATCGTCCTGGACCCGCATGTCTTTGTCGACGAGAGGGGATTTTTTTTCGAAAGCTATAACAAAAAAGCCCTTTCCGCTCATGGCATTGAAAACGAATTCGTGCAGGATAATCATTCTCTTTCATACCGCGGTACACTCAGAGGCATTCATTACCAGGTCAGGAACCCTCAGGCGAAACTTATTCGCGTGGTGAGCGGCGAGATTTTCGACGTAGCGGTGGACCTGAGGAGGTCTTCGCCAACCTTCGGCAGGTGGTTCGGTTTGAACCTCTCGGCGTCAAACAAGCTGCAAATCTATATCCCTCACGGTTTCGGCCATGGTTTTCAGGCCCTTTCGGATCGGGTTGAAGTGCTGTATAAAGCAAGCGATTTTTACGCTCCGCAACATGAAAGATGCATAAGGTGGGATGACCCCGATCTGGCTATAGACTGGCCGCTGAAAGCAGAGAGAATCGTTTCCGAAAAGGATGGGAAAGGCAGTTCTTTGCGCGAGGCTGAATTGCCCGAAGAGGAGTGCTCGTAGAGAACCGCGGGCAGGAAAGACTATCACACTTGACGAGGTGAGCAGTGAACAGATGGAAGGGAATAATACTGGCGGGGGGCAGTGGGACCCGGCTTTATCCACTGACCAAAGCGGTTTGCAAGCAGCTTCTGCCGGTTTATGACAAGCCGATGATCTATTATCCTCTCTCGGTCCTTATGCTGGCGGGTATCCGGGACATCCTCATTATCTCAACGCCTGTCGACCTTCCGAGATTCGAGACGCTTTTCGGCGATGGGGCTCAGTTGGGCCTTCGTTTTTCCTATGCGGAGCAGCCCAGCCCTGACGGGCTCGCGCAGGCCTTCATCATCGGCAGGGACTTTATCGGAGATGACAGGGTCTGTCTGGTGCTGGGCGACAACGTTTTTTACGGCCAGGGTTTACAGCAGGCCCTGAGCAGATCGATCGAGATTGAATCGGGCGGGCTGATCTTCTGCTATCGGGTCCGAGACCCGGAGAAATACGGGGTGGTGGAATTCGATAATGCGGGCAATGTATTGAGCCTGGAGGAAAAACCGGTTAAGCCGAAGTCATGTTTCGCCGTCCCGGGGATCTATTTCTACGATAACCATGTGGTGGAGATAGCAGCCGGGCTAAAGCCCTCCGCCAGGGGCGAGCTGGAGATAACGGATGTCAACGAGTATTATCGAGTTCAGGGGAAACTAAGGGTGGAAGTGCTGGGCAGGGGTTTTGCCTGGCTGGACATGGGGACACACGAATCTCTGATCGACGCCGGCTGCTTTATTGAAACCATCGAAAAGCGCCAGAATCTCAAAGTCGCCTGTATCGAAGAGATTGCTTACCGGATGGGATACATAGAGGCCGACGGGATGCGCGCCCTTGCCGAGCCATTGAAACAGACGGGGTACGGACAATACCTGCTCAGGGTGCTTGAGGATGAGTGTTGAAGAAATTGGAAACTGTAACATCATAGTCGTCGGAAGCGGCGGAATGCTTGGCTTCGAAGTTGTTGAGTCTCTGAAGAATGCCGGTCTCAAGGTCACCGCCCTGGACTTTCCTCTTATCGATATAACGAAACCGGACAGCGTCCGTTCGGTTCTGGGCCGGATCGGTTCGCCCGGGCTTCTGATAAACTGTGCGGCCTATACAGCGGTCGATAAGGCGGAATCGGAACCGGGGGCTGCTTTTGCCGCAAATCGGGATGGTCCTGCAAATCTGGCCAAGACGTGCGGAAGATTGGAAATTCCGCTAATTCATATTTCCACCGATTACGTCTTTAACGGCAAAGCCCAAACCCCTTACAGAGAGCAAGATGCCGCCGATCCGCTGGGTGTCTACGGTCGGAGTAAGTGGGAGGGTGAAGAGGCTGTGCGGTCCCGGCTTGCCAGGCACATAATAGTGCGGACCTCATGGCTTTACGGATCGCGGGGCGTCAATTTCGTAAAGACTATGCTCAGGCTCGGCAGGGAGCGGGAGGAATTAAGAGTGGTATCCGATCAGTACGGATGTCCCACCTGGTCCTGCGATCTTGCGGCATGTCTTGCCAGGATTTCGGAGCGCGTTCTCTGCGGTCCGGAAGATGTCCACTGGGGCGCCTATCATTTCTGCGGGGAGGGCGTCACGACGTGGTATGATTTCGCGTTCGCCATTCTGGACGAGGCGAGGCGAAGGGAATCGACCCGTATCGCCAGGGTGACGCCGGTCCCGACCGCTTCGTATCCCACAGTTGCCGTCAGGCCGAAATACTCCGCGCTCGATTGCGCCAAGATCGGGGCGGATTTCGGCATTGCGCCTCCTCCCTGGCAGAAGAGTCTGGCGTGCCTTTTGGAAGGACTCTACAATCTCTCCGGCGCAGTCAATGCTTGAGACCAGCATCATAATCGTCAGCCACAACGGGCTGCGTCAAAACACGGCGCCATGCCTGGAGAGCATTTTCAAAAACGGCGCCCGGGGCGATTTCGAGGTTGTCGTGGTGGACAATTGCTCTTCCGACGACACGCCGGCCTACCTTACAAACCTGATGGAACAGGAACCGAGGCTAAGGTGCGTTTTCAACAAATCGAACCGAGGATTTGCCGGCGGCAACAACGACGGCCTCAAGATCGCCTCGGGTTCGCTTTTGATCCTTCTAAACAGCGACTGCATCGTAACGAAGGATTGGATCGAGGATCTGAGCGCTCCATTGTCGCAGGACCCAACCATCGGGCTGGTGGGTCCTGTTTCCAACTCGGTGGGAAATGAGCAGAGGATTTTCACAAGCGGGCTGACACCCGAAGAGATCATCGAAGAAGGACTGGCCTGGGTTTCCAACAGCCGGGGCGCAAGGTTCGAAACGGAGATGCTGGGCTTTTTCTGTGTGGCGATGCGCCGTGATGTGCTCGACCGGGTCGGATTGCTCGATGAGACTTTCGGGCTCGGCTTCTACGAAGATGACGATTACTGTATGCGGGTGCGGAATGCCGGGTACAGGCTGGTGTGCGCCGAAGATGTATTCGTCTATCACAGGGGCGGGGGATCCTTCGGCCAGATGCCGGACGGCACCCGGAAACTCATGAAGGAGAACCTCAAGAAACTGAAAATCAAACATCCCTTCATCCACCGCAGGATTCATCCAAGGCATCTTCAGTTAGGGGTGATCAAAAACTATTTAGGGCATAAGATTCAAGAGAAAGATTTCCCGGGAGCTTTTTTGAGTTCCGGCCTGCAATACAGAATATCGAACCGTATCAGGGCAATCGAGACTCAATTGCCACGCGGAATACTCAAGAGGTGGGCTTTTAATCGGAGCCTTGGAAGGCTGAAGGAGCTTCTTGGGAGATGTGGCGTGGGTCTTGACGAAAATTGAGCTTGTATAATACGGGTGATCGAGTGTTGATGTTTCAGCTTGAAAAGATGGGCTATGCATTTGACGAGACTCATCGGATATGGGTCCGTCCCGGCTACGGGGGGATAGACTACAACGATGGCGATACTACCGAGCGTCGCTTGGCGCGCATAGTCAGTCAGGCCGGCGACGTTTCGGTGTTCTCCCCCGAGTTGCGCCGCCATTGCAAAAGCTGGGCGAAGCTGTATCACCTCAGTGCGCAACGGGGCAATGTTTTGCGCCCATTCGAAGATCTGCTTGAGGGTAATATTCTTGAAATCGGCGCCGGCTGCGGAGCGATAAGCCGTTACCTGGGCGAAGCCGGCGGGAGGATCCTTGCCCTGGAGGGAAGCCCCAGGCGGGCCGCCATTACGGCAAGCCGCACCCGTGACCTGCCTAATGTCACGGTACTGGCCGAGCGCTTCGATGATTTCAACTGTGACGATCTGTTTGATGCTATCACCCTGATCGGGGTGCTCGAGTACGCCGGTATGTTCAGTGATGGCAACGCACCGGCATTGAACATGCTTCAAAGGGTCCGCCGCATGCTCAAGCTGAATGGCCGCCTGTTTATCGCCATCGAAAACCAGTTGGGACTGAAGTATTTCGCGGGCGCTCAAGAGGATCACATCGGGCGGGCTATGTACGGCATCGAGGGCCGTTACCAACATGGTCAACCTCAGACCTACGGCCGGCAGACTTTGGCGAACCTGGTCTCCGCGGCCGGCTTTGCCTGCATCGAGTTTTTGGCTCCTTTCCCGGATTACAAGTTACCAAAGTCCATTCTGACAGAGCAGGGCTGTGCCGCGAAAGACTTCGATGCGGCAGCTTTTGCCTGGCAGAGTATCAAGGCGGACCCCCAGCTACCGGCTACGCCGCATTTCGACCTGATGCGAACCTGGTCGACGGTCTTCGGCAACGGTCTGGGACTGGAGCTGTCCAACTCTTTTATCGTGGTCGCTTCGCAAACAAAGCAGCGGGCGGTGGCCGAGCAGGTGCTGGCGTTTCATTACAGTACCGACCGTAAGGCGGCGTTTTGCAAGGAAACTCGTTTTGTGCGCGGCACGACGGACAACATAATCGTCCGATATCGATTGCTGGCGAAGAAAGTTGAGGCCGGCTCCGCCGAGTATGAGTTGGTTCTGCCCGAGAAAGACGTTTACCGCCGTGGTCGTCTGCTGAGCGAAACGTTTATCGAAGTGTTTTCGACTCCGGGGTGGACCATCGCCCGGGCAGCAGAGCTCGTTAAAAGTTATCTGCAGTATCTCAGGGTACTGTTGAAGGCGCACGGACATGATGAGGTTGACTTGAACAGCCTGAACTGTCGCCTGCCTGGAGCCTTTATCGATGCCATTCCTCAGAATATCATCGTCAGCCCCGATGGCTCGCCACAGTTGATAGACATGGAATGGCGCGCTCGCCGGGAGATCGAACTCGGGCATTTGCTGTTTCGGTTGCTGACTCATCTTGCGGGTATCTTCGCGCCGTTGGATGAGGTCCAGGGCATCTCCCGCAAAGAATTTATGGAGAGCCTGTTCGCTGCCGCCGGTATTCCGGCGGGTAATGGGGATCTGGCGCGCTATAGCGCGCGGGAGGCGGAGTTCCAACTCGAAGTCAACGGGACCGGGATGAAGTGGCACCCGCATCATTCCCTGGTGAGGTCAAAAGTCCGCGCCGGATCGTTGCGCAACTCCTGTCGCCGTTTTCAGCGCAAGATCAGTGAGCGGCTGCGTCGCGCGAAGGCTCGGCTTTCATCAAAAACGAGGGCGTAGCGCCTGAGCTGCAATAGGCTGGAATTGACGTGTAAAACGAGGGCCGCGAGCAGTTTGACACCTCTGAAGGTTTCTGTTAGAGTCGTTGCCGGTCTTCGGTCAGGGTTGCCGGGGGATGTCGCAATGAGCCGGCGGGGGCTTCGATCCAATGAGCAGAGGATAATCTGAACATTGGATCGGTTGTTATGGCCCGGACCTGAGATCAACTCCTTGAGGAGATCAGCCTCAAAAATGCGAAATGTGACAGTGAGTCCGGTAGGATAGTTCCTTGGCCACGGCGGAGTCGGGTCCGGAGAAGAGCGCCTGTTGAGACGCCGGGACGGCGTGCTCACGGTTTCGGCGTTCTCCCTGTTGGACACCAGGTTGAAATTCTGCCGCCGCCGTCGTCTGACAGGGCAATCCTTCCCGGTTTTACTGCGAGATTTTGGGGCCGGGATAGGTGCGACTGTCTATGAAGTCCGTAAAACGAGGAATATCTGATATGGGTTTGAGTTTGATCGAAACGGAAATTGCCGCCCGTGACTGACAGTTCAACCGGCGGAATTCCGGGATCAAAGTTCTGGCTGTTTGCAGCTTCGCTGGCTATCGCGGCGGCTTTTGTACTCTCTCTCTGTTTTGTCTTTGAGGCAAAATGGGAGACGAATGACGACGTTGCCATGTCCATGGTTGCGCATGGCTATGGCGTGGCAGCCTTTGGGTCGCCTAATATCATTTTTTCCAATGTTCTTTGGGGGTGCCTTGTCCGATCGATTCCACAAATCGATGGAGTCCTCGGCTATTCAATCGTCACGCTCGGGGTGCTTATTATCGTAGGGACGATATTGCTGTTCGGCTTGTACCGGCTCGGCGCCGGCTACGCAGCTTCCCTGTCCGTGCTTGCCCTGTTGCTGGTGCGTCCGGTGCTTTTCCCTCAGTTCACCATCAATGCAGGTCTGCTCCTGGTAGCCGCGATTATATGTTTTCACCTGTTTGCACGTCATAACAACCTTCAGGCGCTGTTGATCGGATGCGTGCTTGCCTTTTCCAGTTTCCTGGTGAGAAGCAACGAGTTTTTTCTGGTTCTCTTCGGGGCCCTGCCCCTGCTTCCCTGGCGGACCCTATTGCGAAGCCGGTCCTCACAGGTTGCGATATTGTCCCTCATTATAGTGATTGCCGTTTCAGCGGCGATCGACCACAAGGCTTATCAGGGGCAGCAATGGAAAGCTTTTAACGAACTCAATCCGGTGCGCACGCCTTTCACTGATTTTGGAGCAGATGAGCATCTGAAGAATCGTCCTGATATATTGGGCCGCTATGGCTTCAGCACTAACGACATAGACTTGATACGGGAATGGTTCTTTGCCGATCCTGAAATCGTCAATCCTCCAACCCTAAGGGTAATGCTGGCTGAACTCGGTCCATTGCCGGCTCAAGGAAACTCGATCTACAAAGGTTGGGACGGGGTCCTAACCCTGTGGGACCCGAAGCTGCTGCCGCTTGTGCTGGCTGCAATGCTGTTGGCCTTGCTGCGTCCAAGTTGGCAGGTGGCAGCCAGTTGGGGATTGTGCGTTGCAGCCATCTTTGTCATCGGTGTATCGGGGCGCCCCGGAATAATAAGGGTGTATGTGCCGTTGGTTTGCCTGCTGACAATTGCTCCCTTCCTGGTAGGGCGATTTTCAGGATTCAGTTGGCAGGTGGCAGCGAGTTGGGGATTATGCATCGCATCTATCTTGGCCATCGGTCGATCAGTGCCCCCCGGCATAATGGCGACTTACGCACCGTTGGCTTGTTTGCTGATCATTACTCCCTTCCTGGTGTGGCAATTTTCAAAATGGCGTAATCGCCTCGGCGTCGGTTTGCTGCTTGCGGCAGTGGCGCTAAATTCTTCCCTTGTCTTTGATGAGTCGAGGGCATTTCAAATTGTATCCGAGCAGGCCCGCGAAGGGCTTGATGCCTTCCCTCGGGATCCGATAGTGATTTGGGGGATAGGGTTTCCCCTCGAATCAGTTTACCCTGTCATGGGGGCATCGCCCGCTGCAATGTCCTGTCATTTTTACGGCTTGGGGGCTTTCACACTCGCGCCGTTCTCGGTCGCTTTTACGGAACAGCAACAGGGGCGCGGCATGATCGATCTTCTTGTTCAAGAGGCAGGCGTTCCGATCGTCGCTCAAGAGAAGTGCCTCAGATATCTCGAAACGTATTGCAGAGAGCGCCTTCATGGAGAAATAAAAGAGCTGTCCGCCCAGCAGCTTGGAGCAATTGTGGTTAGCCGGCGCCGATGCGAGGTGGCACCATGAATGTCACGACCCATCGATGTCAGGACGAAAAATCCTTCCTTGCCGCATCTTAAAAGGCCGGAGTCTCGTCCGGCGTTTCCGGCTGGTTGTTAATTGGGATGGCGGTATTGGTTTCACGAGTCAGTATGAGCCTACATAAGATATTTACGGTGCGGTCTGGAAAACACTTCGCCCTGCTCGGGTTGCTTTCCGGATTGATGATGGCCGCACTGTGGCCGGTTCAGCGTTATTTCACCAGTGTTCTCCTGTGGGATGAAGGTTTCCTCTGGTACGGCGTCAAACGGACATTGCTGGGGGATGTGCCTGTCAGGGACTTTATGGCTTATGATTTGGGCAGGTATTACTGGTCTGCCGCAATCATGGGCTTGATGGGGGATAACGGGATAATGGCTTTGAGATTATCTACCAGCATCTTCGCAGGACTCGGGCTCTTTCTCGCCCTCGTACTCATTGCTCGCTCGTGCCGCGATTACGACATTTGGGTGATACTTTCCGCTGCGGTGATATTGATCCTCTGGATGTTCCCACAGCATAAACTATTTGATATCACTGCATCGATTGCCCTCATCGCTGTGCTTGCGTACCTGATCGAGCGACCCTCGTCTTACCGCTATTTTATCAGTGGACTGGCTCTCGGGCTTGCCGCGATGATCGGACGCAATCACGGGCTGTATGGAGCTATTGGCATCCTGAGTGTAATTGTCTGTCTGGCTGTATTTAATCATGGCGGGCTAACGCTTTTTTCGGCCCTGAAATGGTGGGTGGCCGGCATCCTGGTTGGCTACATGCCGATGCTCCTTGCATTGGCTTTCGTGCCCGGATTCGCGAGTGCCTATTGGGAGGCCGTTCGTTTCACGTTCGAATGTCAGAGCACGAATCTTCCGCTTCCGGTTCCATGGCCGTGGCGGCATCCAAGTATGCGAAGCCTGTTTTATGTCGCAATGCCCTTGATGGGCATAGCGGGTGTCATATATGCCATTTATGCGCGCTTCAAAGATGACATCATACCTCCTGCCGCCGCGGCATCGGCTTTCCTGGTCCTGCCCTATGCGCATTACGCTTTTTCTCGCGCGGATGTCGGGCATCTGGCGCAGGCGATATTCCCGTTTCTGATAGGAATCCTGACAATCTCGGCGGCAAGTTCCATGAAAGTAAAGATCAGGGTAATCGCGCTGCTGCTTATCGTGAGCCTTGTCGTCGCGTTGCCGGCGCACCGCTTTTGGCATGGGCGAAAGGGCTGGGAAAACGTCCGGTTGGGTGAAGACATAGTCAAGATGGACCCGGAAACGGCACAAGGGATAGCCCTGCTCACGTCTCTTACCGCGAGATTCTGCAACGATGGGCGTTCATTTCTCGCAGTGCCTTTCTGGCCGGGAGCCTACGCGATCATGGAGCGCAAAGCGCCCATTTGGGAGATCTATGCGTTGTTTCCAAGAAGTCCCACGTTTCAGGAGAGGGAGATCCAACGCATCAACAGCGCCGAGCCCGGTTTTGCAATAGTTTGTGACTTGGCCCTTGACGGACGCGAGGAGTTGCGATTCCAAAACACGCACTCGCTGATTGACCAATACATCAGGCGGAATTTCGAGCAGATAGAGGAACCACTCACTCTCAAGGGATTCAGGATTTATAAGACGGGGACGGTCGTGCAGTGAAGACAGCCGCCGTTGTCCGGAAGGGCGGCCCTTTCGAGCCGGGGGGCAATGGCTGACCATTCCAATACAGGTCATGGGCAAGTGCCGGCAGAAGATCGGGGAGTTATTCAACGACGCCTGGAATGAGTCAGTTTTCAACGCCGATTGACAGCGGGCATGTTATTGGATTATTTATTCCGCACTACCTGCTGAAGAGCATCGTATTAGATTCATCAAGCTCCGATGGACTATGCCCGGTTTGATACGGCCTGTTCGTTGAAGGCATCTTGATGAGATTGAGCGAAATTGCAATGCATTGCATCCTTGGATTTGAAAAAATCGGGTGCGTGGACGCACTTGGAATCGCCAGGGGTCCGTTTGGAAACTGGAAGTATTCTGTTTTTTTGGATATAAGTTGTGCAAAAGCTTGACCCTCCTGCGCAGAATGAGGAAAGTTCTCCAGCCACTGAAATCAGGGAGGCAGCCTTTGTCCCAATCCCTCCCGAGCGTTCCGGGCTTGATAAGTCGGCATCAGGCTTCCGCTGGTGTCGGGTCGCCGCAATCCTTTTCTCCACGGTGGTTTTCGCCGGCAGCACGATCTATGTTGTCCTTACATTCCAATGGGGTCAGATCGGACTGGCGTTGGAAAAAGTCAACCTGATCCGGCTTACAGTCTATGGCGGGGCGTCTATTGTGCTCTATTGGATGATTCGCGCCCTTCGTTGGCATTGGCTTCTGAAACGGACCGACACGATCGTTCCTTTCTTCGACATCTATATGTGTACTGCAGTTTCGCTGAGCTTTTCGATCTTCACCCCCCTGCAATCGGGAGAGATGATCAAGGTGGAACTGCTGAAAAAATACGGCATGATCCAGCGTTACCCCGGATACGGATCTTTTTTGGTGGAACGGGCGCTTGACCTTGCGACGGTGTTGACCATAGCAGGTGTGAGCCTCCTTACGGCCCTCAACGTTCTTTCCAACAGGTCCTATGCTTATTACATAATCGCTGCATCGATATCCTTCGTTGTCATAGGAATATTCACTCTGGTTAAGCTGCGATTTACCGGACGGGCGCAGCAGTTGCTGGACAGCATGAAGCAGTGCATCCGAAATTTTCCACGGTTGTTGCTGGTCATCTTGATCACGTGCGTCTCTTGGGCTTCGGTTGCACTCAGTTGGTACATATTGCTTTATTGCGGATCGTTGCCTCTGGATTTTCTTAAGACGGCAGCCCTGATGTCGACGGTTACTCTAGTCACCATTCTCAGCCTGGTCCCGGGCGGTCTGGGTATCTCCGAAGCCGGGACTTCACAAGTGCTCATTTGGCTCGGATTCGCTTCCGCGGCCGCCCAGACGGGCACATTGCTGCTTCGTTCCTATTCGATAATCGCCATAGTTCTCGGGGTTGCCCATCTTGTTTTGTGGAAATTGGTGCGAAAGTTTCGGAGCGGCCGTTCTGCGGCGGCTCCATTCGCAACCGTTTCAACACAAGCGGAAACCGCCGGAGCTGATTGAGCGCCATTTTCAGAAGAGATTACGCCAATGGGCAAACGGCTGGCCATCCTTCAATCAAACTATATCCCGTGGAAAGGCTACTTCGACTTAATCAATTCCGTCGATGATTTTATTCTCTATGACACGGCACAGTTCACCAAGAACGATTGGCGTAACCGCAACAAGATCAAGACCTCCGTCGGCTTGTTGTGGCTGAGCATTCCAGTCCGCCACAGGTTCGGTCAACTTATTCAGGATACCGCCGTAAGCGATTCGAACTGGGGCCGCAGGCACTGGCGCTCATTATCCCAAGCTTACGCAAAGGCTCCATACTTCAAAATGTACGAGCCGGTCTTTGAAGACTTATACAACAGATGCAGTGCTGAGTGTAAACTGAGCGTCATCAACTACCTGTTCATCAGGGAAATCTGCGCGATTCTCGACATCAAAACGTCCATAACATGGTCGTGGGATTACTCTCTGGCCGACGGCCAAACGATGCGTCTGGTCGATCTTTGCAAACAGCTTGGCGCCGGAGAATATCTTTCGGGTCCCGCCGCCAAAAACTATATAGAGCCGGATTTGTTTGTCCGGGAAAATATTAAGCTCACCTACATCGATTATTCCGACTACCCGGAATATCCCCAGCTTCATCCGCCTTTCGAGCACTGCGTCAGCATTCTCGACTTAATTTTCAACACCGGTCCAAAGGCAGGCACGTATATGAAAACCTTTCGCGGCCCCAATGGATGTGAGTCGCCGTTGAAGAAAGATAAAGGCTGATGGTAATTTCTGTTGTCATCCCCGTGTACGGCTGCAAGGCTTCCCTGGAAGAACTCTATCGGCGCCTGGTGGCGGCGCTCGAAGCCATTACTCCCAGTTTCGAGATCATCCTGGTGAATGATGCCTGTCCGCAGAATTCATGGGAAATAATCCGTGAGATCGCTTTGAAAGACCAGAGGGTGAAGGGCCTCGATCTTTCCCGTAACTTCGGGCAGATCCGCGCGATAACCGCCGGTCTGCACCATGCCGTGGGCGAGTGGATCGTGGTCATGGACTGCGACCTTCAAGACAGACCCGAAGAAATCCACCGTCTCTATGAAAAAGCCCGGGAAGGCTATGACGTGGTTTTTTCCCGCAGAACCGCCCGCAAGGATGGATTTCTCAAAAAGCTCTCATCAAAGGTCTTTCATGGTTTGTACGGCTATTTCACGGGCGGGGCCTTCGACAGTACGATCAGCAATTTCAGCATCTGCCGGCGAATGGTCGCAGATAACTACAAACGCATGGGAGACCGAAACCGCGCCTTCATCCTGTTCATAAAATGGATGGGTTTCAAATCGGCGGTTATTGACGTGGTTCACGCCGAACGGTGCTCCGGCAGTTCATCGTATACCCTTAAGAAACAACTTCAGCTTGCGTGCGAAATCATCACGACACAATCCAACAAACCTCTGGTAATGTCGATTAAGGTCGGCTGCGTCGTGACCGTTGCCTCTTTCCTGTACGGTATGGTGACTCTATACAGGTATTTTTTTCACAGTATCAGCGCTACCGGTTGGACC
>Ga0326727_10019961_pt1 | contig 13375 bp, 10 predicted proteins | sample MB2enrmetagenome_FD_207643 | JGI IMG/M metagenome (GOLD analysis project Ga0326727, IMG submission 207643) | Lab enriched peat soil microbial communities from McLean, Ithaca, NY, United States - MB29MY | ecosystem: Environmental > Terrestrial > Soil > Wetlands > Peat | place: USA: New York...
GCCGTCGGTCAAACAAGTTGTGCCGCTCTGTTCCACCAACGGCTCGGAAGACATGTGTGTGCTCATGCAGCGCGTGCAACAGCGAGGCGGCCAGGCGCTGGAGGTCTTGCTGGGCACTCCCCTGGGCGGCGGCCATCACAGTACCACCTTCGATGTGGACGAACAGGTAATCCGCAACGGAGCCGAGTTCTTCGCGGCGATGTACGATGCCGTGACCGCTAAAGGCTGAGACGAGCCGAGCAATTTTGATTTATGAATTTTGAATTTTGATTTTTGACCGGGGCGCCAAACTCAGTAGTGTGGGCAGTTTTCAATCGAAATTCAAAATTCATAAATCAAAATTTATTTCGAGCTGCTCCGATGGGCCCGCCATGGGTGAGCAATATCCCTTCCGGACGCTACCCGACTATCTGTGTCGGGGGCTTGATCTCGTCTTCATCGGAATCAATCCCGGGCTGTACTCCGTTCGGCAAGGGCATTACTTCGCGCGCTCGACTAGCCGGTTTTGGCCTGCCTTATCCGCATCGGAGCTGGGCAAGCGCGTGCGGTTGACCCTCGGGGTCGATCGTTTGGGGCCTGAGCACGACTGCGAACTTCTGGGCTTCGGAATCGGCCTTACGGACCTGGTCAAACGCCCCTCCAACAATGCCGCAGAACTCAAAGCGACAGATTTTGTGAAATGGGCGCCGTTGCTGCTGAAAAAACTCCGGCGTTACTCTCCGCGGGTGGCCTGCTTTCACGGACTCACCGCGTTTCGGCCATTTCTGGCGCTGGCATTGCGGTCTGACCACCGGCCTATTCTTGGAGACCAGCCGGAAGTCGTGGGCAAGACACGCATTTACGTAGTGCCGAACCCCAGTCCGGCCAACGCTCATTTCACGCTTGCCGACCAGACGGTCTGGTACGACCGGGTAGCCGGGTTTGTCGTGGCTACAGACGCGGGAAAATTTTGAGGGATGGGGCCGAACTGCAGATCCCTCGCTGCACTCGGGATGACAAATCAAAAAATGGGATGACAAATCAAACGGTGCAATTAGTACACGAATTTATGACTCACCCCGCTAACGTCCTGACCAACTGACCACTTTCTGTCTCTGCTCTCCGAGTTTGCTGACGCTGGCGTGGATCACGTCCCCTGCTTTGAGGAACACCGGCGGCTTGCGGGCGAAACCTACGCCCGGCGGAGTTCCGGTTGTAATCAGGTCGCCGGGATTGAGGCTCATGAAATGGCTGACGTAGCTGATCAGCTTGGCGACGCCGAAGATCATCGTCCGGGTACTCCCCGTCTGCATGCGGGCGCCGTTCACCTCGAGCCACATGTCCAAAGCCTGGGGATCGCCGACTTCACTAGCGGTAACCAGATAGGGCCCAACCGGGCCGAAGGTGTCGCAACCCTTGCCCTTGTCCACCGTTCCGTGGCGCTCGATCTGAAATCCACGTTCGGAGACGTCGTTGACCAGGCAGTAGCCGGCGACGTGCTGGAGCGCTTCCGTCTCGGAGACATACTGTACTCTTGTGCCGATCACCACGCCGAGCTCCACTTCCCAGTCCGCCTTCTTGGAGTCTTTGGGAAGGATGATCTCATCATAGGGCCCGTTAAGACAGCTCGTTGCTTTTAGGAAGACCATGGGCTCCGGGGGAAGAGGCTGGTTGGTCTCCTTGGCGTGATCGCTGTAGTTGAGGCCGATGGCGACGAACTTTCCAATTCCCACATAAGGAATCCCCAACCTGGGTGTTCCCTCTACCAGGGGAAGCGACTGAGGATCGATCTGTTCCAGGACTTTCAGGCTTTCCGGGGACAGCCGCTCGGCCGTAAGTTCATCGATCAGGAGAGAAAGGTCACGAATCTTACCTTGTGAATCGAGCAAGCCCGGCCGTTCCTTCCCGGCCGGGCCGTAGCGCAACAATTTCATGCCAAGCTCCTGGCGTTCAAGCTTACACGGTTCTGCTAGTGTACCAGGGGCGATTCTTCCTCTTCGTAATTGTAAGCGGCGCCATGACCGTTGGCTTTGCCCGTCCGGGGGGCTTCGGGCAAATGGGAGCCGGGTGAAGCCGGACGAGCAGAAGTGGCATTGGGGGCGCCTGCCGCGACATCGGAGGCGTCAAGTTTGAAGCGTCCCACCAGTTGCTGCAGATCCATCGCCAGATTCGACATCTCTTCACAGGCCTTGGCGGACTGCTGGGCGCCGGAGGCCGATTCGTGCGCGATCTTGGCAATCTGTTCCACATTGGCGGTAATCTGCTCGGCGGTGCTGGATTGCTCGGTGGCGGCGGTGGCAATCTGAGCGACCATGTCGCCCACCTGCTGCGCGGCGGCAATGATTTCCTCCAGCGACGAGCCGGCCTTGGCGGTGGTGGCCACGCCGGCTTCCACCTGTTTGGTCCCGGCCTGCATCTGGCTGACCGCGGTACCGGTTTCCTTCTGCACGGTCTCGATCATCTGGGCGATTTCCTTGGTCGCCTTGGTGGTGCGTTCCGCCAGTTTGCGGACTTCGTCGGCCACCACGGCAAAACCGCGGCCCTGTTCGCCGGCGCGCGCTGCTTCGATGGCGGCATTCAGGGCGAGAAGATTGGTCTGGTCGGCGATTTCATCGATGACGGCAACGATCTTGCCGATCTGGTCGGAGTTTTTACCCAGTTCCTCTATCCTTTGCGCGGTCGCCGTAACCGAGTTGGCAATCGAGCGCATATTCGTCAGGGCTTCATTGACGATCTTTCCGCCCTGTTCGGCCACCGCAACCGCTTTCTGAGCGGAAGCAGCTGCCTTGGTGGAGTTTTCGGAAACCTCGTTCACCGAAGAGGACATCTCCTGGACCGCCGTGGCCACCTGGGTGGTCTGGCTTTGCTGGTTATCTGTGCCCTGTGCCGCTTGTGTAGCCGCAGCGGAAATTTCCTCGGTCGCGCTGGCCAATTGCTGGGCACTTTCGGCCACCCGCCGAATGACTTCATGCAGTTTCTCCAGGAACATGTTGACGGAGGAGCTTAAATTACCGATCTCATCGTTGGAGTCCACCGGGAGACGGGCGCTCAAGTCGCCATCGCCGGCCGCCACCCCTTCCGCCGCTTCCCGTACGCGCGAGGCCACCCGGTCAAGACCTTTGGCGATCGCCCGGCTCAGGTACAAGGCGGAAGCAACGCCCAAGGCGAATGCGAGGAACCCAATCAGGAGGGTAAGCCTGGTGTCAGTCCGGACGAGGTTGCTGGCTTCGTCGTTGGCGTGAATTTGCTGCTGGCGGAAGGCCTCGTCGAAGATGCTCAAATATTGGCGAACCTTGGTCCGAGCCGCGTTGGTCCCGGTGGCGTTGAGCGCTTTGGCTTCATCGGGCTGCTTGGCGCGCATCAGGCCGAATTGTTTTTGTATGATGCGGTTGTATTGCTCGTGAGCGTCTTTCAGCCGGGCGACCGTCTCCTTGCCTTTATCCGTTTGCACCAGGGATGAAAGTTCGGCCAGATCGATCTCGAAGTCTTTCCTGGCCTGCTGGTAATCGCCGGCATATTTTTCGTCCCCGTGCAGTAGGTAGGCGCCACTGGCGGCCGCCTGCTGTTCCATTTCCAGGCGCAGGTCTTTCACCAGGGAGGCCCTGGCCCCAAGCGTGACGAGCAAGTCGCTGTCGGTGCCCAGACTGACGTTGGAGTTGTAGCCGACATAGGTGGTAACAACCATGAAGAGCAATATGATGGCAAAGCCTGCCTGAATTTTTCTTGCCAGTGTAAGATTCATTGCCTAATCCCCCGGTTCCGTGAAAGTGCGGTATGCCATTGGAACTACGGTTCCTGGCCCGTCTCCGTATCCTTAATTGATTGTGTGCTGGCTCATATCGCGCGCGTATTGCGCATCGACCAACTCGCTTACCTTGGCGGTTACGTCCGTCGAGCTGTTGATGATCCCGCTTTTCTTAAGAATGTCGCCCGCGCCGGCAATCGTGGCTTTTTGCTTGTTGCCGATCACGGCATGGCTGATATCGGTACGTTCCAGCACCAGGGCAGCGACCGCGTCACTCAGTTTGGCGTTTTGGACCAGGGTGCGCTGAAATTCTTCGGGGTTGTTAATCGCCCACAGCCTGGCTTTTTCATATGCGACGAGCACACGCTTGACGTATTGCGGATACTGGGCGGCAAACTCTTCGCGCACGTTGAGAACGCCATAGGTGTTCAGGCTGACATCGCGGTGGAAGAGGCGGGACCCATGCTCCAGTTCCGATTGCGCCATCAAGGGATCGAGCCCCGCCCAGGCATCGACCTCACCTTTTTCCAAGGCCGCTTTACCATCGGCATGCTGCATGGGGACTAACTGAATGTCTTTTTCCGACAGACCGGCTTCATCCAGACAGCTCAAGAGGAAAATCTGCGGGTCCGTGCCCGGCGTGGCGGCCACTTTCTTGCCTTTCAGATCCTCGACGCGGGTAATGCCGCTGTCTTTACGCGCCAGTAGCGCCGTCCATTCGGGGCGGGAAAACACGTATACGGTCTTAATGGGATTGCCGGTGGCCTTGCCGATCAGGGCCGCGGAGCCGGCCGTCGAGCCGAAGTCTAAGGCTTTGCTCTTGAGCCCCTCCAGCGCCTTATTGCTGCCGGCGCTTTGCGCCCACTCGACCGCAATGCCATCCTTGCTGAGATCGTCTTCGAGGAACCTCTTCTCCTTCAGCACCAGACTGAGGGGATTGTAGGAGGCGTAATCCACCCGGATCACCTGAGGCTTGGACGGGCCCCGGTTGCAGCCAATCAAACCAGTGCCCAGGCTGATGGTTATGGCCGCCGCTATAATGGCGCTAAGAATTCTTTTCGCAGGGTTCATTACCGTAATCTCCCGTGACTATTTCACTGCCGAAGACCCACTGCTTCCACTACGAAACTGCCTTCCAACTCCTCGGCTGAGCCCAGTAAACCCGATTCCGCAGGTGGAGGAAATCCCTCCTGCGGGTCATACCATCCCTCATTTGGGAAATGCGATATAAAGCCTTCCAAAGAGCAGGCACAACCTTCCAAAGGAGTTATCGGCGTGGAACAGGAAAACTTGAAGCAATTTGAAGCAATAATGAGTAAGAGTTGATCAATCTTGTACCCCGGGCCCACGCCCTTTCAATTACCCACATAGCGTGCCGTAGGTAATAGGCGCGGGACTGAAGAACCGGGCAATCTCAGCCACCCGAGACTGGCATCTTCCGCCCGCTTTGCGGGCTCTCTCTGATCGCCGCAAAGTTTGCCCAGGGCTTGCGCAGCCGGGTTCAAATGAAGTAGTGATTGACCTTCACTTTCTAGCCGGGGTACGATGGCGAGCTTCCACAATTGTTATCGGTTAGCGCGCTTTGGTGTGCCGGTCGTATGAGGCATCCAGTGTGCTCACATCAGTGGCGCAACGCAAGCCAGCGTAGCTCTTAGCACTACCAGCGACTGGTTAGAGGAGATTGCATGAGTAAACGCGAAGGGGCGACGAAGTATTGGATTTTGTTTCTGATCTTCAGCGGAAACGCCATCAATGCGCTCGATCGCTCCAGTTTGGCCATAGCCAACACCTTCGTAGCCAAAGACCTGCACCTGAGCCTGGGCACGATGGGCCTGATTCTGTCGGCTTTCGGATGGTCGTACCTGGCCTTCAACTTGCCGGCCGGATGGCTATGCGACCGCTTTGGCGTGAAGAGGGTTTATGGCCTGGGTGCGACATTGTGGTCTTTCGCCTCTGCCATGACCGGATTGGCGCGGGGGGTGGGCGTTCTTTTCCTCAGCCGCATCCTGATCGGAGTGGGGGAATCGGCCAATTTCCCGTCGGCGACCAAAGTGATCGCGGAACGCTTCGACAAATCGGAGCGCGGCCTGGTAACCGGCATCTTCATGGCCGGACTGCGGGTGGGGTTTGCTATCACCCCGGCGTTGATGATCGGCCTTATGATCGCCTTCGGATCAAAGGCCCAGCCCAATTGGCATGTAGCCTTCTACATGACCGGACTTGGCAGTTTGACCTGGGTGGCGCTGTGGTTTCTCACTTACCGCGATAAGCCGAAAGATGCCGCACCGCAGGCTACCGCTGCCAAAGAGAAGGTTTCCCTGCTTCCGTTTCTGAAGTTCCGCAATTTCTGGGCAATGATCTTGATTAAGTTTTGCCAGGACTACCTGTATTACCTGTTTTTGACCTGGCTGCCCGGTTATCTGGTGCACGGGCGCCATCTGGATCTGGCCCACGTTGCCTTTTATGCCACGATGCCCTGGATCGCCGGGATGATCACGCAGCCTTTAGCCGGGGCCATTGCCGACAAACTGATCCGCTCGGGCCGGGACGCGACGCGGGTGAAGAAATCGCTTCTGGTTGTGGTCCAGTTGATTGCCTTGTCGGTGGTGTTTGCCGGCTACGCGGAAAGCGCGACGACGGCAGCCTGGCTACTGGTGGTGGCGATGGCGGGCGAGTCGGCCATGGCGGCGATAACGTGGACCATCCCTCAGGATCTGGCGCCGGAAGGCAGCGCCGGCACCTTCGGCGGAGTGATGAACACCTCCGGGGCGCTGGCTTCGATCGCATCGCCGGCCATCACCGGATTTGTCGCCCAATATTTCGGATTCCAGGCGGCCCTGGCGCTGGGCGGAGCCATCACCTTCGTGGGGATTTTGTTTGTCATATTTATGCTGACCAGTCTGCGTCCCTTGGAGACCAAGAGCAGTAGCCAGTGGTCAGTGGGCAGTGGGCAGTGAAGAAGAGCAGTGGTCAATGGTCAGTGGCCAGCAAAAAAGCAGGAAGAGACAGCGGCCAGTTGTTCCCTCTGTGTACCTCCGCGTCCTTTGCGTTTTCTGCGGTGAGAGGTAGGGCACCCACTTTTTTGAAGAGATGACGAAAAGGAAACGCCATGAATAACCACTTCCGCGAAACGCTGGGCGTTGCGCTCCAGCACGCACTTGCGCATTTGGAGAGTCTTGACGCGTCTTCGGTGGCCGCCACGGTGGATCTGGCGACCCTGCGGAGCCGGCTGGTGAAGCCGATGAACCAACTCCCGATGGATCCCGGCCAGGTGGTGGAAGAATTGGTGGCCGATGTGCGGGGCGGAATTTTGGGTTCGGCCGGGGGGCGGTTCTTCGGCTGGGTGATTGGCGGTTCTTTGCCGGCCGCGCTGGCCGCAGACTGGCTCACTGCGGCGTGGGATCAGAATGCGGCGCGGTATGCCTGCGGTCCGGCAGCGGCGGTGGTCGAGGAGGCAGCGGGAGCGTGGCTCAAAGAGATTCTGCGTCTTCCTGAGGCGGCCAGCTTTGCCTTCGTCACGGGCTGCCAAATGGCGCATGTAACCTGCCTTGCAGCGGCCCGCCACGGGCTTTTGGCCGCGCGGGGCTGGGAGGTGGAGCAGCGCGGGTTGTCCGGTGCTCCGGCGATTCGCCTGCTCACCAGCGGGCTTCGCCATGGTTCCATCGAACGGGCGGTGCGGTTGCTGGGCCTGGGGCTGGACAATGTTATTGATTTGCCCGCCGATTCCCAGGGGCGCTTGCAATTGCCGGATCTGGAACGGGAGCTGCAACGGGAATTGGCGCGCCCGACGGTGGTATTGCTCCAGGCGGGCGACATCAATACCGGCGCGTTTGACTCGTTTCCCGAGTGCATCGCCATGGCCAAGCGTTACGGCGCATGGGTCCACGTGGACGGCGCGATTGGCTTGTGGGCCGCGGCAAGCCCGCAATACCGGCACCTGCTCCAGGGCGTGGAGCAGGCCGATTCCTGGGCGACGGACGGGCACAAGTGGCTGAACGTGCCGTTCGATTCCGGCTACGCCATCGTCGCCGATCGCGAGGCCCACCAGGCGTCAATGCTGCATCGGGCTCCGTATCTGATAACCGGCGGGGACGCGCGCGACGAAGGTGACTGGAATCCGGAATGGTCGCGGCGGGCACGCGGCTTTGCCACCTACGCCGCCCTCCGCCAATTGGGTAAGGCCGGGGTTGCCGACATGGTGGAACGCTGCTGCCGGCATGCGCGCGCGCTGGTTTCCGGGATTGGCCAGTTGGCCGGGACGCAGGTGCTGTGGGAGCCGGTGATCAATCAAGGCCTGGTGCGTTTTCTGGATCCCTGCGCAGCCGCTAATGCCACCGCCGATCACGACCGGTACACCGAAGCCGTGATTGCCCGCATCCTGGCCACGGGCGAGGCCTTCTTTGGTCCGACTACCTGGCGAGGGGTTCGCTGTATGCGTATCAGCGTATGCAATTGGCAGACCTCGGAAAACGACGTAGAGCGGGCTGTTCGGGCAGTGGCGGCAGCACTTTAAGCAGCAACAAGCAACAAGCTGCAAGCCACAAGCAAGAGCTGCCGCTGCTTGTGGCTTGTTGCTTTAACCCCGTTCCCCGTTTCCCGTTCCCCGTTACACCCGTTCCCCTTACCCCTGTGCTTTCTCTTTCTTCCAACTCTCCTTCCTTGGCGTAACCACTTTCGCGGAGAGCCTCACGTGCCTGTACGGGTAACGGAGGGCGGGAAACGGGAGACGGTAACGGTAACGGGTAACGGGGGTTAAGTTACTTTGGGCCAACGAACCCGCTTCACCAGGGTGATTTGTCTGGCTCGATGTTTACTCTTATGATCCCCCTACTCGGAATCAGCTCTGGTGAAGCTTAAAAGTTCGGCTGCAGTAAACGTTTGAAAACGGAACGCCGTGGTGCCCCCAGCGGCGTTGTCCGGTGGAGAATGATTACCCAGCGCGATTCGTCTCTTGCACGCAATTCGTCGCTATCTAACCGTTGGCCGCAGAACCCGATTCGGCCGCGAGAACTGTCTATCTGCAAACACCTTCTGCTTTCCGTCCTCGTGCTGGGACTGCCCGGTGCGCTGGCGGCAGAACCAGCGGACCATCCCGGCAACGTGGCGGCTGGCGGCAGCAGTGAAAAGGGAAGAGCCCAGCACGCCGAAACGGCCAAGTCCCACATAAGTAAAGCAAAAGGACAAGCGCATCCAGCACGGCCTCGGGTTCTGGTCTACTGGAGCAAGAGTGAAAACCGCTGGAAGCCGATACCTCTGCCCTCAGATCCAGCCATGCGGGCGGCGCGGGAGGCAGCCCGGGAGGTAGCCGTCTACATGGTGGGAGAACAGGCGCAGGCGCTGGTTTCACCGCGCCAGAACGCGCTTGCCCCCAAGCAGAAAACACCGGTGGCAACGTCTGCCGCACAGCCCAAGGTCATAGCCGAAGAACCGGAGAAGCTGCCGGAAAGAAAAGCGGTGACCATGACGATACGAGAGCTGCCCAAGCTGGCTGCGCCTTCCATGGTCGAACCGCCAGGCACACCGTCCGGCGCCAATACAGTCCCGCGCCTACTGACCACCAAGCGGACGATCAGCCCCAAGATCGATGAGGTGATCCGGCGGGCGGCGGCGCGGCACGCGGTCGATCCGGACCTGGTGCGCGCCGTGATTAAAGTGGAATCCAATTTCAATCCCCGCGCCGTGTCGAAGAAAGGCGCGATGGGCTTGATGCAGTTGATGCCGGAGACCGTCAAGCGGCTGAAGGTTACCAATCCGTTTGATCCGGCGGAGAATGTGGATGCCGGGGTCCGCCAGTTGAAATCGCTTCTGACTTCCTACAACGGCGACGTCTCCCTCTCGCTTGCGGCTTATAACGCGGGACCGGGAGCGGTAGCCCGTTTCAACGGCGTCCCCAACTACGGCGAGACGCGAAATTATACCCGGCAAATTACCCAGATTTATGGGGACGGCTCGCCCGCCAAAGCCATCACTGGGGGAATGGCTCTGGAAGCGCCCGCGAAGACCCTCCCAACGGCCGAAATTGCCGTCGTGGCGCCGGCAAAGGTTTCCAAGGCAGGTGAGAGCGCCAGTGGCGGCGATGTGAAGGGGGCAGTTGCCGGCGATAATCCGGGCAGCGCTCCGGCGAAGGCGTCTACAACTCCCCGCGGAGATTCCACCACGCCCGAGGTTCGCGTCTATCGCGCTCCCAACGGGGTGCTGGTGATTAGCGATAGATAAAGCTCAGCATTCAGCATTCAGCAATCAGCAGTCGGCAGGAACCGAACTGCAGATCCCTCTCCCGTTTTCGCGGGATCGGGATGACAAGCCTGGAGTGATTGCTCGAAACCTGGGGTGATTGCGCGTCGGGCGGCCCTTACTTGGTGGGGGCGGGAAGCTGAAATTCTACGCCCCGGTCATCGTTGGCTTGTTGAGTCGCCTTAAGATCTAAATCGGCGAGATCGATCCGGCGCGGTCCGGGACCGGAGAAGTTAAAGAGGTCGCGTCCCACGATAGCGTAGTTGCGAATCTCCAGACGGTGGCCATCCTGGAAAACCAGCACGGTGGATTCCTGCTCCCCGACATTGTCCGGTTTGCGCGGCAGGTTGTAGGCCGGAGCAGGATCAACGGCGGATGTGGAATCGGGGACGGGCATGATACGGCGCGCCCTGGGATCAGCCGCCGGATCTGCCGCTTGATCCGCGCTGTACGCGGCATACGCGGCTGCCGGGTCGAATGACGGATAGAGCAGAGGATAACCGGGAACCGGCGTGTAATAGGGAACCACGATGGGCACGGCCGTCAATAGCGTGGACCCGCGAAAACGCCCAAACCGGCGCCGGTGGAACCCATTTGTGGCAAACGGACTAACACCCAGCGGCGAGGGCTGGAAGTTCCACCCCAGATGGCCGATAGAAGTTACACTGGGCAAGGGGGCGTTGGAGAAGTCGGCTCCCGGCTTCAACGAGGTCACCGACGGCGGAGTCCCGTGAAGCTGGGCAAAACCAGCCGCGGCGACGAGCATCCACATCGCAAGTGCAATCCAGCGCCGCATAAACTGTATCTTACCCGTATTTGATTCGTTTCGAGGGGCGAAAGTAGCAGGCGGCGGTGACGATGGGCACCATCCTCGGACGCGGAGGAATTTTGGTTTTTGATTTGAGCACCATTGCTGCAACACTAAATCGTAGCTGCCAGAGCGGCAGGGCTGTTGGAATACGTATGTTGGCGGTCATAATCGCAAAGGTCGAACGATGAAGAAAGCAAATGTCTACGTAACCAGGGAGATCCCGGGGGAGAATCTCGAAGAACTGCGGAAGCATTTCGCGGTTGAGGTCAATCCGGACGACCGGACTCTGACTAAAGCGGAATTGAAGCAGAAAGTAAAGGGACGGGACGCCATCCTCTCTCTGATCACCGACGCCATCGATGGCGAGGTGCTGGATGCAGCGGGTCCGCAATGCAAGATCGTGGCTAATTATGCGGTGGGATTCAACAACTTCGATCTGGCGGCGGCCACCCAGCGCGGAGTGATCCTTACCAACACGCCGGGCGTGCTGGACGATGCTACGGCGACGCATACCATGGCCCTGCTGCTGGCTACCGCCCGCCGGCTGGCCGAATCGGACCGGTATGTCCGGGCAGGGAAGTGGGATGGATGGAAGCCGCTGTTGTTTCTCGGGATGGACGTCGATCACAGAACTCTGGGCGTCGCGGGCATGGGACGAATCGGTGCCAATGTCGCGCGCAAAGCCAAGAGCTTCGACATGAAAATCATCTATTCCGACGTGCAGCGCAACGAACGGGTGGAAAAGGAGCTTGGGGCCACCTATGTGAATAAGGAGAGGCTGCTGAAGGAGTCGGACTTCCTGACCTTGCACGTGCCGCTCATGCCGCAGACCCGCCATTACATCGGCGCACCGGAGCTGAAACTGATGAAGCAGACGGCGGTGCTCATCAATGCCTGCCGCGGCCCGGTGGTGGACGAAAAGGCGCTGCTGAAAGCTTTACGGGAGAAGTGGATCTGGGGAGCCGGACTCGACGTCTTTGAGAACGAACCGGAACTGGTTCCCGGCCTGGCGGAATTGGATAACGTCACGCTGGCGCCCCATACCGCTTCCGCCACTTTCCAGACGCGGACCGCCATGGGACAGATCGCCGTGAACAATATCATTAAGGTCTTAAGCGGCCAGCCACCGGATACGTGCGTCAACCCGGAGGTTTTGAAGAAATAAGGCGAAAACCCTTTCACCGCTGAGGACGCAAAGGACGCAGAGGTGCACCGCATAGCGTGGCCAAGCCAGGTCAAACCAGTCTTGTCATCCCGAGCCATAGCGAGGGATCTGCAGTTCGGCTTTCTTGTGAAATAGCGGAGAACTGCAGATCCCTCCCCTTCGCCTTGCGCAGGGTCGGGATGACAATTCCCCAAAATCGGAATGACAATTAACAATCGCGTACTCGGCATAATGAAAATCCCATACCGGGCATAAGCGAATCAATACTGTTGCTGCAAACACCGATTCCACCGACACCAGGGAGACCTTTGTCTACTTCGGCTGGCTAACGTTCCTGGTGTATCTGGCCACGCCCGGCAGCTATCTGGTCGATATCCAGACCTCGTACTTGCTGAAAAACCAATTGCAGGCCACGGCGACGCAGATTTCCACCTTCCGGCTGATTACCGGCGTGCCCGTCTACTTTGCGTTTGTTTTCGGCCTGATGCGCGATTCGTGGAACCCGTTTGGGTTGCGGGACCGCGGTTTTTTCCTGATCTTTGCGCCTCTGACCGCGGCTTTGTTTGTGGGGATGGCGCTGTTTCCGTCCTCGTATCAGGGCTTGCTGATAGGCATGTTGCTGGTGATGCTCGCTTTCCGGTTCATCGCGGCCGCCTATGAAGGGCTGATTGCCCTGGTGGGGCAGGAAAAGCTAATGTCGGGGCGTTTGAGCGCGTTGTGGAACGTGGTCAGCTCCGTGCCGGTCATCGTGGGGGCATTTGCTTCCGGATACATCTCGGGACATCTGCCGCCGAAGGAGACTTTTTTCCTGGCGGCGGCCCTGTCTTTGTTGCTGGCGGTTTCAGGTCTATGGAAACCTTGCTCCGTTTACCGCCATGCCTATGAGCGCCCGCAGGCTCGCGGGGCGGATTTTCGCGGCGATATTAAGAGGCTGGTGAAGCACCGGGCGATTTATCCGGCAGTTCTGATCTGCTTTTTATGGAACTTCGCGCCGGGAGCCGCCACGCCGTTGCAGTTCTACCTGAGTAACCAGCTTCATGCGTCGGACGCGGTTTACTCATACTACAATGGCATGTTTTCCGCCGCGTTTATCCCTACCTTTCTGTTATATGGAGTCCTTTGCAAAAGGGTGCCGCTGAAAAAATTGCTGTGGTGGGGAACTATCATCGCGGTGCCGCAAATGATTCCATTGGCATTCATTCATTCGGGCAATCTTGCAGTAGTTTTGGCGGTGCCGATAGGGTTGATGGGCGGAATTGCGACCGCGGCGTACTATGATCTGGCGATAAGATCCTGTCCCGCCGGCCTGCAGGGAACTTTAATGATGCTGGTGGAGGGGGTTTTCCTGCTTTCCGGACGCGGTGGCGATCTATTGGGTTCCTATATCTACAACAGCAGCCCCACGAATGGTTTTCTCTATTGTGTGATCGCCACGACCCTG
>Ga0326727_10019962_pt1 | contig 13374 bp, 10 predicted proteins | sample MB2enrmetagenome_FD_207643 | JGI IMG/M metagenome (GOLD analysis project Ga0326727, IMG submission 207643) | Lab enriched peat soil microbial communities from McLean, Ithaca, NY, United States - MB29MY | ecosystem: Environmental > Terrestrial > Soil > Wetlands > Peat | place: USA: New York...
AGCGACCTGGTTGCGAATGGGCGGCCCGCATCGATTCTCGATGCGGAAGAGCTGCGGCTCGCGCCGGTTCTTTCGACCTCGGCGTTGACGGGCGAGGGAATCGAGGAGCTGCGCGCGCAAATCCTGCGCCTAGCAACGGGCGGCGCGGCAGCCGAGCCGGGTCTGCTGACCAATCTGCGCCAGCACCAGGCCGTCACCACCACGCTCGGCGCGCTGGCCGATGCCTCACGCGCGAATGCCGGTTCCATCCCTCACGAGATGATTTTGCTTGACCTGTACCGCGCGCTCTGGGCCCTCGACTCGCTCACCGGGCAAACCACCCCCGACGACATCCTCAACCTGATCTTCTCCACATTCTGCATCGGGAAGTAGAGGTTTCGCGGGTCCAGCGGGTTCGCCGGGATGAGCCGTTCAAATATACTGCACGATCACCCGCTTCATGTGCTTGTCTTCGAGGACTCGGGCAATCCGTTTGACGATATTGCGCCGCAGGTCGAGATCGACGGGAATATTCGGATCCTGATGTGCTTCGTTGATCCGGGTTCCCACTGCGAATCTCACCACATCGCTGTCAAGCAGCATTCGAGTGAGGCGCACCGCTGCGTTGGCCTTCAATTCTTCCGGCTCCTGACCCTCTTCGAGAATCCTCTGCACCTCACCAAGCGTCAGGATTCCTTCAGTGACAAGATCGAAGCCCTGCATCCTGGCCGTTGGAGGAACACGCGAATCGCGCGCCTGACGAAGGTCAATCTCAATTGGGCGGTTAAGCTGCCGGGAGACGATATTCGCCGTGGTCCCGCCGCAAATCACTTTTCGTCCGGGTGTCCGCTCTGCCATTTTCGCCAGGTCCTGATCGTGAACCCGATTGAACGGTGCGCCGGTCATGACCAGAAGCTGTCGCGGACTCCGCACATAGACGACGCCGCAGGTGATGTCGTCCTTGGCCGTCTGGCCGTCCACTTCTTCTGCCCGGGCAACCAGAGCGCGAGACAACTCGCGGGCCGAAATGTGCGGGCGCCTGTCGATCAGCTCGCGAATATAGGATTCGACGCCCGGCAGCCCCCACCCGAATGGGGTGCGAAACTCGCCCATGCCCGCCTGCGAGATACCGTCGGAGAAGAAGACGATGCGATCCTCGCGTTTTACTTCGAAGCTGGTGTAGCTGATGACCCTGTCGCGCCAGCGCTCGGGCCGTACTTCAGTCTTCTCAATGTGCGCCTCGCCTTCCGGCCGGATGAGCAGAAACGACGGGTTTCCGTGTTCGATGATCCGCGTCTCACCGCTCCGGGCCATGTCGACGACCGTGAACGTGGAGTAGCTGATCTTGCGGACACTGCAGATGGGAAGGGTGTCCATGATGATCTCTGCCGATTTGAGAATATCCATCGGGCTGGCGGCGAATTTGAGAGCCATGGTCGCGGTCATCGAGGCAAGTACACTGGCTTTCACGCCGCTTCCCAACCCGTCAGAGAGCACAGAAACGATGCGATCCTCCTCCTTTACCTTTTCAGAGAGGAACACATCGCCCGAGATCAACTGGCCGTGCTTGGCGCGCTGGCAGTAATCGACCTCGATAAAGTTCTCTTCCGGCGCATTCATTTCGGCTTCTCCGCAGCGCCCTCATCCAGCTCTTCGGGGCTGAAGGAGCGCACAATGGAGTTCAGAATGATCTCGGAATCGGCCGCATTTTCGCCGAGAAGATAGGCAATCTGCTGCACCGTCTTCAGGTTTTTCTGGATGACGTCGCGGGCCCGTTCAATAATCTGCTCTTTATGGAAAATCGGCTCGGTGATGTCTTGGAAGATGCCGCACAAAACAAGGTGCGGCTCAATACTGAAGATGCTGGTATTGAGAATGCTGCGCTGGTAGCGGATGTCGTGGCTGACGATGTCCTCGCCTGACTCCAGAACCCGCTGAAACAAGTTGAAGAAAGGAATCACCGCATCGAGAGCGGCCCCCTCGAGATCTTTTTCCTGCCCGGCATCTTCAGAAAAGAGGCGCAGAAAGTTCTTATTGCACTCGATTATCTTCAACTGCTCGTCGACAATGACCACGGCCGACGGCATTTTCTTGAGCAGCGCATTCGCCTTCTTCTGCGCCAGCTTGCGCGTGTACGTGGCGCACATCATGCGTTCGGCGTTGCGGGCGATAAGGGCGTGCGCAAAGTCGCGGCACGATTCGTAGCCGCACCCTCCGCAGTTCAACTCGTCTTCGGCCGAGTATTTTCCCACGCTGCGCAGCGCCTCGGTAATCTGCATCTGGCTGTAATCGCTGCGTGGAATGGGCACTGCCGCGTACGGGCGGGTTTGCGCCAGGCTTCCGGCTCTCGGCGCGTTGTCGGCCGGCCGGGCGAACTTCAAAACGTCGAATCTCCGCTTCGCAATCGACCGGTTGCGCGCGGCCTTGGGGCCGTTCACGCAGGATCCGGCACATGCGGTGAGCTCGAGGAAGATGTTGTGCTCCGGCCTCCACTCGGCGATGCCTTTCAGTGCTTGTTCCACATTGGCGATCCCCGAGAACGACATTACCTGCGAACTGTTCACCTCGCCGTCACGCGTGATTCCGGGGGTCATGCCGCCCTCAATGGGATAGAGGGCGCCCTCGCGCGCTTCTTCAAGGGCGAAGCGGTCGTCTTCGGAATCGATCAATGTGGGAAGTTTGATGTTTTCCTCGTCGAGCCAGTTTTCAAGATCCTCGAAGGTGAGAACCACGTCAAGAAGTTCCGGATGCTCCTCGGCCTCCTTTTTCTTGGCAATGCAAGGTCCAATAAAAACGATAGCGATTTCGTCGCCATAATGCGCGCGCAGCATCTTGCAGTGCGTAAGCAGCGGAGAGAGCAGTGCGGAGACGTTGGATTGGCACTCGGGATGATACTTGGCGATAAAGTCCACGACTACCGGACAGGCTGACGAAACCCAGACGTGTCCCGGCTCGCCCCGCATGAGTTCGAGCACGCTGGCCGAAACATGCTGCGCGCCGAGCGCAGTCTCAGAGACGGCGAAGAATCCCAGCTTCTTGAGAGCGCGAATCAATTGCCCGGCTCGCACGCCTGGAAACTGCGCCACAAAGGATGGCGCCAGCGAGACGACAACCTTTCGCCCGCTTGCGAGCAGCTCTTTCACTCTCGGCAGATCGTTGCGAACCTGCTTGGCGCTGCTTGGGCAGGCAACGATGCAGTTGCCGCAAAGCACGCACATCTCGGCAACCACGCGCGCGTAGCCATCCTGCACGCGGATTGCCTTCACCGGGCACTCACGGATGCACTTGTGACAATCCTGGCATTCGCGGCGCACGGTGTAGATAGCGTTGGGCGGCGTCATGGATCAGCTTGCCCCCGCGCTCATGGCGAGCAGGATTTCGCGCAACCTGGCGGGATTCATCTCGTGCAGGTGTTCGCCGCGCACAATCAGGTTGGGGCCGCGCTTGCACTCATCCTGGCAAAGACATCCCGTCACTCGAACGGAATTCTGCATCCCGTGATTCAGCAGGTAGTCTTCGACCACGGCAAGGTTCTGCGCGTTCCCTCGCGCAAAGCATGAGCTGCCGAGACACACAACCACATCGGCGGTGTCGATGTCATCCGCCATAACCTTGCTCCTGGAGCTGAACAAGCTGCGAGGCCGAGTGCGCAAGAACGCCCGCATCGACTTCGAGTTCGCCTCTTCCGCCGGCGCTGCGTCCGGGAAAGCGATTGATGGAGCGAATCTGGCCGCGCAGGCATTGATTGCAGTCGGTGGCGCTTTCTTCAATGCACACCTTGGCTGGATAAATCTGGTACAGCGGACGATAACGAACCGGCGTGAGGTTTGGCATGACCACGTTCGCGCCCACTTGCAGGCCTTGCCGGCGTCCCTGCGATCTGTTAATTGTGGCGAGCGCCGTGGTGCTGGGAATATTCGCAGTCGGGCAGAGAATGCGCGCGAGCGCGATCATCTTGTAGACCATCTGTTCGCTCGCCGGCGCCTGTTCGTCGGGATCGACAGGTGGACGAAGCAGCCCGGAACCGAGCGGCGTGGCTGGATGCGCGATGTAAGGCCCGATCCCGATCATGTCAAGATCGAGAGCGCGAAACGTGAGCACATCCTGCGCCAGGCTCTCGTACGACTGCCCGGGGATGCCGACCATCACGCCTCCACCGGCCTCGTACCCGAGTTGCTTGATCTGCCGCAATAGCGCCAGCCGGTCAGGCGCCGCAGACGAACGGCCCGGATGGATGGCGCGAAACAGCTTTGCGTCAGAGGTCTCGAAGCGCAGCAGGTAGCGGTCGGCGCCCGCCATGCGCCAGAGACGCAGCTCGTCTTCACTGCGCTCACCCAGGCTGAGCGTCACGGCGAGCGGCGTCGCGCGCTTGATCCAGGCAACGATTTCAGCAATCCATTCCGCTGTCAGCGCGTCGTCCTCGCCGGCCTGGATCACCACCGTTCCGTAGCCGAGCTGGACGGCCATCCGCGCGCACTCTTCGATCTCCTCACGCGTCATGCGATAGCGTTCGAGATCGCGATTGGCCTTGCGCAGGCCACAGTACATGCACTGGCGACGGCAGTGGCTTGAAATTTCGATCAAACCCCGCAGGTGGACCGCATCGCCCACGTCCTGCCTCCGAACCGCATCGGCCCACGCATACAACTCCCGGAGTGGGCCGGGGCGTTCCTCCTTCAACCACTGGAGGATCTCAGATTGGGAGGGCTGCGTCACGGTTAGTTCACCAGGACTGCATTCGTCCCGGCTGCAAGAGGCGCGGGATCCACCGTTGGACACGCCGCCTTCGCTGCGCGTGCTTCACGGAAGGCCGCAAGGGCTTCAGGAAACGGCTGAAGAGCGCGCTCCAGGATTCCCTGCGCCATGGCGATCACCAGCCCGTAGTTGGTGATGGGCACATGCTGCCTCTGGCACTCTCGAATGCGGCTCATCATCTCCTGCCGGTTCCACATGCAGGCGCCACAGTGAATCACCAGCTTGTAGGGCGACAGATCCTGCGGAAAATCGCGGCCTTTCACGTGCGTGAATTCAAGCTTCCCGCCCACATACCGCTCGAGCCAGCGCGGAATCTTCACGCGCCCGATGTCCTCTTCGATGGGGTGGTGCGTGCATGTCTCCGCGATCAGGATTCTGTCGCCCGGACGCAGCTCGTCGATGGTGAGCGCCGCTTGCGTCTGCGCGACCAGGTCTCCCTTGAGCCGCGAAAGCAGTATCGAGAAGGCCGTCAAAGGCACCGCTTCAGGAGTGAGTTTCGCCACTTTGTCGAAGACCTGCGCGTCTGTCACCACCAGGCTCGGCGGCGTCTTCATGTTGTCGAGCGCTTTCTTCAACCCCGCATCCTTCACCACGATGCACGACGATTCGCCGTCGAGAAGATCGCGGATGGCCTGCACCTGGAGATTCTTGATGCGCCCTTTGGGGGCTTCCTTGTCGATGGGCATCACCAGCACCGCAGTCTCTCCGGGCGATACCAGGTCGCGAACGACCATGGGCGATTCAGCTGCGTCAGCCGGCGCGGTTTGCCAGAGCAACTCGCGGAAAGCGTCCATGCCCTCGCCGGTGGTTGCAGAGAGCAGTACCGGCGCCAGCTTCTCTTGCCGGAAGCGCGCGATCTGTTCGATTGTGGGCCGGCGCAAATCCGCCTTGTTCAAGGCGACCACGACGGGAGTATTGTGCGCGCGCAACTCGGCAAGCAGTTTATCTTCGAACTCGCCCCACACTCCGGCTTCGGTCACCAGCACGCCGATGTCGGCACGGGCAATGGCCTGGCGTGTCTTTTCGATCCGCTGCGCTCCCAACGCGCCCACATCGTCGATGCCCGCGGTATCCACAAAGAGAACCGGGCCGATAGGTTCCAGCTCCATTGGCTTTTCCACCGGATCGGTGGTCGTACCCGGAACATCGGAGACGATCGAAACCGTCTGCTTTGTAATCGCATTCAGCAAGCTCGATTTGCCCACATTTCTGCGGCCAAAGAACCCAATGTGCAGCCGGAATCCCTTCGCTGTTGCGCGTTGCATTTTAGCTCCTTCTTCTTTAAACAAAAACGTCGCGTTCGCCCCGCCGAACCTGATTGAGCATCGGCAGGGTGCAGGCGGTCTGCTGGTTATCCATATGTTGCAGCTCGATCGAAATCAGTTTTTCGCCGGCCGATTTCGCAACCGGCCCGGCGTAATCGCACAGATACTCGAGAAACGTCGAGAGAGCATTCGGCTGGCAGTGGTACTTGATCTCGCCCGGTTTGGCCAGATCCATGAAGTCCTGGCCGGTGCGCCCCAGGCGATAGCAGGCGGTGCAGAACGAGGGCGTATAACCGAGCGAAACCACGTCGGCGACCACCTCTTCCACCGAGCGATGATCGCCCAGCTGGAACTGGCTCCCGTTAGGATCGCCTTCGCCATCTTTGTATCCGCCGGGGTCGGTGCGGCTTCCCGCCGAAATCTGCGAAATGCCCACCGCAAATGTCTGCCTCCGCACCTCCGCGGTCTCGCGCGTCGACATGATCATGCCCGTGTACGGCACCGCAAGTCGCATGATGGCGATCAGCTTGATAAAGTCCGCATCGCTCACTGCATACGGAGGAGCCGCAGCAAGCGTTGAACCCACCGCCGGCTCGATGCGCGGAAAGCTGAGGGTGTGCGGACCGACGCCGAAGGTCTCTTCCAGGTGCCGGATGTGCTGCATCATCGACAGCGCCTCAAAGCGCCAGTCGTAGAGTCCGAACAGGAGCCCCATGCCGACGTCGTCGATGCCGGCTTGCATGGCGCGATCGAAGGCTGTTGCGCGCCAGTCGTAGTCCCGCTTTTTCCCCTTCAGGTGAACCGCGGCGTAAGTGGGCCGGTGATATGTCTCCTGAAAGAGCTGGAAGGTTCCGATGCCCGCTTCCTTCAGCAGCCTGAATCGCTCCACGTTTTGCGGCGCCAGATTGACGTTCACTCGCCGAATCTCGCCCGGCCCGACCCGCGTTGAGTAGATTGTGGCGATACTATCGGTGATGTACTTGAAGCCCGCCGGCGGCAGCGCCTCGCCGGCGACCACCAGTACGCGTTTGTGGCCCTGGCGGATCAGGATCCGCGTCTCTTCGGCAATCTCTTCCTGCGTCAACGTGCGCCGTTTAAGCTCGGTGTTGGTGGCGCGGAAGGCGCAATAGGTGCACTCGTTGGAACAACGATTCGAAATGTAAAGCGGAGCAAAGAACACCAGCCGCGAACCGTAGATCTCTTCCTTGATACTTTTGGCGGTCGAGAAGAGCTCGGCCAGCAGCTCGGGATCTTCGACGAGGGTCAGGCAGGCCACGTCTTCCATCGAGAGACCGTGCATCTCCCGCGCCTTGGCCAGCAGCTCGCGCACGCGCAGCCGGTCGGGCCGCGCCCGTCCCGTCAGTAATGCCTCGATTTCTCCCGGTTCGATAAAGTCCGCACGTTCTTGAGCAATCACGACGTTCTCCTTTTTGTGCCGGGGCGCGGCACGCGCTCAACGTTCGCGCTTTTCTTCGCTCTCAATACGGTCGTTCAGGGCTTCTATGACGTTGGCGGCAAGGCATTGATGGACGCACTCGCCGTCAACCGTGGCGTTGGGGCCGTGCTCGCATTGATCCATGCAGAAAGCCGCGCGCACATCGATCTGGTTCTCCAGTCCCGTGGCCTGCACGTGGTACAGCAGGGTGTTCAGCACTTCCTGCGAACCCTTGAGGTAGCAATTGGTCCCAAGGCATACGCACACCTTGGTCCTTCTGCTGCCGCGGCCCTGCACGAGTGGCAGAACTTCGTCCACGATGCGGTGCCGGCTCTGGTAGGTGGTATGCAGAAGGTGATGCGCCTTCTCGCCGCCGATATCGCCCAGGAACTTTGCGTAACATTCGGTGACGACGACGTTGTCCTGCGACTTGTGCAGTTGCAGCATCTTGTCGGCTTCGTACAGTCCCTTGGTCCTGAGAGAGAGCGCATTGCGCGACAGGTTCACCGGCTGGCCCGCGCCGCCCACGCATCCGCCCGGGCACGCCATCACTTCGATCAGGTCGTAATGGCTCTTTCCCGCCCGCACCTGCTCGGCAACCACGTGCGCGTTCCTGAGTCCGTGAACGATGGCGAGCTTCAGTTCTGTACCATCGACCGTGATACTGGCCTCGCGCAAGCCTGATTCGCCCCGGACTTCCTGGAAGTCGATGCGGTCGAGCTTGCTGCCCTTCAGCTTCTCCCCGGCGTAGCGCAACACTGCCTCCATTACGCCGCCGGAGTTGCCGAAGATCACTCCGGCGCCGGTGTAGAAGCCGAATGGCATGTCGAAGGATTCTGCCTGCAACGAGTTGAAGATCAGGCCGGCCGACTGGATCATGTGCGCCAGCTCCTGGGTGGTCAGTACATGATCCACGTCCGGATCGCCGTCCACTCCAAGCTCCGGCCGCCGCGCTTCAAATTTCTTCGCCGTACACGGCATGATCGCCACAACCTTCACATTCTTGCGATCGACCTTCAGTTGCTCCGGCGCCATAGCCTTGATCAGCGAACCGAACATCCCCTGGGGCGAACGGCACGACGAAAGATGCGGCAGCAACTCAGGGAAGTACTGCTCGGCATACTTCACCCAGCCCGGGCAACACGATGTGAACATCGGCAGCTTGCCGCCCTCCTGCTTGCGCTTCAGGAACTCCGTGCCTTCTTCGATCACCGTGAGGTCCGCGGCAAACGAGGTGTCGTACACCTGGTTGAATCCCAGTTGCCGGAGCGCCGCAACAATCTGGCCCGTGGTGATCTCGCCCGGCTTGAGCCCGAAGCACTCGCCCAACCCCACGCGCACCGCCGGCGCAATCTGCGCAACGACAGTCATCTCAGGATCGGCGAGCAGCGACCAGACTTCATCGACTTCCGGCTTCGGTGTCAGGGCGCCGGTGGGGCATACGCTGGCGCACTGCCCGCAATTCACGCATTCCACCTCGCCCAACTGTTTGCCGAATGCGGGCGTCACGCATACGTCGTGGCCACGGTGAGCGAAATCGATGGCGCCGATACCCTGGATCTCAGAACACATGCGCACGCAGTCGCCGCATAGAACGCACTTGTTGGGGTCGCGCACCAGCGACGGCGACGACTCATCGATCGGCACTGGCGCGTGCACCGGCTTGAAGCGCACCTTGCGGATGCCAAGCCGCTGCGCCAGGCTCTGCAACTGGCAGTTTGAGCTCCGCGGGCACGTCGGACACTGCTGGTCGTGGTTGGCCAGCAGCAATTCCACGGCAATGCGGCGGATCTCGCGGATCTCCGGCGTCGTGGTCAGAATCTTCAGACCCGGCTCCGGGGGCGTCGAACAAGCGCCCATGATGCCGCGTCCCTCCACCTGCACCAGGCAGAGCCGGCAGGCCCCGTAAACGCTCAGCTCAGAGTGGTAGCAGAAGGTCGGCAGATCGATCTCCGCCTTTCGCACCAGCTCCAGCAGGTTGCGTTCGCCTTCAATCAACACTGTCTTGCCGTCAATCGTCAAGGTCGGCTGTGTGAGCTCTTTCACTGGTTAAACTCCCTCTACGGCCTGCAGTTTGCAGGCCTTGGCGCATGCCCCGCACTTGATGCAAAGTTCCGGGTTGATGTGATGAGGCTGTTTCTTTTCGCCTGTAATCGCGCCGGTTGGGCACGATTTGATGCACAGACCGCATCCTTTGCATCGTTCCGCGTTGATCTCCGGCTTCAACAGCGCCTTGCAGCGCCCGGTGCGGCACCGCTTCTCAAAGATGTGCTCCTCGTACTCCTTGTGGAAGTAACGCAGCGTCGACAGCACCGGGTTGGGCGCGGTCTTCCCTAGTCCGCATAACGATCCCACCTGCACCGCACGGCCAAGCTTCTGGAGCAGGTCGAGCGTGCCTGCGTCGGCTCGTCCTTCAATAATGTCGTCGAGCAGCGCAAGCAGCTGCTTGGTGCCTTCGCGGCACAGCACGCACTTGCCGCACGACTCGCGCTGCGTGAATTCCATGAAGAAGCGCGCAATGCTCACCATGCAGGTGCGTTGGTTCATCACCACCAGGCCGCCGGAACCCACCATCGCGCCCACCGCGCGCAGCGAGTCGTAGGAAAGCGGCAGGTCCAGGTGCTCCTCGGTGAGGCAGCCGCCCGAGGGGCCCCCGATCTGAACGGCTTTGAAGCCGTTCTTCATCAGCTTCCCGTTGTCGTCGGTTACGCCGCCGCTGATCTCCAGCACGATCTCCCGCAGCTTGGTTCCGAAGGGCACTTCGACGAGCCCGGTATTGGCCACGTGTCCGGTCAGGGCAAAGGTCTTGGTCCCCGGCGACTCCGGTGTGCCGATGCTACGGAAGGCCTCGGGGCCTTCGTTGATAATGCGCGGGACATGCGCCAGCGTTTCAACGTTGTTGATGATGGTTGGTTTGCCCCAGAGCCCGGATTGCGCCGGGAAAGGAGGCTTCGGCGAAGGCATGCCGCGCCGGCCTTCAATCGAGGCAATCATCGCGGTCTCTTCGCCGCACACAAACGCCCCGGCGCCTTCCATTACGTCGCATTTCATCGCGAGGCCTGTGCCGAACACGTTCTTGCCCAGAATTCCTTCGCGCTCAGCATCGGCAACCGCGCGCTTCATGCGCTCCACCGCCAGCGGGTACTCGGCGCGCACATACACCAGCGTCTGGTCGGCTCCGATGGCGCGGGCTGCGATCATCAGCCCCTCAATCACGCTGTGGGGATTGCCTTCCATCACCGAGCGGTTCATAAACGCGCCCGGATCGCCTTCGTCTCCGTTGCAGATGACGTACTTCTTGGCCGCCTTCTGAACCCGGGCCGCTTCCCATTTGCGCCCCGTGGGGAAACCGCCGCCTCCGCGGCCCCGCAATCCTGACTCGCTGATCTTCTTGCATATCTCCTCCGGAGACATCTCCAGAAAGGCCTTCTTCGCGGCCGAATAGCCCCCGTGCAGGATGAATTCGTGAATGTCTTCGGGATCGAGGAATCCGCATTCCCGCAATACACGCCTATCCTGCCTGGCGTAAAAGGGATTGTCCTCGAGGCCTCGGCAGGCCTTACGCGTTGCGGGATCCTTGTAGAGCAGCCGGTCGACAACTGCACCGCTCACCAGCGTCTGGTCTACGATTTCGGGCACGTCTTCGGCGCGCACCTTGGTATAGAGAATCCCATCGGGGACAACCGAAACCAGCGGCCCCATCTGGCAAAAGCCCTGGCAGCCGCTCTTCGACAGCCGCACATCCCGGTCCCCGGCTTCCGGCCGAAGCTCAAGAACAACATTCAGTCCCGCTCGATCGAGCTCCTTCCGGAATCGCTCAAAGACCTTCATCGCGCCGTTGGCCATGCACCCGGTGCCGGCACACAGGATCACGCGCCGCATGGACGCATACCCCTCATGCGCATTCGGATGCGCGTTCAGAACTACCAGACCATCGCTAGTGGACATGAGCCTCTCCATTCACCGGCGCCGCGGCTGCTTGCGAGCCGCCGGCGTTCTCTTGCGCCTTGATCTCGTCCACCAGAGCGACAGCTCGTTCAGGCGTCATCCCGCCATGGACCTGATCGTCGATCACCACCACGGGCGCCAGGCCGCAGGCTCCCAGACATGCCACCGTCTCCACCGTGAAAAGTGCGTCGCACGATGTTTTTTGTTTCTCGCTCGTGCCCAGCTTCTCGTGGATGGCGCTCAATATCGGCAATGACTGCTTTACGTGGCACGCGGTCCCGTCGCAAATCCTGATCACGTGCTTTCCCTTCGGCTCCAGGGCGAAGTGAGCGTAAAAGGTGGCCACTCCAAACACGCGAGCCGGAGGTACATCGAGCGATGTCGCCACAAAGGTGAGTACTTCCTCAGGCAGGTATTGGTATTCGAGTTGAATCGCCTGCAAAATCGGGATCAACCCGGACGGCCGGTAACCGTGCCGGTCCAGAATGCCGCATACTTTTCGAAACTTCCCCGCGCGGTCGACTGCAACTTGCGCAGTAGCCATCAGTGCGAACCTCCCTCATGTTGTAATGAGACGCTGAAACGCTGTGCCAGTTTCCATGAAAGTGACGCCAGCGATGAATACAGATCTTCGTTGTGAACGATGATTTCCGGCGGTACCTTGAGCCGCACCGGCGCAAAATTCCAGATGGCCTGAATGCCGCCCTTCACCATCTCTTCCGCAATCGACTGGGCATATTCGGCAGGCGTCGTGATGATGCCCAGATGAATGCTCATCCTCTTCGCGAGATCAGCCAGCTTATCGAGGGGAAGAACCATCTTCCCGTGGACCCATTGACCGATCTTCTCCGGATCGGTATCGAACGCCGCCACTAAGCGCAGGCCGAATTTGGAAAAGCGCTCGTGCCCCAGGAGAGCCGTGCCCAGGTTGCCGGCGCCGGCCAGGAATGCCTCATGCACGTTGTTCCAGCCAAGGAATGTCTCGATTGCGGCAATCAGCTCCGGCACGGCATAGCCCGTTTTGGGCTTGCCCACGATTCCGGTGTATTGCAGATCCTTGCGGACCTGCACTGGCACAAGATTCAGATCGAGCCCGATCAAACTGCAGGATACTGTTTTGATTCCCTTGGCTTTAAGCTCACTCAGGTAGTGATGGTATTGAGGCAGCCGATTCAGGCTCGGCTGTGGAATCCCCACTGGCCCGCGCTCTATAACACCACTTTCCGATAATTGTTTATCGATAGCCAAATATCGACATTAAGGCCTAAGCGGTTCTTCTACTCGTGACTGTTGTCACGAAAAATGGTTCGGTGTCTCATAATGCGATAGTCGCTTTAGTCCCCACTTCGGGTTTTGACTCGGGCAGCGGGCGTCAGTTCTGCACCCCCCAGCAAATTGCTCCTTTTCCGTTGCACATCCTCTCGGCGCCGGGACGTCGAGGCTTGGGATTCTATAATCTCCGGGACTCGCATATGGGAGATTGCCTTTGAACGCCGGGAGATCGTCGAAGAGCCCCTTGCGGAAAGATCGGCTGGAGAGTTTTGGCCTGTCGGCGGCGGACCTGCGCACGCTGCGCGCGCTGAAGACGCCGGCGCGCATCCAGAAGTTCGTCGACTCGCTCGCGTACCAGTACGCCGATACGGCGTGGTCGCCGGCGCGCGTGCTGCGCGAGCGCAAGGGCCACTGCCTGGAGGGAGCGCTCGTGGCCGCGGCCGCCCTGCGCGTGAACGGGCATCCGCCACTGTTGATGGATCTCGAGGCTGTGCGCGACGACGACCACGTGGTTGCTCTCTATCGCGAGCGCGGCCTGTGGGGCGGCATCGCTAAGTCGAATTACGCGGGCCTGCGCTTCCGCGCTCCCGTCTACCGCACGCTGCGCGAACTGGCGCTGAGCTACTTTGAGCATTACTTCAACCTGCGTCGCGAACACACGCTGCGCAGCTACTCGGCGCCGGTGAACCTGAAGCGTCTCGACGGCCGGCAATGGATGAC
>Ga0326727_10019963_pt1 | contig 13374 bp, 13 predicted proteins | sample MB2enrmetagenome_FD_207643 | JGI IMG/M metagenome (GOLD analysis project Ga0326727, IMG submission 207643) | Lab enriched peat soil microbial communities from McLean, Ithaca, NY, United States - MB29MY | ecosystem: Environmental > Terrestrial > Soil > Wetlands > Peat | place: USA: New York...
TGTTAATTCCATGGCGAACCCTCCTATAGTTTGACCACATATTTTTTCATCATCCGCAGCGCGACTTGCGGCGCCACTTCTCGCAGCAAACCCATAGCTGCTAAAATATACTCTTTATCTAAATAAAAAGTGGGTTGCTGCGGTTTGAGAATCGTCGCCTCCTCCGGATTGAAGACCGCTCCCTGTAAGATTTCCAAAGCATCAGAGCGATAGAGAAGGACTCCTCCCGTCCCGATCACCACCGGCAGCAGAGTTAAATCCTTCCCATGCTGTACATAGGTCGCCCCAAAGGGGGTATAAACCACTTCAATCGTTCCCACATGACGCTCGACTGCTAAACCCACAGCCATTTGACCCATAGCCACATCGAACTTAGCTTCCTCCTCCGTTTGAGGGATTCGCCAGGGATCTTCTTTATATAAGCCCAGCTGACAGGCCACTTGTTCATCAGTCCAGCCCAGATAGTCGAACAAGCGGCGTCCGGACGCTTCCACTAAAGCTTCCGAACTGTAACGCATCCCCAAATCACCCTCGACGGTTCGTTTGGCATAAGGTTCCGGCAAACCTTTCAACATAACGCCGGGTTTACTCGGATCACCTTTAGCTAGCGAATGCACATCCGTTGTGGCCCCGCCGACATCCACAATCATCAGTTCTCCCATTCCCCGCTCGGAACCGTATCCCTGGGCCAGAAGCTCGGCTGCCGAAAGCACCGCGGAGGGGGTTGGCATCATAACTCGTTCCAGAAACTCCTCGGCCTTATCTAATCCTTTGGACTTGACGATGTGAGTTAGAAACACGTCCCTAATTGCTAACCGAGCGGATTCCACCGCCAAGACACCGAGCTCGGGCATCACGTTGTCAGCTATCACGACGGGATCATGTCGCTTTTTCAAGATCTCTGCTGCCTGCCCGGAAGCCGCTTTATTTCCCGCAACCACGACAGGAAGGCAGATGGGCAAAGCGCAAAGCATTTCGGAGTTTTTGAGAAGTACCTCTTTATTTCCGCCGTCTGTCCCTCCGGCCAACAAGAGGATATCCGGTTTCGAGGCTGTAATTTTGTCCAGATCCTGTAGGGTCAGCTCATAACTAAAGACATGGAGCACTCGCGCCCCTGCTCCAAGGGCCGCGCGTCTTGCCGCTTCGGCCGTGAGTTCTTTAACCAAACCACTGGCAATCATTTTCAATCCGCCGGCAGCACTGCTACAGGCCAGCTTACGGACAAAATTCCAACCTTCCGCCGGCTCAGGAATCTGAGCCAAGGCCGCCTTCAACCCGTCCATTATGTTGGTCTCAATGGTCGTACCCGCTCGGGCCGTCCCGATGATTTTTTCTTTAACGAGGTCAACAATCGTCACTTTGGTGTACGTGCTGCCAAAATCAATGAGCAGGACTGCTTGCAAGGTCCATTCCCCCTTTAATCTGCCGTTAGGCCCAGATCCTTACGCAAATCGGCAATCGGCGTCTCAGTCATAGTTCCGGGTGGATAAACCCGGTCAAAGCCCATCGCTAAAAAACGTTCTTTGACTGCCTCAAAGTCCTGTTTCCCACAAACCAAATTACCGCCTACATACATTAAGATGTTGCCAATTCCTGTTTCCTGACACTTCTCACGCAAACCTCGGCAGTCCATCTCCCCATGTCCGTACAGGGATGAAACTAAGATCGCGTCGGCATTCGTTTCAATAGCCGCCTGAATGAATTCCTCCTGAGTTGCAAGGACCCCAATATTAATAACTTTGAAACCCGCTTGGGTAAAGGCATAGTCCAGAATCCGGTTTCCCACGGCATGAACATCCGACCCAATAACACCCAAAACCAAGACCTTCTGCTCCACAATTAATTCCTCCTGGTTTATTTTAGAGAATTTATCGAACAACTAAATTTCTTACGCGCTTATTCACTCGACGTCACCTGTTCGACAAGATCAATCGGTTGTTGAAGCAGCGTATTTCCAACTTGCCGAAAAAGCCCAGGATCTCCGCTCACAAAATAACGGACTCGCCAATAGCTTTTCCCCAACACGGGATTGGAAAAGGGATCAACCGCTTCCAGACCTCTCCTCCCATCCATATTCTGAAGCAAGGTTCTTAACTCTTCAACAACAGCTAAAGCAGGGTCCACGATCAAGACATCTTCCCCTAGAATCTCCCGAATAACGGGTTCGAGGAAAGGATAATGCGTACACCCCAAAATGAGGACATCGACACCTGCAGCCTGTAGCGGAGCTAAGTATGTTCGAGCAATCCCTCGGGCTTCTGCGGAGTTTGCTAATCCCGCCTCAATTAAAGGAACAAAGAGCGGACAACCCTGAGCTTTGACTACTGCTATAGCCTGCTCCCCGTGCTGCCAAGCCTCTCGAAGTGCTTTGTCTCTGGGTACGCTCCCTTTAGCTAAGGCTCGGCTCACCCCAGACGAATAAGCCTTACTGCGCACGGTAGTTTCTGTGGCAATCAGCCCAATCCTGCCCGCGATTGTTTTTTCAACTGCCAAACGGGCACCCGGTTCGACCATGCCAATCATGGGGATATCAAATCGGTCTCGTAAAACAGGAAGCGCCGTGGCTGAGCTGGTATTACAGGCTACGACAATCACCTCTGCCCCTTGCCCAATTAAAAAGGTAACACTCTCTTCACCGAAACGGATAAGTTCTTCACGGGAACGGTTGCCGTACGGGACCCGAGCCGTATCTCCAAAATAAACGATTCGAACATCCAGAAGCTGCTCCAGAATCTCTTTCATGACGGTAAGCCCACCAACCCCGGAATCAAAGATGCCGATCACGCGTTGTCTTTTCAAATCTTCTCCCCCTTTATTTTGAGCAAAGCCTCTCGGAGTAAATTGAGGCTGCCAGCATTCAGTTTAAACCGGAACTAATACTCTTCGACCCTTTCTCAAGGTTTCCTTCTTTATCTTAGTATCTTATAGAATATTATTAATATGAGTCAACTTCATTGAATTTATCTTGAAGTTTTTATAAGAAAAACCAAGGCTGTGCCTCGACCCTTTAATAACAGAAATCTCCTTCACTACAAACGTCTGCCAATCAATCTGTACCGTAGGGGCAATTCATGAATTGCCCCTACGGTACAGATTAAAAAGAGCGGGAATTTGGTCTTATGACCAAAAATTCCCGCTCTCCAAATACCAAATTTGAACTTACTCAAATCTTAAGGCATCAATCGGATCCATAGCAGCAGCTTTCTTCGCGGGAAAAACCCCAAAAATTATACCAATCCCACCCGAAAAGCCGAAGGCCACCAACACAGCAGTTAATGAGGTACTGGTACTCATCTTTAAAGCCGTCCCGATTAGGCCGGATCCTGCAGTACCTAACACAATGCCGATGCCTCCCCCCAAAACACTGAGCACAATTGCCTCAATCAGGAATTGTAAGAGAATATCGTTGCTTTTAGCTCCAATTGCTTTCCGAATCCCGATTTCCCGAGTTCGTTCGGTAACCGAAACAAGCATGATATTCATGATTCCGATTCCTCCAACTAAGAGAGAAATCCCTGCGATTCCCCCAAGCAGCATGGTCAAGGTTTGGGTAACTCCTTGCATAGAGGCCAAAATATCGGCCTGATTCTGAACTGTGAAATCATCGGGTTTGCCGGCCGGGATCTTATGGGCTTGCTCCAAAACGACTGTAATCTCATCTTGGGCCGTTTGCATATCGTCCGCGGAAGAAGCCGAGATCAAAATACTGCGCAACGTCGTTTTACCAATAAGGCGTTCCTGAACAGTTGAAATAGGTGCGGTGATCATATCGTCGCTGCTCATAAAACCAGTTGACCCGGTGGCCGTTGTCACCCCTATGACTTGAAACGGCACGTTGTTGATTTTGATGTTTTTGCCGATGATGTCAGCATTCGCATCCCCCATAAGGTCTGTAACCACAGTCGGACCGAGGACAGCAACCCGAGCGTTGCTATCCACATCTGCTGTTGTGATAAAACGGCCGGTGGCTATAGAGACATTTTTGATAAATTGATAATCCGGCGTGGTTCCCGTAATACTTGTAGAGGTATTTCCCGAACCTAAGACCACTTGAGCATTGGTACTTGATACCGGAGCAACTGCTTTCACAGCCGGTCCAGCTGCTTGAACTTTAGGAACATCCGTCATCGTTAGAGTAGTTAAGCTGCCTGCCCCCCCTCTAACCCCTCCAGCGTTCGACTGTCCCGGGCTAACCGTGAGCAGGTTCGAACCTAAACCCTGGATCTGAGCCGTAATCGAAGCGGTTGCTCCATTCCCAATTCCGACCATGGCAATGACGGCCGCTACTCCGATGATCATCCCAAGCATTGTCAAAGCCGACCGCAGTTTGTTTGCTCGCAAAGCCCGGAGAGAGACCCGGATACTTTCAAAAAAGTTCACTTCGCTACTCCCTCCTCAATGATCTGTGCTTGAGCCGTACGTTGATTTTTCACTATCTCGTCACCTTCAATATGACCATCACGGAAACGCACAATTCTCTGGGTAAATTCCGCAATATCCGGTTCGTGCGTTACAATAATAATCGTGTTTCCCGCCGCATGCAACCGCTGAAAAATCGCCATGACCTCTTCACTGGAACGGCTATCCAGGTTTCCTGTGGGCTCATCGGCCAGGATTATCGACGGATTTGTGACTAGCGCCCGCGCGATGGCTACCCGCTGTTGCTGCCCACCCGAGAGTTCTTTGGGACGATGATGAATCCGACCGCCCAAACCGACAGATTCTAAGGCAGCGATGGCGCGTGTCCGTCTTTCTTTGCCTCCTACCCCTGCGTAGAGTAAGGGCAGTTCCACATTTTCCACAGCTGTCGTCCGAGCGAGAAGATTAAAGCCCTGAAAGACAAACCCGATCTTACGGTTGCGAATCACAGCCAGCTCATTGCCACTGGCCTTGGCCACATCTGTCCCGTCGAGAAAATACTCGCCTTCCGTCGGGGTATCCAAGCATCCTAAAATATTCATCATCGTCGACTTACCGGAACCGGAGGGCCCCATAATGGCCACAAACTCACTGGCGCCGATGTGAAGGTCGACCCCGTTTAAGGCTGCGACTTGAATATCACCATTCGCATATATCTTTTTGATCCCTTTGAGATCTATCAAAAAACACCCCTCCTGACGTCTTCGTCAAAGCAAGTTTAACTTAGTGGCCGCCCAGTGCTCTGGCTGGATTACCGCCACCACCGCCACCGCCTAAACTAAATCCGGAGGTAGCTTTGGCTGCCGTAGAGGACGAACGAGTTCCAATAATAACGTCTTGCCCTTCCGTTAAACCACTTTTTATTTCTACATTTGTTCCATCATCCAGCCCGATTACTACCGGAATAAATCGGGTATTTGCCGCTGCGTTGGCAGCACCTGCTTTAGCGGTGCCTGCATTGGCACTTCCTCCATTTGCGCTACCTGCGTTTCCGGTGCCCGCTTTACCATTATCCGTATTTCCGGTGCCTGAATTTGCTGCCTTATCGGTTTTAGGGTTCGTTTGACCCACTGAATTTACTTGCCCTGCGCCGGTACTTGAAGTCACAGGTACCGTGACACCTGTTCTGTTACCCTTAGTTTTAACCGCTTCACTAGGAACGGTAAGTACATTCTTGGCTTCTGCAACAATAACGCTAACATTGGCGTTCATCCCCGCACGAAGTAAATCGGTGGCTTGATCGACCGTTACCGTGACAGTATACGTTGTAACATTTGAAACGATAGTCCCTTGGAGAGCAATTAAACTGACGGTCCCGCTGATATGTTGATTAGGGTTCGAGTCAAGCGTTATATCCACTTTCTGTCCCAATTTGACCTGATTAATATCTGACTGAGCAATCGAGGCATCCACTTCAATGTTATTTCCCGCAGGGGTGATCGTGATAATCGACGTAGCGTCCGACTGTTGGCCCACCTGAAGCGGCGCACTGACAACCACAGCGTCTATCGGGGCTATTATTTCCGCATTTGTTAACGCCAATTTTGCACTGTCGAGCTGGGCCTGAGCCGTAGCGATATCAGCTTGAGCCGATTCAATATCACTCGCTATTGGGCCTTGCTCTTGTTGATCCAATTGAGCTTGAGCCGACGTTAAACCAGCCTGAGCAGAACGATATTGTGCTTGGGCAGAAGCTAATGCTTGAGCCGCTCCTCCATTTTGAGCATTCTGAGCAGTTGTAAGGGCAGCTTGCGCCTGATTAAGCGCTGTAGAAGACGCTGAGCCGCTTTGCTGCGCCTTAGCTAAATCATTACTGGCCTGTTGCACAACCGCCTTGGCCTGTGAGACTTGGTTCGCTAAATAATTTGGATCGGCATTTTGTTGAGCTGTCGTTAAACTCTGCTGGGCAGTGGCTACCCCCTGCTCCGCCTGCGCGACTGCCGACTGAGCAGAAGCGAGCGTTTGAGAATTAAACGAATCTTTAAGGGTCTGAAGTTTAGCCTGAGCTGACGTCACGGCTGCCTGCTGTTGTGTTACAGTCATCTGAAGACTAGAATCGTCGATCTTGGCTAAGACTTGCCCCGCTTTCACGGAATCACCCGTCTTAACATTGAGTGCCATGATCTGTCCGGCCTGTTTAAAAGTTAACGGAATGGAGTGGGGAAAGTTAACCGTTCCGGTTGCGGTAATCACCTTGCTCACATCTCCCATTTTTGCTTTTGCCGTGATGTTCGTAGCCACGGCAGGTTTGGCCGTAAAATGTTTCCAGCCCCAATATCCGCCCCCCAAGACTAAGACGCCTAAGATCCCAAGAGTCACCCATTTTTTGTTCATGCTCTTTCTCCTTTTCTCACTACTTGTTCTTTAAAATGACACTATTATTGTGATCATCGACTTAAATTCTTTGCTAAATATATCACAGTATTATCATTAAACAACGAAGGACTTCTTAAGATGTTGTCAAGTTATTCGCTCCCGCATTATTCTCTATCTCCATTTTTTACCGGTAATAGGATTCGGAAACTGCTTCCCACACCCGGTTTACTTTCCGCCTGAATGAAACCCCCGTGTGCCTGAATAAACTCCTTGGCAATCGCCAGCCCTAAACCCGTTCCACCGCTTTCTCGCTCCCGCGCTTTATCTATGCGATAAAAACGGTCAAAAATACGTTCCAGTTCTTCCTCTGGAATTCCTTCTCCGGAGTCTGCAACCGTCACTTGTACCCAACCGTCGGAGCGCAATTCTGTCGGGCTGTTTTCTTCTTTGCGATTGGCATCCTCCCCTTTGCCCTCTTTACGCCGAAAGACGGCGCGCAGCCGCATGTTCCCTTCGTTGGTTGGTTCATCGATTGAAGGCTTTTCTGTTTCTGTCAACAACACACGCAAAGTTCCTCCTGCCGGAGTATGCAATAGAGCATTCCCGATCAAGTTTACAAATACCTGGGTTAAGCGATCCGGGTCACCGATGATATCCGGCACATCCCCACTCACCTCAATCTGCAACCCCCGTTCCTCAAATTCAATGGCGAATTGCTCAGTAATTCTCTCTACAATCTGTCTAAGCTTAACCGGTTTCAAAGTCATCGGCAATTTACCGGCTTCAGCCAAACTCAACTGCTGGAGATCACGCACCAAGCGGATAAGTCGTAAAGTCTCATCTTGGATAGGGAGGATAGTTTCCGGCGTTGAAGGTAGGACCCCCTCTTGAATCGATTCCAGTTTGCCAAGGATAACCGCCAGTGGCGTACGCAGTTCATGGGCAATGTCGGCCACCATATTGCGCCTCACTTCTTCATTGCGGGTCAATTGTTCAGTCATCCGATTGAAATCTCGGGCCAAAATCGCAATATCCCCGTTACCCTTGACCTCAACTCGCGAGGACAAATCCCCTTTCCCTACTTTTCGAACGGCCTCCATGAGACGATTTAAGGGCTGCGTGAAATGCCGTGTCAGTAACAATCCCAAGAGTAACGCCACTAAGGAGGTAATGATCAGTCCAATGAGCATCGCCTGGATAATCGACGTTCCAATAGTTTTGGCCAGCCGGCCATCCATGGCCGTGGGATGTTGATCTTGCCAGTAATGTCCTACGATTTGCCCACCCGTCTTAATTTCCTGCCATTGTTTCATAATCTTATTGTCTGGCGGAAACACTGCCAATTGTTTGCCCAGATCTTTATTTGCCGGATCTGCCACAACCTTATTGCTTTGATCAAATACCAGGAAACGTTGGTAATCACGCGGAGGGCGTCCGAATTTTTGATCCGGTACATCTGTGATCTTCAAAACATAGTTCTGGACCCCCTCCCAACCATCGTGGCCCTCATAGTAAATACTCAGAAGCCGATTCAAACGCTCACCAAAGGCTTGCTGGACATAGGTCTCAGCATGCCCGAGCAAGGCTTGGGTTGAGGTTAAAGCAATGGAGGTAAAGACAATGGACATAAAAAAGACCATACCAATGAGGGCGAGAATAAACTTCCGGCGTAAAGTCACAGGCCTTCACCGAACCGATATCCCACACCAAACACAGTTTCCACATATTTAGGGTCACTGGGGTTGTCTTCAACTTTTTTACGCAAATTCGAAACATGGGTGTCAATCGAGCGCTCATAGTAGAGGTATTCTTCTCCCATGGCTTGGCGCAAAAGTTGAAGTCGACTATAAACTGTACCGGGACGCATCGCCAGTAGATGAAGAATGTTAAATTCAGTCGGTGTCAAAAAAAGTTCCTGTCCCTTTTTGGATACTTTATGACTTGTGACATCAATACTTAGATCTCCCCGAATCAATATCGACGAATTATTTTCCTGTACCACCCCGGATGAACGCCTCAACACAGTTTTAATCCGTGCTGCCATCTCTCGCAGGCTGAAGGGCTTGACAATATAATCGTCAGCGCCAAACTCCAAACCCAAGACCCGGTCTATCTCCTCTGATTTTGCGGTAAGCATGATAATTGGGACCGTGCTGGTCTCTCGCAAGTGTTTGCACATTTCCAATCCACTCATTCCCGGCAACATCCAATCCAGCAGAACAAGGTCCGGCTTTTCTCGTTCAATAAGTTCCAGGCCTTCACTCCCATTAACTGCTGTCAGGACAGTAAATCCTTCCCGTGAAAGATAATCTCTGACGAGAGTCAGGATTTCCGGTTCATCATCTACCAAGATAATTTTTGTCCCCACGTCTACCACTCCCAATAAGCTAATAAGCCTGCATCCGGCTCAGACTTTCTGCCTTTTACTTCATTCTTTTGATTAAATCACTGTTTTACTCAGTATACCGCTTACATTTCAGATGTGTTTAGGAAAGTTCTCAAGATTGTATGAAGATTAGATTATGTAAACTAAATAATACCCTCGTTTAAGATATCTTAAAACGAAGGTATATTGACTGAAAGGCCTAGGGCCGAAACTATTTTAACTCCATGCGCTGTGCCAGAAGTTCCAAACCACGCAACAATTCTACGTATTCTTCATCCGTATAATCCTTGAGGACTTCACCGACAAAACTTTGACGTTCTATAATCACGGCATCAAGGACTTCATCCCCTCTAGCTAACATATGCAACCTAACCACTCTGCGGTCTTTATGGTCTCGAACCCGTTCAACCAACTTCGCCCGTTCCATCCTATTCGCCAAGTCAGTCGCCGTACTACAAGCCACAAACAAGTGTTTTCCTAATTCTCCCATGGTTAAGGGGCCAAATTCCCGAAGGGTTAAGAGTGCATTATACTGTAGAGCAGAAATCTCCAGGCCAATCAGAATCGAACGACCACGCTTGAACAAAATGGTATTTGCGCGCCTTAAAGTCTCCTCTAACTGTTTTGTCAATTCTCCGGTTGTTGCCATCTCTTATCCTCCATCCCCATCATAACCCTATTCTAACATAAAATTGATGCTTGTACATCTAGGGGATGGAGGGAAAATGAAATTTTGGAACTCGCCGACCATCTTATGTAGAACTAGGTGGATAGTTAAAAAGATTAATCGAGCTTGGAGAATTGGGAAGTGTTCCACTACTCTTTTTATCGGGTGTAGAGACCCCGGGATCTGTATTCTCTGCACCTGCACTTGGGACAATTGGATTCGTTGATGCTGCCCCTTTAACTAAACTCGCTTTATTCACCAGCTTCGTAGCATCAATCGTCGCATATTTAGTCAAAGGTTTCCCGTCGACCCGAATCTGGACTTGCTTTATTGTCGGGAACTGGGTCAACGTGTTGACCAGACCATATAAAGCGGCCTCCGGCGAGACTTTAGCATTAGGTTGAAGAAATTCTTTACTCAAGTCAACCGTAGCCACGCCCTCTCTTATCGCAATATCGAGGAGCGCCGTGGTCGTAGGAACTGCAGCTTGGACAGTCGCCCCTTTGATAACTGCAGGACCTTTCAGCCACTGGGTCACCGTCTCTCTGGCCAGACTTGCCGTCTTAGGCAACATGCGCTGCTCTTTCTCTAAATACTTACCCGTTAAATCCGGAAAGAATAGGGTAATTGATTTTGACTCTGCTGAAGTAGGCGCGGAGGTCGCTGGGGTTGGGGCTGTTACTGCCGGGAGGGCAGCGGTTTTATCCCCACCTACAAAATCTCCCAATGAAGTTGCTGTCCCATCCTTGTTCACTAACGTCTCCAGTGTTCCGCATCCCACCAGAAACAGCAGACTTAAGCAAATAACCCCCATGAGTAAACTAATGCGTACCCGTATGCTCATATTTATTGCCCCTTCCTCAGACGTTTTTTACTTTCTGATTAGCTACACTCTAAACTTATGCTCTGTCCCATAAAATAGTACAGGTTATTGGCTCAAAAAACGCTCTCCCAAATCTCCTGCCTTTTGTGAGAGCGTTTTTTCGTGTATAATGCACGGCTTTGAACCATAAATATGGGTATCGCGAGTTTTAGGAAAGGAGCTCCTTATGCATGACATGTCCGAAATCCTCTGGGTCAGTACGATTGCCGGACTGGCCACAACGCTAGGCAGCTTATTTGTCCTCGTATTTGGTAAGCCGCAGGAACGAATTCTTTCCTCTTTCTTGGCTGGAGCCGGCGGGGTGATGCTTGCTGTCGTATGCCTTGATTTGCTTCCGAACGCCTGGCAGATTGGTCCCCCGCTTCAAGTAGGCCTGGGGTTTGCCCTAGGCTGTCTTTTTATGGTTCTTGCTGGCCTTCGTCTCAACGTTACCAATAACCCACTCCCCCTGTCACGGCGCCAACGTCTGAAAAAAATCGGACTTCTCGTCGCAACCGGGATTGCCTTACACGATCTCCCCGAAGGCATGGCCATCGCCGTCAGCCGAGAAGCCGCCCCCAACCTTGGTTTATTGATTGCCATTGCCATTACGTTACACAACTTCCCGGAAGGGATGGCTACTGCAGCGCCATTAAAAATGGCTCAAATCCGCTGGTGGAAAATTCTTCTGCTGAACATCGGTATCGCCTTTTTCACGCCACTCGGCGCATTACTGGGACTCCTCGCCCTTGCCGGCGTAGAAAATTCCTTAGCCTTCTTTCTCGCTCTTGCTGCAGGTGCCATGACCTTTCTCGTCTTCGCTGAGCTAATACCGCTCTCCCGTGAACGGCACCCGTATTATGCTCTGCTCGGTGGAACCATTGGCTTTATCTTCTTTGCGTTGGTCAGTATGCTGGGGTGAGGAAGTTTCTTAGCACGTTTGCACACGCTACATTGCTATTCGCTTGATGATAAAACTAAAATTCAAAACCTCTGGGCTTTCTGCATGTGAACCCTTGAGTTTCTTAACGTTTTATCCTCTGCACTCATTGACGCAATTCCGCTAAAGTGCTTCACTTTGCTAAGAAACTTCCTCCGGCTGGGGTCGACGGGGTTGGGGGGCAACGGGTGAGGAAGTTTCTTAGCATCCTACGCTGGTAGGTATACTTTGGGAATTAGCGATCGGAAGGTAACATTATGCCGGAATATGATAAAAGCGTAAGATCCCTGCATTACGTCAGATCCTTACCCTTTTATCATTCTATCTTCAATATCTTCATTAGAAAGATTCAGTTTGCCTAAGCCTTGGGGAATCGGACTAGTAATTCCATCCATTGCTTAAATGCTATGGAAAACGAAAAAGGCCCCCACCGTTTCCGCTGGAGGCTGAAATGAGGAGAACAAGCTATTTTGCGAGGGGTATTATGACCCTTGGACGAAGGATATGATGCAGAGTCGTCCAAAGGGAAGAAAAACGAGGAAGATGGTCACAAAGACTCACATCTTATGCAAAACCACTCGCACGTACCCTGCTCAAACTTAATCTCAAAAAGCTTCGGCTCTCTGACGATCTCGCTCTGGCATCAGATACACAACATTTTGTTGACGGTAAGCTTTAAGGTACTTGTCTATCAAAATGTCTAAATTCTGACTCAATTTTATAACATCCGGATCGGTAAGACTTTTACCTTTAGAGAAGCTCTTCATCTGACATCTACATGCTGCTATTTCAGTTAGTAGATTGTATATATCCATTGTACCGACCTCCTACATCTTGCAATATCCTCCAACGTTCAATTAAGATGTTGTTCTATTATAGCTTCTAATGAAAAATCTGCCGATACTATGAAAAATAGAAACGGTAACAGCCGTTAGGCTCATCGTAACCGAGTTGGCCCAAACCATAATCGCTCTTTTATATTTAAGCCACAAATAAAGGTTATCATTGTGTTAGCATTATGTCTATAACAAATAAATATGCTCTTAATTAATATACCAAATCGTCAATCCCTTAACTATAAAAAACAAACCAATAAAAATACTTAATCCAAACGTAAGCCAGTGTGACTGGAAAAATTCAAATGGACACCGAATCTAACTCACGCGACGAGCACCAAGATAACGGCTTGCGTAATAACTACTGCCCAGGTCCGAAATACTTACGCCACGATTAGAAGCAGCAACGAAATGTCCGCTACCTATATATATTCCGACGTGAGACGCTCCCGGAGTGTATGTCGTAAAGAATACCAAATCGCCCAATTCAAGTTGCCCTTGGTCTATAGATGAGCCCACGCTGAATTGTTCAGAAGCAGTCCTTGGTAAGGAAATGCCAAAGCACCTAAATACATATTGAGAATATCCTGAACAATCAAAACCCCTGCGGCTTGTTCCGCCAAATGTGTAGGGAACTCCTAGTAGGCTTAGTGCTTGATCCACAAGCTCAGAACGGTTTGATCGAGAAACTAATTTTTGGAACGCCACCGCTAATTGGGCACTCTTGGTATTGATCTTAATAAACTTCGTAGTATGTAAAGCATGCGTGGGTAGAGCTGCGACTGCAACTGAACGACTTCGAATTGAAACTAGGTTTTCCGATGCAGAAGCAATTACAGTATTGTTCTCTACAAGGGTAGCTGCCCATCCCAATTGTTTATGAACAATATTAGTATAGGTTCCAGTTGCTACAATGGTTGATGCCATGAGCATGGGCCTCCCAGAAAT
>Ga0326727_10019964_pt1 | contig 13374 bp, 4 predicted proteins | sample MB2enrmetagenome_FD_207643 | JGI IMG/M metagenome (GOLD analysis project Ga0326727, IMG submission 207643) | Lab enriched peat soil microbial communities from McLean, Ithaca, NY, United States - MB29MY | ecosystem: Environmental > Terrestrial > Soil > Wetlands > Peat | place: USA: New York...
AGGCGCCATTTGGGCGCGTGGCGCGATGGCGAACAGCATAGGCGAGACGGAGGGCACGCGCTTCGCCCAGCAATCCCGCTACATTCTCGCCTCGTTCCCCGAGGTCACCAAGGTCGTCTCGCAAGCCGGCGCGCCCGACGATGGAACCGACACGGGAGGATTCGGCAACACGGAGTATTTCGTCGATTTGAAGCCCAAGGACCAATGGCGACCCGTCTTTCATCAGAATAAAGAGGAGCTGATCGCCGCGATGGATCGCGAACTGGAGAAACACCCAGGGGCTTTCTGGAATTTCTCACAGCCCATTGAGGACAACGTGGATGAAACCATGACCGGTACGAAGGGCGGACTGTGCGCCAAATTATACGGGCCGGACCTGGACATTCTCGAGAAAAAGGGCGACCAGATCAAAGAAGTTATGTCCAATATTGACGGGGTCAAGGATTTGGGAATTCAACGCGACACGGGCCAGCCGAATATCGATCTCACCGTTGACCGTCAGGCGGCTGCGCGCTTCGGCATCAATGTTGCCGATATCCAGGATGCAATTCAGACCGCGGTCGGCGGTAATCCCGTCAGCCAGGTGTTGCAGGGAGAGGCAGTCTACAACGTGGTTGTGCGCTATCAGAAACCGTATCGCGATACCAAGGAGGCTATCCAGAATATTCGACTGCTCGCACCCTCTGGAGAGCGGGTCTCGCTGGCTCAGGTGACCAAAGCCCAGATTCGCGATGACGCTTACGACATTTACCGGGAAGACGGTTCCCGGTACGTGGCCATCCGCTTTGAGGTTCGCGGGCGCGATTTGGGCACCACGGTTCGGGAATCCATCGACAAGATCGCAAAGAATGTGCAACTACCTCGTGGCTATCACCTCGAATGGTCGGGAGAATACGATAGCGAAAAGCGTGCCGAGAGTAGGCTGGCCCTCATCGTGCCCCTGACCGTCTTTTTGATCTTCATCATTCTCTACGCCATGTTTCGTTCCTTCAAATGGGCGCTGCTGATTCTCGCCAACGTGGCCATGGCTCCCATCGGAGGCTTGCTCGCTCTTCTTGTGACCGGCACATACTTCAGCGTATCTTCCGGTGTCGGCTTCCTGGCGCTTTTCGGCGTGTCTGTCCAAACCGGAGTCATCATGCTCGAGTACATCAACCAACTCCGCGCCAAGGGCTATACGGTGGAAGACGCCGCAGTGGAGGGAGCTGTTCTCCGGTTACGTCCCATCATGATGACGATGGTCGTAGCTACCCTGGGACTTCTTCCTGCGGCGACGTCCCACGCCATTGGATCCGACTCGCAGCGCCCATTTGCCATTGTCATTGTGGGGGGACTCGTGACAGCTCTCGCGTTGAGCATCTTTCTGTTGCCCACGTTGTATGTCTGGTTTGCGCGAGAGGGCGACAAGCTACCAGAACCGGAAACGGGGGCGTCCTTTGAACATTGATCAAGCTCTCTTGCTTATGTCTATCAGTATCGTGAAGCGGCAGGCGCGGGTATTTGTTTGCGGGGTTGCGTTAGCGCTGGCCGTCTTACCGCCAGCGTTTGCCCAGCAACCCCTGGACTGGGACCAGATCAAAGCGAAGTTTATCGCCAACAACCCGGCGTTAAAAGCCGATGCGGACAATGTGGATGAAATGAAGGCAGAGGAGATTACTGCCTACCTCCGCCCCAATCCGCAGTTCACTCTGTCGGTGGATGGAAACCAAGCTGCACCGCACAACGGGGTCTGGACTCCCTTCAAGGGAACTACTGAACAGCCGAACGTCAGTTACCTGCACGAACGTGATCACAAGCGCGAGCTGCGACTGGAGAGCGCGCAGGAAGGCACGCGCATCACGCAATCGCAACACGAAGACCTGCAGCGCAACATGATCTTCAATCTGCGCGCGGCCTTCGTGGCGACGCTCCAGGCCAAGTTTGTGCTGGACCTGGCAAAGGCAGACCTTCAATACTACGACCAAATCATCGATATCAGCCGCAATCGTTTCAAGGTTGGAGATCTGGCCCAGATCGATCTCGATCGGATTGAGCTACAGCGAGTGCAATACGAGTCAGAGATCGAGACGGCGATTGTCAATCTGCGCACGGCGAAGATCCAACTGCTGCAGTTGATCAACGACCGCACCCCGGTGGACCAGTTCGATGTGACAGGTCCCTTCGACTTCTCAGACAGCATGAAGCCGCTCGACGATTACCGTCAGGCAGCACTCGCAGCACGACCTGACCTGCAGGCGGCACTGCAGACGCTTCAACAGTCCGTCACCAATCACAAACTGGCCGTATCAAACGGCTCTACCGATCCGACCTTTGCAGGCTGGTTCACCAATAACTCATCTACGAACAACCCCAATGGCCCTGAGACGATCGGCGTCAGCGTGAGCATTCCACTGCGCATCTTTGACCGCAATCAGGGCGAAAAGAAACGCACGCAAATCGACATCGATCGCAGTCAGCAAGCAAGTGACGCGACGCGCGCGCAGGTATTCAGCGATGTGGATACGGCTTATGAGCTGGTGCGCAGCAACATTGCTCTCCTCAAGCCCTATAGGGAGAAGTACAATGATCAGGCTTTGCGCGTGCGCGACACGGTAACCTTCGCTTACGAGCACGGCGGCGCATCCCTGATGGATTTCCTGAATGCGCAGAGCGACTATCGACAGATTCAGCTTGCCTACGCACAGTTACTTGGCTCCTATCTCACTGCCGTCGGCCAACTGAATCTTGCCGTCGGCAGCGATACGGTTCCGTAGAAGCCGTCTGCGACAACTCTTGTCCGGCACATGTAGACTTTGTTCCACTGAGTAATTCCAAAAGACAGTGAGGGCACCTAAACTGTATGAACAGGCCAGCCGTAAGCGCCATTATCGAGGAAATCGGGATATTCCCCGGTATCCGCGTCAATTCAGAAGATCAGGCCCTTTACGCCGCGGAAACACTCTATGCCGCAGGCATACCCGTGGCTGAAATCACTATGACCGTTCCCGGCGCCATTGGCGTAATCCGCCAACTGGCTGAACGCTTCCCAGACATGGTTGTGGGCGCGGGCACCGTACTCGATCGGGAAACTGCCGAGCGCTGCCTCGATGCCGGAGCGCGTTTTCTTACCAGTACTGGACTTATTCCCGAGGTCGTTGAATGTGCTCTCAAGCGAGATATCGTTGCGATTCCCGGAGCTCTCACGCCAACCGAGGTGATCGCCGCATGGAAAGCGGGCGCGGACTTCGTAAAGCTCTTTCCCACCGCCCCGGTCGGAGGCGAGCTCTACCTTCGTTCACTCAAATTGCCGCTGCCGCACATCAAACTGATCGCTGCCGGAGGCGTGAATCAGCTGACTGCTACGAGCTATATCTTCGCTGGTGCGACTGCGATTGGGGTTGGCGGAGAACTGCTGCCGCACGACGCGCTCCGAAAGCGCCAGGATGATCGCATTCATGAACTGGCGCGACGTTTTATTGGCTTCGTCAAGAACGGGCGAGAAATTGTGTAACGTGCGGTTCATCGCCGATGTTAGAAGCCGGAGCGGCAGTCGGAGTGTCTTGGTCATGCTGACGACAGACGTATACTTGTATTCTGCCGAAGCAGCGCCGAAGTGACACAAGGTCATGAGCGAGGGATCGAGTCACCCGGCTGCGGGCATAGGTGTCGGTTGGTCAGCAGTAAAGGTGACTGCCGACGCGCACGGAGGCTACGCGCGGGTTGTAAGCAACGCGAAGAAAAACCGCCTTCTTTCTTTCGCTACCGCAGGATGGAAGGAGATGTAAGTGAACTGCGATTTTGGCACGGTGCTTGTCGTCGATGACGAGCGATCAATGCGGGACTCTTTACAGGTCGTACTTTCCAGTTATGGCTATACGGTAGTCGAGGCGGGCACAGGGGAAGAGGCCCTGGCATTGACGAATACAGCACAGTTCGACGCAGTGCTGCTCGATATCATTATGCCCGGGATAGACGGAATCGAAGTTTGCCGCACGATGCGCAAGGCCCATCCGCGTCTTCCAATTGTGATGCTCTCCGTGAAGGAAGACCAGGATTGCAAAGTGGTAGCATTCGAGGCCGGCGCCGACGACTTCATTGCCAAGCCGTTTTATTTGGGCGAGTTGACCGCGCGATTGCGTGCAGCCGTACGGCGCGGTCGGATCTCTGGTCGGAGCGGTGAGGGAATTCTGATTGGCGATCTGCTGTTGGATACAGAACGCCGTCTGGTTCAAAAGAAGGGACACCCGGTCCACTTGAATCCCAAGGAATCCCAGTTGCTGCATTATTTGATGGCCAATGCCGGCCAAGCGGTTACGTATACCCAACTACTGAAGTCAGTTTGGCCTCTGGAAGAGGGGAGTAGGCAAGATTCTCTGCGCACCTATGTTAAGAATATCCGCAAGAAGATTGAGGACGATCCGGAAAATCCAAAATACTTGCTAACAGAATTGAATATCGGTTATCGCTTTAGCGAGTTTGTGTAGTTCTCCCTCGCCCCAGTGTGCCAGGGTTGCGGAAAAGAGGTTGGCCGGTTGACGAGCGCGAATTGGCCCGTTGAGTTAGTCATCTGCCCACTCCAGCTTGACAGCATTGCTTGGCCGAATATCCCGCTTGGAGAGTCAGCGAGAAGACCTCCACGTAAGAGTTCGTGGGGCGAATCCCTTCACTGCGACGTGCGCCCGAGCGGTGTCTGGCATTTCCGGTGTCTCACAATCTAAAGGTTTTGAGACAGTCTGTGAATCGCTGAGTTCTCCTACGAAGGTTCGGTGAGTGCTTTGGCCTGTTCGCGTCAGTTGACGTTGCTATCCGGGAAAATCAATAACCGCTGCTGACTCGAGAGACCGACTGCGCATTTTGAATTGCAAAGAGATCTTTGTTTTGCAAGGCCTCTCGATGGAATTGCATCCGCACTCTATCGAGGTCAGCAGGCAGCCAAGACTGTTTTCGCCCGTGAAGCTTCAGACACCGAAGCGTTTTAGGCGCACGCAGGCCTGTGCATCAGAAGGTGCAAGCCAATCGGCAACTATCGTAGGGTCATCGGGCGGTGAACACCACTGCGATTGAGGTGACTGTCAGGTAATTAATGTCGTTTCCGTAATGGGCCGTGATGTTATGTGCTCCAGCTGCCAGCGTAGAAGTTGAGAAAGTGGCAACTGCGCCGGCATCCAGACTGCTCGTCCCCAGTTTCGTGAGGCCATCGAAGATGGCGACCGTGCCCGTTGGCTTGACGCCGACAGCGTTCCCGTCGGTGGTGTCAGCGTGGCAGGAGTCAGGGTTCAGTGAAGGTGTAATTGAAGCTCTGCCAGGTTCCATTGAAGAGTTCATTCAACGTGGCATACACCGTCCCGCCATGCGGCGGAATCGCGACCGTGGCCGAGGTAGCCGTTGTTTCCGCGCCTACGTACAGGTTCGATGAGCCCGCGCCGTCCGTACCCAGCAGCAGCTGATATTCCGTCGGCCCTTTCCCGCCGGTCCAGGTGAACTTCTGGCTGGTTGAGAGCGTTCCCGACGATGGCGAAAGCTGAGCATACGTCGGACTTCCCGGCGCGGTCAGGGTGTAACTGGTGCTCGTCCACTTCCCATTGAAGAGTTGGAAGAGCGTGGCATAAATATTTGCGCCATCGTTCGGAATCGTCGTTACCGCGGCTTGGGTGGCCGTTCCCACCGTCCCTTTATACACGTTGTACTGTTTCGCGCCGGTCGTTCCCGTTCCCAGCCACAAGTAATACTCTGTCGGCCCGACCCCGCCAATAAAGTAGAACGTCGTATCGGGCGATGTGAGATTTATAGTTGCCGGCGCCGTCGGCGAGGTCGAAAGCGTGGCATTAACCTCGGTTCCCGGCTCGGTAAAGGTGTAATGGAGGGCGGTCTGCCAGACCCCATTGATTTCTTGCTTGAGCGTGGCAAACACCGTTACGCCATTGGATGGAATGGCGACGTTGACCGCCGAGATAGCAGTGGTATCGCCCGAGTCGTACAGGTTCGACGAGCCCTGGCCGGTCGTTCCCAGCAGCAGTGCGTATTCTGTCACGCCGGACCCGTTATTCCAGTAGAGCGTCGCAGGCGATGTGAGTGTCCCCGACGACGCTGGTGACGGTCCCGGAGATACTGTAGCTGTCAGCGTGGCTGGCTTCGTTGCTCCCGGCTCCAGGAAGGTGTAAACGGTGGACTTCCAGGCCCCATTGACGAACTGCCTGAGCGTGACGTAGATCTTCGCGCCATTCTGCGGAATCGGAACGTTGACCGAAGTAACAGTATTCGGGACAACGCCCGAGTCGTACACGTTGGAGTAGCCCGTGCCGGCGTTGATCGTTCCCACCCACAGCTGGTACTCCGACGGTCCGGCACCGCCGGTCCAGGTGAACGTCTGGGAGGCCAAAAGCGTCGGCGGATTAGTCCCCGTATTCGACCCCGGAGCTGACAGCGTGGCATTCTGCTCGGTTCCCGGCTCCTTAAAGTTGCTGTTGTAGTGATACGGCACCCATTTTCCATTGATGTACACGTGCAACGTGACATACACATCTACACCGTCAGCCGGAATCGGGACCGTGGCCGAGGTACCGGTGATCACGCCCGAGTAGTACAGGTCGGTCGACTCATTGACAATCGTTCCCACGTCCAGCCGGAATTGCGTATATCCAGCTCCGTTGTTCCAATAGAACGTCGCCGAGGGCGATGTGAGTGTTCCCGACGACGCCACCCCCGAAGACGTTGTAGCGGTTACCGTGGGCACGACCCAAGGGCTGACCTGGATGTCGGTGGACTGCGCGGTGATGCTGACCAGGCTGTCCAGGGGCAGCGTCGCCGTGAGGACGTCATTGCTGTATGACGAAGGTTGATTGCCAGGGGGGTTGACAGCGAGGTTCCCGAAACTGGCTGAGCCGGATGTGAGCGCCTCCGAGGTGGTTCCACCGAGGTAGGTAGAGGTGTCGGTCATGGCTACGGTGCCGCTGCTCGCGGCAAAGGCCACGCCACTCTCGGTCAGCCCGACCACCGGCGCGGGATTTAGCGTGTAATACTCCAGAACGCTCGACTGCGGCTCGGTGGTGAACTGGAGGCCGTAATTGGTTTGCACCGCGCCCGAGTCGACGCAGGGGCTCGACGAGGTGTAGCCAGGATACGTCGTATTCTCGACCGGCTCGCCGCGCTGGTCCGTGGTCTCGCCCGCGGGGATGTTGGAGGCAAGACCGCCGCAGATAGCCGGGCTGCCCGGCAGCGGGATCATGGTCTGAGTAGGGCCGCCGTAGTTGCCCAAGGGGGCCAGGTTCGGGTTGATGGGCGAGGTGGCGCTGCCGACGTTGTCGGCCAGGTTGCCGCCATTGTCAGTGTAGCTGCCGTAGATGTCGGCGTTCGTGGAGCCCGCGGTGTTGCCTGCCACGATCGTATTCTCCAGGACGACTGAACCGACGTGGACATAGATGCCGCCGCCGTCGTGCGCGCTATTGCCGGAAATGGTGCTGTCGACTATTGTTGTCAACGACGAAACGCTGTCGGCGTAAATGCCGCCGCCCCCGGAGTGGGCGGAATTGTTGAAGAAGGTGCTGTCGGTCACGGTCAGCGCGCCGCCCGCGTTGTAGATTCCGCCGCCGTAAATCTCTGAGGCGGAATTGTTGGTGAAGGTGCTGTCGGTCACGGTCAGCGACGAACCGCCGCCCGCGTTGTAGATTCCGCCGCCCTGGCCGGCGGAGTTGCCGGAGAAGGTACTGTTGGTAACCGTCAGCGAGCCGGTGCTGAGGATGGCGCCGCCTGTGCTGTTGCTGATTGCGGAATTGTTAGAGAAGACGCTGCCGTTCACCGTCAGCGTGCCGGCGCTGGAGATGGCGCCGCCGAAGATGGAGGAATTGTTGGAGAAGGTGCTGTTGGTCACCGTCAGCGTGCCCAGGTTGTTAATGCCGCCACCCGCCACACCGTTGGCTTCGGTGGTGTTGTTCCCATTGGTGATGGTCAGATTGCCAATGGCCGCGCCCGCTACGCCTGAGGCTACCGTAAACACTGAGAAATTGCTCGAAGGTCCGCCGCCCGCCACCGTTACCAGATTGGCCAGCGTGTAGCCACTGCCGGTGGTCGGCCCGGTGATGGTGGTGTTCGAAGGAACGGTCAGGGTGCTGGCCGCGGTGATGGTCTGCGGGGTTGCAAACACCGTGGAGTCGAAGGTGATGTTCGCGGCGCCCAGGCTGGCGGCTTCCAGCAGGGCATCGCGCAGGGTGCACGTGTCAGCGTTGGTGGTCGTCCCGGCTGTGGGTTGCACGCTGCAGTTCGAGGCTAAGGCCGAACTGGCATCGTCCGCCGCGGTGTTCACCACCAGATTTAACGGCAGGTCGACGATGTAATCGACCGCGAGATAACCAGTGTTTGCCTCCGGCTGCTGGGTAAACAGCACGTCCATGTTCTGGTACTCGATGCCCGCCGCTCCAGTGTTCGGCACGAATCCGACGTACAACCCGTTCGGGAACTCGGAGGAGTTGAAAAGCGAAATCACCGGACCGTCGGTCCAATCCTTGCAGGGGCGGACCACTGTGGTACTCGCTGCGAGACCGGCCAGGTCGGTGATGGCGCCTGTCGAATTAAAGTAGAGATTCTGGTCGATGTTGTTTGGGTAGTACAGCGTTCCCTGACTCGAAGCGCACGACATCACGAACGGATATAAGGTGTTCGTCGTATTGACCCAGTTAGGGTCAATCAGGCCGGCCTGGTTGACGTAGATCCAGTTTTCGGTCCCGGGTTTTGCGTTGACCGTGATGGTCTCGTACTCAATATCGAGCGTAGTCAGGTTGGAGCTCTTCAGGAACGAGCACCCGTAGGTGGTGCCGCTACGCGTGGTGACCGGGCAGTTCGGCACGGCTCGGCCGATGGTTGGCCCGTCGCTGCCGCGTTTCGTGCTGAAGTTTGCAGTCCCGGTCGGATCGATCGGGTTGGGCTGAAGAGAGACCGGCGTGTGGATACGGTAGGTTCCGGTGTTACCCGCAAACGGCTCCCCCTGTCCGTATTGCAGCGCCAGAGCGGCCGCACCGGTGCCCTGCAGAGCGGCATCAATCGTGATGTCGTGAGATGCAGTCAGCGTGAGGCTGTTTGCGCTCCAGCTGATGGGCGCTTCGACGGCGATATTTCCGGGATCGGATTTCCCTTCGCCAGCCGCGATTGCCGCCGGCCCTGCCGCCAGGTGGCTTTCGACATCGGACGCGAGCACGGTCGATCCAGCGGCGGTCGGAGTCCACGTATTGTTGACCCACGACCCGCCGGAACTGCTGCCGCTCGATACGACGGTGACACTGTACGAGACGGCCACGTTCTCGGTCGCCACTGCCTGCGTCAGGCCATCCGGTGCATCGGTAGCCGTATAGGTATAGAGCCCTTGGACACTCAGGGCCGGCAGGCCGCTGAAAGTTGCCACCCCGCCGGACTCCGTTGCCGTATAAACCCGCGAGTAGCTGCTCGGCCCGTTCACCGTCAGGGTGACCGTGGCGCCGGACCCGGCCTCTGGATTGCCGTAGGCGTCGTATACGCTCACCATCGCTGTCCCCGGCGATAAGCCGGCGGCCAGATTCCCGGGCGGCGCTGTGGTGAATGCAAGCCGCGTCGCCGGGCCGGCGCTCACCGCGATGTTGCCTGATGTTCCGGAGAAGCTCGGGGGAAGACCAAGTGGAAAGGACATGGCGGTGATCGTCTGTGTGGCTGCCACATGCAGGGTCGCCGGGAAGGTCACGGTGCCACTGGCCAGAGCCACCAGGATCGGATCCGTGATGGTTCCATCTGTGCTGAATATCTCCGCCTCACCTGAGTAGTTCGTTACCGTATTCCCGGCCGCATCCTCGGCGGTAACCGTCACGTTGAACGGCGTGCCCGCAGCAGCCGTCGAGGGCGCGCTCACCACAATCTGCGATATAGTGCCGATTTCGTCGAAGCTGCTGCTGATCACGGCAGGCAGCGTGACGCCGGAGGTCACGGTGATGGGGCTGGTCTCCAGCGTGTCATTCATCGCCGCATCAGTCGCCACAAGGTTGGAGTAGGTGGCCACACCACCGCTGGTGGTCTCTGTCAGCGTCCCATTCAGCAAGCCGGGGCCGTTGAAGGTAATGGTCACAGGGACGCCGTTGACCGCGTCGGCGTTGTTGCTGCTGAGGAGGGTGTCAGTCTCAAGTACCTCGACAGTGGGCGCCGGGCTGATGGCCAAGAGGGCGTAGCCGGTTGTCGGCTGCTGCACCCACTCGACGCCGGTGTAATTGGTCTGTACCGCGCCCGCGTCGATGGAGCCGGAGGCGCAGTATCCGCCGCTCGGCTGCAGCGGGTAGCCGCGCTCGTCGGTGGTGGTGCCGGAGGGAACGAGCGAGGCGGAGCCCGCGCAAATGGCCGGACTGCCAGGCAACGGAATCATGGTCTGGAGGGTCGCGCCGATGCCGTTGTATTGAAGCGCAGTCAGGGCGGGCGTTCCGCCCACCAGGTTGGAGCTGCCCAGCGTGCCGCAGTTACTGCAATCGCCGCCCGCGTCGCCGGCCACGATGCTGTTGGCCGCGGTCAGCGTTCCTCCCGCAAGTTCGATGCCGCCGGTACTGACGGCGCCGGTGCAGAGGCCGCCGATGCAGGATGCGGAGTTGCCGGAGACGGTGCTGTCGCTCAGCGTCAGCGTGCCGCCGCTATAGATGCCGCCCGCACTGGCGGCGGCGACGCAAACGCCGCTGCAGGACGCGGTGTTGCCGGAGACGGTGCTCTCGGTCAGCGCCAGCGTGCCGCTGTTCAAGATGCCGCCGACAGAGAGGCCGGAAGAGCCGATGACGGCGGTGTTGCCGGAGATGGTGCTGCCGGCCAGCGCCAGCGTGCCGCCGTTCAAGATGCCGCCGACAGAGAGGCCGGAAGAGCCGACGGCGGTATTGCCGGAGACGGCGCTGGCCATCACCGTCAGCCAGCCCTCGTTGTTGATTCCGCCGCCGCTCCCGATGACGCTATTCCCATTGGCGATGGTCAGCCCGTAGAGCGTCGCCATCCCGCCCGAGTCGACGGTGAAGACGCCGATGTTGCTACCCGGTCCGCCGCCGTTGACGGCCAGGCTGCTGGCCCCGGGGCCGATTATCGTCACGCCCGCGGTCGAGCTCAGCTCCAGCGCGCTGCTGAGCATGATGCTACTGACGCCCGAGGCAAAGTCGATGTCGCCGCCGGCGGTGTTGGCCAGCTCAACGGCATCGCGCAACGTGCAACTGCTGCTCGTTGGGTTGCAGTCAGATGCGCCGGTTCCCGCATCGCCGCCCGACTGCACCTGGATGTAATTGGTCTGCACCGCGCCCGCGTCCACTGATCCCGCCGCGCAGGAGTTGTAGCTCGGGTTCATGGGAAAGCCGCGCTGATCGGTGCTGAGGCTGGCCGCTGAGGCTAGCGTCGGTGAGCCCGCGCAGATGGCCGCGCTGCCGGGCTGCGGCAGATACGTTTCCGTCGTGCCGCCGTAGTAGCCCAGCGGCAGTGTCAGCGGGTTTGAGGCGGCATCGATACCCCCCGCGTTTGTAACGACGGTCCCCGCGTTTGTGCAGTTAAAGCAATCTCCGCCGGCATTGTTGAAATATACGTTCCCGCCTAACGTGGTCTGCGAGGTGTTTCCAGCTACCGCGGCAGGGCCTGCGGTATTGTTTACGAAGATGTTGTTGGCAACCGTCGACGTGCCCGAGGCATAGATGGCTTCGGCGACCGATCCACTGTTGCTATAGAAGGTGCTGTTGACGACTGTCATGGGCCCGTTATCGTTTCCGACTGCGCCGCCGAACGATCCGCTGTTGTTGTAGAAGGTGCTGCTCACGACATTCAGAGTGTTTGTGCCGCTGACGCTGGTGACAGCGCCGGAAGCACCGTAGATCGCATCGGAATTGCCGGTGAAGGTGCTGTTCTCTAACTCCAGCGTTCCACTTCCGCCAAAGGTGATCGCGCCGGCGCTCAGTCCGCCGGTGGAGGTGTTGTTGACAAACGCACACTGGTTGATAATGACTGTCCCGCTGCTATTGTCCAACAGACCGCCGGCATTCACGTTGTTTCCGTTGGCCACCGTCAGCCCTCTGAGGTTTACATTTCCGTTGCCGATCGAGAGAACCAGATAGCTGTTTGCGCCGGAGATGGTGAGTTGGTTCGCGCCGGGGCCGTCGATGGTCACGCCATTCTCAATGTCCGGCAGCGTGCTGGTCAGCGTGATCGTCCCCGTGACCGAAAAATTGATGGTGTTGGTGCTGGCGGCTGAGCCGGAAGCGAGGTTATTGAGGCAATAGCGCAGCGTTCCGTTGATATTGGTGTCGGCGGTCGAGGTGACCGTGCAGGTGTTCGTCGCCCATGCCCCAGTCGTGCCCAGGCATAGCAGGGCCGCGAGCGCCACTTTGGCGCTCCATCGCCTGAACAGGCCGTTTCGATTCAGAGAAAGGCTGACAAGGAAACTGTAGTGCGCAACCTGGGCGGATGCGATAGTGACGAAGGCCCAACCGAGGGCAACCAGCAAAGCCAATGGCCACAGTGGCCGGCGCAGGGGGCTGTCGATGCAGATGCCCGCGGACGAGCGGTTGCGAGCCAGGGCAGCAGAAATCTTGCGAGTCATTGGACACGACCTCCAGATGGGTTGCGCGAACAACGGGGCGCATTGAGTCAAGAGGGGATGCCTCGGACGATGCGCCAAGGAGTGGGTCGATCGAATGGTCGGAAGATGAAAGGTGGCGGGCGGTTGGGAGCGGTCAAATCGCGCACGCTGCTCAGTCTCTGTCCGACTGGCTGTGAGCCGGTCGCCGTGGATGGCGGGAGCGGTGAGCATCCACGAGGAGACAGTGCACTACCAGCAGCGGAAGGTGCCTGGAAGCGATGCGAACCAGCAACTGATGGATTGTTACCCAAAACGACCTCTGAGTTTTGCGCTTGTTTCAGGAAGTTCGCCGGCCGACCTGCATCGGCCGTACGTCTCAGCGAACCAGCAACGCCAACCGTTTGCGGCTCAACATTATCTGCCAGCGATTTCTGATAAATAGCATGGCCGAACAGACCCGTCAAGATGTTTTCCCGTTCTCCATCGCAGGTGCGCCCTACGGCCGATTGAAGAAGCTGAAGGACTTGGCATGCTGGGCCAAACTACGCCAGAGAGACGCGGGCCTTGCGCGGTATTTGCCTCGACGCTGGCAACCGCACGGAATCATACACCCGCCGCTGCCACACTGACCTGGAACTAGCCGGTCAGGGGTTGTTTCCTAAGGTAAAGGTCTTGGAACGGCCGGATCTCACCAATCCGGCCGTTTCAAAACCTTTAGGTTGTGCTACAGGGGAAATGTCGGACAGCGCGAAAGCCACCTCTGGGAGACTGCCAACATCCTCCGGGGACCAGTTGACGCCGCCAATTTCAAGACCTACATCTTCCCTCTGCTCTTTCTCAAGCGAATCTGTGATGTG
>Ga0326727_10019965_pt1 | contig 13374 bp, 8 predicted proteins | sample MB2enrmetagenome_FD_207643 | JGI IMG/M metagenome (GOLD analysis project Ga0326727, IMG submission 207643) | Lab enriched peat soil microbial communities from McLean, Ithaca, NY, United States - MB29MY | ecosystem: Environmental > Terrestrial > Soil > Wetlands > Peat | place: USA: New York...
CTTCCGGGTCCTTCTCGCCGATGCGCCTCGCCACCATGGCCGTGGTCGACAGCGAAACGCCCAGGCCGATGGCAAATACCAGCGCCAGCAGCGACTCGGTGATGCCCACCGTAGCCACGGCATTGGCGCCCAGGCGGCCCACCCAGAAGACGTCCACCACGGCGAACAGCGATTCGAGCACCATCTCCAGGACCATGGGGATGGCCAGCAGCAGGATGGCGTGGTTCAGGTTGCCTTGCGTGTAGTCCTGGTGCGAGCCGCGCAGCGCCTCGCGCACGCTCGACCATAGGCTGCGCGCGCCGCTGCTTTCCGGCTGCAGCGCGGATATTGAAACATCGGACATAAGAAGCTCCTGGCTGCCCGCATGCACGACATGCAGGGATGCCGTCTCATGGACGGCATGAGCTGGGGGTCACGCTGCGATCAAATGCGATGGGTGCGCTGTGCGCAGTCAATTACCCGGGGTGGAGACGTCCTCGGGAAGCCGCCTCAGGAGCGGCATGCACTATCCATCAGCCCGAGGAGGAACTAGCGGGTAATAGGTCGTACGGTGACGGTCTTCACGCGGGTGTCCTCCGTGGCCGGGCTGCGGCGTTGCTAGAGTTTATCGCGAAATGCGGGACTAAGTCTACCTTCCTTCGCGAATCTCTTTGCGACAGGAAGGACGATCTGAGGGCGTGGACACAAGATTCCTGTTTCTCCCGTTCTCTGAAAGAGGAGCGACGCTCAGAGCCTCATCCGGACCCCGTTTACCGGGCAGGCACTGCCTTGATCCGCACGAGAACGGAGGCCGCAGTCTCTGCCGGCAGTTTAAATACAAAGGTCGTGAAGAACTCGATCATCAACCCGAATAGCCCATTCGCAAAGAGGTTGATCACCGGTATTGGTCCTGCCCCCATGTTCATGAAAAGGAAGTAGGAGAAGATCGAACCTACGAGCATCCCCATGACAACGCCGTTCCAGGCCCAATGCAGTTTCAAGCCAGATGCACCAATGACAACGCCCATCACGGCACGGTTCAGCAAAATGAATGTCAAGGTCACGGCGGAAAACGGCAGCATATGGCCCAGGAAGACCCCGCTTGCACACAAAGAACCGGCAACCAAGCCGAAGAGAGTGGAAACAGAAATCCGCTTCATGTATTCCTCGTTCTGAGCGGAGCTGGGCTCGCGCTCCGAATATGGATACGTCTGCAGACGAGCTGCGGTTCCGCGACGTTCAATCGACAAATGCGCAGGAAAGGGGGATGCAGCTTTGAAAGCTGGATGACACCCATCCTTTCACAGGACGCGAAAGGATGGGGTCTCCAGATTTTCGAGCCGGGCATCGCGACGCGACACCCAATGCTCTCCTCTATTCTTCCTCTTCTTCGACGGGGCGTTTCGCGTTAGCCAGGATCTTTTCGGCGACTAACTGCGGCACGATGTCGTAGTGGTCCATTTCCATGCGGTAACTGCCTTTGCCCTGAGTCATGGAAGTTAGAAGCGAGCCGTAAGTAAGCATCTCGGCCATGGGGACCTCGGCATTGATGACCGTGGTGCGGCCCTTGGACTCCATGCCCTGGACGCGGCCGCGGCGGGAGTTGAGGTCGCCCATCAGGGTTCCGGCAAACTCGTCCGGAGCCTCGATCTCCACCTTCATGATGGGCTCGAGCAGGCAGGGTTTGCAGGACTCCATGGCCTTGCGGAAGGCAAGGCGGCCGGCCATCTTGAAAGACATTTCGTTGGAGTCGACGTCGTGATAGCTGCCGTCGTAGACGGTAGCCTTGAAGTCGACCACCGGGTAGCCGGCGAGGTAGCCGCGGGCCGCCGACTCGACAATGCCCTTTTCGATTGCCGGGATGAAGTTGCGCGGGATTGCGCCACCGAAGACCTCGCTGGCAAACTCGAAGCCGCCGCCGCGGGGGAGGGGCTCCATGCGGATCTTGCAGTCGCCGAACTGGCCATGGCCGCCGGTCTGCTTCTTGTGCCGGCCCTGGGCCTCGGCCTTGCCGCGAATGGTCTCGCGATAGGGGACCTTGGGCGCCTTTAGAGTGACCTCGGCGTGGTAGCGCTTCTTGAGACGGCTGACAATAGCCTCAATGTGCGGCTGGCCTGCGCCGGCGATCAGGAATTCATTGGTCTGCGGGTCGCGGAAGAAGCGGATCAGCAGGTCCTCTTCCATCAATTTGTGGATGGCCGGCGCCAGCTTGTCCTCGTCGGCGCGGCTCTTGGGCTCGATGGCATAGGTCATTGCCGGCTCAGGCAGCGCCGCCAATTCCACCTGGATCTCGGCGCCCTTCTGGCCCAGCGTGTCCCCGGTCAGGGTATCGCGCAGCTTGGCAACGGCGCCCAGATCGCCGGCGTGCAGCTCCGGCACCTCGACGGCCTTGCGTCCCTGCATCACGCTCAGGTGCGAGAGGCGCTCCTGCCCGCGGCGTGTGTAGTTTTCGAGGGTTGCATCGTTCTTGATCACGCCGCTGATCACCTTGAAAAAGGTGATGCGCCCTGAGAACGGATCGGTCATGGTCTTGAAGACCACCAGGCCCGCCGGTTCCTTATCATCCACCTTGCGGAAGGTAATCCCGGCTGCTTCGGTCCCCGATCCACTGCCATTGCCGCCTGCCTGCGCGTAGGCCGGCGTCTTGACGGCGATCGGCGCGCGCTCCACGGGCGCCGGCGTGTAGACCTTGATGAAGTCCAGCAGGTGATCCATGGCCATGTTGGACTGACCGCTGCCAAATAGCACCGGAAAGATGCGATCTTCGCGGATGGCTTCGTGCAGCGCGGCGATCAGATGATCCTCGGGGATCGTCCCCTTCTCGAAGTACTCCTCCATCAGCTCGTCTTTGCCCTCGGCCACCAGTTCCACCAGCGCCTCGTGGCGGGCCTTGGCGTCGGCCGCCAGGCTGGCTGGAATCTCGCCGGTCTTGCCGCGCCCATCGCCGCCGGGCGTGTAAAGGAAGGCCTCCATGGTCACCAGGTCCACCACGCCGTGAAATCCCTGCGCATCGGAGATGGGCAGCTGCACGGGCACGCAATTGCGGCCCCAGCGATCCACCAGGTCGTCCATCAGCGCGCTCAACCCGCCGCCTCCACCCGCCTTGGGGTGGTCCATCTGATTCACCAGCACAACGCGAGGCACGCTGGCCTCTTCAGCGTATCTCCACACTCGCTCGGTCACCGCCTCAATGCCATTCTGCGCATTCACCACCACCACCGCCGCCTCCACGGGCAGCAGGGCCGCACGGGCCTCGTGACTGAACATGTGAAAGCCGGGCGTATCGACAAGATTGATCTTGACGCCCTGCCACTCGGCAAAGGCAACGGCGTTCTGCATGGTGACGCCGCGGGCTACCTCTTCTTCGTCGTAGGCGGTCACGGCCGAGCCATCGGCGACGCGGCCCTGAGTTGGAGTCATCTTTGCGGCATGCAGCAGCGCGGCAATCAAGGTGCTCTTGCCGCTATGCGCATGCCCCACTACAGCTACGTTGCGGATCTCACTTCCCTGGTACGTTTTCATGCGTTCTCTCCTTGGTAATGCAATCTTGGGCGGACAGCCGGCCACAGAGGCGTCGTGCCCCATTCTTGCGACTTTCTTCTGTCGTACGGTGGGAAACCTCAACCCTCTCCCAGCGAACCTCCGGCATGTGTGAGTTGTTCCTGGAGGGGCGTGCAAGGCACAGGGACACCCTTCGGGCGTCCATCAGGGCGCCCAGGTGGCCGAATTGAAAGGCCACAGGTCCCGGTCTGCCGTCTACCTCGTCCATTCGGGTCCGGCAGGCGCGTGGCAGGGCGCGGAAGATGCGTCCGCCAGGCGTCCAACACTTGAGAAGCGGATGCTATCACAGCCGGTATGTGAACGTCCTGTGACTCGGGGCACTGGACGCGAGGCGACCGCTCAAGGCACTCCAGGGCGATCAGGTGTAGAATCCGACCGCAGGCCGGAATGCAGCAAAACGTGTGCGCAAAGACGGCCACGAAAGGCTCGTCATGGCGCATTCGAGCGCAATTCCAGAGGCCCCCGCCTCCTTTAAAAGCTCCTCGTCCCGCCTGGGCTTCTTTACCTCAATCATTCTGGCTGTGATTTCCGCGGCAGCTTTCGCAGTTGGCGTTGCCACACCGCCGCGTTCAGGACCCTTCTGCGTGAATGCATGCATGGTCTACCCATTCACGGGTGCGGCTGCGTATGCTCGCTCCGACTACCGGTGGATGTACCCGGGCATCCTGCTGGCGCCGCTGTACTTCATCGTGGCGGCTTGCCTGCATGCGAGTACGGGGGATGGCAAGCGGGCGCTCAGCCGAGTGGCGCTCGGCTTTGCGTTGATCTCCGCTACCGTGATCTCGACAGACTACTTCATTCAGATTGAGGTGATGCAGCCAAGTCTGCTGCGAGGAGAGACGGATGGCATCGCGCTGTTCTCGCAGTACAACCCGCACGGGATTTTCATTGCCTTGGAGGACCTGGGCTACCTGGCGATGAGTGCGGCGTTTCTTTTCGAAGGCGCAGTCTTTGCGACGGGAAGAGGCATAGAGCGCGGCCTGCGCTGGACTCTCCTCATCGCTTCGACCCTCGCTCTGGCTGCCTACCCCGGCTTGGCGCTGATTTATCGGACTAACCTTGAGTACAGATTCGAAGTTACAGTCATCACCGTTAACTGGACAACCCTCGTTGTTACCGGAGTGCTCATGAGCATCTGGTTCCATAGTGGCGCGCAGGAGGAACCGGCCTGATCCTGAGAAATCAGGGCATCGGCTCCAAGTGCGCAGTAAAGTGCCGCAGAAAGGGCGCCTCGTAGGTCAGCCGCATGCCTTTGATCTGCGCCCGCCGCTCCCAGACCTTCAGAATGATCTCCACAACGTAATCAATATGGCTTTGCGTGTAGACGCGCCGCGGAATAGCCAGCCGCACCAGCTCCATCCGCGCCGCTCCGGCGAACATCAGGCTGCCGATCTCCACCGACCGGATGCCGCCTTCGAGATATAACTCCGCGGCCAGCGCCACGCCCGGAAACTGCTCCGCCGGAATGTGCGGCAGAAACGCCTTGGCGTCCAGATAGATGGCGTGCCCACCCGGCGGTTGCACAATGGGCACGCCCCTCTCCGAAATATGGTTGCCGAGATAGGCAGTGGAGGCAATCCGGTAGCGCAGGTAGTCCTCCTGCAGCGATTCCTGCACACCCACGGCAATCGCCTCCAGGTCGCGGCCGGCCAGCCCGCCATAAGTCGGGTAGCCCTCGGTCAGAATCAGCAGGTCCTTCTCCTGCCGCGCCAGGATGTCGTCGTTGGTGCAGAGAAAGCCGCCAATGTTAGCCATACCGTCTTTCTTGGCAGACATGGTGCATCCGTCGCCCAGCGCAAACATCTCCTGCGCAATCTGCTTGGGCGTCTTGCCGGCATAGCCCGGCTCGCGCAGCTTGATAAAATACGCATTCTCGGCAAAGCGGCAGGCATCGAAGTAGAGTGGAATTCCATGCGCGTGGCACACCGCGGCGACTGCGCGCGCATTCTCCATCGACACTGGCTGGCCGCCCCCGGAGTTATTGGTCACTGTCAGCATGACCAGCGGAATGCGCTCCCGCCCCACCCGCTCGATCAGCTTCTCCAGCGCCTCCACATCCAAGTTGCCCTTGAACGGCAGGCGCGTCTCCGGATGACGCGCCTCGGAAAGCGGCAGGTCGACCGCCTCTGCACCGACAAACTCGACATTGGCGCGCGTGGTATCGAAATGCGTATTGTTCGGCACCACGTCACCCTTCCTGCACATCACGTGAAACAGGATGCGCTCCGCCGCGCGCCCCTGGTGGGTGGGGATCACGTGCGTATAGCCAAAGATGTCCTGCACCGATGCCTTGAAGCGATCGAAGCTTGGGCTGCCCGCGTAGCTCTCGTCGCCCTCCATCACCGCCGCCCACTGGTGCGTGGACATGGCGCCGGTTCCGGAATCTGTCAGCAGGTCGATCAGCACATCGCCTGCTTGCAGCAGAAAAAGATTGCAGTGCGCGGCGTGCAGTAGCTCTTCCCGCTGTGCGCGCGTGGTCCAGCGGATCGGTTCGACGCTCTTGATACGGAACGGCTCAATGATGGTCTTGGTGGACATGCAACGGACTCCTGAGAGATGACGCCTACTCAAGACTATTGTCGCTCTTTCAGCTGCCATGCACCGGAGGCTGAAGGCCCGTGTGATAGATTCTGCTTACCACAATCGTCGCTGCTTCCCGGTACCCTCTATCTGCTTTGAGACCAATGAGGTCCGCGCATGGCCCAGTTGATGGAGCCGCTTCCCGCATCCTTCCCGCCGGCCGATTCAGATGCCATCGGCCGATCCGCGCAGCGCAAGGCGGGATTGCGCCTGATTCCCGTAATCGGCGTGGGATACGGACTGGCCTACATGGACCGCATCAACATCAGTTTTGCCTCACTGCAGATGAACCGCGACCTGCACTTCAGCGCGTCGGTCTACGGGCTGGGCGCCGGCCTGTTCTTCATCGGCTATGCGCTGTGCGAGGTGCCCTCGAACCTGCTTCTGCTGCACTTCGGCGCCAAGCGCTGGCTGGCGCGCATCATGTTGACCTGGGGATTGCTGGCCACCTCCATGATGTTTGTCCGCACGCCGCTCCAATTCAACGCCGTGCGGCTGCTCCTGGGCATTGCCGAGGCGGGTTTCTTCCCCGGAGTGATCTATTACCTGATGTTATGGTTTCCGGCGCGCATGAGAGCCAGAGCGGTGAGCCGGTTTTACATAGCATTGCCACTGAGTTCTGTGGTTATGGGGTCGCTGGCAGGCTGGCTGCTGGGCCTGGGCGGCAAGCTGGGCCTGGCCGGATGGCAGTGGCTGTTCCTGGTGGAAGGGCTGCCTCCGGTGCTGTTCAGCCTCGTGATTCTCAAGATGCTGCCGGACTCCCCGGCCAAAGCCGCGTGGCTTACTCCGGGCGAGAAAGCTTGGTTGCTGCGCCAGCTCGATGAAGACAGCGCCGAGGCTCACCTGGGTCACGAGGCGGGCGTGCTCAAGGCGCTGCTCTCACCCAAGGTGTGGATGATCGGCGCATTCTTCTTCTGCGCCCTGACGACAAACTATGCCTACCAATTCTCTGCGCCGGCGATCATTCAGGCCGCAACCGGATGGAACGTAACCCAGGTCGGCTTCGTGGTAGCCTGTTTTGGCCTCGCGGGCGCGGCAGGCATGTTATTGAACGGCGCGCACTCCGACCGCACCGGCGAGCGCAGCCTGCATTGCATCGTTCCCTGCCTGGTCATGGCCGTGGCTTATGTGACGGCGAGTTATGCGCACAATTCATGGATTGTGGTCGCTGCACTCTCCGCGACCTTCATCTCATTTACCTCGATGCAGGGGCCGGCCCTGTCGCTCCCCACGCAATTTCTTGCCGGCAGGGCAGCGGCGGCCGGCATCGCGGCCATGAATACCATCACCATGTTCAGCGGCTTTCTAGGTCCCTATTGGATGGGACTGATGAAGGATGCTACTGGAAGTTATCAGGCAGGCCTGCGCGGATTGGCATTGCCCAGCCTGGCTGCGGCCGCAGTTATGTTCGCCCTGACGCGCAGCCTGAAGCGCCGCGTGACCGTCCCGCTTGTCGAGGCCGGCGAACCGGCTAATTAGTTCTAATAGGCCAAGCCGACGATCAAATTGCGCAGGATCGAACTGCCTGTGTTCTTTCCAGTCACTGAGGCAGCGTGGGATTGTGTGGTAGATTCTGCTTACTTCCACTTCCCATCGCAACGGGGAAGTGAAAAACCCTTCGCCGTTTCACCAGGGTGCGCGCCTATGAGCGAAATGAGCCTGGCTTCCGCGGTGCATTCTCCGGCGAATCCGGAGGCAATCGGCAGGTCGGCGCAGCGCAAGGCCGGGCTGCGGCTGCTTCCTTTGCTCGCCATCGGGTATGGCATGGCGTACGTTGACCGCGTCAACATTGGCTTCGCATCGCTCCAAATGAACCGCGACCTGCATTTCAGCGCCACGGTGTACGGGCTGGGAGCGGGGCTCTTCTACATCGGATACGCGCTGTGCGAGGTGCCGTCGAACATGCTGCTGCTGCGCTTTGGAGCCAGGCTGTGGCTGACGCGCATCATGCTGACCTGGGGCCTGATTTCAGCGGCCACCATGTTTGTCAGGACGCCCTTCGAGTTCAATCTGGTGCGGCTGCTGCTGGGCGCGGCGGAGGCGGGCTTCTTCCCAGGCGTTGTGTATTACCTCACGCTCTGGTTCCCCACCAGCATGCGGGCACGAGCCGTGAGCCGCTTCTACGTTGCCCTGCCCCTTAGCTCGGTGGTGATGGGCGCGCTGGCGGGATGGCTGCTGGGGCTGAATGGCAAACTGGGCCTGGCAGGATGGCAATGGCTCTTTCTGCTGGAAGGCTTACCGCCCGTGGCCTTCAGCCTGGTCATCTTCAAGTTGCTGCCGGATAGTCCGGGCTGCTCCACGTGGCTGACGGAAGACGAGAAGGCCTGGCTCGAAGCCCGGCTCCAGGCCGACAGCGCAGCGGCTCACCTGGGGTACCGGGCCGGAGTCCGCGAAGCGCTGCTCTCGTCGAAGGTGTGGATGATCGGCGGCTTCCTCTTTTGCGCGCTCACCATCGGCCACGCCTACGTGTTCTCAGCGCCGGCGATTCTCAAAGGGGCAACGGGATGGAGCGTAACGCAGGTGGGCTTCCTGGTAGCGGGATTCGGGCTGGCCGGCGCCGCGTCCATGCTGCTGAACAGCATGCATTCCGATCGCACCGGCGAGCGGGCGCTGCACTGCATCGTTCCCTGTCTGATTATCTGTGCAGGCTTCGTGGTGGCGGGAACCACGCGGCTTCCCTGGCTGCTGGTGCTATCGATGGGAATATGTTTTGTGGCCTACAACGCGCTGCTCGGGCCGGCCTTCTCAGTGCCCATGCAGTTCCTGGCCGGGAAGGCGGCAGCCGCGGGGATCGCAGCGGCTAACTCCATCGCCATGCTCAGCGGATTCATAGGTCCATATTACATGGGCGTGATGCGGGATGCTACTGGGAGTTACCAGGCAGGCCTGCTGGGATTGGTGGCCCCGTGCCTGGGTGGCGTGTCGGCCATGATTGCATTGACGATCAGCTTGAGGCGGTACGCAAGTGGGCTACCTGCGCCTTTTACCCCCTAAGAATCCAGCACGCGCGGACCATCCGGCCAATTGCAGTTACAGGCCTACCGTCGCGGGCAGAATCTCATCCACATCCACCCACTGCGTTGGATAATTGCCGGTGTAACATGCAGTGCAGAATCCATTGCCTTCGCCGCCATCGCAGGATTGCAGCAGGCCTTCGAGTGAGAGGTAGGCCAGCGAGTCCGCCCCAACGAATTGCCGTATCTCTTCGACAGACTTATTGGCCGCGATGAGGTCGCGCCTGCTGGGCGTGTCGACCCCATAGAAGCAAGGCGAGATCGTGGGTGGGCAACTGATGCGCAGGTGCACTTCCTTTGCCCCGGCCCCGCGCACCATGCGGACGATCTTCCGGCTCGTCGTCCCGCGAATGATGGAGTCGTCGATCAGCACCACGCGCTTGCCTTCGAGCAGATTATGCACCGGGTTCAGCTTGAGCCGCACGCCAAAGTCGCGCACGCGCTGCTCGGGCTCAATGAAGGTGCGGCCCACATAATGGTTGCGGATCAATCCGAAGCGAAACGGGAGGCCCGCCTCCTCTGCGTAACCAAGCGCTGCGGTCACTCCGGAGTCGGGCACTGGCACCACCAGGTCGGCAGGCACGCCGGACTCGCGCGCCAGTTGCCGGCCCATCTCTTCGCGGCTGGCCTGCACCCAGCGGCCGAAGATTCGGCTGTCGGGCCGCGCAAAGTAAACGTGCTCGAAGATGCAGCTCGTCTGCGGCACGCCTGTCGCGTATTGACGGCTGGTCACGCCATCCTCTGTGACCATGACCAGTTCGCCGGGCAGCACATCGCGCTCGTACTCGGCGCGCAGCAGGTCGAAGGCGCACGTTTCCGACGCAAATACAATCGTGTCGGGCCCGCTGGCATTGCGGATGCGCCCCATCGACAGCGGCCGGAAGCCGCGTGGATCGCGGGCGGCGAAGATGCGGTCGCGCGTCATCATCACGATGGAAAATGCGCCCTCTACCTGGCTAAGTGAGTCGGCAATGCAATCTACCAGTGAGCCGGACTTCGAGTGCGCGATGAGCTGGACGATAATCTCCGAGTCGGACGTGGTCTGGAAATACGCGCCTTCGCGCTCCAGCCGTGCGCGCTGGTTGCCCAGGTTGACGAGGTTGCCGTTGTGCGCGATAGCGATCAGCCCCTTGGTCGAGTCCACGCGAATCGGCTGCGCATTGAGCAGCGCCGAGTCGCCGGTGGTGGAGTAGCGCGTGTGGCCGATGGCCATATGTCCGGGCAGCTTGGCCAGCACGTCGTCGGTAAAGATCTCCGACACCAGGCCCATCCCCTTGATGTTGGCCAGCCGCTGCCCGTCGGCCGTCGCAATGCCTGCCGACTCCTGCCCGCGATGTTGCAGCGCATAGAGGCCAAGATAGGCCTGCCGCACCGCATCGGGATGTCCGTGAATCGCAACTACGCCGCACTCTTCGCGGAGCTTGTCGAAGGCAGGGATACGGGAACAGGGAACATGGATCAGGGATGGCGCTGCGGAGCCGGCGTGGAGTTGATTCGATTCGTCCGCGACGCCGGGGACGCCTTGATAGAGGCGGCGCGTCATGCTGTGACCTCGCCGTGGAGAGTGGCTTCGAGGGCCGAGGCCCATGGCGTGCGCAATTCGCTGAGCGGCGAGGAGATAAAGGGCTCGCCGTCGACGAGGATTTCCAGGCGCGCACCGCCGGTGGTTCCGATGCGGGCGCTGAGGAAGTTGAATCTGCCGGCTAGCTTCTCAATCGTTGCTGCGTTTGATGGGTGAGTGGATACAAGCACTGTCGAGGCCGGCTCGGCGAAGAGGCCAAAGAGAGGATGGACCATGAGAGATTGATCCTGCTCGACGGCGGCACCGATCCCTTTGGGAAATGCCGCCTGCGCCAGGGCCACGGCGATGCCGCCATCGGATATGTCGCGGGCGGAACGAATCAGCCCCTCCTCGGCCAGCAACGCCAGCAGCTTGTGAAGGCCGGCTTCGGCGTCAAGGTCGAGCGCGGGCGGCGTACCCCAGAGACTGCCGAGAACCACTTTGGCGTATTCCGAGCTGCCAAATGCAGCCACTTCCATGGCAGGAGTCTCCGTCGTGTCTTCGATAACATCGGAAACGGGGGCAGGGAGGGGAGATGCGAAGGGAAAAGGCGGAGGCAGAGTGATAGGCAGCGCCACGTAGGGGCTCATCGGCAATGGCTCGAAGGGAACTTCAAGCTTCGGATCTGGCTCTCCTCCCCGCGGAACCGGCCAAAGCAGCAGAATCGCGTCGCCCGCTTTTCGGAACTCCGCTGGAACGGCCTTGGTTACGTCGTCGAGAATGCCCACGATGCCGATCACCGGAGTGGGATAGATGCCTTCGCCTCGGGTCTCGTTGTAGAGAGAAACGTTGCCGCCGGTAATGGGCGTTCCGAGTGCATTGCAAGCTTGCGCAATACCGTCAATGGCCGCCGAGAGCTGCGCCATGATCTCAGGTTTCTCGGGATTGCCGAAGTTGAGGCAGTTGGTGGCGGCAACCGGAGTTGCGCCGGTCATGGCGACCTTGCGCGCGCACTCGGCCACGGCGTGAATCGCTCCCAGCTTGGGATCGAGATAACACCAGCGCCCGTTGCCGTCGAGGGCCATGGCCAGACCGATCTCGCCTATTGGCCCTTCAAGCGCGTCCGGCTTTGCGGTTCCCTTGATGCGCATGACGGCGGCTTCACCGCCGGGGCCGAGGATGGTGTTGGTCTGCACCATGGTGTCGTACTGCTCATGCACCCAGCGCTTGGAACAGATGTTGGGGCTGGCGAGCAGCCTCTTCAGGTCGGCGGTGTAGTCGCGGTCTTTCGCTAGCTCGGCGAGCACCTCGGCAGGCGGATCGAGAGGCACCGGGGCCTTCCACACGCCCACGGGACGGCGATAAAGCGGCGCATCGTCAGTCAGTGACCGGTTGGGAATGTCCGCTACCAGCACACCGTGATGGCGAATGCGCAGGCGCGGCTCCGGCTCGACGGTGCCCACGATCACCGCGTCCAGTCCCCACTTCGCAAAGACGCGCAGCACTTCGTCTTCCCTGCCCTTTGTCGCCACCAGCAGCATCCGCTCCTGGCTCTCTGAGAGCATAATCTCGTAGGCCGTCATGCCGGTTTCGCGCTGAGGCACAAGATCGAGTTCGACATCCAGGCCCACGCCGCCGCGCGCGCCCATCTCGCAGGTCGAGCAGGTGAGTCCGGCCGCGCCCATATCCTGAATGCCGACAATTGCGCCGGTTTGCATGGCCTCAAGACAGGCCTCCAGCAGCAGCTTCTCCATGAAGGGATCGCCCACCTGCACATTGGGCCGCTTGGCCTCAGTGCCCGCGTGGAACTCCTCGCTGGCCATGGTCGCGCCGTGAATCCCGTCGCGCCCCGTCTTGGCGCCTACATAAATCACCGGATTGCCGGTGCCGGAAGCCTTGGCGTAGAAGATCTCATCCTTCCGCACCAGCCCCAGCGCAAATGCATTCACCAGCGGATTGCCGCTATAGCAGGGCTCGAACTTGGTCTCGCCGCCCAGGTTGGGCACGCCAAAACAGTTGCCGTAGCCGGCGATGCCGCTCACTACGCCCTCGACGATTCCATGATTCTTGCGCACCAGCTTCCGCGCTTCGGCATCCTGGCCGGCGTCCTCTGCAATGGGTCCAAACCGCAGCGAATCCATCACCGCCAGCGGCCGCGCGCCCATGGTGAAGATGTCGCGCAGAATGCCGCCCACGCCCGTGGCCGCACCCTGAAATGGCTCAATGTAACTGGGGTGGTTGTGCGATTCAATCTTGAAGGCGCAGGCCCAGCCCTCGCCCACGTCGATAATGCCGGCGTTCTCGCCCGGCCCCTGGACCACGCGATCGCTCTTCGTCGGCAAGCGTTTCAGGTGTACGCGGCTCGACTTGTAGGAGCAATGCTCGCTCCACATCACGCTGTAAATGCCGAGTTCTGTGAGAGATGGGACACGCCCCAGAGCTGCCAGAATGCGCTCGTACTCGTCCGGAGTGATGCTGTGCTGAGCCAGCAACTCCGGGGTTACCGCAACCGGCTCGGGAACTGCTGCAGAGAAGGCCGTGGTCATCGCTTGCCCTTATTGTCGCACGGGATCGGCAGGCGGACATCGGCCGCAGATGTGGAAAGCCGGAGCTCCAGGCTTGCCAATGAACGGCCGGCGGCAACAGGTCGCGCGCGGGTTCCAACCCGATGCGTGCTGATTTCTCCGAAAATGAACCGCGGAAAGCGCTTGTGCCCCGCGCCGTCCCTGGCAAGCGGGT
>Ga0326727_10019966_pt1 | contig 13373 bp, 16 predicted proteins | sample MB2enrmetagenome_FD_207643 | JGI IMG/M metagenome (GOLD analysis project Ga0326727, IMG submission 207643) | Lab enriched peat soil microbial communities from McLean, Ithaca, NY, United States - MB29MY | ecosystem: Environmental > Terrestrial > Soil > Wetlands > Peat | place: USA: New York...
CCGCCCCACCACGGACCGTCATGACTCCCAATTCGCGGCCAGCCCCGACGTCACAGGACGGGCCAGCATTGCGGCCAGCTGCGCCAGCTCCCGCCGCGCCCGCGGCAGCACCGCAGACTAGCCTGGCACCGGAGCCGGGACCGCCAGTTCCTTTCGAAACGGACGATTTGCGAGCCAAGGCCAGGTCCTGGTCAAGCCAGCAGCCGCCGTCCGACCCCGGTGTCAACCGCCCGCCGGCCCTGCCCCGCCGACGGCAGGCACCACCCGCAAGCCCACTTTCAGAGTAGACTGATACTATGAGTATAGGCCAGTACCGGGATCAAGAGCAGGCACGTCAGGACCGTGCCCGTTTCGCCAGCCTGGTCAACCTGGCGCCCAGCCGCTGCCTGGTCAGTTTCTACGGGTTCCCCACCTTACCCGCCCCGCCGTTGGGCGCCCCCGACGGTACCGGCCGGCTACCCGCCCATGTCTCGCGCGAATGGGCCGGGCACCCGGCGTTCTGGCTGTCCCCCATGGCACGGCGACGACAGCCCGACGAGATAAACCAAGCCTATATTATCAGGCTGTGGGTGGAACTGCTGGTCCGCGGGTATTGGGACAACCCGCAGGAGGACCAGGGATGGGTTGATGTGCTGCGCCTGGCCGGCCTGTCCCCAGGTGACCCGGAAGGCGACCAGCGGCTGGTTGAGTATGCCGGAGGGGCGCAAGACGACGACGACCTGAACTGTCTGGAGCTGGCGGCCGGCATGACCGGCGAGCTACCTCCGGAATGGGTGCCGGTCAACGCCAAAGTGCTGTACTGCCAGCACGAGCTTGCTTACCAGGAAGTCCTGGCGTTGCGCCATGACCAGGTCGCTGCTTCGCTGCATCAGGCCAGGTCGGTGATTGTCCGGGCCGACCCTGCGGGCATGACGGACGGGCTGCTGAGCGCAGCCAGCCTGGCCGGGCCGCGGAGACCTGACTGGCAGGTGTGGCAGCAGGCTCAGCAGCAGGCCCAGCAGGTACGGGACCAGCTGGATCATTGGGCCGACCAGGCGATGCGCCTGGGTATGGCCGCTTGCGCAACTAACCGGGAGCACAGCGAGGTCCGGCTGATCAGCGAGGCCAGGAGGGCGCAGCGGCACGACCGGTTTATCCAGCTTATGAATTTGTGGCGCGACGGCAGCGAACCAGACGGGCCGCAGGTGCTGGCGCATGAATGTGACCAGTGGGCCGCGGAAATATTGGCCCAGGGCAGGACAGTGCTAGACGCCGCTGATACGTGGGATGCTCAGCATAGCCAGGAGCAGCAACGGTTCGTAGGAAGCCTGCAGCAGCAGCTGGAGGCGGCTCAAGCACAAGCGGTGGCTCTCGATGCCTAATAAAAAATCCCAGTTCCGGCGTTGGTTATGGCAGCCTTCCTCGGCCTACCGGCCCAGCGACCAGCTGATCATCCTGTCAATCCTAATCGTGGCCGCCGTGCTGGTCACTTTGCTGATCCAAGGGATCACAGGGGCGGGCAAGCCCGCTCACCTGGCCCAGCAGACTGTCACCACCTTGTCGGTCGCGGCCACCACGACCACCACCGGCCCCGTCCCGCCGGCCGCCCTACAGGTTGCTGAGCAGGGCGCGGCCGCCCAGCTCGACGGCGACTGGACCGGGATCCCGCTGGTCCCCGGCATAACCAAGCCGACCAGCCGCCCTGCCCCCCTTCAGATCCCCCAAGTGCTGAGCGTGGTCCCGCTCGAGATTTTACCCGGCCTGCTGGTGGCCACTGTCAGCCTGCGTTGGCATAATGCTGTCGACCAGGAGCTGGCCCGGGTCGAGCTGATAGGTAGCCGTTGGTACTATGTACCTCGCCTGACCAAATAGCCCGGTGCTCGCCACCCACCGTCGCTTGGTACCCCGGCTGGCCTGGCCGCACCGCGGGTGCGCCCGGATGCCCAGCTTGTGGCATACAGTGTAACATGGGCAGGTTCAACGAGCGCGAGCACCCCCGAGGTGGCCGTCCGAACAACCCCGGCCAGTTCTGCCGTAAGCAGAAACCGGCTCTGCCCCGTATAGATCTGATGGCGCAGCAGCGGGCCAGCTTCGTGCGAGCAGCCACGGAGACGGCCATGCGCTGTGAGGCCGAAGAGGTCCTGGAGCACGCTTGGGAGGCCCGCCGCGGGACCGACGACGGCCTGAGCCCGACCTGGCTTTTGATCACAGGCAACGAAATGGCAAAGCTGGACGCGCCGGAACTATCCGGGCCGGAAGCCCACGACCGGCTGATGAAAGCGGTGACCCGCGCTATCAGCCAGCGCCGACCTGAAATGGTGCTCGCCGTGCTAGACGTATGGTGCAGCACCATCGAAGACGGACAGCCCGACGTTGACCCGAAGTATGACCCCGATGCTTGCCAGGCGCTGCACGTACAGGCCTGGTCGGGTGCTAACGGCGACACTTTAGCTGTCCAGAGGGTGTACCGCCAGGATGACACCGGACGGCTGCAGCATATAAGGGACACCTGGCTGGACAGCACCGGCGGCCCCTGGCATGTGCCCGCCCTGGACCCTGTCTCCCGGGCGCTGACCGCTCATAACAATTAGCCTGGCGTCAGCATACCGCTCCCGACAGCCACACTCAAATCCCACCTAGATCATCCGGAGTGACGACATAACCGCGGTGAGTGGCAGCTCTTGGTCGTCGCCGGGAGTTAAGATGGGCCAGCCCAGGCCGGCGGGCACCGACAAACAGGGGCACAGCAAAATTTTCTGGGCGCTGGTCATCCTGCTGCCGGTTATGTTGCTGGTCACACCGGCTTTCCTGGTCGCCATCCTGGGCGCGACCATGGGCGGTTCGATTATTTACGAAGCGGCGCCCACCGACGACCAGCAGACCAACATCCAGCAGGGGATGATGGACCCTGACTGGTTCGGCGACGCCATCACCGCCGGCCAGCAGTACCGGGTGCCCTGGGCATTGGTGCTGGGAGTAGCGTACGCCACCACCGATTACGGCTCCCGATCTCCCTACAGCACCGCGGTGGAGACCAACCCGGACGTCCCTCCTATCGGCGGGGGAACAAACCAGGGTTACGGCGACGTGCTGCTGTCCCGGAACGCCGCCGCCGGGATAGACACCGGCGACCCCCAGGCATCCATGAACGCCGTAGCCCAGGACCTGTACACCGACGGCCAGAGCGTGTTCACTGACGCCGGGATTGGCTGGGGCGACGCCGTGCAAGATCCGTTCTCGACCGCCGACGAGCCGTTGTGGGTCCAGGCTGTCCAGCAGCTAGGAGCCCAGGTGCCCGGCGACACCATAACGGTCGGGCCGTGCGCCGCCGACGCCCAATGGTCGGGCGTGCCCGCCAGCACACTGGTGGAATGGCCCTACCAATGCGGCACCCCGCCGACCAGACCGCCGCCCACCTGCACGACCAGCACCAGCACCACCGGCACCGGCAAGAACAAAAAAACCGTCACCAAAACGGTGTGCGTCCCCTACAAAGGCACCCTGAGCGCCACCCCGCTGGAACCCTGGTCCGACTACGCCTCCCAAACAGTGGCCTGGGCGGCAGCTCTGGTCGGCTCGAGCACCGACTGGCTGACTTCGTACACCTGCTCGGTAACAGGGGCGTCCGGCAGCGCCGGGACTAGCCAGATCAACCCTATAGACCCCAGCCAGACACAGATCGTGCAGACCATCATTGGGATCGGCAAAACCCTGGGGATACCCCAGTTCGGCTGGGTCGTCGCGGTGGCGGTCGCCGACGACGAATCCGGGCTGCAAAACTTGGATTACGGTTTGGGAGATTCGCTAGGGGTGTTCCAGCAGCAAGGGTCCGAAGGGTGGGGCAGCGCATCCCAGAGGACCACCCCCACGGACGCGGCTGAAGCGTTCTACGGTGCCCAGCCGGTCGGGATGACCAGCAACACCGGACTACTTGAGGTGCCCGGGTGGCAAAGCATGTCCGTGGGCCAGGCCGGCCAATCAGTACAGAACCCCGGGCCGCTCAACCCCGGGAACTTAGCATACCTGGAGGCTGTCCAGGCTGACGCGGCAGCCGCCACCAACTACGTGGCCGCCAACGCTGGCACCCCGCCCATCTCCTTGCCCCTGCCCGCCCAAGAGACTTACCAGGGCGCTGTCAGCACCGGTGCTACCGGCACCACCATCCCCGGTGCTACCGGCACCACCGTCCCCGGCAGCAGCGTTGCCACCCCTAACTGCTCCAGCTACGTGGACGTCCCGGGCCAAGCTGGCGCCGTGATCGCCGCCGCCGAAGCGTACCTAAACACCCCGTATTCCTGGGGCGGCGGCGGGATTTCCACCCGTACCACCCCCGGCGGGCCGGTAGACGGGCCAGCAGGACCGGGCTACGGTGTCGACCAGGGCGCTGACATCGACGGGTTCGACTGCTCCGGCCTGGTCCAGTACGCCTTTTACGTCGGCGCTAACATCTCGCTGCCCCGCGACTCGGAGGACCAGTACACCGCCACCGACGGCCGTTCTGTGCCTTACGACCAACTGCAGCCAGGCGACTTGGTGTTCTACGAACCAGGCCCCACCGGACCAGGGCATGTCACTATCTACATAGGTAGCGGGCAGCTTATCCAAGCGCCGTACACAGGTGCGGACGTCGACATCATCCCGCTGTACAGCAACGGTTTTGTAGGGGCGACCCGGATACTAAGCGACACCACGAGCGCCACCACCACAACAACCACGCCCGGCGCCACAACAATCCCAGCAGCCACAACCAGCGGGCCCGCCAACACTACAACAACTTTACCGTAAACGAAACCGCCTAGCAGGCGCCAAGACAGACGTCACGTATTACGCCAGGGTGTCATGTGATATGTGCCCGGTTCAGCAGCAGCACTGTTACTTACCAACGGTACGAATTATCACGTCGCAGTCTCCGGCTCAGCGAGCCAGCTGCCACATCGCCAGAACGGAACGGGGTAGAGACGGGTTGGCAGCCGCCGCCCGAGACACCAGCACAACCGGGTCGCTCAGCAGCTGCCCTAACACCTCCGGCGAGCTTGAGGGGTTACCAGCCACAGCGCCCCGCACATCGGGGTCAGAGTCTTTACCTAACTGTTGGAGCACCGGCAGCGGGCAGGCTAAATTGCGGGCCACCGCCTGTCTTATGTACTGGTCTGGAGATAAGCTCATGTGTCCTAGCCATTCCGGCGTGACACTGGGGTTGCACAAAGCGGCGGTAACCACGTCTGGGTGCAACCGTGCCATTATCCGCTCCAGGACGTCAGCTGGGCATCCTGGGTTGCTGACGACCGCGACCTGCACGCCGGTCTGGTTGCTTTGGCTTAGGTTTCGCAGTACCGCGGGGGGACATTTGGGGTTCCTGGCTACTGCTGTCTGTATACTGTTGTTATCCCCGCTGAGACGGCACAGCACTATGTCGGGGCAGCTAGGGTTGCTGGCCACCGACCTACGTACCTCCCAGAAGGCATCCCAGCTTAGCAGATGCAACGTCTCCGACGGAACGCGGGGGTTCGCCGCGATAGCTCTCCGTTCTATCTGATCCCTGGGTGGAACCCATTCAGGATGGCCTCCCAGAACTACCTGCGGGCACGCTCGGTTGCCGTAGACGTACAGCCGGGTAGTTTGGTCAGGGTTGGCACTCAGCCGTTCCAGGACGGCCGGCGGAGTGTTCTGGTCACGGGCGGCTAGACGTAACCCTTCGACATCGGGATGACCATTATGAGCCCAGTCCGGAGGCCCAACCAGGACCCGGCAGTCCCCGCCCCACAACCCGCCACAACGACAACGGTTAAAGACCGACGGCGAGACGACCTGATCTAGCAGACCTGAATCTGCGGGCAGCAGTCCGGCGCCGCACCCACCAGATCTTGACTTGTATTGGTTGGAACCAGCACCGTTGTTCGGCCTCACGCTATCTGGTGTGCCACACCGGAGCAGGCGCGAAGAAGATTTTCGGTCGCACCCAGGTTCACGGCGGTACCTGCTGTTACTTCGTACAGGATGTTACACCTTCCTGGCTAAAATGAATGCCGATGTTGGTCGGTGTGATTGTCACTCCCAGACTGGTAGGGCTGACGGTCCCGGTTAACATCGCGGGATATCAGAGGTGGTGCAAACAACGTATATAACATCACAGCAACAGCCAGAGCAGCCGTCCGAACACAGCGGTACCAAATTCGCTCCGTTAATTCTTTTGACGTTTGCCGCCCAGCGAGGCTGCTGCGGGTGCCCGACCAGCTGGTGCCGGTACATTAGCCAACCTTACTGGTGATAAAATCGATGTCGCTAGCTGCCGACAAGATTTAAAGATGGCAAGGGCACGTTCCAACCTCACACCAACGGTGCTGGGTGTTGTCGCCATAATGTTGAGCTTCGCAGGCGGAACGGCTGCCTGCGGGTCGGCTCCCCACCCCCCGGCGACACCCGGCAGCGTAGTGCCGCGCACCATCGGGGCGCCCGCAGGCACCAGCGGGCACAGCGTTATCGGTACCACATTGCCCACGGGGACAGCCCCACCTGCCAGCACCGTTCCCGCCGGTACCACCGCGCCCGTCCCTGTTACAGGCGGCCCCGGCCGGCCAGCCAGGACCGGCAGCAGTACCAGCACCACAGGCAGCTCACCGTTCGTCCGCTCCGCGCCACCCGCCGCACAGATCCAAGCTCATAATTATCTGGCTGCCCGGGAGAACGCCGTGGGGTACAACCAGACCACCCACACTTCCTGGATCGCCCATGCCGCCAGCAGCATGACCGTTAAATGGGCCGAAGCGATCGCAGCGCCCGCCGCTATACCACCTTTCTGGACTTGGCATTTAGCTCACCAGTTCGGCTGGAAAGTGACAGTGGCTACCAGCTGCCAGCTGTACTACGACGCCGGCCCTCCCACCTCCAGCTCCATGGTCGTCACCTGCGCTCTGCGTGATACCACCGTCAGCCGTAACGGCAAGCCGGTACCGGCCCGTACCATCCCGGCATTATGGCCCTACCAGGGCCTCCGGCCTGCTGTGGTGCTGCAGATGGTGTACCAGGACGGCGCTTGGCGGGTCAACAACGACCTGAGCAGCACTGCCCCCTGAGCCAGCCAGCCAGCGCTAAGACCGGCGTGGCATACCGGCCCGGCGTAACGCCACCCGCCGGGTGCCGTCCCCTGGCTCCCCCACCTGCCCCACCAGCGGCCGCAGCACCGGCCACCGTCCAAGCAGCTCCGGCACCACGTCCAGCACCCAGACTAGCTGGCTGCGCCGCTGCCAATCAGCCCAAGCCCGGGCCACCGCCGCCTCAGCCTGGGCGTGCCCCCAATGGTTGACCCGCATTAGCTGCATATACGGCGGGATCCGGCTGCTTATCAGCCCGGCCATCCCGGGATGCCGGGAACGGTCACATAACGGGCATAACGCTCGCATCGCGACCAGACGGGCCACGTTGAGCTGGCCGGCCTCCTGGTAATCCCAGACCTCGTCGCAGACAAGACCTTTGCCGTCTCGCACCGGCCGGCCGCAGGTCTGGCAGGTGTTACTGGCAGCGGCCAGCACCTCAGCCCGGATACCGCGCCACAGCTTGCTAGAGGATCCCAGCAGCTGCGCGGCGCTCAGGTTCCACAGCGGCTCGGGGATAGGCACAGGGATCAGCTCCCAATCTGGCATCAGACCAGTATAGTTACCGGGGACCGTATCAGCTATATCAAACATGGTCCTCTATCCCACCATCGGCCAAAGCTGAACCCGGACTACTTCGCATAACGGTGCCAGCGCTGCCCAGGGTCGTGCCGGCGGAGGCCGCCGGTTGGCATAACCTAGCAACCCACCCGGCTGCCCTATCATATCCGGCGTCTGTAAGGAACGTCGGATGGCTACGCCAGCAAACTTCAGACAATCCCAAAACCCAGACATCCTTATAGTGTAACAACCAGCCGTAATGTCCGCCTGGCACCAACAATACCTCCGAACACCCTCCCTTCCAGGCACGCCCCTGTAGCCCTACCCCGGGGAGGGCTACGGCCGGCGGTAACCGCCAAGACGTGCCGGCCGGTGTGGCACATATAGTGTGGTGGGCGGGACGAGCAACAACCAACACGGTGCGAAGAGCCGCACCAGCCACCCGGCCTGGTTAGCAGGTTACCAGTCCAAATAGCCAGCGGGAGGCGGGCCCACACAGGCGACCAGCTGCTCGGTGTCGCCGCCAGGCACCGGCCTGAACCCGGCGGCGGCGCACAGCGCGTGGGCTGCCGGCCAGTCCTGCGCGGGCACGGTCATCACCGGCAGGCAGTTAAACCGGTGGATGTCATCCGCCGCGGTGGTCAGCAGCCGCCGGCCCAGCCCCTGCCCCCGGGCGGCCGGGGCTATGAACAGCCGGCCCACCACCAGCATCTTGCCGGCCCACTCCGGCCGTGCCCGCTCCCAAGCCAGCTTAGCCGCGCCACCCTGCACGTCAGCCACCGCCACATGGCCCAGCAGGTCGCTTCCCCGCATTGCCACCCAGGCAGCGCGAGCGGGGTACCGGCTCAGCCAGGCCAGCCGCTGGGCGCCGTTCAGCCCCGGAGGGTACTCGGCGGCTTGGAACATCGCCCACACCGTGGCTTCGTGCGCAGGGGTGCGGGCCACAATCTGTACAGCGGGCCCGGGCTCGCGCGGGCGCCGGAGCAGGCTCATGACAGCAGCCCCGCGGCAGCCGGCGCCGGGACAGCGCTGGGTACGCTCATGGGACCAGCATGCCGTACCGGTCCGCCGAGCCAATTATCATCGGTACACATGTTATAGGGTGTTCGTGGCTGCGATATACATGGTGTGCCGCCAGCGGCATACGGCAACGGGTGCCCTCCGGGACCAAACCCAGGCCGGGACGGGCACGCCCTCTCGGTGGTCTCGGGAGGCAGCCGGCGCAGATCTGGTGGGGCCTGTTGCTGGGCGACGGCCGGAGCTTTAGGCGAACAGGTTGGTGGAGGCCATCTGCAGCCGTTCGCGGGCCGCCTCGGCGAAGCTGGGTACCAGTTCGGCGGCGTAGGCCGCCCGGCCCAGCTGCACCGCTGCCACCGAGGCGGTACACAGGCCGCCGAACGGCTCCCAGATCACATCTCCGGGGTCGGTGCACGCCTGCAAGATCCGGCGCATCAGCATGAGCGGTTTCTGGTTGAAATGGGTCGAGTTGTCGGCACCCAGGTTTTGCCGGCCTGCCGCTGCTCGCAGGCCGCGGCCCCGGAGCCGCTCAGGGCCGCTCACCGGCGGGCAGTCCCACACGTTAGATATCCCGTGCACGTGGTGCCAACGGTACCGCAGGGTGTGCTCCCAGCGGTGTTGCAACCGTTGTTCGTCCCATCCGGCTGCCACCCCCCGTTCGTCACAGGCCAGCTCGAAATAGGGCCGGCCCTCCGGGCGGCCATGCTGGTTAGCGTATTTGGCCATGGCGACCAGCGCTGTGCCCGGCGGCGGGTACCACAGGTTGTCGGCGGTAAGGTATTTCCTGGTAGCGGCGTTCTTGACCCCGCAGGCCTGGTTGGCCAGCCGCAGCGGCAGCCCGGTGCGCAGCCATTCGGCTCGCATCCATTGCTGCAACGGCAGCATCTTATCCCCGCTGGCCAGCTCCACCGGGCGGCTGTACATCACGCACAGCTCGGTGACCACCGGGAAATGCCTGATGGTGTGGCTGTTCACCCTGCCGGCGGCGTGCCGCAGCCCTTTGTCCCAGACGCATGCCTGTTCGTAATGCCAGCCGTGCCGGGCTAGCACCGGGTGGACTGTCGCCCAGCCGACCTCAGTGTTCCAGAACCACAGCAAGGTCCTGGGGGTGGCCGCCCGGGCCCAGGCCGCTACGTGCGGCTCGTACCATTCGGGCAGCTTAGCGAGGTTCATCGGGTCGCCTGGGTACCCTTCGCCCACGCTGTAGGGGCCGTCCGCGATGATGATGTCTGGGGCCGGCCAGTCCTGGTAGCACCCCAGGACGTCACCTGGGTGCAAGGACCAGGCAGTCCGGGCCGGCTGGCTAGGCGGCAGGTTCATACCGGGGTCTAAACATCGCGGGTCGGCACCGCCGGGGTGCTGCTGCTGTCCTGCTGGTAGTTAGTGTGGTAGCTGGAAGCTACCGCCCCCACGCTCCCTTTGTACTTGCTGCCCAGCCCGGGCGAACCATAAGGACGTTCAGACGGGCTGCTCAGACGGGTCACAGACAGCTGGGCGATACGCATAGCGGGGTACAGGTAGATCGGGACCGGCGCGGCGTTGAACAGCTCCAAGGTGATCTGCCCTGCGAAACCCGGGTCTATCCAGCCCGCTGTCAGATGTACCAGCAGCCCCAGACGGCCCAGGCTTGACTTGCCTTCGATCCGTGCTGCTAAATCGTCAGGCATTTCCACCCGCTCCAAAGTGGCGGCAAGAGCGAACTGCGCCGGGTGCAACACAAACGGTACTGTCTCGCCGACGTGAGGTACCAGGCCCGGGGGCAGCGGGAGACAGCACTCCTCCATCAGGTTAGGGTTGAAGATCAGCGGGTCGATAGCTGCCGTCTGATGGCACCGGGGTATCAGGAAACGGCCGTCAAGGCGCACATCGACCGAGCAGGGCTGGATCGATTTGCCATCGAACGGGTCTATTACCAGCCGGCCGCTCTTGATCTCAGCACGCAGGTCACAATCAGACAATGTCACTACGTCCAATGTACCGTACGACCTGGGACGGGGTACCGGACAGCATACCCGGGACAGCCGGGCGGCTATCTGCGCGGAGCTGCTCGGCTTACGATATTTCGTTCAGCCAGGACCACAACCGCTGCAAGGCGCCGGGCTGCCGCACCGGTACTGAGGGGATGATATCGCCGGGCCGGGGGCCGGCCATGCCGACCTCACCCTCCTGGGCTTCCAGCTGTACCATCCTGGCTACCGCCCGGTCACATATCGCGCTCGTGGTCTCGCCCAGCAGCAACCGGCTGCGAGAGTCGTAGACCCGCCGGCCGTCCCCGGCGTACACACCGTCGTAATACCATCTGCCAGGGTTGGTCTCGTCGTCATCCAGCCGGCTGGCTAGGCACACTTTCGCCCTGTCGCTGTCGGTCAGCTCGACCACCCAGCCCAGCTCGCCACAGCGCCAAACCCGCCGGACGGTGGGCAGCTCGGTCGGCTGCCGCTCGGTCTCCCATCCCATGTGTACCATATCGGCGGGCTGTGGCACCCCGAGCGGTGATGACGGCACGAGTACCATGACGGCCTGACAGCACCAGGACGCCGACATGCCGCCTGATGGTTACTCACAGAATTTCATGCCGGCGTCAGGCCGGCTGTCTCCCGTTGTGGCCGGCTGCTGCGGTGTTCCTCGCGGTATGCACCGTGGTACCGAGCCTAGCCATGCCAGCCAACGCTGCGCCTCACCGTGCTAAACAGCTTCGCGCTGGTATCGTGTCGGTCCGAGCCGTGCCGTCGAGCTTGGGCCAGGCAGGAGGTCTGGTCAAGGTGGAAGCCAGGGTCAGGGACGCTCTGTCATGCCAGCTGCGGCTGCTGTCGCACCAGCCGTTCCCGGTGGTCTACGCCCACAGCCCTACCAAGGGATGCCGAGACGGCCGTTTCTCAGCCAATGTCCGTATCGGACGTAACCGGACGTCAGCACGCAAATCCGTCGTTTTCGCTCTGCGTGCCAGCAACGCTATTTCTTCGGTAACCGGCCGTTTCTCGGTGCGGGTCGCCCCCCGTACACCGCCAACCACAACGACCAGCAGACCGAGGACGACAACAACCACCAGGGCCGGGCAGCCAGCAACAACAACCGCCCAGCCAGCAACAACAACCGCCCAGCCTGCCACAACAAGCACCACCATGCCGGTCATTGCAACGTCAACAGTGGTGACAGCCACCTTGCCGCCAACAACTGGGCTGGTTAACAACGGTGTTTGCACAGCCACATATGAGAACTACCTGTGGCAATCTCTGGCGCAGTTCCGGCCTATTATCATAGTGACAGCGGGCACCGCGATAAAGGGTTGGGAAGTCTCCTGGACGTTCGCTGACGGCCAGACCATCACAAGCACATTCTCGGGTGCGGAACTGGTGCAGACCGGTGCGGATGTCACAGCGACCAACGACAGCTCCGACGGCACCCTGGCAGCCGGGGCCAGCACTTCGTTCACTTACACCGGCAACGGGAGCCTCACGGACGATGACACCCCGCCGCTGACCTGTGCCGCCACGTCGTGACATCAGGTTAGCTCTCAGGCTCAGACAGCGCGGCCCGGGTTGTGCTGCTATGTGGCTCCGGCTGGCGTGCCCACGACCCACCCGCCGCCGGGCTGGTGCACGACGTACTGCGGGCGGCTGCTGGCAACGTTGCTGGCCCAATATCGTACCGGCGGGCTAGCCGGGCCGACCATCGCCGCCGCAGGTATCGTTATGCTGCCGTCGGCCAGGTACTCAAGAGGTACGATGGCCGACCACCACAGATGCCAGCTGGTTGTGCCCCGGCTGCCTGCCAGGCTGTACGCCGTCTCCACGGCGATGACAACGGGCAGCGTGCCAACCTGGCTGTCCGACCCGGGAGCGCCAGCCCCGACAGTAGTTGGCGGCACAGGCATAGCCGGCAGGGCGACCGCGTGCGCCTCACAGTAATTAAGGTGCAGAGTGACGGCAGCGGCCGGCTCGCCGGGCGGTATGACGGCCATAGCCGTAGCTAGGTCCGCTAAATGTTGCGGCGGGGTCTGCCCGACCGCCACCTGGCCTGTGGCAGCCGGCCCTTGCGCTCCCCAGCCAAGTTTGTCCACCTCGGCTGTGACAGCTGCATGTAACGTTTGCAGGGAGCGGCCCGACGCTTGGGCTAGCGGGCTGCACCACGTCGCCTGGGCGTACGCCTGAGTTGTGGCTGCCGCCTGGCTGGCCGCCGCCCGGTCTGCGTAGGAAGTTGTGGTGGTGACAGCTGGCGGCGCGGTTGTTGTAGCAGCCGACGGTCTGGTATTAAGGGTTGTGCTGCTGCTGGTGGGCACAGTCCCGGTACCGCCGCAGCCAGCGGCGGACAGGATGGTGCCGATGCTAGCCACAAGCATGGCTGTCTTTGCAAATCTGCTAGTCATAAGATCTTTCGCGCCTGGTCTTCTCACGGTGGTGAAATCAGCTCCCAGCCTCCGTGAGGCTCGGATATTGTGTACGTCGGCTCCCGCGATTCCTGGGCCTGGGACCAGTAGACAACGTCCTCCCGGAGATGGCCGAAACCGGATTCCGCCCACCCTCCCAGCCCGAACCCGCCGGCCCAGGGTACCAGCGGGACGGTAGTGACCCACCATACGTGCATATAGGTTGTCTGGGTGCCGGTGTGCAGGGCGTAACCAATTTCGAACTGCACGGAGTCGAACCCACCGGTGGAGGAGACAGCCGCGGGGGCGGGCGCCCCCACACAAAAAAAAGGGGTTAAAAATCATATTTGCGGGTTTGT
>Ga0326727_10019970_pt1 | contig 13372 bp, 13 predicted proteins | sample MB2enrmetagenome_FD_207643 | JGI IMG/M metagenome (GOLD analysis project Ga0326727, IMG submission 207643) | Lab enriched peat soil microbial communities from McLean, Ithaca, NY, United States - MB29MY | ecosystem: Environmental > Terrestrial > Soil > Wetlands > Peat | place: USA: New York...
TGCCGCTCGGCGTCATCGACGCCAAAACAACCCGCCTGCGCCGCCGGCCCGTCCTTAAGGACGAGCCGGCGGCGCAACAACCCTCAGAAACCTGAAAATGCGTCACCCATCATCCCGGTCCAGATTGTCACCCATCATCCCGCTGGACACGCGCCCTTTTGCTGACAGCGCCGCGAACGAGCCGCGCTTGAATTCGCGTCCGCTTCGCCGCAAAGTCCTGTCGGCCTCGGCCGCAAGCGGCCGTTTGGCGTAAAAGCGAGCGCCCCGCGCATGAACGGTTCCGCGTTGACGAACTTTCTCGGCGGCTCTCCGGCCGCGGTGGCGCTGCGCCTGATCGTCGTTTCCTTCATCGTCGGCGTTGTCCTGGTGATGTTCGGCTTCGAGCCCGCCGACATCGTCGAAAGCGTCGTGCGCCTCGCCCATCGCCTGGTCGAGTTCGGCTTCGCCGACGTGCGCCAGTTCGGCCGCATCCTGGCGACCGGCGCGTTGGTCGTGCTGCCGGTGTGGATCGTGCTGCGGCTCATCGATTGGCGCCGCGCGAGGTAGCCCCACCGACGATGGCTCTTGCTCGACTGCTTCGGCGACCAAGCGGCGCGCCTCCTCGCCTCGACGCTCGCGGACGATTTCCTATCTGCGCATCAGCTTGGAATCGCTCAGAAATTTGTAGCCTATTGCACACTCTATAGCTGCACATAAATTTTAGTCTGGAAATCGACGTGTTTTTATGCATTCTAAATTTGGGTATTGACAATTGAGTGACAGTAGCCCGGGCGAATTTTTTGTTCCTGACGCGGGGGTTGCAGGTTCCGATCCGCTATGAGTCAACTTCTGGATTACAGCAGTCTCGATCCTTGGGAGATTAGAACTGCTCTAGCTAAGATTCTTGCCGACGCCGAATTCCAGAGAAACGCGAACTCCGCGCATTTCCTGAGCTTCGTCATCGAAGAAACGTTGACCGGCCGTGGAGATCGCCTCAAGGGCTTCACGATCGCGACTTCGGCCCTCGGGCGAAAGTTGGATTTCGACCCATCGAGCAGCGCCGCGGTCCGCGTCCAGGCGAACAGGCTTCGACATTTGCTCAGTGATTATTATCTTGGTCCCGGTTCGCGGGACCCGGTGCGGATCGTGTTGCCGCTCGGCTCGTACCGACCGCAATTCGAGCGCCGCGCTTTGGCCGCCGCCTTGCCGGCGGAAGACCGCGCCAAGGCGAAATGGTCCTGGCGCGGCGGCGCAGGGCTGGCGTCATGGCGATTCGCAGCCTGCGCCGTCGTCGTGTGCCTGGCGGTCGCAGGCGCCGCGCTTCTCATTCGCTCGTTCCCCCCCACGGAAATCGCCGTGCAAAACCGGCCGTCGGCCGCGGCGCCCGTCGTCGTCGTGGAGAGCGCGAACGACGTCGATGCGACGAACGACGCGAAGGACGCGGCGAATCTCGTCGTCATCGCCTTAGAAAGCGAGCTGAGCGTTTTCGACCATTTCGTCGTCGAACGGCGAGCAGATTCGACGGGGCGGGACAGGCCCGATTACGCGCTGTTTGTCAGCGCGGGGCCGTCAAGCGGCGCCGTCAACGATTTCACCTTCCAGCTCGTATATCTGCCGACCAACGAGATCGTTTGGGCCAGGACTTTTGCCGGGGTCAACCTCGGCGCCCAGGCGTCAATCGATGGAATGACTCAAGCCGTCGTTTCGGCGGTTGGCGAACTTCGCATGGGCGCGATCATGGCGGACCAGCGCAGGCGAGCCGCAGTGTCGAAAGCGCCGTTGCAAGGCTACGCCTGCTTGGTGGCGGTCTACGACTACATCTTGAATCGCAGATCAGAAAGGCGTGGCCCGGCGCGCGAATGCCCGGAACGCGAACTTTCGCTCAGCCCCCGAGACCCGCACGCGCTCACATTGCTTTCCGTCATCCTGATCGATGACTACATCAACCTGCTTCCCGGCAACCAGGGTCTCGCGGATATCGAGCGCGCGGCGACGCTGGCGCAGCTCGCATTCGAAATCTTGCCCTTTCGAAGCGAGACGTCGACCAACCTGTTCCTAAGCCGATTCTACTCCCGCCGATTTGACGACGCTTTCGGGATCGCGCCGCAGCTGCTTGCGAACACTCCGAACTCGCGCCTTCTTGCCGCGAACGTCGGCGACGCTTACATCGCGCGCGGACGATACGACGAGGGAATGGCGATCCTGCCCCAACTCGAAATGGCGAACCTCGGGGCACCGCCAATCTCTGTTTCGATGTTGGCGCTCGCCGCCCACATGCGCGGAGACGAAGAGACGGCGGAGCGGTTCGCGGGCCAAGCCGCGGCCGCGCGGCAGCCGATGGGCTTCGTCGTCCGTATCGCCGCCTGCGAGACGGAAAATAACCAGGTTTGCGTTCTCGAGGCTTCGCAACAGTTACATCAGAACTATCCGGGCTTCGCCGCCGACGTGCGCACCGCCCTGTTCCGCCACGCGCTCGCGGACGACATCCGGGCCAAGCTTCTCGCGGATTTGCGCGCCGCGGGGTTCTTCGCCGAAGCGTCGAGATAGCGCTGCGTTCCCCTTCCTTTGTCGCGGCGCCGCTTAGGCCGTGCGCCGAGCCTGATCGAAAATCCGTCCTCGCGGGAGCGCTTGTCTCGCGCCATCCGCGCGCGCATGAGCGGCGACAGGCGCGACGAAGGTAACCTGACGTTAACCGTTACGATCGTGCAAAATCCGGATGGAAGCGCTCTTCTTCGCCTCCCGCGGCGCCAGCCAAATCTCCGGCGGCGCCAGCCAGTTGTTCGCCTGCGGAGGGGTTCATGTGCTTCCAGCAAGTCGTCCAGCACTTGGAAGGAGCGCTCATCGAAGTTCAATACGCAGCCGCCGATATCTCCTATCGGTCGTCGTCCCGCCCGGTCGCCGCGCGCGCCGCCAAAGACCGAGCCATGCTCATAGCCCTGTTCGCGGCCAGGCGTCTTCTGCAGGACGTTCTGACCGTTTCGCTACGGCGGTCATCGCGAAAGAACAAGCCGCGCCGTCTGGCCCGACGCCAGCCTTTGCAAATTGACCGCCGTAACGGTTCGGCGCCCGCCTGAGGCGACGATCCGCCAATCCCAGCTTCGATCCGACAGTTCCCGAGAAGCGCCGCGCGCCCAAGGCGCAGTGGCCCACTTGCGCGCGCTGAAGGTTCAGCCTTTCGAGGCGGCCCACTCGCGCGCCCGCGTTCCCACGAGATCGGCGAGGCCCCCGACGCGGCGCGCGGTGAGCGCGCGCGCCAGCCCATCGAGAATTTCGTCGATCACGCCGGGGCCGCGATAGATCATCCCGGTGTAGATCTGCACCAGGCTCGCGCCCGCCTCGATCTTGGCCAGCGCCGACGCGGCGTCCTCGACGCCGCCGCAGCCGATCAGCGAAAACGCTCCGCCGCAGCGCAGGAAAGCGCGCGCCAGCATCCGCGTCGACGGCTCGAACAACGGCCGGCCCGACAGACCGCCGGCCTCGTGCGCCGAAGCGTCGCGCAGCGAGGGCGGCCGCGCGATCGTGGTGTTGGCGACGATCAGGCCGTCGACGCCGCGCGCCGCGCAGACCGCGATCACGTCGTCGAGCGCGCGTAAGTCGAGGTCGGGCGCGATCTTGATCAGCAGCGGACGGCGCGGCGCGGCCTCGTCGCGCGCTTCAACGACGCGCGCCGCGAGTTCGTCGAGCGCGTCGCGCCGCTGCAGATCGCGTAAAGACGGCGTGTTCGGCGAGGAGACGTTGATGGCGAGATAGCTGGCGAAGGGCGCGAAGGTCTTCACCCCGAGCGTGAAATCGGCGAGCCGATCGACGGCGTCCTTGTTGGGGCCGATGTTGACGCCGACGACGCCCTCGATCCGTTCGGCCGCCAGACGCGCGCGCGCCGCCGCGTAGCCCTGATTGTTGAAGCCACAGCGATTGACGAGCGCGTCGTCGGCCTTCAGGCGGAACAGCCGCGGAGGCGGATTGCCCGCTTGCGGGCGCGGCGTCAGCGTCCCTGCCTCGACATGCCCGAACCCTAACGCCAGCAGCGCGCGCACGACTTCCGCGTTCTTGTCGAACCCCGCGGCTAGGCCTAGAGGATTGGGAAACTCCAGCCCGAAGGCGCTCGCCGCCAGGCGCCGATCGGGCGGTCGCGGCCGCGGCAGGGGCGCGAACTTGAGCGCCGCGATCGAGGCGCGATGCGCGATCTCCGGGGGAAGACGCCACAGAACCGGCCGCGCCAGCGCGCCGAGCGCGCGCATCATGGCTCGAGATCCCCGAACAGGCGACGGCCGTCCGCGCCGAGCGGCAGCGGACGCGTCCAAACGACCGCGTCGAGCGCCAGCGGCCCATAGAGATGCGGGAACGGCGCCCCGCCGCGCGAAGGCTCCCAGCGCAACGCCGGCCCCAGAGCGTCGGCCTCGACGGCCGCCACGACGAGGTCGCCGCGCCCCGCGAACCATTTGGCTGCGGTTTCGGGCGCCTGCGCGGCGGTGGAGAAATGAATATAGCCGTCGGCCCGGTCGACGGGCGCGCCGTCGAACACGCCCGCCGCCTCCGCCGCGCGCCATTCCTCGCCGCCGACGATCTTGAAGATCAGCGCCATCGCCCGCTCCTGGCCTAGCTCACAAGAATCGAAAGGCGCCGGCCTGCCGCTTCCCCCCTCGTGGGGGAAGGCCGGGATGGGGGGTCGCGCCGAACCCGCGGGATAAAGGGGTCGCGCCACAATAGGATAAGACCACCGTGCGACCCCCCACCCTAACCCTCCCCCACAAGGGAGGAGGGAACATTGGCGCCCTTTCCATTTCCCGGGCGCAGGCCGCCCACCTATTCCTGCAACATGCGCTTGAGCAATTCCAACTCCTCGCGCAGGGCGGAGTCGGAGTTGCTGAGGCCCTCGATCTTGCGCACGGCGTGCAGCACCGTCGTGTGGTCGCGTCCGCCGAAGCGGCGGCCGATCTCGGGAAGCGAGCGCAGGGTGAGCGCCTTCGACAGATACATCGCCACCTGTCTCGGCTTGACCACCGTGGCGGTGCGCCGCGAGGAAAGAATGTCGCCGCGCGTCACGCTGTAATGCCTGGCGACCAGATTTTGAATGTCCTCGATCTTCACCCGCTTGGGCTCCCTGGCGCGGATGAGGTCGCGGATGGCGATTTCCGCCCCTTCGACGTTGAGCGGCGGCGCGCCGACGATCGAGTGCGCGAGCAGGCGATTGACCGCGCCTTCCAGATCGCGGCCATTGGAGGTGATCGAGCGCGCGACAAACGCGAGCACGGCCGGCGAAATCTCGAAATGCGGGTTTTGCGCGCGCGCGGCGGCGATCCGCGCCTCGAGGATTTTCACCCGCAGCGGTTCGTCGAGCGCCGTCATCTCGACGCAGAGCCCGCCGGTCAAGCGCGAGCGCACCCGCTCGTCGAGCGATTCGAGATCTCCGGGCGGGTGATCGGCGGCGACCACCACCTGGCGTTCGGAGTCGAGGAGCGCGTTGAGCGCGTGGCCGAATTCGTTCTGGATCGCCTTGCTGCCCTGCAGGAACTGGGCGTCGTCGAAGATCAGCAGATCGATCGAACGCAGCGCCTCCTTGAACGCGATCGCCGTTTGCGACTGCAACGCCGCGACGAACCCGTACATGAATTTTTCCGCGGTCAGATAAATGACGCTGCGTCCCTGCGCGATCGCCGCTTGCGCGGTGGCTTGCAGAAGATGCGTCTTTCCCAGTCCAACCGCCGAGTGGACATAAAGCGGACTGAAGGCGGGCGGCTCGCCGCAACGCCCCTCCACCACGCGCTGAGCGGCCGAATAGGCCAACTGATTGGATCGTCCGACGAGAAAGGAAGCGAACGAAAGACGGCGATCGAGCGGCGATCCGACCAGGGTCTCGCCGTGTCCGCCGTTGTCGTTCTTCGCTCCGACGTGCGGCGCGGCGAGCCCCGGCGTCGGCGCGCGGATCGTTGCGACGCGATTGCCGCCGATCGCCTTCGGAGCGTTGGAGAGAACGGCCGACGGCCCGCCTTGCGGCCCCGGCGCGCTGGTCGAGGAGCGCACGCAGATGCTGATCGACGCGACGCCGCCGATTTCAGCCTCCAACGCCGCGAGGATGCGCTCTTCATAATGGGATTCGATCCAGCTCTTCAAGAAGCGCGTCGGCACGAAGAAATGCGCGCGCCCGTCGTCGAGCGAATCGATCGCCAGTCGGCCGAACCAACTGCTGAAGACGTCTTCGCCCAGCTCCGCCCGCAGGCGCGCGCAACAGCGTCGCCAACTGTCTTCGAGCTCGCGCATGGTGGGAACAACTCGCAAGGCGGCCGAAGCCGCGGCCAATTTGGCGCTCTGGTTCATCGGAATCTCTTGATGGGAAAAAGGAGGCGTCGACGAAGGAAGGGGTGAAAAGCGGTCGCCCGAGGACCCGATCAGGACTGAGTCCAAGGCAGGCCTCCGGCCCGCCAGCCGCCGAGCGCGCCCCGCTTGCGCGTCTCGTCCAGCCCTCCTTCGAAGCCTTCGGCGATATTGTAGCAGCGCGCCCATCCGGCGCTGGTGAGGGCGATCGCCGCCGCGCGCGAGCGCACGCCGGAACGGCAGATAAAGAGCACCGGCGTCGACCGATCGGCGCCGCGCGCCGTCAACGCGGCTTCGAGGCGAGGCGTGAAATCGGCGGCGACTCGCATCGACGGATAGACATGCCACTCCTGTAAAATAGGCGTCTTGCCCAGCGCTCCGAGGTCCGGAACGCCAACATAGGTCCATTCCGGCTGAGTGCGCACGTCGACAAGGATGGATTTTTCGTCTTCGCGGAGAACGGCGTAAGCGTCCGCAATGGACAAATCCCCCGCGTATCCCGCAGGTCGTTGAAATGACATGGCCTCTCCCTCCACAGCCCGCACTGTGGTTGCGATACCAATATTATCCCGAAAACATACCGCACCCGCAAGATAACTGTCGGACCATCAACGTAAGCTAACATACTCCAATCCGAAAAATCAAGTATATAATCTGTCAAGATTAACGTCTCATGGCATTATACTCATTGAGAATGCGGTACATACAACCAAACTTCCGCAATCGCTCGCCGCGCATCGATCTATGCTTATCCGGTGAATATCGCACGGTGATGCGGACAGGGCAACTGGCTTTAGGGCGACAATCTGACACGCCCGCCCGCCACACGCGGCCAGGCGCGGCGACCTCGCGCCCGTGGCTCGCGACAACCGCTTGATAAGCCGGCAAAGTTCGAATCGAAAAACGCTCGCGCGGCGCGCCGACCAATGATGCGAGTCCGTCAAACAACTAGCACAATTCCAACATATTTGGACGCGGCGGTTCGCGCCGCCGGACCGCTTATCCATTAACTTTTTGGCGGCTTTGATATTTCCATGCTCGCACGCGGGCGCGCGTTCCCCTCGGTCACAGTCGCAAAACTGTTGTAATTTTGTCGCAACGGCGCAAATTGCGCGTTCCTCCCATTGTCCGACATCATAGGCGAAATGACCGACGATTGGAACGCCAAATCGTACCGACGCTTCGAGGCCGAGCGCAGCCGCCCCGCGACGGACCTTGTCGCGCGCGTCCCCGGCGGCGCGCGCCGGGCGATCGCCGATCTCGGTTGCGGACCGGGCAATTCCACACAGTTGCTCGCCGAGCGCTATCCCGAAAGCGAGATCATGGGCCTCGACTCCTCGCCGGACATGCTCGCCTCGGCGCGAGCGCGTCTGCCGCGGTTGAAATTCATACAGGGCGATCTTGCAGATTGGCGCGGCGGGCCGGCCGATCTCATTTTCGCCAACGCCGTCTTGCATTGGGTTCCCGATCACATCGCGGTCATGGCGCGCCTGGCGCGCCAGCTCGCCCCGCTCGGCTGTCTGGCGGTGCAGATGCCCGACAACGAGGACGAGCCGACCCATGTCCTAATGCGCGAGATCGCCGCCGAACCGCGCTTCCGCGACAAGCTGGCGGGCGCGGCGGGCGCGCGCGAGACGATCGGCTCGTTCGCCGACTATGACGCGGCGCTTTCTCCGCTGTGCGACGAGATCGACATCTGGCGCACCATTTACGTCCATCGCCTCGCGGACGCCGAGGCGATCGTCGCCTGGGTCGAGGGCGCGGGGCTGCGCCCCTTCCTCACCCCGCTGGCGAGCGAGGAACGCGCCGCCTTCCTCGCCCGCTATCGCGCCGCGATCTCCGGCGCTTACCCGCCGCGCGCGGGAGGCGGCGTGCTGCTGCCTTTCCCGCGCCTGTTCGTCGTCGCCTCGCGACGCGTCGAGGCGCGCGAAGGGGATTGACGGCGCCGACGCGCCGAGCCGACATGCTCGCAGCGAATCTCGAAGCAGTCGCGGGAGCGAACGATGCGACGGGCCTTTCTCGTTTCGGCGCGCCTTGCCGCCGCGTTGGTCGGCGCTGGCGCTTGCGCGCTCGCGCAGGACAAGGGCGCTCTCGATGCCACGCCCCTGCCGCCGCTCGCCGATCCCGCCGATCCGAAGCTGCCGGCCAAGGAACTGTTCGGCCGCGCGATGACGCCGACCGAGGTCGTGACGCGGTCGATCGGCTCTTACGCGCGCGGCTGTCTCGCCGGCGCCAAGGCGCTGCCGATCGACGGCGAGACCTGGCAGGTGATGCGCCTGTCGCGCGATCGCAATTGGGGCCATCCGGCGATGATCGCCTTCCTCGAACGCTTTTCGCGCAAGGCGGCGCGCGAAGGCGTCTGGCCGGGCATTCTGGTCGGCGACGTCTCGCAACCGCGCGGCGGGCCGATGCTGACCGGCCACGCCTCGCATCAGATCGGCCTGGATGCCGACGTGTGGCTGACGCCGATGCCGGACCACACGCTGAGCCGCGACGAGCGCGAGGAGATGTCGGCGCTCGACATGGTCAGCGCGGACGGGCTCTCGGTCGATCCCGCGCATTGGAGCGCGCGGCAGGCGGGCGTCATCAAGGCCGCGGCGGAGGAGCCGGAGGTCGAACGAATCTTCGTCAACGCCGCGATCAAGAAGGCGCTGTGCGAGACCGCCGCGGGCGAGCCGTGGATGAACAAGGTGCGCCCCTACTGGGGGCACAACTACCACTTCCACATCCGCATCGCCTGCCCCGCCGGCGACGCCGCATGCCAGCCGCAGGACCCGGTTCCGCCCGGCGACGGCTGCGACAAGTCGCTGGCGTGGTGGTTCACCGACGAGGCGCTGCATCCGCGCCTCGATCCCAACGCCAAGCCCAAGGCGCCGATCACGCTGGCGCAACTGCCGCCCGAGTGCCGGCGCGTGCTGTTGGAGAAGTAGCGCCAAGCCTTCAGCGGTCGCCGCCCTGGCGACGGCCGAGTCGGTCGGCGAGCGCGAGCAGCACAGCGGAGACGACGAACGTCGCCAGCACGCCGGTCTGCCAGGCGAGGTCGCGGTCCGATTCGTGTTCGACGTCCATGAAGGCTTCGAGCAGCTTGACGGCGGAAATGGCGACGATCGACGCCATCAGCTTCAGTTTCAGTTCGCTGAAATCGACCTCGGCGATCCAGCGCGGCCAATTCGCGTGCGCTTCAACGTCGACGCGCGCGACGAAGTTGGCGTAGCCGGACAGGATGACGATGACGATCAGCGACGCCGACAGCGTCAGATCGACGATCCCCAGCGCGGCGAGCAAAACATCTTCCTCGTCCAAGCCGACGAACCCCGTCGCCAAGTCGTAGACGCGCACGCCGACCTTGGCGAGCAGCGCCAGCAGCGCGAACACCAGCGCGACATAGAACGGCGTCAGCAGCCATCGGCTGGCGAACAGGATTTTCTCGAACGACAGCTTGATCACCCGAGCCTCCGGGCAGGCTCACGCATCTTGCGTCGCGATCCGCGCGCTCCGCAAGCGCAAATCGGCGTCGCAATTCGCGATCAGCAGCGCGGGCCGAGCGCGCGCGCGACGATCGCTTCGAGCTTCTTCATCAGATCGGGGTCGCGCGCGTCCGGATGGGTCATGATCGCGCCGTCGAGCGCGCGATCCGAGCTGATCGGGCAGGGTTCGTGCTCGGCGGGAAAGTCTCTGAGGACGCGCGCCAGCAGCGCGTTGACGCGATGAGCGTTGTCCTTGGCCACTTGCATGACCGAGGCGACGTCGACCGACCCGTGTTCCTCGTGCCAGCAATCGTAGTCGGTCACCATCGCGATCGTCGCGTACGAGATTTCGGCCTCGCGCGCGAGCTTGGCCTCGGTGGCGGCGGTCATGCCGATCACATCCAGGCCGCGCGCCTGATAGGCGAGCGACTCGGCCAGCGTCGAGAATTGCGGCCCCTCCATGCAGAGATAAGTTCCCCCGAGGCGGCAGGCGATCCCCTCCGCCTCGGCGGCGGCGGCGATGCGCCGGCTCAAGCGCGGCGCCGTCGGGTGGGCCATCGAGACATGCGCGACGCAGCCTGCGCCGAAAAAGCTGGTCTGGCGCGCGAAGGTCCTGTCCTCGAATTGATCGACCAGCACGAACAGCCCGGGAAAGAGTTCCTGGCGAAAGGAGCCGCAGGCCGAGACCGCGACGATGTCGGTGACGCCGACGCGCTTCAGCGCATCGATATTGGCGCGATAATTGACCGTGGACGGCGTGAAGCGGTGCCCCTGGCCGTGCCGCGACAGGAACACCGCCTGCGTGTCCGCGACGCGGCCGAAACGAAGGACGTCCGAAGGCTCGCCCCACGGCGTGGCGACGCGCTCCTCCCTGATTTCGCGCAAGCCCTCGAGATGATAGACCCCCGAGCCGCCGATGACGCCGACGATCGCCTTGGCCATGAGGCCCCCTCGTGTTGGATCGCCCTGTCAATCCGGAGCCGAGGGGAAGGGCGCGCGCCCTCGCTTCGTCCGCCGCCTCAGTGCAGTTTGCTCCAGATGCGCCTCTTGCAGAGATAGAGCAACGCCGCAAGAACGAAGAGGAAGATCATCGCGCGCCAACCGAGGCTCTTGCGCTCGGCCAAGGTCGGCTCCGCCGCCCAGCTCAGAAAGGACGCCACGTCCTTTGCGTAATTGTCGAGGGTCGGCGGCGCGCCGTCCTGATAGGCGACCGCCCCGTCGGTGATCGGCTGCGGCATGGCGATCCGGTGGCCGGGGTAATAGAGGTTCCATTGCGGATCGTCGGATTTCGTGTAGCCGTGCAGGATCGCATAGATGTAGTCCGCGCCCATTTCTTGATATTGGTCGAACGGCAGCGCGTCGAAGACGAACCACGGAAAGCCGCGTTCGTACTTGCGCGCCTTGGCGAGCAGCGCCATGTCCGGCGGCGCCTTGCCGAACGCCGCCGCCGCGGCCTGATCATTGGGGAACGAATCGGGCGGGGGGAAGACGTCCGAGGGCGCGCCCGGCCGTTTGACGATCTCGCCGTTTTCGTTCGGCTCGTCGTTGACGACCTGATAACTCGCCGCCAGCGTCTTGATCTGAGCCTCGCTGAAGCCGGGCCCGCCGGGATCGCCGAGCGCGCGGAAGGGAATGCTCAGCCGGTGGCAGGCGCTGCACACCTCCTTGTAGACCTGGAACCCGCGCCGCAATTGCGCTTGATCGAATACGCCGAACAGCCCCGAGAAGCTCCAGCTCTGGCGCGTCGGCTTGGGCTGCTCGGCCTCGTCTTCGGCGAGCGCGCTCAAGGGGCTGACGACCAGCAGCGCCAGGGCGGCCGGCGCGAAAAAGGAGCTCTTCAAACGGATCATGGTCGGATTTCCCTGGCGGTCGCCGCCGGTCAACTCGCGGCCGACGGCGCGCTCGGCCCGCCCTTCTTGGCCAACACCGCGTCGGCGATCGAGGCGGGCGTCGGCTTGGTCTTTTCGATCAGGCCCAGCAGCGGCAGAACGACGATGAGGAAGGCGAAATAGCCGAACGCGAGCGCCCGCGCCGCCCAGGTCGTCGCGTCGGAGACTTCCTGCGAGCCCAGGTACCCCAGGCCGACGCAGCAGACCACGAACGCCCAGAAGAAAATGCGGAACAGCGGCCGATACTTGGCCGACTTGACCGGCGACGTGTCGAGCCAGGGAACGAAGGCGAGCAGCGCGATCGCGGCGAACAGGGCGACGACGCCGGCGAGCTTGTCGGGGATCGCGCGCAGGATCGCGTAGAACGGCAGCAGATACCATTCCGGCACGATATGCGCCGGCGTCGACAGCGGATTGGCGACCACCGAATTGTCCGCGTCGAGCAGATAGGTGGGAATGTAGAACACGAACCACGCGTAAAGAATCAGGAACAACGAAAGGGCGAACAGGTCCTTGATCGTCGCATAGGGCGTGAACGCGACGGTGTCGCGCTCGACGTTCTTGACCTCGACGCCTTCCGGATTGTTCTGCCCGGCGACGTGCAGCGCCCATACGTGAAGGCCGACCACGCCGACGATCATGAACGGCAGGAGATAATGGAGCGAAAAGAAGCGGTTCAGCGTGGGATCGCCGACCGCATAACCGCCCCACAGCCAGTGCGCGACGCCGACGCCGATCAGCGGAATGGCGGTGAACAGACTGGTGATCACCGTCGCCCCGGCGAAGCTCATCGAGCCCCAGGGCAACACGTAGCCCATGAACGCCGTCGCCATCATCAGGAGGTAGATGATCACGCCGAGAACCCACAGCACCTCGCGCGGCGCCTTGTAGGAGCCGTAGTAGAGGCCGCGGAAGATGTGGACGTAGACGGCGAGGAAGAACATCGAGGCGCCGTTGGTGTGCAGATAGCGGATCAGCCACCCATAGTTGACGTCGCGCATGATGTGCTCGATCGAGGCGAACGCCAGCGTCGCGCTCGGCACGTAGTGCATCGCCAGGACGACCCCGGTGACGATCTGCGCCGCCAGCATGAACGCCAGGATCGCGCCGAACGCCCAGAGATAGTTGATGTTTCGCGGCACCGGGTAGGCGACGAACGAAGAATGAACCAGACCCATGATCGGCAGGCGCGACTCAAACCACCGCCCGAAGGCGCTCTTAGGGACGTAGCTCGAGTTTCCGCTCATGGTTGCCATTCTCTCAAGATGGGCTTTGCGCGAAGGCGAGGCGAACGGATCAGCCGATCTTCACCTTCGTGTCGCTCAGAAAGGCGTATTCGGGCACGGCGAGATTGAGCGGCGCCGGCCCCTGGCGAATGCGCCCGGAGGTGTCGTAGATCGAACCGTGGCATGGGCACTTCCAGCCGCCATAGGGGCCTTCGTGGCCCAGCGGCACGCATCCCAAATGCGTGCAAATCCCGACGACGATCAGCCATTCCGGCCGTTTCACCCGCTGTTGATCGGTTTGCGGGTCCTTGAGCTCGCTCAGCGGCGTATTCACCGCGTCGTCGATTTCTTTCTTCGTGCGATGACGGATGAAGACGGGACCGCCGCGCCATTTGACCGTGACGATCTGACCTTCGGCGATCGCGCCGATGTCGACCTCGATCGAGGCGAGCGCGAGGGTCGAGGCGTCGGGGTTCATCTGATCGATCAGCGGCCAGGC
>Ga0326727_10019971_pt1 | contig 13372 bp, 10 predicted proteins | sample MB2enrmetagenome_FD_207643 | JGI IMG/M metagenome (GOLD analysis project Ga0326727, IMG submission 207643) | Lab enriched peat soil microbial communities from McLean, Ithaca, NY, United States - MB29MY | ecosystem: Environmental > Terrestrial > Soil > Wetlands > Peat | place: USA: New York...
TAAGACCGTTGCGCCAGTTCCAGCGTGCGCTGCTGTACGCGAATCGCATCGCGCGCCTGAACGGCGGCCCAGTACTGCTGCGCGGCGCTGGCCACCGAATCGGCAATGTGCCCGGCGTCCTGGTCGGATGTGATGAGCAGGCGCGATCGTGCGGTCAGAAGCTGAGCGCGATACTGCAGGCCGGTCCGGTTTTGTAACAGCGGTTGGGTGACGTTGAAGGTGAGACCGCCGGTGACGGTCGGGTTGAAGGTATTGTACAGACTGTTGCTGGAGTAGCGCTCTCCGTTGAAACCAACCGAAATCTGTTGTCCCGTGGGCAGGTTTTGCTGGTAGTTGATGGTTGCGTTGTCGGTAAGGCTGTTCAGCGTGGGCGCGCCGCCAAGCTGGGTGAATTCCGGCGATTCGGTCCGGTTCACGTTGAAACCGAGCCCAAGCTGCGGATCGAAGACGGACTTCGCCGAAGTCACCGCGTTGGTCGAGGTCAGCACATCCAGCCGCGTGATCTGGATGTCCGGCGAATTGCGCAGTACCAGCGCGATGAAGTCCCGGAGGCGCAGATGCAGCTTGCCGTCCTGAATGCGCTCTTCCAGTCCCTCGATGGAACGAACGCGCACCTCGGCGGGCGGCGGATAGAGCCGACGATAAATGCTGTCCACAACCGGCATGGATCCCGCCAGCGCCGATGCCGCGCCCAGCAGGAAGACAGCCGCGAGCGCACAGGCCGTGGCGGCGTCCTCCCTGAAGACGCGAAACCGGACGGCAGCCGCGGCCGTTGTGCGCGGTCTCGTGAAAAGCTTATTCATAGCGAAGCGCCTCAATGGGATCGATCCGCGACGCCTTCAGCGCGGGATAGATTCCGAATACCACGCCTACGGCGGCGGACACTCCGAAGGCCATCAGGATGGACGATGTGGTGACAATGGTCTTCCACTGCGCCGCGTGCGCGATCATCCACGAAAGCAGATAGCCGAAGCCGATGCCGAGCAGTCCGCCGGCGACGGAGATCAGCACGGATTCCACCAGGAACTGCCGCACAATGTCCGAACGCCGCGCGCCCACCGCACGCCGCACGCCGATTTCACGGGTGCGCTCCAGCACCGTCGCCAGCACGATGTTCATGATGCCGATGCCGCCGACAAGCAGCGAGATGGCCGCGATGGCCACCATCACGTAGGTGAAGATGGTCTGCGAGCGCTGCTGTTCGGCCAGCAGCGCGGCCGGGATAACCACATTGAAATCCTGCACGCCATGATGGGTGGAGCTCAGGATGGCGCTCACCACGCGCGCTGTTTCGACGCTGTCAACGCCGGGCGCAAGCCGCAGATCCACGCCGTCCAGTTCATCCTTGTAGTTGTTGCCCGTGTCCCAGAAGCGGTACTGATATGTGTTGAGCGGGACGTAGACGATGTTGTTGGGATCGGCGCCGGCGCCCGCCTGGTCGGACGGGCTCTCCACCTGCGCGCGCAGCACGCCCACCACCTGCAGCCACGTGTCGTTCACTTTGACGAACTTGCCGACCGCCGGACCGTATCCGAGAATGCCGGTTTTCGCCGCCTCGCCAAGCACGCACACTGCCGCGCTGGCCTGGTCGTCCTTGTTGTCGAACAGTGACCCCTCTTCGACAACCCAGTTGTGAATGCCGGCATAGGAAGGCCGCACGCCATAGAGCTCCGGCAAATCGTGAGCGGGCCGCGGAAGAACACGCGCCGGATGCAGGCTGCGCCGCGCCGAGATGAGCGCCACGCCTTCCACGTTGGCGGTAAGTACGCGGACGTCGCGCTGGGTAAGCCCCGGCGACGTGCGCCGGCGTTGCTGCATTTCCTGCTCGCTGGAAGCCGGCACCGATTGCACCAGAATGTTGCGGACGCCGAGTTGCTCGATAAAGCGCATCGATTCCTGGCGCGCGCCCGCGCCAATCGCGAGCATGCCGATCACCGCGCCGACACCGAAGATGATGCCCAAAGCGGTGAGCATCGTCCGAGTCTTCTGCGAGAACAGGCTCTCAAAGGCAAGTGCGAAATCGGACCAGTACCGCGCCAGGTTCCATTCGCCGATCGACCGGATCATTTACTAATCGCCTGCGAGGCGGAGGCGCCTTCGTTGGTTTTCTTCTTCGCCTGACGGGTGGGATCGGCGAGCGCCACCGACTGATGCTCGGCCAGGCCGGCAATCACCACCTGGCTTTCGCTGCGCCGCACCAGCTTCACATCGCGTGGGGCGAACCCGTTCCCGGATGGCACGTAGACGAACGTCCTGCCGTTGTTTTCGAACAACGCCTGCGCCGGCAGCCAGAGCGCGTTGTTCATGGAATCGGTGGTGATGGTGATGCGCACGGTCATTCCCGGACGCAGCTCCGGCGCGGGGTTTTCGAGGGTGATGTGGCAATCGAAGTGGCGGTCCCACGGCGACCCGGTGGTGCCGCCGAGGTCCTTCACACGACCGTTGAAAACCCGACCCGGCGCGGCAATCACAGTCACTTCCGCAGGTTGCCCGATGGCGATATGGCCGCGATCCACTTCGGCTATCGGCGCGGTGACCTCCCAGTTGCTGAGATCGGGAATCTCCGCGACGGCGGTGCCGGGCCAAACCTGATCGCCCACCTGGAACGGGGAAAGGGTCATTCCATCGAAAAAGAAGTTGAGATTGGTGTTCAGCCGGATGGCCACGTAGCCGGCGCGATGCGCGGTCAGGGTCATCGCATCGATGTTGTGCCGCGCGTTGGCGGCCTGCACCTGCGCCTTCGTCCGCGCCGCTTCCTGCGCCATGATGGCCGCTTCATTGGTGGACGTCCGGTTGGCCATGTTCTTCTCGGTTTCGGCCAGCGTCTCGCGCGCCTGGGCCAGCGTCATGTCGTTTTCGCGGGCGACGATCGTAGCGAGAATAGGATTCTTCTTCGCCTCCAGCTCGGCCAGGCGAACGTCCGAGCGGGCCTTTTCCAGGGCGTAGGCGTCTTCCTCTTTCTGTGCCTCGAGCTGAGCCTTCGCGTCGGCGACGCGCTGCTCCGCTTCGGCCACATCGGCCTCGGCCTCGCGCAGATTGAACTGCTGCGCGGTTGTGTCGAACTCGACGGCGGTGTCTCCCGGCTTCACAAGCTCACCGGGTCTGCGGAGATAAGTGATGGCAAGCTGCCCGCCGCCAATCATGGGCGCGGCCAGGGTCTCGGAATTGCCGCCACTCAGCGCGCCGGTCGCGTGCACCGTAAAAGTCACCATGCCGCGCCGCACGCGCGTCGTGGGAATCGGTTGCTCGTTCGTGGCCACCACTTTTTTCCAGGCGCGGACACCCATCCAGCCCACGCCAACCAGCGCGGCCAGCACCAGCACCGCTGCAAGGAGACCGCGGAACCGGAACCTGGGCGGCTCGGGAACCGGCGCGGTCACCGGCGGCGGAGGGGCGGCGCTCAGCCTCCTTGTAAGCAAAGTGGCGCTCATCGCTGAACTCCGGTTTCAGGCGGCTCTTCCAGGGTCACTCGCGTTCCCGCCGGGACGCCGCGAATGGCCACTTCATCGGGGTTGCGCGCCGCGACATTCACCTCGTCCGCGGCATAACCGCTTTTCGCGCGCACCCACACCACCGCCTTACCGCTTCGCGTGAAAAGCGCCTTCGCGGGAATGCTCAGGGCGTTGGGGATGCGCTCGATCACGAAGTCCGCCGACGCGTTCATGGCCGGCCTCAGCCGGGCGTCGGGATGTTCGATCACGGAGTAGGCTTTGAAGCTGCGAATGGGCGGCCACTCGCCAAAAGACTGCTCGGTGAGCGGCGACACGGACGCGAGCTTCGCCTCGAACGCCCTTTCCGGAAACGCATCGACATGGACCATCACGTCCGTTCCCGCGCGAATCTTCCCGCGATCCACTTCATCCAGCCGGCTCTCCATATCCAGCGACGCCAGATCGGGAATCGCCCCGATCAGCGCTCCGGGCCACACGTGATCGCCCGCCTTGAACGGCTGGCGGTTCATCCAGCCCTGCGAATTGTTCAGCGCAATGGTGACCAGGCCCTTCAACGGGGTGTGAATCTCCATCTTCGAGAGCTGCTCCCGGGTGATGTCGATCTCCTGTTGTTGCTGGTCCCGGAGCCGTGTCGCCGAGGCGATCCTCGCCTCGTTCTGCTTCACGTGCAGCGCGACCGTGGCCTCCTCCACCTTGCGCTTCTCTTCCGCCGTCTTCAGATCGATCAGTTTCTCCTGGCCATCGATCTCGCTGATGATTGCGACCTTGGAAGCCTCCAGTTTGGCCTGCTCGACCGCAAACTGCGCCGCTTTGAAATCCAGCTTGTCCTGCTCCGCGGTGATGCGCGCCTGGGCGACGGCCTGGTCGAGCGTGGCCTGCGCCTGCTTAAGAGATGCCGTTTGCTGCTGCAGTTGTTGTTGCGCGCGGCTGCTGTCGAACCGGACCACCACGTCGCCCGCATTCACGATGCTGCCCGGCGGGGCCAGCCAGACGATGGTGAGTTCAGGGACCCTCTGCGGCGCGATCAGCGGCGCCGAATGCATGGAGGTCAGCTCGCCACGAGTGTGCACCACCACGAGGAAGTCGCCCTTGCGCACGGCCACGGTCGGCAGATCGGGTATTCCTCGCGCGCGGCGCATCTCGACGATCCCGGCCGCCGCGGCTGCCGCCAACAGCAACAGCACGACCGCACGAATCCACGTCCGCCGGCTCCGCATCAGCGCGCGCCTCCGGGTGGTTCGATATCCACCGCGGCCGAAAGGTCGGGCAGCAAATGCGGATCGTGCCCAACGAACCGGAAACGCGCGTCGAAGGTCTTGATCGGCGTGCCGTTCGCCGAGGACGCCACCGGGTCCGCCGAATCGAAATTCGCGCGAAATGCCAGATCCGGATAAGCATCCAGACGAACCGTGGCGGCCATGCCTGGCTTGAGCAGCGTGCCATCCGGCTCGCTGACGGAAAGCCGGACCTCCATGAGAGACGGGTCGAAAATGCGCAGCAGCGGGCTGCCGGGCCAGAGCTGGTCGCCCTCGGTGGCGTGGCCCATGGAGCCGTTCTTCCACACATCCTCCAGCGCCACCATGCCGTCCAGCGGCGCGCGCATCACCATTTTGTCCATGTTGTTGTGGGCTCGTTCCACCGCCACCTGCTGGCGATCGCGCTGCAGTTCGAGCAGGCGCAACTGGGCGGCCTCGGAGACATCGTGAAAATGGTTCGAGCGCTTCAGGCTGGCGGCGTGCTGCTGAGCGTCCTCGAGCTTCGCTTTGTTCTTGTCGTCGTCGATGGAGCTGAGAATCGGCCCCTTCCTGATCTCCAGTCTGGCCTTATCCAGATCGGCCTCGGCCTGCTGCAGAGCGGAGGCGCGGGTCTCGGCGTTGCTGCGGTTCTCGGCCATTTTCGATTCGATCTGATGCCGCAGGTCGTCGAACTTCGCCTTCGCGTCGCGTTCAGCCTGGATCTCGGCGGTTGGATCGAACTCCGCGAGGACGTCGCCTTTGTGCACCGAGGCGCCGCTCGGCACCAGCTTGATCAGCGTGAGGTTGCCGCCCTGGCCCTGAATGGTGGGAATGCGAACGGAAAACGAATGAACGGCCTGAACCGTGCCGGTCAGCCGCACGATGCGCGAGCGCTGGGTGGGAACGCTCGAATTCGGACGGGTGTCCGTGGCGGCGATGACACTGGTGGGTCTTTTCCCGCACGCGGACAGGAGCGCGGCGGCAACCGTGAGTATGAGAACAAACGCGCGTCGACGGCGCGGTTTCGGGATATCAGGCACTTAAGTCAACTTAGACGTTTTACACGCCCAAAGTGTTGGCGACGGGATCGGCTTTTTCCGGAGCACGTCGCCTGCCGAATATTCCGGCGTTTGAAGGGATGGGCGGGCGGGACCGGAGGGTGCGGTCCCACCCACACCTTCAGGTCAGTTCTGCGCGGGAGCGGTCGTGTGCGCAGACCGCCTGCTCTGCATCGCCTGGAACTGCTGCTGCTGCGCCGGGGTCAGAGTCGCGTAGAACTTCCCAAACGCCTGCGCGCGAAGGGCGGCAAGCTGGGCCAGCGGCGCGGCCTGGGCCTGAGCGAGCTGGTTGATCTGGTCGGTGGACTGGCCCGATTCAGCCGCATTCATCAGCGCCTGGCGTCCCTGCTTCAACTGAGCGCGAATGGGCTGCGCCTGCGTGCGCAGATCCTGGAAGATGGCCTTGGCCTGCCCGCGCTGGGCGTCGGTGAGGTTCAGCTTGTTCGCCAGCCGGGCCATCATCATGCCGCGATGAAAGCGGCCATGGCCGGCGGGGGCGCCGGGCTCCGTGGTGGTCGCGGTCTGAGCGAAAATGAGGCCGGCCGCAAGAATGGTCGCGCCGGCAATCGTAAGAACTCGGTTTTTCATGGTGAGTGTCGATCTCCTGCTATTACAAACGCGGTTTCGCGGCGGAAGTTGGTCAACGGCGGGTAAAGTTGGGTCAGGGAGTGTAAGGAGCCGGGGATACTCAGAGGCAGATTACAGGGACGTGCACTTTGTCGCTCGGAGTGCAATGCAGACCGATCGGGCACTGTTCCATCTCGAGTGGCGGCACGATCTTCGTGGTCTTACCAGCCCGCACCTCAATGTTATTGACTACGAAATCGGCATACCCAGTAAGGGACGCGGTGAGCTTATACCAGCCAGGAGACACGTCGCGGAATTCAAAGTAGCCGTTTCGATCAGTCCTCGTCTGGCCCATGACCGTGTGATGATCGCGGTCGGCGAGCACGACCTTCACGCCAGGCACAGTGGGTAAGGGACCGGGTGATCTTACCACCGAACCGGTGACGGTCGGTTCGTCGTAGTTGCGCCGTTCGAAGTTGACCGATGGCAATCCCAATGTCGGTTCATCTGTGCAGGTTGGAATCTGAGCGATGTCGAGCGTAACTGGCGGCACGTGCGTCTCGGTCCTTGAGCGGTTGCTTTCTGGACGGTCGTTGCCTTAGAACCGCGCGCTGAAACACTGAGCGCGTAGTCGCCCGGAACCATTCCCGGAAATCTGAAAACGCCAGCGTCATTGGTCCGGGTCTTCCATGTTTGCGCACTCCCCGCGTTGCTGAGCGTCGCCTCTGCATCCGGAATAACCGCGTCCGTTCGATCAAGGACCGTGCCGAAGATCGCGGTTGTATCCTGGGCGGGCAACAGAACCGGCACAAGCGCAAGGGCGGCCAGAACCTTCCATGCGCATCCCATATCCGGTCTGATCCCACCGCAGCGATATAATCTACGGAACGCAAGGACGCACCCGACACGTGAGAACAACTGTTACGCTCCTGCTTTGTCTGCTAAATGCGCCGTTTGCCTACGCTCAATCCGCCGACTGGCCCGTCTACGGCGGAAGCCCGGCGCAGATTCGCTACTCGCCGCTGAAGCAGATCGACCGCGCGAACGTTCGCCGCCTGCGCGTGGCCTGGACCTTCGATACCGGCGACACGTTCCCTGGGTCCGAGTTCCAGTGCAACCCGCTGATCGTCGGCGGCGTGCTTTACGCCTCCACGCCCGCAGCCAATGTGGTCGCTCTCGAGGCCGCCACCGGCAAGCTGAAGTGGCGATTCAACCCCGACCCCGCGCACAAGCCGCTGTTCAAGATCCGCAACCGCGGCTTGACCTGGTGGTCCGACGGTGCACAGGCGCGCATCTTCACCGCCTGGCGCCAGTATCTCTACTCGCTCGATGCGCGCACCGGCCGGCCCGACCCGCGCTTCGGCGACAACGGCCGCATCGATCTGCGCGACAACCTCAGCCGCGAGCCGCGCAACATGGTCTCGCTCACGACTCCTGGCGTCGTCTACAAGGACCTGCTCATCGTCGGCAGTCTGATCAGCGAAACGCTCCCGGCCTCGCCCGGCGACATCCGCGCCTACGACGTCCACAGCGGCAAAATGCGCTGGATCTTCCATACCATTCCGCATCCCGGCGAGTACGGCTACGACACATGGCCGAAGGACGCCTGGACGTACATCGGCTCGGCAAACAACTGGGCGGGCATGGCGGTGGATGCCGCGCGCGGCCTGGTGTTCGTCCCCACCGGATCGGCCGCGTTCGATTTCTATGGAGCCGATCGCACCGGCGACGACCTGTTCGCGAATTGCCTGATCGCGCTGCGGGCCGACACCGGCGAGCGCGTCTGGCATTTCCAGGGGGTCCATCACGACATCTGGGATCGCGACTTCCCTTCGCCGCCCGCGCTGGTCACGGTTCATCGCGATGGGCGCGAGATCGACGCCGTCGCGCAAACAAGCAAGCAGGGCTTCCTCTACGTTTTCGATCGCGAGACGGGGCGTCCGCTGTTCCCCATCGAGGAGCGGCCCGTGCCACCTTCGGATATCGATGGAGAGATCGCCGCGAAAACCCAGCCGTTTCCGCTCGCGCCCGCGCCGTTCGCGCGCCAGCGTCTCACCGAAGACATGCTCACGACGCGCACTCCCCAGACGCACGCGGCGGTTCTGGCCGAGTTTCGCAAGCTGCGCAGCGCCGGTCAGTTCGTGCCGGGATCGCGTGAGGGCACCATCATTTTCCCCGGCTTCGATGGCGGGGCGGAGTGGGGCGGCAGCGCGTGGGATCCGGAGACCGGTCTGCTCTACGTGAACGCCAACGAGATGGCGTGGATTCTGCGTCTCATCGAGCAGCATCCAGCGGGACCGAACACCACTGGCCACGAACTCTACGTCACCAACTGCTCGGCCTGCCACCGTACCGACCTCGGCGGCGCGCCGCCCGAGTTTCCTTCGCTGCACAAACTGAGCGAGCGCTATTCCTCCTGGGAGCTGACCACGTTGCTCGCTCAGGGCACCGGCCGCATGCCCGGCTTCGCGAGGCTGGGCGGCAGCGCACTCAACGCCATCGCAGACTATGTGCTGAACGGCCAGGATACCAGCGTTCACGTCGAGACCAATCCCACGCTGTTCATGAAGTACCTGAACAACGGCTATCAGAAATTCCTCGACCCCGACGGTTACCCCGCCGTGAAGCCGCCATGGGGCACGCTCAACGCCATCGATGTCAGCACGGGCAGATTCGCGTGGACCATTCCGCTCGGCGAATATCCGAGGCTGGCGGCGGCCGGCATGAGGCACACGGGCAGCGAGAACTACGGCGGACCCGTGGTCACCGCCGGTGGCCTCGTGTTCATCGGCGCGACCAGCTACGACCGCAGGTTCCACGCCTTCGACAAGGCCACCGGTAAGCTGCTCTGGGAGACAACGCTGCCAGCCGCGGGCAACGCGACGCCAGCCACATACGAAGTCAATGGCCGCCAGTACGTGGTCATCGCGGCGGGAGGCGGGAAGTCGCCGGATCCCTCGGGCGGTACCATCGTGGCGTTCGCGCTGCCGTAGGGCCTCGCTCCTTCGCACGTACATTCCGATATTCTGTTCTGTATGGTCGTTGAGATCGATGGCGTGTCGTTGCATCTCGCTCACCCGGACGAGCTGAGCGTCACCTGGGTGGGCCAGGACGATGTCATGCGGCAGTTGCTGGCCGCGTGGCTGGTGATCGATCCGCAGGACCTGCCCATGAACCCGCGCCTGCTGGGCAAGCCCGGCGTCGGCAAGACCACGCTCGCCTACACCGCCGCCAAACGCCTCGGCCGTGATGTCTACATCCTGCAGGCCACCGTCGACACGCGCCCCGAAGACCTGCTGGTCACCCCGGTCATCGAGGGCGAGAAGAAACTCCGCTACGTTGCGTCGCCGCTGGTCACGGCCATGCTTCGCGGTGGCATCGTAGTGCTCGACGAAGGCAATCGCATGAGCGAGAAAAGCTGGGCGTCGCTGGCGCCCCTGCTCGACAATCGCCGCTACGTGGAGTCCATCGTCGCCGGCATCAAGATCAAGGCGCATCCGTTGTTCCGCTTCGTCGCCACCATGAATGACGACTCCTCCACCTTCGACCTACCCGAGTACATCCACTCGCGCCTGCAGCCGATGATCACTATCGATTTTCCCGAGCGCCACGAAGAGTATGCCATCCTGCGCGAGAACCTGCCTTTCGGCGACGAGCACATCCTGAACTACGTCACCGATTTCCTGCAGCAGGCCCACGCCGCCGACGAGCGCTACAGCGTGCGCGACGGCATCAACATCGGCCGCTTCGCCATGAAGCTGCACAGCGCTTACGATGGCCGCGGCAGCATCGACAATCTGTTGCGCACCGCCATCCTCGAAACGCTCGGAGAAGAGGCGCTCCGCTATGTCCCTCGCCTCTGATCCCGGCAGTCTGCGCCGCGGCAACTTCACCTATTTCCCGGTGGTGCCGGGACGGCTCGAGTTCGCCATCGAAGTGCGCCGGCTGATTCTCGCCGAGCGTCCGCGAGTGGTGGCGGTGGAGTTGCCAGGCGCGCTGGAGGATGTCTATCTCCAGGCGCTCGCGCGCATGCCGCAGATGTCGGTCATCGTGTATCCCGACGCGAAGGACGATGAGCGCGCGGTCTACGTGCCCGTGGAGCCGTGCGATCCGTTCACCGAAGCGGTTCGCACCGGCATCGACGCCGCGGCCGAGATCGTCTTCATCGAACCGGATGTGGCCGACCGCCCCCACGTGCCCGACACCTACCCGGACACCTACGCCATCCGCCGCATCGGGCTCGATCGGTACATCGAAGCCTATCGGCTATGGCCCGTCCAGCGCACCGAGGAGATCGACGCGCACGCCGCGGCCATGGCCTGGAAGCTGCAGGGGACCGATCCGCTGGCCAACGTGCTGGTGGTGGTCGCGCTGAACATGCTCGACCCGCTGCTCGACGCCATGGAGCGCCCGCAGGATCCGCCATCCTACACGCGGCATGCGTTCGAGCCACGCCTGATCAATCCGCACCCGGATTGCCTCACTGAGATCACCGCCGAGTATCCGTTCCTGCAGGAGCGCTACGAGCGCTTCCGCACGGAGATGGAGCCGGAGGCCCTCATCGACCGTCCCCAGGCGCAGTTCGACCTTTACCGGGAAGCCGAAAAAGAGTACGCGGCGAACACCGGCGATAAGATCGAGCACTGGCAGCGGCGCATGCTGGCACGTTTCACGCGCAATCTCGCGCAGATTGGAAGCGACCTCACGGCCGGCATCTTCGATCTCACCGTGGCCGCGCGTTCCGTTGTGGACGACAACTACGCGTGGGAAGTCTGGCAGATGGCCAACCGCTATCCGGCTCAGAAGGACACCAGCGAGATGCTGGAAACGGTCAACCTGTCGGGCGAAGAGATCTGGCTGGCCACACGGAAGCTGCGCCTTCGCCGGCGACTGCCGCGGATGAAACAGCGCCTGATGCCGCTGGGCCTCAAAAAGCGCAAAAAGGAGAAGACCGCGGGCGAGTGGGCTCGGCAAACCACCGGCGACGCCATCTGTTCCTATCCGCCCGAGGACATCGTCATCGAGGATTACGGCCGCTTCCTCAAGCACAAGGCGAAGAGCATGGTGTCGGAAGAGCGTATGCGCATCGAGCCGTTCACGACGTCGATTCTCGACGGCATCGACCTGCGCGAGACCATCCGCAACTGGCACGACGGAAAGATCTATGTCCGCCAGCTCGACCGGATCGCCGGCAACGTCGGCGCCGTGGTGGTCATCTTCGACGAGGATCACGACGACCGCTATCAGTACCTCACCACCTGGCTCGGCGAGCACCAGAACGAGTCGGACATGGCGTTCTATTCGACCGTGCCCTTCGAGCACATCGTCGGACCCGGCATCGGCCGCGCCGAATACGGCGGACTGCTGATGACTCTGCCGCCACGCCGTATGTACGACGTGTGGTCCGATCCGGATTACGATCTCGCCCGGACAAAACCGGAACGACTCCTGCTCGCCGCGCTCGACTACTCGATGGAGCGCCACGTCGTGTACGTCGGACCGAAGCCGCCGCGCTCAATTTTTCGCTCGATAGCCGCGCACGTCGGACGCAACATTATGTACATCCCGCTGGGCGCGCTTTCGCCGACGAAGCTAAAGAAGCTGCGCGTAGTGCATGTGCTCGACAGCTACGAGCGGCGCAGGGACGCGAAAGATTACATCTGGTAGGGGCGCGTCGCTACAGCTCCAGCAGATACCCTTTGCGGCCTGCGTTCACCGCCTGCGTGGCGCCTATCTCAATGGCGCGCCCGGCAGCTTCGTGAATGTGGCCGCAGAAGAACCAGCGCGGTTGGTGCTGGTCGATGAATTCACGCACTGCGGTCGATCCGGCGTGCAGCCCGTGACGAATCTCATCGAGCGCGGTGCCCTTCGGCGGCGCATGACAAATCAGGATGAGCGGGTCCAGTGCCGCGAACTTCGCCAGCCGCTCCGCCAGCTCTTCTTCGCTGTATTCGCCCGGTGTGTTGAATGGCGTGGGATTCGAGTAGCCGAGACCGGCGATCCAGTATCCGTCGAGCTGCATGGCGCGTTCGTGAAATGAATCGAGCCCGTATTTCGCGCACAGCCTCTCGGTGTCGGCCAGCGATTCATGATTGCCGGGCAGAACGTGCATGCGTTCGGCGCGTTGCCGCAGGATGGGCCCTGCCTCGTCCAGGCCGCGCCCCCACGTGGCCAGGTCACCCGCGGCGAAGTAGTGGTCCGCTTCGGTAGCCACCAGTTTTTCGAGCGCCCGCCGGTCGCCGTGGATGTCGGAAAACACCAGCAACCGCATGATTGATTGTAGAGCTTAGCCCTCGGCCGGATGCGGCGGCAGGGTTGCCGCCAGCGCCACAAGCGAATCCTCGAACGCGTAGTCGGGTCTGGGAAACAGATTGTGCCGCTGCCACCAGTGATACGTCTCTTTCATGCCCTCATCGAAATCGATCGGCTTGCACTTCAGCACGCGCTGCGCCTTGTTCACAACCATGGTGATGGGCGGCAGGTCGAAATAGAAGGCGAAGTACAAACGTGGGCCTAGCGCGGTGCCGCCTGCACGGCGAATTTGTTCGCGCGGAATGCGTACCAGATGAAGAGGCCGCCCGGCCGCGCGGGCGATGCTTTCCAGCATGTCGATTTGTGAAATGGGCCGGGGGTTCGCAATGTTGAACGCCTGTCCGGTCGCTTCGGGTATCTCAACGGCCCGCAGCATCGCCCCCACCAGATCCCGCACGTGCACAAACTGCATGAGCCGCCGGCCATCTCCGGGGACGATGATCGGCCGTCTGTCCCGCAGGCGATCCCAGAAGAACGCCTCGCGATAGAAGTTGTTGCCGGGGCCGTAGAGGAACGGCGGCCGCAGGGTCACGGCCGGAAATCTGTCGCGCTGGTGCATGCGAAACAGCGCGCGCTCGGCCATGGCCTTGTTCCGCACGTAGGAATCCGCATGATCGTCGGGCGCCAAGGCGTCGCCTTCGTGATGATTCAGGCCGTCGCCGTAGGCGGCCACGCTGGAGAGGTAGACGTAGCGATGCAGCCAGTCGCCGGCCAGCAACCGCGCGGTGGCTTCCACCTGGGCGCCCGT
>Ga0326727_10019972_pt1 | contig 13372 bp, 9 predicted proteins | sample MB2enrmetagenome_FD_207643 | JGI IMG/M metagenome (GOLD analysis project Ga0326727, IMG submission 207643) | Lab enriched peat soil microbial communities from McLean, Ithaca, NY, United States - MB29MY | ecosystem: Environmental > Terrestrial > Soil > Wetlands > Peat | place: USA: New York...
GGCACGTCGGTCGAAAAGATCTGGCGACAGGCGTGGGAGGATCTCGCCGCGGCTCGCGTCGAAAGGCGAGTCGAGCTGCGCGAGATCGGCTCTGCAATCGATTTGCAGTGTCCGGTTGACCCGTTCCGAATGAAGCAGGTGTTTCGCAACTTATTCGAAAATGCCATCGCCCTGGGCCAAGATGAAGTCACTATCGAGGTGCGCTGTGCGCCGGTGCATCAGAATGGAATCGCGGCGCTTCAAATCGCCGTTTGCGACAACGGCCCGGGGTTCAATCCCGAACAACGGAAGCGTGCATTCGAGCCGTTTTACACGACCAAGTCCCGTGGAACGGGCCTCGGGCTGACGATCAGTCGTCGGATCGTGGAAGCGCATGGTGGAACGATTGAGATCAGCGTGAACGTAGCGAAGGGCGCAGAGATCCTTGTCACCTTACCTCGGAGTCTCTCATGAACTCCCCTCCCAGTCGAAAGCTGCGGATTGCAGCCGCCGATGACGAGCGTGACACGCGGCAATTCTTTGAAGAGATATTGCCGCATCTCGGCCACGAAGTCGTCGCCGTGGTCAGCAGCGGTCGCGAATTGATCGAACGCTGTCGGGCCACGCATCCCGACCTGGTCATCGCCGACATCAAAATGCCGGACATGGACGGCATCCAGGCCGCCGCCGAGATCAATCGTGAAAGGGAAGTCCCGTTTGTCCTGGTGTCCGGCCATCAGGACCCTGAATTGCTCGGGCGGGCCGAGGCCGATTACGTCATGGCTTACCTGGTGAAACCGGTAAAACCACCGGATCTGGCCGCAGCCCTCGCCCTGGCGCGCACGCGCTTCATGCAGTACCAGCAAGTCCGTCGCGAAGCTGCCGACCTGCGCCAGTCGCTCGAGGAACGCAAGCTCGTCGAACGCGCCAAAGGAATCGTCACCCGCCGCATGGGGCTTGACGAGCAGGAGGCCTTCCGGCGCTTGCGAAAGCTCTCCAGCGATCGCAATCTGAAGCTCGTCGATCTCGCTCGCATGGTGCTCAACGCAGAGGAAGTGTTTGCCGATCTGGAAATGGTTACTTTCCCCAGGTAAGCATCACACCACGCTGTGTAGGTACCGTCGATGCGTGACCAGTGTCAGTCCGGCAATGTGGCAGCGGCTTGTCGAGCGTTCTCGATAAAGGACCGAACGCGCCCGGCGTCCTTCCTACCGGGGCTGCTCTCAACTCCGCTGGCTACGTCCACTGCATCCGGACGCACGATTCGGATCGCCTCGGCAACATTTTCCGGCGTCAACCCGCCCGCCAGAATCAACGGCGCCCGGGGGCGAAAGCCCGACAGCAAGGCCCATGGAACGGTCTTGCCGGTGCCGCCAAATTGCCCGACCACGCGTGCGTCAATGAGGACGCCGGCGAGGTCCTTACCACTGAAGCTGGAGCGCTTCAGATAGTCGGCCAATTCTTCGAGACCCGCCAGATCTCCAATCGGCACAGCGAGAATCAGCTCGTAAGGCGTGACTTCCGCAGGCAACGGCCAACCGCCATGCGCCTGGATCGTCAGACTCCGCCCGAAGCGTTGCGCGTGCGCGACCATGCGCTTGGGCACTTCGCCGGCAAACACGCCGACCGGCTCCACGGTGGCCGGGATAGTACTCAAGATCTCCTGTGCGGCAGACTGGTCGATGTAACGCGGCGACTTCGGATAGAAGTTGAGGCCGATCAGATCGGCGCCGGCCGACACGACCATCGCGGCGTCGGCCGCCGTAGTGACGCCGCAAATCTTGGTTCTTATGCGATAGCCCATGTCTTCGCCGGCAGCGGGGCGCGTCGGCGCCGTGCCTTGCACGCGACGGCCGACTGATCTACCATGGTTTCACATCTTCCTAAACAGGATGAAACCTATGAAATCGACCGGCTCTCGGCCGCAACCACCGCTTGATGACATCGACGAGGAGTTTGTCGGTCTCTGGCGGCGGATGAGTTCCCTCTGGGGCATCAGCCCGACGATGGCCGAGATCCACGGTTTGCTTTATATCACAGGCGCGGCCCTATCGATGGACGACATCATGAGCCGCCTGGGCATTTCGCGCGGCAATGCGAGTATGAACCTCAGCAAGTTGGCGGAATGGGGACTCATCCGCCGCGTGCATCGGCGCGGCGATCGCCGCGACTATTACGAATCGCTCCGAGATGTTTGGGAGATGTTTACGCTGGTTGCGAATCAGCGGAAACGTCGCGAGATCGATCCGATTCTCAGCACGCTCCGGGACTGTGAAACTCGTTTGGCTACGGGCCGCCACGAGCAAGCCGACGAGCGACGAGGCCGCGTGCACGATCTGCTCGCGTTTCTGGCACTCGTAGACGCGCTGGCACAACGCTTTTTCGAAAGCCGACGCGGCCTACGCGAGGCCGTCAATTTGCTGGGCGGCCCGTCGGATTAATGCGATCTCGAATCACGAATGGAGCGAATTTTGCAGCACAGTTGTTCGGCGAGCGTCTGATTCTTTGGCAGTGTTTCGGGGCAACTCTCGGCTTGAACCGTGGCAGACAATCACCACGGGGCCACGCCGGGAGTCGTGATGGTGAAGGAGCCGTGCACACTTTCGAGCACGGTTGGCTTACCCGGCTGCGAGTTTGCCCCGTGTTTCACATACCCCTCACCCGCTTTAGAAAGAGGAGCAGAGACATGAGTTCAGTGACTATTCGGGGCCGGGTGGCGGCGCTGGCCATCGCAGGCCTTCTCACAGCCCCGATGTTCGCAACTGCCGAGGCACCGCCGACCGGCAAGGCCTATCTCGGCATCGGTGCGGAAGCCGGCGTCGGCGGCCAGCCCGGGCTTGTCGTCCGTGAAGTCGCACCCGATTCGCCGGCGGCCAAAGCCGGTCTGAAGGATGGAGACCGCATCGTCCAGGCTGGTGACCGGCAGATCCGATCGATCAACGATCTCAAGGATGCGCTCGCCGGCCAAATCCCCGGCGACAAGATTGCCTTCAAGGTGATGCGCGACGGCAAGGAACAGTCGCTTACCGTGACACTCGGCAAAGAGCCAACCGGTCCAGCCGAAGCGCCGCCGGCGGCCATTCAACCGTCGGGCGCTTATCTCGGCGTCTTCAGTCAACCGCTCAATGCGGCGATGAAGGATCGACTGGGGATCAAGGCCGACAAGGGCGCTCTTGTCGCCCGCGTGATGCCCGGTTCGCCGGCAGCCAAGGCCGGCGTCGCGGAACTGGATGTTGTCACTCGCCTCGGTGACACCGACGTGACGAGCCCGATGGACCTCCGCCAGGCAGTCGAAAAAGTAGGCGCCGGCAAGGATGCTAACTTGCAGGTCATCCGCGATGGCAAGACCCTGACTCTGAAGGTCCACCTCGCTCAAGAGCCAGTCGGTGCCTTCGGGCGCGACGGCTGGATGCAGGAACCCCCGCAAGACTTCGGCCGGTTCCAGAACCGCATGCCGTCTTTCTTCAGTGATCGCGAAAAGATCGCGGCTCTTGAGAAGAAGATTCAGGAGCTTGAAAAACGAATCGATCAGCTCGAAAAGACCCACAAATAGAGAGGGCTCCGATAAACGAACCGGGTCGGCTTCCCGCGAAAAACGCTGGAACCCGACCCGGTCTTATTTATCAGCCTTGGCGCGCCCATGTCATGGCGCGATGGTGATCACCTGCCAATCGGCCGATTCGTGCCGAGATGAAAGCAACTCGCGGATTGCTTCAATTCCGGCGTTGGCCCGCCTGTCTCCCGCAACGCGAACAAGAAGCGAGCTCAATTCGACTTCTTCAGCAGTGACGCTATTGCGAGTCCGCAGAATCGTCCGCTCGCCAAAGCGCACGTTATAAGTCTTCAGCGGCACCAGGACGCTTTCGTCGACTTTCCAAGCCTTCATCGGCTCGGGCAAGTCTCGAGCCTCGTGCAGTACTCCGACCACGCGGTACATATACTTGCCGATGCGAACGGATGCATCGACCGCGTCGCGGTCCGAAAACAGCTTCGCTGCGACCGTCGATCCTAGCACGGCGACATTTTCCATCGCTGTCTCATCGGACTCAGTAAAAAAGCGACCGTCGCTAACCTCCAAACGAGCGCGCTCAGCGAATCCAGCCGTGGTGCCGATCACGTTACTGACCTGAAATCGAGCCCTCCGGGCCACTTCCATCGGAGCCATGCGAATCGGCACCAAATCGCCGACACCCGGTATCTTGGCGATTAGCTCGGCATCGGCTCTTTTCAAGCCGTAGCGAACGGCACGCCCGCGTGGGACACCCTCATCCGGCGGTAGCTTGACGCTTTGAATTAGCACATCACTCGTCGTTGGTCCGGCGTTCTCCTTATCGACCGGCCGCTCGCCCCGCGTTGAGAGGCGCGTCAGCTTACGCATCAATCCACGCGGATCGCGGAGTATTTCCTCTCCTTCCTTCAGTCCACCGGTGATTTCAGCGACGGCGTCTTCGGAGAGGCCGAGCGTTACGCGCCGCTCTGCAATGCCGGCAGACGTTTTCACGAAGCAATACTTCTCCTTGCCGGCGTCCAGAATCGCTTGCCTCGGCGCCTGCAGCGCCTGCTCCCGCTCCGCAACGACGATTCGGGCATCGCCGCTCATGCCGATTCTCAGAGCCGGATCCTGTTCCTGCAAATTGAGCACGACTCGAAATACTTTCACATTCGGCGCCCAGAAGTCCTGTTGGCTGGCAACCGTGGCGATCGATTTCACGACAGCGCTGAACTGCTTGCTCGGAAAAGCGTCGATTCGAACGGCAGCCTTCTGTCCGATCTGAAGCCGGGGAACCATGCTTTCGTGAATATTACTGAGTAAATTCATGCGTTTCGGGTCGCAAACGCGGAGCAGTTTTTGTCCCTCTTTCACCGTCTCGCCTGCGGCGATCGAACCGGCGCCGAATCGGCCTGTGTCCGGAGGGTACAGGACGATGCCGGCCAGCGGAGCCGCGATTGTGTAATGCGCCGCCTCGTCGCGGAGTTCGAGCAAGCGCGCTTCTTCTTGTTTCAACTCAGCGTCCTTGGCGCGGAATGCGGCCTCAGCCTTGGCTTCCTTCGCTTTGCCTGCCGTCCGCGTCCGATCCAACTGCAGGTGTGCCTGCTCCACTTTCAGACCGAGAATCTCTTTGTCCACCACAGGGGCTTTCTGCTCGGCTTCGGTAATCTTGAGAGCGATCTCGCTCAGGCGGTTTTCGAGTTGATTCTCCTGTTTTGCAAGTTTCAAATCTTCTGCGGCCTGATCGCGACTCGCTTTCGCGCGCTCATGAACGATCGTCTGAACTCGAACCTGCTCGCGCGCTGCGGTCGCGTCCAGCTCCAGGATGCGCGCGCCCTCTTCGACGATGGCCCCCTCGTCGATCACCCACTTGATCATTGCCGTGGTCGGTGCAGCTTCGCGAGATCGTCGGACGACTGGCGATAAAATCTCAACAGCGGACACCGCGTCGAGTTGCCCGCGCTCCGCAACTGTGGAGATCAGCCGGCCGGTAGATATCTTTTGAAACTCGATTTTCGCGTCCGTAAGTTGTTCAACGATCTTAAGTCGCGTAGCGGGATCGGCCGCCCGAAAGCGCGCCAGCGCGCCGCCGGGCTCCGGCTCCGCGGCGGATGCCGCGAGCAGAGTTGATGCCAGGACCATTGCGAGTAAAGTCAGAATGCGTTGGATAACAGCCATTCCTACCTCGCGGATCGTGAGAAGAGGGGCCACTCGTACTTCAGGGTACAGCCGCTTCCGTGTTAGGCCAATCGTCTGCGTTGCGGGTTTAATAAAGCGATCGCTGTGCCACCTTTTCTTGTTTCTTGCACCAGCTTCTCTTACCCTTGCGGAATCGTAACGGCTCCAGATGCGCCCGGCGATTCAAACTGCTGAGGGCTACCCATGTTCGATCTGTCTTCCGTGCAGGCATCCATCCGAGAGGCCGGCGTCGATGGCTGGCTCCTCTACGACTTCCGCGGCCTCAATATCTTCGCTCGTCGCATTCTCGAAATCCCGACCGAAGGACACCTGACGAGGCGCTGGCTTTACTTCATACCCGCCAACGGCGAGCCGCGAAAACTCGTGCATCGCATCGAGCCGCACGCGCTGGATCACGTTCCCGGCACCGCCTCCATGTACCTGCGCTGGCAGGAATTTGAAGCCGGCGTCGCCGCGCTTGTTTCGGGAAGGCGCAAGGTCGCCATGGAGTATGTGCCGCGCAACGCAAATCCTTATGTTTCACGCGTCGATGCCGGAACCGTCGAACTGGTGCGTTCCTGCGGCGTCGAGGTCGTGCCTTCCGGCGATTTGGTGCAGCGCTACGAGGCCTGCTGGGACGATGAACAGTGGGCCATGCACCTCGAAGCGGCCACGCACACCAGCTCGGCCTATGATGTCGCCTTCCGGTTCCTCACCGAACGTATTCGCGGCGGCGGCACCGCTCGCGAAACCGAGGTGCAGGCGCTGATTATGGAGCACTTCAAGCGACATGGGCTTGTCACCGATCATCCTCCGATCGTCGGAGCGGGCCCGCACAGCGGCGACCCGCACTTCGCGCCCGGTCCGGGGAACGACGCGGTCATCGGCAAAAACGATTTCGTGCTGATCGACTTGTGGGCCAAGCTGGGTAAAGAGCGCGCCGTCTATAGCGATCTGACCTGGACCTGCTTTGTGGGTGAAACAGTACCCGAAAAGTACGAGAAAGTCTTCCAGATCGTGGCCGCGGCGCGTGACGCGGCTATCGAGCGCGTTCGCAGCGCTTTCAAAGCAAACGAGGCGCTGCAAGGCTGGCAGGTGGATCGCGCTGCTCGCGACGTGATCGAGAAAGCCGGCTACGGTGCCGCTTTCTGTCATCGCACCGGGCATTCCATCGGCCAGGAAACCCATGGCAACGGCGCCAACATGGACGATCTCGAGACCCACGAAGAACGGCGCGTCATGCCCCGGACGTGTTTCTCGATCGAACCCGGAATCTACCTACCGGAGTTCGGCATCCGCAGTGAAGTCAACGTCTACATAGACGCCAGTCGGCAGGTCCATGTCACGGGCCCGAAGCCACAGACGCACGTGGTGCCATTGCTGGCCTAGCTGCACGAATCTGAGCCGTTGAGCCGTCTCGACCTTCCCGGCAAATGGTTCGCTGATGTGTTAAGGATTCGTAAACGCTAGTTAACAGTCTGCTAACAAGAGTTAACCAGGAGCTTCGCTTTCCGGGGCACTGCGAGAGAGGAAATCCCAAAAACTTCGCAGCTCGTTGCGGTGTCAATTACGAGAAGTGAGGTCACGCTGGAACTCCCCGATTCACGCGGCCGGGAAACGATCCAGAGCGAGTTCGCGCGCTTGGACTGCAAACCTTCTCAGTGACAGCGAGATAGCAATCCAAATCGAACGCGCAGCGCCGGCAAAGCGAAGTGCGTAAGCCGGAAAAACTGATTCATCACAAAGTTGACAACGACGCGTCACCGGCGATCCGCCCGATGATGCAATGACGGCAACTCTTGTCTGAGAAGCCGGTTCCGCAGAATCGACCGAAGCCGCGAGGGATGGATGTCAGGCGCTGCCGCCACGCAAGGGGGCGCGCATCAGGCCGTATTTCTTCATCTTCTTGTAGAGCGTCACGCGGCTGATGCCGAGAGCCGATGCGGCCCGGGCCCGGCTATAGCCGTTGTTCGCCAGCGCCCGCTGGATGACGTTGCGTTCCAGCTGTTCGCGGTTATGCGATAGAGAGTCGTGCTGGGCGGTGGTTGTCGTCGTTGTCGATGCCGGCCGGTATTCGCGTACTTGTTGCGGAAGGTGCTCGAACAGCAGCTCCGGTCCGCTGCTGACAAGCACGGCTTGCTGCATGAAGTTTTCCAGCTGGCGGATATTGCCTGGCCAGACGTACGATTCCAAAGCATCCATCGCCCGCGGGCCGACGTCGAAGAGGTCCTTACGGAACTTGGTGTTGAAGCGGGCCGCCATGCCGCGGACAAGCGGCGCGATGTCCTGCACGCGTTCGCGCAAAGGCGGTAAATGGAAGGACATTACGTTGAGTCGATAATACAAATCCTGGCGGAATCGGCCGCGTCCCACCGCCTCTTCCAAATCCCAGTTGCTGGCGACGATGATGCGGGCGTTGCAGGTTTTCGTCTCGTTGCTGCCGACCGGTTCGTATTCGCCGGTTTCGATGACGCGAAGCAAGCCGGCTTGCTGTTCCAGCCCCAGCGTGTCGATTTCGTCGAGCAAGATGGAACCGTGACCGGCCGCTTCGAACTTGCCGACCTTCGAGCGATCGGCGCCGGTGAATGCACCCTTGACGTGCCCGAAAAAGGCGCTTTCGACCAGGTTGGCTGGCTGGGCGCCGCAGGGAACCGTCAAAAACGGGTGGCTTCGCCGCGGCGAGCATTCGTGCATGAGGCGGGCCAGGAAGGTTTTGCCTGTCCCCGTCTCGCCGGTCAATAGCACCGTTACATCGTGGGCTGAAGCCAGCGCCAACCGCTCGACCAGGGGCAAGAGTGAGGGCGTCTGCCGCAGCAAACGGCGGCTGATGACGCCCTGAACGGAATCGTCAAGCGGGCCCACGAAGTCACGCACGCGGCCCAGGCGCTCGCGAATCAAGTTCGTCAATTCGGCCGCATCGTCCGGCCAGCGCAGGCGGCGGGCAACGTACGGGTCCACAGCCCCGAGGTCGGAGCTGGTCAGGCCTTCGTCCTCGACGATCATGATGATCGGCGGCAGTTTTTGCAGATAGATCTCTTGAACCAACCGGCAGATGCGTTCGGATTCGGCGGGCGCAGCGGCAGCCAGCAGCAACAAGCCTTCGGAGTCGCGGCCGAGGTGCTGATGAATGGAATCCAAGCCGCAGTGAAAGACAGTTTGTCCGAGCGCTTTCTTCAAATGGGCTTGAATCGCAGCGGCGAGTCGAGGGTCATCCGAGACCAATGCGAGGCGATTGCCAGTCATGGCGTGTCTCCGAGCGGGGGGACCTGCGTCGCAGGCTCTGTCGCGAGCCGGCGCAGGCATCGGCGTACTGTAAAGGAAACGTGCCTCTTGGCCGGGGCGGCCGCCTCCCGCAGCCGGGCAGGAAGCGAACGAGGACCGCAAGTGACAGCGGCCAAGGCGTTTCCGTACCACCCGTGCGCGGCAGCAGAGCCAGGGCAGCGGATGGGTTGCAAGCTGTGCCGAATGGGGAACGATTCGCCCTGCGGACAGCGTGGTCGCTGCAGGGAACCCCCGACGAAACACCATGCAGGAAGGTGGAAGAGACGCGACGCGCTACGAAGAGGGGTGACAACCCACGACGCAGCGACGCTGGTGCGCTCGGCCTTCCCTACGGGTTCCGAGACCTGCACGTCCAGTTCAGGCTTCTGGAATTAACGGGGGACAGCGAGGCGCCGGCGTACGTGGCCGTGCGCTAGGGATGTGGGAGGAGTGTACATCCCTCTGTTCCAGTGGTGCCTCATGCACTCCCCGTTGGTTGGCAAACGGGGCCAACCGTGTTGCAGTAGGAGCGTTAAATTTAGGCTACAGGACCTCCCTCTGTCAAGAAATATCCGTCAGGATTGTCAGGTAACGCCCGACCTTCACATCTCGCTTGCACGGCGTTCACGGCGCTCGCGGCGGCTCGTGCGCCGCTCCCGGCGTCTCCGGCGATTGCTCGCCTTCGAGCGCCGCCCCGGGAGCCGAATCGTGGCTGGCAAAGCCGTTGCTTGGCGGCAACAACAGGGCTTGCGTATCCAGAAGCGACTGCGCGATGTCTCGGATTTGGCGGCGTTGCCGACGCGAGAGAATTCGCAAGCGCTTGTACGCCTCCTCTTCACCGATGCCCAGACGCTGAACGAGCACTCCCTTGGCCCGCTCGATCACGATCCGGTCGTTCAGGCGCTGGTTCAGCTGCTCGACCTGTGTCCGCCAATACTGCTCACGGCGCAGTGCAGCACGGATGCCCCAAAGGGCCTGTGCCATTGCTTCTGCAGTCGGGTGAGGAGGTACGAACAGCAGAGGATGTCGTTCAGCAAGGTCGCAGTAGCCTTCGGACTGAGCTTCGTCGGCAGCTATCAACAACCCCGGTCCGGCAGCAAGCATTTCCTCAACACAAGCCCGGATGGGCGAGAGCGCTGCGGCAAAAATCACGACCTCGGGACGATGTACCTGTACGCGTGCCGACAAGTCACCGGTCAGCGGCTGAACTTCCAAGCGCCAGCCGCTGTTCCCGGGCCGGTCGAACCACTGACGGAGCACGGAACGTAACCCGCCCGGGTCCTCTCCTTGCTTGCCCTGCAGGAGCCACGTCCGCATAGTCGGTCCTCACACGCTCACCCGTCATTGCCGTCCCTGAGCCGGGGCGTCCGGCGTCCACGGGGCTGACGGGCGGGAGGGAGGCCTTACAAAAGCATTCTCCAGAATAATCCGCTTGTCAAGAAGCCGAGGCATCCTCTCCCGTTCGCGATCTTCGGTCATCTTAGCCCGGAAATCAGGCCCGTCCAAGCAAATGTTCCCGAAACGATACATCGTCTTGGCACAAATCTTGCTCAACAAACCGAAACTCTACCGTGAAGCCGAAGCCCCGAGTCGTTCGGGCGGCGGCGCGGTAGTCTGCGCCTCAGATACGAGACTGTCACGCCTTACAGGACGCGGTGCTGTCGTCGGCTCTCCGGGCAGCGCCAGGGTGAGCACGAATGCCAACCCCCCGCCGGGGCAGGTTAAGATCCACTTGCCCGGCCGCGTCCCCGACGACTGGACGCGAGCATGCCAACCCCTGATCCCGAACGGACGGGCGGGTTAGACAGCCCGGACCGCTCCCTCGGCGAAGCCCTGGAGAGCCTCCTGGAATTTACTGGCGCCACGGCCGGCTGGGTGGGACTCCAGAGCGCCGGGGGGCCGTTGCGGTTTCCTGCGCGCTGCGGTGCAGTGGCTGATGACTGGCTCGCCTTGCAGCGGGCAGAGGGTCGCGTTTGGGGGTTCGCGGTCCGCGAAGGACCGACGCTGCTCAACGACCTCCGGGGATTGGCGCCCTTTGGCATCGCGGCGCTGTCCAATATCCTTTCGTGTCCGCTGGGGCCGTCAGCCGCTGCCCGCGGTTATGTCGTTCTTGCCAACAAGCCGCATGGCTTCACCTCGCACGACGCGTCCGTCCTGCAGGGCAGCGCACATCTGATGACCAAGCGGCTGAACCGAGAGCTGGAGGCCCTGCCGGGCCCTCTGCTTCGCCGCGTCATCGACCGCATCAATACCGGCGTCCTCGTAGTCGACAACTCCGGGACACTCGTCTACGCCAATTCGACCTGGCTATCCTGGACAGGTTTTTCGCTTGAAGAACTTTCGGGCAAGCCGGCGCCCTTTCCGTTTTGGGTCAGTCACCGCGAATTGGCAAACGCCGGTGGCCGGCCAGTCGGGGCAACGTCCGGCGCGCTGCCGTTTCGACGACGCGACGAATCGACCTTTTGGTGCCGCGTCGATACTCTTCCTGCCGACGCAGACAGCCGAGGCTTGACCGTCGCCTTACTTCACCGAGCGCACAGTGTGGCTCCACAAGAGCGCTCGGCTCCAATCTCGTTGCCGCTGCGACTCGATCACTTGCCGTTAGGCCTGGCGTTGACCGATCGTGCCGGCCGATTGATCTGGTCGAACGCAATGTTGACGAATCTGCTGCCCCGCGAGGCTGCGGACGGTCTTTTGCGCGAACGAGTGGACGCCTCATCCGCTGCCGCTCTCGAACGACTACTGCGCGATTCTTCCCGCGCAGAATCCGGGCGCATGGGATCGCTGGTGTTACACGACACCGGTCGGGCGCTGACAGCGTTTTGGATCGCGGTCGAACTGGCCGAAGGTCCGGGGTTTTTGTTCGCCCTGACCGACGATCCGGAAGGCTTTCCGTTAACGGGCGCACCCGCCGAAGCACGCGCGATCGGACCGCCCGCCGTCGACTGGCTGGCATTGCTCCTGCAGCCCGGCACCGAGGTCGGATTCTGGGACGAGCGGTGGGAACGCTTGACAGGCTTGGCCGGCAGCGACCTTGGCGGCGTTCGCAGCGATCTGGTGCTCGACTGGCTCTTCCCGCGGCAGCGCGACCGGAATCTCGTCGCCGATTGGATTCACGATCCGCGCCGCCGCGGAGGACAGGCAATACTCGACGTGCTGACGCGTTCGGGCGGTCGACCGATGCTGTGCACGTTTCTGCCGTTGGTCCAATCCGGGCCGGGTGGACGTCATGACCATTGGTTGCTGCTTACCGGCGAATCGGATCTGTTCTCCGGTCCGGGCACGCCATCGCTCGGCTTTGTTCGACATTTCGCGCGCGGCCTGGGCGTTCTGCTGAATCACTACTTCACGATACCGGTCGGCCTGGCGGAACTCGCGCTCGACCGTACCGATCTACCCGGCGAAATAACCGACTGGTTCCAACAAGTACTCGACAGTTGTCAGCGGGCGACGCGATTGCTGTCGGCGCTGGAGGACCTGGCTGCATTGACCCCGGGAGAGATGCAACCGGTATCGATGGCGACGCTCGTAGGTGAGTTTCTCGACGAATTGCCCGACGCGCCACGACGTGGCTATGAGCTGGTTGTCGACCTGCGCGATCCGGAGGCGTTAGTCCGCATCAATCGACGGATGCTGCGAACCGTCCTCCATCATCTGCTTAGCAACGCGCGCGACGCCGTGGTGCACAGCGACCGCAAGCAAATCGAGGTTCGCGTCGCCGCCACCGATGATAGCATTCGCTGCGAAATCAAGGATACGGGCGAGGGGCTGCCCGGCGACGATCGGGCACTGCCGCTGGCGCCATTTGTGTCGACCAAGGGTGCGTTCGCTCACGACCCGGCTCACGCGGCCCAGGAGGCTGCCGGTCTCGGCCTGACGGTGAGCCAACACCTGCTCGCACTACAGGGCGGTCACTTGGAGTTGCGCAGCACACCGGGAGAGGGGACCACGGCTGCCCTGGTGCTGCCGCGAGCTAGCGTGGCCGAGGAATCCGTAGCGGAATCGCCGGTTTCCGAGACGCTGCGTCACGACGCGGCCGCCGATGCCCGTGGGCCGCATTCCCGGCCGGCGCCCGTCCCGAAGACGCCGCCGGGCTGATGCTCAGAGTGCCACCCGTGCGCGGCCGAGCCAGTTACTCCTTGACCACAACCCGTACCGGCTCGACAAACGCCTCGCTCAGCGCGGCCACATCCTTGCCTTCCATCTCCCCTCGCTGTAGCCACACTCGGTAGCGAATTTTCAACGGTTTTTGCTGCGTGGCGTCCGTGACGAAGTAAGAACCGAATCGGCCATAGTCGCGCTCACTGAAGCGTGCTTCCTTCGGATTCTCCGGACGGTCTAGATAAGCCGCCGTGTAGCGCTGGCCACCGAGGACGAAGCTCATCGCGTCCCACGGCAAGTTGACGTGGCCCTTCTGATCCGGCCAGTTGCGGGTCGCACCGGGCTTGTCCGTGCCATCGGGGC
>Ga0326727_10019973_pt1 | contig 13371 bp, 10 predicted proteins | sample MB2enrmetagenome_FD_207643 | JGI IMG/M metagenome (GOLD analysis project Ga0326727, IMG submission 207643) | Lab enriched peat soil microbial communities from McLean, Ithaca, NY, United States - MB29MY | ecosystem: Environmental > Terrestrial > Soil > Wetlands > Peat | place: USA: New York...
CGTCTTTGCTGATCCCTGATCCCTGATCCCTGATCCCTCGCATTTCTGGAGCTGATGACCAGGATTGAACTGGTGACCTCTCCCTTACCAAGGGAGTGCTCTACCAACTGAGCTACATCAGCCCTTTGAACCCGAGCTTTTAGCTATTAGCCCTTAGCTCTTAGCTTCATCTCGCCGGAACAAGCCGCAACAGCTCGATCCAAAGGCGCCCACGCTAAAAGCTAATAGCTAACAGCTAAGAGCTACTCCTTCTCCCGCCTGATCCGGTCTGCCTGCATCGCCACATACGTCCGAAACGCAAACAAGGCCAGAATCACAATCGGAATCAACCTTACCTGCACCGGCCGGCCCATCACCATCACGCTGCCTTCGCCGACCGTAAACCAAACCAGAACCGCCAGAACCGCGTACATCGCCAGGGCTACCGGGTACTTCTTTTCGAGGTCGCTGCCGGAGCGCTTTCCCCGACCGTCTCCCGCCACTTTCGCGGGATCACGATCAAAACGCGCTTCCTTCCCCATCCCTCAGCGCCTCGCTGCTCTTAAAAACCAGCTTTCAGCTCTCAGCTGTCAGCTTTCAGTTCATCCCGCCTGGGCGGGCCACCACTGACCACTGATCCCTGACCCCTGATCCCTGTTTATGGTGCACAGGGGAGGATTCGAACCTCCGTAGCTCGCAAGGAGCGGCAGATTTACAGTCTGCTGCCATTAACCGCTCGGCCACCTGTGCCCAATCACCCGTCCCGCGCCGCTGGGTGCCCCATCCTAAGCGCGTCTTTGGCGCTTAGGGTGGGAAACCGCCAAACTCCCACCGGCTCAATCTCCGCACCCGCTTCCGCGCACGCCGCAACCGCCGGAGAACCCTCCGGAATTGGGGAGCCTGCACCTGAAGTGGAGTCACCGCGGAGAACAGGCCCGGCGAACTTCGAATCGCCGGTGAAATCCTGCCGTCTCAAGCCTCGTCTCCGGTCTCGTTTTTGTGGAGCTGGCGAAGGGATTTGAACCCCCGACCCTCTGATTACAAATCAGATGCTCTACCAGCTGAGCTACGCCAGCTCTTGGAACAGTTGTGCGGGGGCCAATGAAGCCGACGCCCAGCCGTTCAAACCACCGGAAACCGTTCCGGAAGCCCGAATTACGCGCGGACACACTACCACTCCGCGCATAGTACGGCACAGAAATCAAGGTTAGCATACTGCGATGGGCGGGGCAAACCCGCCTTACACTCAACTTGCTGAAGGCTGAAGAATTGCCTTGACACATGCTATGGGCCTTGGGAACCTGTCTGTCAGGGCCCACTCTCCTAAAAAGGTGACTATATGAATATTTCCAGGTCTCTCCCTGCCTGCATGGTTGGGCTGGTGTTACTGGCTGGCGCTTTGGCCACTGAGTCGAATTCTCAAACCCCGCACGCACGCAAGACTCGCATTGCCATAATGGACTTCGACTACGCTACAGTGCAGTCCTCAACAGCGGCCATGTTCGGCACGAATGTGGACGTCGGCAAAGGAATCACCGATCTTCTGGTTACCGATCTGGTGAAGGACGGCACCTACTCAATCATTGAGCGTGCAGCCCTGGACAAGATATTGAAGGAGCAGAACTTCTCGAATTCCAATCGCGCCGACCCCAGCAGCGCTGCCCAGATAGGCAAACTGCTTGGCGTTGATTACATCATCGTGGGCAGCATCACCGAGTTTGGCAACGAAACACAGAATAGGGGCGTCGGGGGAAATGGCGGCGGCTTTGACAGGTACGGCCTGGGTGGATTCCACCACTCCAACTCCAAAGCCAACGTGGCCATCACCGCTCGCATCATCAACATCGACACGGGGGAGATCCTGGCCGTGGCAGATGGCAAAGGCCAATCTGCCCGCAGTTCCACGTCGATGCTGGGCGGTGGCGGCAATTGGAGAGGCTCCGGCGGCGGCAACGTCGATTTCGGCTCCAGCAACTTTCAGCAAACTATTATCGGCGAAGCAACTAAGGCTGCCACCGATCAATTGAGCACTGGCCTGATTGCAGATGCGCCCAAATTGCCGGTGCGCACCATCACGGTTGAGGGCCAGGTGGCTGCGGTCGATAGCGGTCAGATCATCATCAACGTTGGCGCCAAGGCCGGCGTCAAAGTCGGCGATCAGTTCAACGTGCTCCGCGTGACCAAGGAGATCAAGGATCCCGCGACCGGAACTGTTCTGCGCAGGCTCACCACCACAGTCGGCGTCATCAAGGCTACCGACGTGGACGACGTTTCGGCCATCTGCACTCCGGTCTCCGGTTCAGACTTCAAGACCGGCGATCACGTCAAAACCGTAACCCAATAGTTCCAGCTCAAACGAGAATGCCCGCTGCCGTTGCAGCGGGCATCTTCATATCGGCGCGATTCTTTCTCATCTGCCTAGAAACTTTTCCAGTTTCTCGATCTCCCCGTTGGCGCGATCCATGTAATCGTTCGCGCTCGCCAGATCTTTCTGGCTGAGAGCACGGTCCGCGTCGCGCATGTAGCTGTTCATCCTCGTCAGCGACGCCAGTACGTCTCCCCTGATGTCCAGGCCCTCCGCCTGCTGCTGACTGCGAATCTGCTCCACGCCGGTGCCGGCGGCCTCCGCCCGCGCGTCAAGACCTGTAAAGCGATCATGCGCCTGTCGAATCTCCGCGGGCGACGGGCCTGGCGGCGGTTGGTTTACGCCTGTTCCCGTCGTTCCCTGCCCGCCAGCCCCAGCCTGCGCTGGCGTCCCCGTGCTTTGCTGCTGCCTGCCCGCTGGCGAGCCCGATGAGGAGGACGTGCCCGTTGAACCGGAAGCTCCCGACTTGGACCCGCCAGCCGGCGCCGCATTTACGGTGTTCGTTGCCGGGCTGGCTACCGGAGGGTTCGCTACCGTGTTCTCCGCCGCCCCTGCCGGTTGGCCCGCCGTAGTGGCCCCGGCGCTTTGCTGCCCCGTGCCTGCCGGCGAGGTGGTGGCCTTCGTGTCGCCGCTCGTGGCATTCGACTTTTGGCCTGCGTACATGGCATAAAAGCGCGGCAGCACGATGCCCGCGGCCACCAGTGCCAAAACCGTGGCCAGCGAGCCCAGCGCAATCCATAAACCGCGATGGCTCTGCGCGGGGCGGGCCGGCGCCGGTGGCGCAACCACCGCAACCGGGGTAAACGCGGGCGGCGCGGCCTGCTGCGCTGCCGGAGGCGGGGAATCGAGAACGGTTTGATAATAAGGTGTTGCCGATGGCGCTTGCGAAACACCCTGGCCGGGAACAGGAACCGGTATAGGCGCCGCCTGCAGGCGAGGCTGCACTGGCTCGGCTTCACGGAGCGCTTTGAGCGCACTGCGAAACTCTTCCGCCGTCTGGAATCGCTGCCCCGGATCCTTGGCCATGGCCCGCATCACAATATCGCTCAACGGCTGCGGTACCGCCGGGTTCACCTGCGCGGGAGCCAGGGGCGTCTCGTTCACCTGCGCATTCAGCACGCTGTACGAGGTGTCGGCCTGGAACGGCTTGCGGCCCGTCAGTATCTCGTAGAGGGTCACGCCGAACGAATAGATGTCGGAGCGAGCATCGATCGTGCCGCCGCGCACCTGCTCCGGTGACATGTAGTAGATGGAGCCCATGGTGGTGCCGGGGCGCGTCAGATTCAAATCGGTTGCCGACTTGGCGATTCCGAAATCCATCAGCTTGACCACGCCGTGCGAGGTGATCATGATGTTGGCCGGCTTGATGTCCCGGTGGGTCACGCCCCGGCCATGCGCATAGCTCAACGCCGCCAGGGTCTGCAGGGCATAATCCAGCAGCATATCCTGCGACGCCTGGAGTTGCGGAGCCAGCTTGTCGAGTGTGGTTCCTTCCACGTACTCCATCACCATCACAAACTGGTTGTCGACCTGGATTGCGGTGCGTAACTGCGCGATGTTGGGATGCTCGAGGCCGGCCAGCGTGCGAATCTCTGACATGAAGCGGGCCGTAAGCTCCGGGTCCCGGGCGAAATCCGGAAGCAGGATTTTCATCGCTTCTTCGCGGTTCGAGATGATGTTGCGGACCCTGTACACGCGGCCCATGCCGCCTGCACCGATAAGCGAGAGGATTTCGTACTCGCCCACGCGTTGAACATTCTCCGTTGCCATTGGATGGCCTCCTTGCAGTAGTTGGAATGCCGGGAAGAGGGGGCCCAGGGTTCTGAAGTGCTTCGAGTCTACTCCTCCGGGGTGAAAAGCAGCCAGCAAAACCGTGCCGGACACGGCTGAAGCGCGCTTCCTTCCGGCCGGGCGCTCAATCCGCTGCCAACACCCGCAACTCCTCCTGCGAACGCAGAATGGCGGAAAGAAACGCCGCGTAGACGAAGAACACCCAGCAGCCGAAGGCGCAGGGCAGGTGAGGTGCTAGCGCACTCAAAGCAAAAATCCGCTTGCAGAAATCGCAACTCGGGTGGATGATGCTGTTGCTTCCCGAGGACCGTTATTTTCGCTCTGAAATGAGGGGACGCCGTATGCGCAAGCGCTTTCTCGTTGTTATGTTTTTAGCATTTTGCTCACTGGTCGCCGCTCAACAGGCGATGAACAACGATGCCGTGGTCAAGATGGCGAAGGCCGGGCTTTCCGATGACATTATCGTCGCGACGATCAACTCCTCGCCGGGTACATACGACACAACCCCGGACGGCCTGATCGCGTTGAAGCAGGCTGGCGTGAGTGACAAGGTGATCTCAGCGATTGTGAACAAGTCCGCCGCCCCCCCGGCTGCGCCCGCTCCCGCAGCCCCGCCAAGCGAAGCGCTGCCGGCAGCACCAGCGCTCCCGCCGGGCGTCGATAGCGTGGGAGTTTATTTCCGGGTACCGGATGGACGTTGGCAGGAAGTAACGGCGGAAGTTGTCAACTTCAAAACGGGCGGGGCGGTAAAGCACCTCGCAACCGTGGGTCTCGTCAAAGGGGACTTGAACGGCCATATTGGTGGTAAGCAGAGCCACCTGCGCCTCAAGACACCTGCCAGCTTCATCTTTTATGTCCCGGAAGGGCGATCGCCGGGCGAGTATCAGCTCCTCAGGCTTCGTGTAAATAACAACAATCGTGAGTTTCGATCGGTTACCGGAGGAATCGCACATGTGACGGGAGGCGCCATTCGCGATGACGTCGACTTCGCGAGTAAGAAGATTGCACCCCGCGTCTATGAGATCGTCTTAAATGCAGACATTGGCAAAGGCGAGTTTGGGTTCCTTCCTCCACTCGACACTGTATCCGAAAAGAACATGGCAAGTTCGGGAAAAATCTACACGTTTTCAATCATCGAATAACCTGGCCTGTGCTCGCCATCCGTTCGCGTGGCAGCCAACCGTACCCGCTACGCGCCTCTCCCGCAAGTGTCAGGGTATTTCTTGACGGCTCATCTCCCGTCACCAATGCGCCAAGCGTGCGCCGGTAGTTGCTTCGACTCCTACCCCGGCTCCGGCTCCCAAATAGAGGTCCGCGCCGGCAGCCGCTCCAGCTTCGGCTCCCGCCCCGCCTCCAACTCCGCAATAGGGGAGCCGATCTACGCGCCTCTCCCGCGGGTGTTAGGGTATTTCTTGACGGCTTCTCGCCGTCGCGAATGCATCGGCGCACGCGCAGAACGCTCCTGACTGTCGCCGCGGTCCTGGCTTTGCTGGCCGTGGCGGTCTTTCTGCGCTCCAAGGCCCCGCCTGAGGCCGCGCGCCTGCTGCCCGAGTCCGACGGCATCATTTACATCGACCTCAAGCCGATCCGCGTCTTCTTTCACAAGGACCTGAAGCCGCCCAAACCCGTCCCCGAGTACCAGCAGTTCATCGATGCAACCGGCATCGACTGGGAGCGCGACCTTGACCAGGCCGCCATCGCCCTGCACCGCATGGACAATCCCAACGGGCCCAATGGGCCGGTGGCCTACTCCATGGTGCTGGTGGGCCGTCTCACCGGTAAAAAGCTGAACGCCTGGCTCGAGAGCCACGCCGCCTCGCGCGAGGAGTACGCCGGCAAGACTATCTACAACATCCCCTCTGAGAGCCGCACCGTGCGCATTGCGCAGATCGGCTACGACATGCTGGCCATCAGCAACACGCCCACGCCCGAGCAGATTCACTCCATCATCGACCGTCACCGCTCGGCGGCCCTGCCCTTTGCCGGCTCATCGCTGCTCGAGAAGCACTTCCGCGACGTGCCGTTGTTGAGCATGGCCTGGGGCGTCGGGCAACTCGGCCTGCCCTTCAACGAGAGCGGCGCCATCAGCATCTTCGGCTTCGAGCTTCCCCTGCCTTACGACGCCACCATCGTGGCCAGCGTTTCGCCGGTGCTGCCCGTGCCGGGCAAGCTGGGCACGCTGCGCCTCAAGGTAGAGGAGATTGCGCCCAACGAAACCGAGGCCTTCAGCCAGGCTGCCAGCCTGGACGCGCTGGTGGTGTTGGCGCGCGGATTCACGGCGCCGCTCGGCGATAACAGCGCCAACAACGCCCTCAAGGCGCTGCTCAAGGACGCCAACGTCGCCCAGCACCACAACCGTGTGGTGGTGACGGCCACGCTGCCGGTGGGGTTCCTCGCCAGCGTCGCGCAGTAAGAGCGGGTGAGCGAGACGAGCGGAGCTAGCGGTGCTAGCGGCGTTAGCCATGTCGCGCCATAGATGCAACTACTCCCTAGTCCCTGCTGCGCCACGCAAAATCACTTTTTCAGCAGGCACTTAAACAGCAACGGCTCCCAAAGAGGGAGCCGCGGTCCGATCGAACTGGTATTTCGCTTATTCGCCGGAGCCGGGTTTGTCAGAGTCGGCGAGTTGGGCGAAGGTCATGCGCAGGTATTTGTGCGGATTGACCGGCACGTTGTGCACGCGCACCTCATAATGCAGGTGCGGGCCGGTGGCGCGGCCCGACTGGCCAACATAGCCGATGACCTGTCCGCGGCTGACATGCTGGCCGGACAAAACCGCAATAGATGATAGATGCCCGTAAACCGTCAGCAGATCGTGACCGTGATCGATCACCACTTCGCGGCCGTAGCCGGCGCCCATTGAGGCATCGGAGACATCGCCGTCACCGGCTGCATGAACCGGCGTTCCGTAGGGCGCATCGATATCGATGCCGGTGTGGAATTTGCCTTCCCCGTTGATTGGGTCTTCACGCTCGCCGAAGCTGGAGCCGATCGGTCCCTGGACGGGCCACAGCGAGGGTGCGTCGGCAAAGACGGTCCAGTCGCCGCTAAAGCTGGGATTGAGGCCGCCCTCGAGGGCGCGGGTTACGCGGCCTGAGAGCGCGTCGCTGCGCAATGAATAAAACTGTTCGATGGTCTTTGCGAATTGCTGCTGGCTTACTTCGTCGCTCTGCGTCTGGGCAGCTTGCGCGGGAACGGCGGCTTTTGCCACCGGCGCCACATTGCGCGGCGTCGCGCTGGTGCGATTCGGCCTTAACCCGTAGAGCGCAGTCACCTCGTTGGCCAGCGCGCCCAGCGACGCAACCTGCACGCTGCGGTCGTGGGCAATCTGCGCCATCTGGTTGTAGTCTTTGCGCAGCGTTTCACGCTCTTGCCGCATCTGGTTGTAGCTCTCGGTCTTCATCAGCATGCGGGTATAGCTACCCGCCAGACCTACAATGGTGAATGCGCCAACCACCGCGGCCACAACGAAGCCGTAAGCGTAACGCAACGGAAGCGGAATCTTCCGAATTCTTCCGTCTTCATCCCGGGCTACAAAAAGAATGTAGTAGCGCTTGCGTAGCATGTATCTGCCCTTCATCCCGCCCCGCGGCAGGTCCGCAATTCGCCAATTTCCAAGAATGGCGCAAAAACAGGAGCCCTAAGCTCAGCCAAAGCTACAAACGCGCACAAGTGCGCACTGAGGGTAACTTTGGTAGAGCCTAACAAACGGGCCTCGGCCGGGTCAATCAATTTCAATAGGAGAAATGCTGCTAACTCAGCAATTTGTCGCAGTTTTGCAACATTTCACTCCGCCGGCGGCCTGCCGCGAGCCATTCCGGCGGTCCGCCGGCGCGTTTTGGCTGGCCGCTCAGGACGCCTGGCTGGATCAAAAGAATCCACCCGGGGTCATTCCCCGGACTCTTACTGTTCTGAATCGGCGCAATCGGGCCGGAACTTGAATCCGCCAGCCGCGCCTGAGCGCTCGTCGTCCCATGGAGTTGTATCCTCAACCCATGGAGCACATACGGTGATTGCGCGGCATCGGCCAACTCGCTCTGGACCCGGGAGCCGGCGCGGTGAAGAGCGGGGCGGCGAGCTGGCCTTGCTGGCCCGGATACGCGCCCGCGTAGCGGCTGCAGGCTCCAGCCGCAACGTGCGCCTGGGCATTGGCGACGATTGCGCGCTGGTGAATGTGAAGGCGGGCGAAGAGATTGCCGTAACAACCGATCTTTCAATCGCCGGACGGCATTTTGAGCTCGCCTGGCACCCTCCTGAGGCGATCGGGCACCGGGTATTGGCGCGGGGTTTGAGCGATCTGGCTGCCATGGGCGCACGCCCGGTAGCCGCGTTCCTTTCGCTGGGGCTGCCGGCGGCGCTCGTCAAAAGAACTGCGTTTCGCGGCGCGAAGCCGGAAGCGTCGATGCAAAGCTCCTGGGTCGACCGGTTTTATGACGGTCTTCTCCATCTTGCCGGCGCGTTCGACACTCCCCTTGCCGGAGGCGACCTGGCTGAGTCGCCCATCGCCGCCGCCGACATTGTTCTGCTCGGCGCCGTCCGCCGCGGCCGGGCTTTGCTCCGTTCCGGCGCAAGGCCCGGCGATTCCATCTATGTGACAGGCAGCCTGGGCGGCGCGGCGGCCGGGCTGGAGCTGATGAGGGAGCTGGCGACGCGAAAGACTGGAGGCGCGGGCCGTTTGAGGATCCCCGCGAAGATTGAAGCAGCGCTCGCCAGGCAGCTCTATCCGCAGCCGCGCGTCAGGCAGGGATTGTGGCTGTCAAAGCGCGGGCTGGCCACGGCGGCGATCGATTTAAGCGACGGGCTTTCGACCGATCTCGGGCACCTGTGCGAGGAGTCCGGCGTGGCTGCGGAGGTGAACGAGAACGCGCTGCCGGTTTCGACGGGCGCAACCCTCCAGCAGGCCCTCCACGGCGGCGAGGACTACGAGTTGCTGTTTACGGCACAACCAGGAGCCCGAGTGCCGCGAACGATTGCCGGGGTTGGGGTGACGCGAATCGGACGCGTGTTGAAGCGCTCGGCGAGGAGGCCGCTTGTCACCCTGGCTACGCCCGAAGGACGCCAGGCGCTCGAGGCGCAGGGGTGGGAGCACTTCGCGTGATGCCGTTAGCTCAGGCGACCTTCGACGAGAGCTTCCCTCGCCACTGGCAGGCCGAGGTGCTGCCGGCGCGGCCCGCGATTCTGCCGGCGCGGCACTATGTGTATCCACGCCAGGCTGAAGAGGTGGAACGCGGCGCGCTGGAGGTGATGGTCCGGCCTGCTTTGTATCAGGGCATGACTTCAGGAGTTCCGGAAATGCCGTCGGCGCGCACTGTTTTGTATCAGGGCACGGCTTCAGCCGTGCCGCAAAACGCCGAAAAGAAAGACAGGGCTTTAGCCCCTGAGGGTTCCGAGGCCGCAGACAAAACGGCCGCGCTAGAAGTGTCAGGGCACGACTTCAGTCGTGCCGATCTGTCCGCTTCTGAGGATGGGGCTTTAGCCCCTGAGACGCCGCCGACGCAATCCGCCCAGCCCTTCCTCGCCACCTGCGCCCTCGGCTTTCGCGACCCCGCTGCCCCAACTGGAATCTGGTCCGCGCCGCATCCCGACGCAATCTGCCTCGTCGCTGGCGGTTACGCGTACCTCATCGACACCACCGCACCCGAACGCTTCACCATGATTCCCTACCGTCCCGTGCTTGAGGTGCGGGCCGCCGTCGACGCGGGGCTGCTGCTCTTCGTGGGCCACCGCTCCATTCTGGCCTGGGGCCGCAACGGCCAGGCATGGGAGTCGGAGAAGCTCTCCGACGAAGGCGTAACGATCACCGCGATTGAGGGATTGGTTCTTCGCGGGACGGGGTGGGAGATGCTGTCGGACAAAGAGACTGCGTTCGAACTCGATCTTTGCAGCGGGCGGCGGGTCGATCAGTTGTGATTCGGTGCCTGATTTGAAGACCGTTCGGTCTTCAGCAGCATCCCCGCGTAAGCCGCGTACACGCCCTCAAACACCGCGTCCCAGCTTGCCGTCAGCGCGTAGGCGCGGGCGGCAGCGCGCATGGCTGCGTGCCGCGCGGGATCGGCAAGAATCTCCGCAATCGCCGACGCAAACTCCTCGTCGGTGACAATCCGCCCGGTTTCGCCGTCCCGCACAATCGTCTTCGGCCCGCCGTCGGGAGTCACGATCGCTGGCACTCCCGAGGCCAGCGCCTCCAGAATCACGTTGCCGAAAGTATCGGTGTGCGAGGGGAAGACGAAGAGATCCATGTTGGCGTAGGCCGTGGAAAGTGCTTCCCCGCGCAAAACACCCGTAAAGTCTGCTCGATGCAGCCGCTCGCGCAGCCAGGCCTCGTCGCCGCCGTGGCCGACAATCATGAAGCGGTAGCCGGTGACGCCCATGCGGTCGAGCCGCTCCTGAATCTCGGCCAGCAGCGCGATGTTTTTCTCCACCGAGAGCCGGCCGACGAATCCCAGCACGATCTCGCGGTCATCGGCGGCCCGTTTGCGCTTTGCAGGATGAAAAAGCTCCGCATCGACGCCGCGCGGCATCAGGTGGCAGGGCCGGTGGGTTTTCTGTTCGAGCAGCGCGCAGAGATCGGGATTGGGAGCGAAAAGCACGTCCGCTCTTAAATAGAGAATGCCGATCGTGGCCAGCGCCACGTCCTGGATCGTCTTTGCCGTTGCGACGGATTGCCGCTCCGGCAGACGGCGCATTAACCACCCGGAACGGCGCACCAGGTACTCGTGCACGTTGGTGTGCCAGCTTGCCGCAAGCGGCACTCCAAGCTGATGCGCGAGCGTCGCGCCGAGAATGCCCACATCGCTGGGTCCCGTGATGTGGATGAGGTCGGGCTTGAAGCGGTCGAGCACGTCGCTGACGTGAGAGACATGGCGGAAGAAGACGGGATCGAAGCGCAGATCTTTCTCAATCGCGAAAGAGAGAAAGCTGCGCGGCAGCTCGAGGGTCCACACGTTGCCGTCTTCAGCAAGGGACTCGGCGCGGTCGCCGGCGCGCACGCATAGAAAAGGCAGATTGCGGCGCCGCACGAAGGCCTCAAAGTGACGGCTGGTGTGAGCTACGCCATTCACCTCGTGAAATGAGTCGGGGAAATAGGCGACACGGGGAGGACTTGGAGCAGCGCTCGTCAAACCTGAAGAAGAATCATCCTCGATGGCCACGGCGCTTGAGAGTTCAGCCGCCGTTGATGCGCACCACTCCCGATCGGTTCCCTCAGCTTGCAAATCTCACTCCGCCATCCCAGTAGTGTGAACAGGCCCTAGCTGTCCTGCTCGCCGAGGGCAAGGCGCAACTCGTGCGATTCGCTCCAAGCATAGCGCAAGCCGCCTGAGACCAGGCCACGGCCCATCATCTGCACCATCCCGATCAGCACAGTCATGATACGCGGCGGGGCGCCGTTGGGCCACAGCTCGCTCAGCGGCCTCACCACTCCGTTACAGTCAGGATGGTAAACGCGCTCGTCCCAGGTGCGCGAGCCCTGCGGGAACTCCGGATAGTGGCGGATGGCGTCGACGGCCGACTGCAGAATGCGGTGTTTCCACGGCTCGGCATACTGCGGCAGGAAGAGCACGTTGCTGATCTTCTGCCGGCGGATCTCGTGAACGAACTCGGTAAAGCTGCCCGCGCTGGACAGGTTCACGTTCGCATTCGGTTCAACGCCGTGCCGGTCGCCGCCCGAGATGAGCAGCATGTTCCACTGCTCGGCCAGGCGCCGCACCTGCCGGTTCTCATCCCAGTTGCGCAACCCGTTCAGCTCAAGTGCATGAATGAAAGCGCCGTTCCTCTGCAGGAACTCATTCACCAGGAACTCATGCTTCTCCCTGCCGATCAGGTAGAGGTCCCACAGGGGGTGGTTGAAGACCACCAGCACATTGGGTTCCTTGTCGAGAGCCGCAAGAATCTCGGTCAGCCGGGCGTCGCTGGGATGGGCAGTCAGGTCGCTGAAGATCTTCATCCACTCCGTCGCCTTGCCGCTGGGCAGATTGTGAACGCCGAGATGGAACGACTGCATGGCGCCGTAGGGCGCGCTCCACTCCACTGAAACCGGAATGCGCCGCGCGCTGGGAACCGTGCGCAACAGCATGGGAGCGCTGATGTTGTCGTGGTCGGTGATCGACACCATCGGCGCAAGGTCAAGCTTCTCAATCTGCCTGCACTCCAGATCGAAGGCCAGCTTGGGAGTCATCGGCGGGGTCCAGTAGCTGGCAGCGTAATTGATGCGCACGCCGTGACGTTCTTCCGAGCGCCGCTCAAGCCGCGCCAGCAACGGCCGCATTACCGGATACTGGTTGCCGAAGTTGGCCAGAAAATCGAGGGTCTCCTGCGACTGGTTCGTATGGCTGTGCAACGAAACCCCGCTCCGGAAGCCCTTGGGAGCCTCCTTGTCGCGCCACAGGTACGAGATAGAAGATGTGGGCATCTCTGCTCTCCGACTCCTTACTTCGATCTGAGGTACTTCCCCAATTCCAGCTCCAGTATCCATGGATTCGTATAAAAGCGCTGTTAAGACAGTGAGAAAGGGCCGAGAATTAAGAAAAGAATCAATAGAGTTACGGAGAAACACCCATAAATGCCGGCAAAAACCGAATACAACTTCCGGGGAGGTACGCCTGGGAAGTCCCCCGGAGCCGCTATGTCTCAGAATCTGAGCCTGCTTACGTTCGATTTCAGTGGTCCACAAACGCAGCACTCGAGCCGGATCAATGCCCGATTGAATGTCAGAGGCCCGGCTTCAAGTGTATCGCCCAGATGCCGGGCGCGGTTCAGATTGTGAATTTCTAGTACAAATCAGAATCGAGGGACAGGCGCTCTTGTCTCGCGAATGGTGGTTCGTGGTTCGTGGCCAGTAGCTTGTAGCCAGTAGCTTGTAGCTTGCCGCTTCCGGCTACTGGCTTCTACCCCTGTTCCCTGTTCCCTGTTCCCTATTCCCTGTTCCCTGTTCCCTGTTCCCTGTTCCCTATTCCCTGTTCTCAGTCACTTGCGCGTTTTGGCCAGCTCAGGGCTCAGAAAATCCTCCACCGTCCAGCCGGCCATCAGGTCTTCATCGTGGTTGTTGCCGTGGTTTTGGGCGTGTGCCGCGGCAAGTTCGCCGGCCAGGTAATTCTCGGTAAGCCCGCGGCGCAGGAGTTCAAAGGCCTGCTCAGGCGTATCGGCCATCTGGAACATCTCAAGATCCTTGGGCGAGATGGCTCCGGAATCAACCAGCGCGTCGAGGTTCAGTACCTTCTTCCAGTACTCCGACCCGT
>Ga0326727_10019975_pt1 | contig 13369 bp, 11 predicted proteins | sample MB2enrmetagenome_FD_207643 | JGI IMG/M metagenome (GOLD analysis project Ga0326727, IMG submission 207643) | Lab enriched peat soil microbial communities from McLean, Ithaca, NY, United States - MB29MY | ecosystem: Environmental > Terrestrial > Soil > Wetlands > Peat | place: USA: New York...
TCATATCGTCCCCCGAAGATTTTACTCACTATTTGTCACCTACTTTCTGGCTCAATGCTTCTTGCATAATTTGGCGGGCGATCGGAGCAGCCGCCCCGCCTCCGGTTCCTCCATGTTCTACCATAACGGCTAGCGCAATCCGTGGGGCTTCAGCCGGCGCAAAAGCAATATACCAAGCATGCGTCGCAACATTTCCTCCCGGTTCCGCAGAACCCGTCTTGGCCGCAACTTGAACATCCGGTAAAGCCCCCGGCGCAGCCGTCCCATCGGTCACTGCCGTGACCATCGCGCTCGTAATTTTATCCGCTTCATCTTTGGTAAGTGCGCTTAGCCAAGGCTGGGGTTCTTGTTCAAAGATAACTGTTTGAGCGGGGTCCAGCACACGCTCCACAAGATGAGGGGTCATAATAACTCCATGGTTGGCGATACCAGCTGCTATCAATGCCATATGAAATGGCGTGACCAGAACTTCTCCCTGACCGAAAGCACTGGCTGCAAGAAGATTTGTCGTCAACGTCGCAGGGATTTTCTCTGCTTTAGTAATTGAACTCATTGGGACGTTAAGTTCAAAAGGGATTTTTTGCCCAAACCCAAAGCCTTTAACCGCCTCAAGGAACTTTTTGTCTCCAGCCTGCACCCCATACGTGGCAAAGTAAGCGTTGCACGAATGGGCCAAGGCCATATTATAGTTAATCCAACCAAAAGACTCACCGTTTTGTTCTGTGATGACTTGCCCATTAATCACCGCCGAACCTGTACTGTCATATAAATTCGTAGTATTAAGTCCGCTTCTGAATAAAGCTGCCGACGTAACCACCTTCATCGTCGATCCCGGCGGGAAGAGGGAAAAGGCATGGTTTTCCAGCGGTCTTTCCTGTTTGCGGCTCACGATGTCATTCCAGTTCTGTTCAAGGTTTGTGGGATCAAAACTGGGTTGACTTACCAACGCCAATACCTCTCCTGTCCGAGGATCAATGGCTACAGCGGCCCCTATTTTTCCTTTGAGTGCGTTATAAGCAATGCTCTGTAACCGCGAATCTAAGGTAAGCACCACGTCATCCCCTTGACGGGGAAGGGCGAAGAGCTGTTGAACTGTTTGGGTAGGCGTAGCGTTCTTAATTCCCAGCAACCAATCTGCCGAGCTTCCTTCGAGGCCGGAGGCCCCAAGTTTTGCCGTTGAATAACCGATTAGAGGCTCAAACATTTCCCCTTTCGGATAGACACGGACCTTCTTCCCCTGAGAAGTTTGAGTTTGTGCTATAATTTCGCCGTTACGATCAAAAAATCCTCCCCGAGTCACGCGGCTTTCCATAAGAATTAAGCGACGATTGGCAGGGTTCTCCAGCAACGTATCCGCCTGAACCACTTGCCAGTAAACTAAACCAAGACTTAGCACAAAAAAGCTACAGGCCATGCCCAGAGCTACCCGACGTACCCCTCGCCTCATGTCGCATACTCCCTTCCCTTATTCTTAATGCTTTGGGAGTCTACCGCAGTGGCCTTGGAGATATTCAACAAGATCCCCAACAAAATAGAATGAACCATAAGGGAGCTCCCACCATAACTTACCCAGGGCAGCGGTATACCTGTCAGCGGAAGCAGCTTAGTGACCCCAGCAAGAATAATTAACGTTTCTGTACCGAGTAAAATCCCGATCCCGGCAGCCAAAATTTGCCCAAACCGATCTTTGGCCCGGAGGCTGATGGCAAAGGCTCTCATAACCACAATCAGAAAGAGTACCAGCACAGCCATAGCCCCAGCAAATCCCAACTCTTCAGCAATGACGGAAAAAATAAAATCCGTGCTGGCCGCAGGCACCGTCGAGGCCCCAATGCCATTGCCTAATCCCGTCCCCAGGATTTTGCCGCCACCAATCGCAAACAGCGATTGGGCAATTTGATACCCCATACCTGTTGGATCTTGCCAAGGATTCATCCAGACCATGACCCTGACGCGAACATGCTTAAAGAGCAGATAGCCCAAACTTCCGGTCATCAGAAAAATCGGCAGGGATATACCTAAGTAAAGGGCCCTCTCCGTTACAACATAAATCATCAGCACAAAGAGCATATAAAACACCAAAGCTGCCCCTAAACTTTTCTGAGCGGCCAAAATCCCCAACACGAAGGCAACCATAATCATGAACGGGCCCACGGTCCGCCAATCCGGCAAAGAGAATCTTCCCCATTGCACAGTTCCTACCCGCAACAACTCTTCATTTTCTTCCAGATAGGTTGCCATAAATAAAACCAAGGCCAGTTTGACGAATTCCTCCGGTTCAATCCCAATTCCCCCAAACTTCAGCCAACTTGTTGCTCCACCTGCCGTCGAGCCAAACAAAAGAGTAACCAGCAGCAAGCCGACAGCTAATAGCCCCCAAAAGTATCTAAACCTGCCTAACTGTCGGTAATCCCGAACCAGCCATAAAACCGCATAGAAGGTCAACAGTCCGATATTCGCCCACCAGAATTGACGCAGGGCGGCTTCCTGACTAATTCGAACCACAAACACAAGGCCCAAGGCCATAATAGCCTGAACCGTAGGCAGAATAAAGGGATCCCCCTGGTAGCGGCTAATCCCTTCGATCAAGCTCCCCAAAAGGACTATGACCGTAAAAATCAGGGCTTGCCAGTGAAGTTGGCTTTTCAGGTTCCCCAACTTAAGCAGGCTGAGTCCTATCCACATCATTCCTACAATTATACTGCGCGAGATCAAACGATGAATCATCGGCTCACTCCATAAAACAGCCCAAGGCTGTGAAATTATCCGGCGCACCTCGCTCAAGTGTGAGCTTGCGCAATCTCTCGAATTTTTCTTCCCAAGAACCCCTTCTGAGAAATTCTTCCGCCAACTCCTGATTGCTGATCAGATTGGAAAGACCGTCAGTGCATAAAAGGAATACATCACCGGCCTGCAGACTTATGCCCGTACAATCCAGTTCAATCTCGGGGTCTGCTCCAATCGCCCGCATCAATACGTGCCGTTGAGGATGCTTCTCCGCTTCGGCGGGGGAGATCTGTCCTAACCGCACAAGTTCGCCGACCAGCGAATGGTCGGTCGTCAAAAGAGTCAACTCTTCATTGCGCCATAGATAAGCTCGGCTGTCCCCAACATGAGCAATAACGGCTGTCTTGCTGCTCGTCAGCAAAACGGTCAGAGTCGTTCCCATTCCGGCATTCTCCGGCACAGTTGTTGAGGATTCGTAAACGACCCGATTCACTTGCCTAAAGGCTTCATTCAGCCCACTTTCCAAAGCCTGATCCTCAAGCTCTCCAAAGCGCAGAGCCCATTTTTCCAGTTCCTGCAATGCTGTAGTCGAGGCAACTTCTCCCGCGCGGTGCCCCCCCATCCCATCGGCCACAGCATAAAGGCCGTACCTTGGTAACACCAAAAAAGAATCCTCATTGTTTTTACGAATACACCCTTTTTCACTAAAGCTTAGTACTCTCATTTTGCCACCTCGAGTATTGGAAGGTGATACTTCCAATTTTCACATAATCCCCTGCAACCATTTGAACCGGAGAATGGATTTGCTCTCCATTAACCCAGGTTCCATTCGTACTTCCTAAGTCTTCCACAATCGTTTGTCCTTTTTGCAATCTAAATACGGCATGCTCAACGGAAGCAAAATGATCCGGTAAAACAACATCATTATGCTTGCCACGCCCCAAACGCAGCCCTTTTCCGTCTACCCGAAAAATACTTCCTTTGGAAAGCGCTTCCGCCCCGATCAGGATCTCTAACTGTCCATATTCATGATTCGGGCGTTGAAAAATTCCCTTCAGCTGGAGATCCGCCATGAGTGCCGTGAAAATGCGAAATATAAAAAGATAGATCAGAGCGACAAAGGCTAGCCGTCCAATGACTAATACGAATTGCATACAACCCTCCTATACGGAAATCGGAATTTTAAACACGCAGGCTTTCCATCTCTAATTCACGTCCGAGGTGATCTTTGGATCACCAGTACACTTTGTCCAATTTGAATACGGTCTCCGGGACTAGCCATCTGATGAGTAATTCGTTGTCCATTAACAAACGAACCATTTGTACTTCCCAAATCGTTCAACCACCAACCGTTCTCCCCGGGCGCAATCTTCAGATGCCGCCGCGAAACCTCAGGGTCATGGAGAACCAGCTCACATTGTCCATGGCGGCCCACGAAAACCTCCGCCTCCTTCAACGAAAACGACTGACCAAGATCCGGCCCTTCTATAATTTCGAGAAAGTACTCTGAATTCCTTCCTTTAGGGTCCGCATCCAATAAATTTGGCTTAACACCCTCTTTAAAGATGGTTGTGCTTTCCCGCCAATCAAGCTTAGCCTCGATCTCTTCTCTATTTTTTTCTTGATCTTTCTCTCCATCTCCCCAGTCTACATCAATGGAGTCATCAAAATCAACTTCCACAACCATCTCGCGGGGATTCACCGTCTCATCCGAATGCAACTCAATGGCCGGTTTGGTTAAAAACGTATACCCATTCCGTGATGCTTCCGCGAATAAATACTTGGAGAGTTCAATGAGAAAAACATCCCCAAAACTGGCTAATTGCCCCCAATCACTGGAATGGAGATAAACCCGGTAGATATTTGGTACATACACCTGTGAAATGCTGATTTGCTTATTTTTAAGCATTGCCTTCACAAGTTCTTTGGCAATTTCCACCGGCTGAAGACGAGCAGCACCTTTTTTAAAAGGTCCGGTAAAGAGAAATTCTGCCATGCCTTCAAATCGGGCCAATAAGCTCATTATAACTCCCCCTCCCACTGTCGACGAAGTTGACCGCAAGCTGCGTCAATATCCACACCCCGTTCCTCACGTGAGGAAACAGAAATTCCGGCATCTTCCAACACCTGAGCAAACCTCCTCACGAGCTCCGGATTCGGACGCTTCATCCCGGTTCCTGCCACAGGATTAACCGGAATCAAATTGACATGTCCCAACTGTCCTTTCAGTAATCGGGCAAGAGCCTCAGCTTCCTCCCGTTTCGCATTCTCAGCCGTCAAGGCCACCTCAAAAGTAATCCGACGATGCGTGATTTGGGTATACTCCTGGCAAGCCTCCATCAACTGGGCCAACGAATAACGACGATTCATCGGGATCAAATCGTTTCTCACTTCATCCCGAGCTGCATGCAGAGATACAGCCAGACCCACCTGAGGGTTATCTTTAGCCAGTTGAATAATCCGGGGTACGACCCCACAGGTTGAAATCGTCATCCGCCGCATACCAATATTCAGGCCCCGCTCATGATTCAAAAGCAGAATCGCTCGGAGAACCTGATCATAATTGAGAAGAGGTTCTCCCATACCCATAAAGACAATATTGGTCACCTGAAAATCCGGATCTTCCTGACGAACATAATAGGTAATATCCAAAACTTGACTCACTATCTCAGCAACACTAAGGTTTCTCCGAAACCCTTCCAACCCGGTAGCACAAAATGCGCAGCCCACCGCACAACCGACTTGAGTGGAAACGCAAACCGTATGACGATCCCGTGACTTAGTCCGTGCATAATCCATTAAAACGCACTCGATCAGCTCCCCGTCTTCAAGTCGAAACAAATACTTACGCGTACCGTCTGCTGAACGTTGTTCGCGTACCCGTTCCAAAGGATACAGATGCCAGCGGGAACTTAAAGTTTGCCGGTCACCTTTGCCAATGTTTTCCATCTTCTCCCAAGTACGCACTGCTTTTTGTTGCACCCATTGGAACAATTGGATCGCCCGAAACCGTTTTAAGCCCAGCTCCTGACAGATCACAACCAGTTCATCTTCTAGACAACCGCGCAATTCAATACTATCCATACGCTTTATTATTCACCCAATTCATTCCAGTTAAACTTCCCTGCGACGGAATTTCGTTAAAAAAAATCCGTCCATTCCATGGCGATGAGGTAAAAGCTGCAGCATTCCTTTACTCGCTTGCTGCACATCTCTCGGATCTTCAAGGGTAAAGGGCAAAAATTCAACCAGATTGACCGGCTCAAATTCCGGATGCGCGGAACGAAACGTCTTGACTAGTTCAAAATTTTCTTCCGGTTCGATCGTACAGGTTGAATAGACTAAATCCCCTCCGATTTCAACACACGCTGCTGCCCGTTCCAAGATGGCCAGTTGAAGACGTGGCAAATCCAACAGGTCTTGTTCCTCTTTCTGCCAACGCAGATCAGCTCTCCGTCGCAGAACGCCCAATCCTGAGCAAGGGGCGTCAACCAACACCCGCTGCTGCGACCCAAGTTTTACTCCCGGCAAATCCCGGGCATCACCTAACTGAGGTCGAATTATCGTAATACCTAATCTTTGGGCTAACTGCTCAATGAATTCCAGTTTATGGGCATGGACATCAAACGCGAGGATTTCTCCCTCATTCCGCATCCTTTGCGCCAAATGCGTGGTCTTCCCACCTGGTGCACTACAGGCATCCAAGACACGTTGTCCTGGCTTCGGGTCAACCACATGGGCAACAAGCTGGGAACTTTCATCCTGAACCGTAAAAAGCCCCTCCCGAAAACTCGCCAAATGGTCTAAGGCCCCAAAGTTTTGAATCCTTAAGCTTTCCGGAATCCGGCTTCCAACTTCAACTATAATTCCTTCCTGAGTGAGACGATCCCTTAAAGCTTCCCGTGAAATCTTGAGCGTATTCGTGCGAATCCAAGTTTGAGCCGATTCATTATTGGCTTGACACAAGGCCTCCGTTTCTTCCAATCCCCAGCGTTTCAGCCAACGCTGAATCATCCATTCGGGGTGAGAATAACGCACTGAAAGATAGCGTACTGTTTCGCGTTTCACATCCGGCCAGGGGAAATCCCACGCCTTATCCATAACCTTACGCAAGATGGCATTCACTAATCCGGTATATTTCGGGAATTGTTTCGCTAATTCCACACTTTCATTGACCGCAACGGCGTCGGGGACTTTATCCGCATAAAGCAATTGAAAAGCCCCGATACGCAAAATAGATCTAATTTCATGAGGAAGCGAGGACATTGGCTTAGTTAAATACTGGCGCAGAGCATAATCCAAGGTTAGCCGATGTTTAAGTGCACCATTCACCAATAATGTCACAAATTGACGATCGCGAGAGTCTGTTAGCCTGGCAATATTCTTCTGGAGCAAGAGATTGGCATACGCCCCTTCTACCTCAACGCGCGTCAGCATCTGGACCGCCATCCCTCGGGCTGTTTCTTTAATCATCATTTCTACTCCGAGCAATCAGGATGAACCGAGCTAACTGCAGCACAGCAGCCAAGGCCGCTGCCACATAGGTTAAAGCGGCGGCATTTAACACCGAGCGCGCCCCGCGCAACTCTTCGTTACGCAGCAAATTGCCTTCCTGTAAAAGTAACAGGGCTCTATGACTAGCATTGTATTCCACCGGAAGAGTTATGATCTGAAAGAGTACCGCAAAGGCAAAAATGAAGATCCCCAACTGCAGGAGGAAACCAAAGCTCGGCAGGAAAAGACCAACCAAAATCAAGACCGGACCCGCCCCGCTGCCAAGATTGGCGACCGGAACAAAGGAAGACCTAAGCTGCATGGGGAAATACCCCGTCGCATGCTGCAACGCATGGCCCGTTTCATGAGCAGCCACCGCCACGGACGAAAGTGAGGTACCCTGATAGACATCGTCACTGAGGTTAATGACCCGGCTACTCGGGTCGTAATGGTCAGAAAGCCGCCCTCCGACCCGTTCGACCCGGACATCGTAGAGCCCTTTACGATTTAAGATCGCTCGTGCAGCCTGGGCTCCCGTAAGTCCTGACTGGGAACGGATTTTAGAATATTGTTTATAAGCCGTGGAGATCTTGAATTGAGCGAATAACGACAATAAGATGGCTGGAATTAAAATAACCATCGAGGGGTCCCAAAAAAACATAATTTTACACCTCCTTGTATTTCGAGGCGCGATGCGCGAGGTTCGATGCCCGATGTACGAGTTGTAAATTCGATTCTACAAATCGAAGTACGAATTGAACTTCGAGAAATTAATTGTTCAGCAAACTTCGTTCGCCTTCGAAACGTACATTATGCCTCGCGATCGAACATCGCGCATCAAGCATCGCACTTCCCTATCCTAATTTTTCTCCTACCTTACCATGTCGGCCATTGAAGAAATCTTTAGCCGACATGGCACGTTTCCCTGCCGGTTGGACCTCCAAAATCCGAAGGACTCCCTCCCCGGTCTGAACCACTAAGCTATCTTCCTGCACCTGAAGAATTTGACCCGGATCAACCGCCTTAACTTGAAGTTCGGGGTTCGAGGTTCGAGATTCGAACCCCGGACCTTCCGTCTCCCCATATTCGGCCGTTTGTGGAAAAGGAGCACTTCGCCAGATCTTAAGGTTTTCTCCCCTGAAGGTCGTAAACGCTCCCGGCCAAGGGTTCAATCCCCGAATCTGATGATGCAGATCAATCGCCCTACGTGTCCAATCTAAACGTTCGTGTTCACGTTTCAGAAGGGGCGCATAATTGGATTTGCCGGTTTGCGGAGTAGAAACCAGCCTTCCCATTTCCAATTCTTTCAACGTGTCTATTAAGAGCTCTCCTCCCAAAGCAGCTAATTCATCATGAATCTCACCCGTCGTCGCCTCACCGGAAATCGGAACTTCCCGCTTTAACAACATGTCCCCTGTATCCAAGCCTTCGTCCATAAACATAGTCGTCACTCCGGTACGAGTTTCCCCCCTCATAACCGCCCAATGGATCGGAGCTGCCCCACGATAGATCGGAAGCAACGAAGCATGTACGTTTATACACCCTTTCGCCGGCAACTGTAAAATTTCTCTTGATAAGATTTGCCCGTAGGCAACAACAATAATACCCTCCGGGGCTAAATCCCGCAACTGTCGAATTCCTTCCGGTGTCTTTATCTTTTCAGGTTGAAAAACAGCCAGACCCAGTTCTTCTGCCGCCACTTTTACGGGACTGGGCCTTAAATTTTTCCCTCTCCCGGCAGGCCGATCCGGTTGAGTAAAGACGCCAACAACCTCATGCCCTCCACTCACCAACGCCCGCAAAGCAGGCACTGCAAAATCAGGTGTACCCATAAAAACTAATCGCATACTAAACCCCCTAATCGAGGCTCGAAGTTCGAGGTTCGAGCCTCGAAATCCGGGCCTAAAATCCAAGCCCTAAAAGCACCTTCCTCCAAAGCAACTGCTTTCACTCTCCATACCCATACCCATACCCCAGAGGAGCGTTTTTTGCTAAGCGGCTGCTTTAGTGGAGCCGCGGTCAGACGAGCGCCGATGGTTCGCGTCCCGTAGCGCGCCAGTGGTTAACATGCATCCGACCCAAAGGTTTGGCGCGCTCGCGAACCATCCAGCGAGTCAGCGGCGTAACGTGCAGACGCGTGCAGAAAACGCTCCTCCCTCGTCGGCACAATCCCACGATGCCTGCAAAAACCGCTCCCATCAGCTTCGATAAGTCTTCTTCGCCAAATCCACAAACAAAATCCCTTCCAGATGGTCAATCTCATGCTGCAAAGCACGAGCCAACAAACGGTCCGCCTGTAAATCCAACATTCGCCCTTGCCGATCCAGCCCCTGAACCCGAACTTTAGCAGCCCGAACCACATCACCGGTAATATTCGGTATACTAAGGCACCCTTCCTCAGCACTGTTCTCTCCCTCTTTTTCCAAAATAACCGGATTAATGAGTTCGACCAGCATATCATCCACCTTTACAACGACAACCCGTTTAGAAACTCCGATTTGCGGGGCAGCTAACCCCACTCCATCGGCGGCAAACATGGTATCAACCATGTTATCCAAAAGTTTTATAATTGATGAATTGATTTCTTTAACCTCTTTGGCCTTTTCACGGAGCACATCTGCACCTATTTCTACAATCTGATACACAGCCATCTTCATTTACTCCTTTCTATGCAAAGCCCTAACCTTGTGTCTTTGTTGCCTACTCAATTATATTTTATGCCGAATCTCCAAGGTAAGGGGCGAGGGTCTATAACCAAAGATCCAAAAATATTACCTATCAAACTTCGCACGTCGCATTATATGTCCCGCATCCATAAAATTTTCTTCTGACCATACTATTTCTTTATTCTAAAGCGGATCAACTTCGACATTTAAAATAATCCCGCTGCTCGCCGACCCTTTGAAAAACCGCTGCACCCCTTGGTGCAAAAAAAACCTGAGCAGATCCAGCTGCACCCCTTTGACGGATATTTGCCATCTCCATTGGTTCTTGAGCCTAGGTAAAACCGCCGGTGCCGGTCCCAGAATATCCACTTCATTATTTCCATAGTTTAGTTCTTGCATTCCTTGCTGCAAACAAACTCCCAGATCATTGGCCCCCTTTATGACCCGCTCCTCTTGTTCATGGAGCAAAAGGACACGAATTATATGAGTGTACGGCGGGTACTTTCGTTCTTTGCGATAGCGAATCTCCTCCCAAAAAAACCCTTGAAAATCATGGTGCGCCGCCTTAAAAATAGCGCCATCGGTCGGGGAGTAGGTTTGAATCACAACTTCGCCCGGCTTGGTGCTCCGACCCGCTCGACCAGCGACTTGGGTTAAAAGTTGAAACGTCCGTTCTCTAGCCCGAAAATCCGGCATATTGAGCATTTGATCGGCAGCTATTACTCCAACCAAGGTAACATTGGGAAAATCTAACCCTTTAGCCATCATTTGCGTCCCTACTAAAACAGCAGCTTCTTGACGGCGAAAACTTGCCAAGATGGTTTGATAAGCTTCTGCAGACCGCGTAGTATCATAATCTAAGCGCACGATGGAAACCCTTGGCAGCAAACCCTGCAACTCCTCTTCTACACGCTGGGTTCCCTGCCCAAAGAAGCGAATATACCGACTGCTACAGTTCGGACAGGTTAGCGGAGGAAGCTCTTTGTGGTTGCAATAGTGACAGAGCATGGCTTGGCCTTGGGCATGATAGGTCAGGGCAATATCGCAATTGGGGCAACTGACTACGTAGCCGCATTCTCTGCATACCACAAAGGTAGAATGCCCCCTGCGATTCAGAAAGAGCATCGTTTGTTCGCCCCGCTCTAATCGTTCCTGCAGCTTTCGTTGCAGCAGCAGAGAAAACATGCTGCGGTTTCCCTGCATCAGTTCCTCACGCATATCCACGATTTCAACCGGGGGGAGGACACTTGTTCCGATGCGCTGAGTCATGGTCAGCAAGCGAATTTTACCGGATTGTGCTGCAGCATAGGCTTCCAGAGAAGGGGTTGCACTCCCGAGCAAGACAACCCCCTTATGTTGTTCCATTCGTTTGCGGGCGACATCTCGAGCATGGTATTTGGGATTCTCATCTTGTTTATACGCACCATCATGTTCCTCATCCAAGATGATAAGCTTCAGATTCAATAACGGGGCAAACACCGCCGAACGAGCCCCGATAACGATCCGCTTCCGACCTGTCAAGATGTCCTCCCAAGCTTTCAGCTTTTCTCTTGATCGTAAACCAGAGTGCAAGATAATCACTTGCTCACCGAATTGAGTTTCGAAATAATGGGCCACTTGAGAAGTCAGAGAAATTTCCGGGACGAGAAGAATCGCATCTCCTCCTTGAGCTAATACTTGCCTGATCAACTCACGATAAACATCCGTTTTGCCACTGCCCGTCACACCATGCAACAAGACGGTTTGAGGTGAACCTTCCGCTAAGGCAGCCAATACGGCTTTCACTGCGGTAGTCTGTTCTTCGGTCAGCTCGTAGGTCCGTCCCAAAGAAAGGCTTGGACCATTAACTTCATCTTTTTGGCTTAGAGATGCTCCCTCTAAAGAGCCTTCACCAAGAGCAACTTTCTGGAGAGTTCCTTTTCCCATCGAAATAAAACGCGTTTCCCTTTTCACCCAACTTTGTTGAAGAAGTTTGTCAAGGGTTGCTTCTGAAATAGCCGCTCGTTTTAGAAAGGTCTTAAGGGGGATAGCCTTACTTCGTGCCCGATCAAGCACGGCAATCGCTCGAAAGGCGTCCGCGTCCAACCACTGCAAAGTTTGAACATCGGAGTCCTTAAGGGCTGCCCTCAGTTTAACCCATTCTTCAACTTTTCCTTTAAGAAGCGGCCAGACCGTATGCAAGCTTTGAGCAACCGAGCAAATGGTCGTTTGAGCTATCCAATGGGCAAGAGCAATCAGATCCAGCGGGACAAGACTATCCTCGTCCACAATTTCCAAGATAGATTTAAGATTTATCAGCGCCAGTTCCGCAGGCAGATCATTCGTAACCTTCACAACGAGTCCCTGAACCTTACGGTTTTGGAGAAAAACCAGAACTCGCATTCCTATTTTTATGTTTAAATATTCAGGAATAAGATAATGATAACTTTGATCCAGGCGCCGATTTGCTACATCAACCAATACTTCAGCATAGCGTAAAATGACGACGCCTCCTTATCGGCAAAAATATCCTCTCCAAAAGGAGCGCAAACTGTCCATCTTCTAAAGATATTATATCAAATTTTGCGCTTGCATTATATTTTATCATATTCCTTTCCACATAAATAATCAAAGATTAGACGAGCAGGGGGCTAATAAAATAGCTTCTTGTCAAAATACAATCGATTATGATATGATCCATACGAAATAAAACCCTTGTACCTTTAAATTAGTCCCGTGAGACTAAGAAGGGATGACGGACCATGAATTAAACATGTCTGCCTCTTTCTTGCTCGCGGGCAGGGAAGAGGTTTTTGGTTTAAAATGAGGAGGAATACCATGTCAACCGAAGTTCAGATTCAAGAAAGACTCCCCCTGACCCAAGCGATCCCTCTTGGCTTGCAGCATGTTTTTGCCATGTTCGGCGCCACCGTTCTTGTCCCCTTTTTAACCGGCCTAAGCCCGTCAGTGGCTCTCCTTTCTTCCGGAATCGGCACTATTATTTTCCTGTTATTAACGAAAAGTCGAATTCCTGCCTATCTTGGTTCATCATTTGCCTACATAGCAACCTTAGCCTCCTTTGTCAAAACGAATCATACCTCCTCAGCTATGGGCGGAGCCTTAGCCGTTGGGGTGGTGTATCTAATTATCTATCTGCTCATGGCTGCCTTCGGCACCCGCTGGCTCCATAAGATTGTTCCGCCGGTCGTTGCCGGACCGGTCGTTGCAATCATCGGCTTAAGCCTGACCTCAACCTCGATAAGCATGGCCTCTCAAAATTGGCCAATTGCCGCCTTCACGTTAGGGGTCGCAGCCTTACTTTCGGTATATGCCAAAGGGTTCTTAAAAATCATCCCTATCCTCGTGGCTATCATCGCCGGCTATATCGTCGCCTCGATTATGGGCCTGGTTGACTTCAAACCGATCTATGCGTCTTTATCCTCCTTAAAACATCTGATTGTCTTCCCGATCAAACTGGGAAAAGATTTACAGTTGCCCAAATT
>Ga0326727_10019976_pt1 | contig 13369 bp, 13 predicted proteins | sample MB2enrmetagenome_FD_207643 | JGI IMG/M metagenome (GOLD analysis project Ga0326727, IMG submission 207643) | Lab enriched peat soil microbial communities from McLean, Ithaca, NY, United States - MB29MY | ecosystem: Environmental > Terrestrial > Soil > Wetlands > Peat | place: USA: New York...
AGGAGTCGTTGTCCACGGCGACGGGATAGGTGATGCCGAACTGCTGCACCGCGCTCTGGACGTTGGAGACGACGTGCTCGAAGGCGAACTCGGGTGTGTGCACGCCGACCACGATCAGACCGTCGGACTGGTAGCGCTGGTACCAGGCCTCGACGTGGGGGAGGGATCGCTGGCAGTTGATGCAGGAGTAGGTCCAGAAATCGACCAGGACCACCTTGCCGCGCAGCGACTTGATGGTGAGCGGCGCGCCCCCCGGGGTGTTGAGCCAGGCGCTGATGCCGTGGAAGTCGGGGGCCGGGAAGCAGTCCGCCAGGGTGGCCGACGTCGTGCAGCTCATCAATGCGGCCCCCCCACCCCGGGTGAGGCTCTGGAGCTGGCTCTGGACGGACTTGCCGCCCTCCAGGCTGCTCTGCAGCGCGCTGGTGTACCCGGGGACGTCCTGCTGCAACCCGTCGGTGAGATTGAGGGCGATGGCGAGGGTCATGACGACGAGGACGGCACCGCCGGCGATGCGCATGCCCCTGGCCCGGTCGCGCAGCGCCCGGACGCGATCGATGACGGCGTCGCCGGCCAGGGCGACGGCCAGCAGGGGCACGCCGGACCCCACCGCGAAGGCCACGGTGAGGAGCAGGCCGGAGAAGCTCAGCTGATGGGTGGCTCCGATCACCGTGATGGCGGCGAGGACGGGGCCGGCGCAGGGGACGAAGACCGCGCCCAACCCCAGGCCGAGGACGAATCCGCCCCGCGAGGTGGCCGGCTGGGGAGCGTGCAGGCGGAGGAAGGGGCGCTCGAGGATCTCCGCGATCGCCGGCACCAGCAGGCCGAGGCCGAAGAGGCCGAGGAGCACCAGCCCGGCGTCGCGGAGCAGGTCCTGGGGGAGCCCGAGGGCGCTGAGCACGGTGGTGCCGAGGAGGGTGATGAAGCTGAAGCTCGCCACCAGCCCGCCCACCACGGCGACCGAGCGCCAGCGCCGCGAGGACGGCGCCGTGCCCGTGGCCCCGGCCACCAGGACGATGGGCAGCACCGGCAGGATGCAGGGCGAGATGCCGGTGATGAGCCCGGCGAGCAAGCCGACGAGGAGGAGGCTGATCATCCCGTTCTGGGAGTGAGCCTACAGGGGCGCCCCCGGACCGCCGTCCCCGCGAATACGTGAGGCGGGCATCACCATGTGCGCCGCTCGCCCCCCGATCAGACCGGTGCTGGCGGCGTCAGCCACCCCCGGCGGCACCGGTGGCGGGCCCGGCGGCCGCCGCCAGGGGCAGCTCGACCCAGAAGGTGCTGCCCTTGCCCACCTTGCTCTCCACCCCGATGCTCCCGCCCATCGCCTCGGTGAGCGACTTGGAGAGGGCCAGCCCCAGGCCCGTGCCCTCCACCCCCGTGGCGGCGGCCGAGAGGCGCTCGAAGGGCGCGAAGAGCCGCTCCATCTCCTCGGGGCGCAGCCCCGGCCCGGTGTCCGCCACCGCCAGCCGGCAGTGGCCGTCAACGCTGGCCGCGGTGATCTGCACCCGGCCGCCGCTGTGGTTGTACTTGATCGCGTTCGTGACAAAGTTGAGCAGAACTTGCTTGAGCCGCTGGGGATCGGCGGCGACCGTCAGCGCGCCGGGGATCCGGGGGACGCGGACGGTCACGTGCATCTCGCCGGCCATCGGGCGGGTGAGCTCGAAGACCTCGTTCACCATCGGGCCGACGCCGACCGGCTCCGAGGCCAGGGCCAGCCGGCCCTCCTCGAGCCGGGAGACGTCCAGGATGTCGTTGACCAGGGCGAGCAGATGGTCGCCGGCCCTGAGGATGGTCCGGATGTGGCGCTCCTGCTCGGGCTCCACGGGTTCGCTGAGGAGCAGCTCGGCGAAGCCGATCATGGCGGTGAGCGGGGTGCGCAGCTCGTGGCTCACCTGGGATAGGAGCTCTGTCTTGGCCTGGCTGGCGGCCTCGGCAAGATCCCTCGCCTTGCGCAGCTCGGCCTCGGTGGCGGCCGAGAGCTCGGCCACCCGGACCCGGTCGAGGGCGATGGAGAGCGCCGCCGCGTACCCGGCCAGCCAGTCGGCCTCCTCGGCGTCGAAGGCGGGGGAGAGCGACCCGGAGAGGACGACCAGGACCCCGGTGCCGGCGTTGACGGGCAGGGTGTGGACGATAGCGGTGCGCGAGCCGCGGCGCAGCCGGACCAGGTGGGTGGAGGAGGGGAGGTGGAGCAGGTCGAGGGTCCGCCGCGCCTCGGCCATGGAGATGCCGTGGGTCGCGAGCAGCTCACCCCCCGCGTCGGCGATCAGGCCGGCATCGCCTCCCACCAGCCGGATCGCCCAGTCGAGGCCGCGCCCGGCCAGAGTCTCCCGGTCAGGGCTGAAGAGCAGGAGGTCGTGGGTGGCCCGGCGCAGCCGGTCCTCCTCGGGCCGGCGCCAGATGCGGCGGAGCCAGCGCGGCGGCGCGAAGCCCGCGTACAGGGGCGGGAAGCAGACCAGGGCGCAGGCCTGGAGGGCGATGGCCAGACGGTCGCCCCCGATCGTGAAGGCCACCACGGTGAGGGCGACCACGATCATGATCCCGCCGTATCCCACGGCCAGCGAGCGCAGCCGGGCCCGCTGGACGGCGGGGAGGTTGGCCGCGATGCGGGCCAACCGGTACGCTGGCTCCGCCACCGCCAGGCACCAGACCACCAGCAGGGTGTCGAGGGCGGCGGTCTGGATCGGGGTCGGGGCGATGCCCGGGCGGGCGGCGACGGGCAGGCCGACCGCGAAGCAGAAGGCGGTGGTGCCCGCCAGGCTGACGCCGGCGAGCAGCCGTCCCCAGAGTGGCAGCCGGAGCACCGAGTCGCGGAAGAGGAGGAGCGCCGCGGCCGAGACCATGAAGAGGACCAGGACCACGGCGGCGAGGCGCGCCGGGTGGCCGATGATCGGCTCCAGGGCGATGCCCAGCGCCACCAGGCCGAGGCAGGCCAGGGCGATCGCCAGGTAGCCACGACGACGCTCCCAGCCGCGCCACCAGTCACGCAGCGCCAGCAGGCCGACGAGCAGGAAGGCGGCCGCGTCGGCGAGCTGCAGGGCCCGGAGTGCCAGGTCGGAGCTCACAGCCTGCAATCCTGGCCCTTCGGGGGTCAGGGAGCGAGGGGTGCCTGCTCCGGCGCGCCGATCCAGGTCCCGGCCCCGGCGAGGGCGCGGGCGAGCGGGCGGTCCCCCCGGCCGTCGCCGAGGACGACGGCGGCGACGCCGCCCTCCAGCGCCCGCCGGGCGGCGAGCAGCTTGACCCTGGCCCGGCCCCGCGCCAGGGGGAGGTGGGCCCCGATCTCCCCGGGGTCGAGGCGCCGCAGCAGGCTCGCCCCGTCGGCGGGGTCGCGGAGCAGGCCCGGCTGGTTCATGAGGATCACCAGATGCTGCGCGCCGAGCGCGATGGCCAGCTCCGCCGCCAGGCGGTCGCCGTCGACGTTGATCGCCTCGCCCGCGTCGGAGATCGCCGGAGGGCTGAGCACGGCGAGCCGCCCGGCGTCGAGGAGCAGGCGGAGCAGCGAGATGTCCATCCGCTCGATGGTGCCGGCGAGGTTGCCGTGGAGGAGACGCCGGCGCTGGCCGTCGACGATGCGCAGGTCGGGCTTGCGGCGGCCAGTGGCGATCCCGCCGTCCATCGCGCTGAGCCCGACGGCGTCCGCGCCGCGGGCCCGGAGCGCCTCCACCAGCCGCTTGTTGACCAGCCCGCAGTACGCCATCAGGAAGTGGTCCATGGTCTCCCGGTCGGTGTACCGGGTGAGCTCGCCGCGGGCCGAGGTCACCATCTGGGGGGGATGGCCGAGCGCCGTGGCCAGCCGGTCGAGCTGGAGATGGGCGCCGTGGACGACCACCAGCGGGCCGGGGAAGCCGGCCAGCTCGTCGAGGAGCGGCCCCGCGCCGGCGACCTCGAGGCTGCCCCCGATCTTGACGACCGTGATCACAGCGGGTAGAGGCGGGGCAGATCCAGGCCCGCCGTCTCCGGGCAGCCGAGCCGGAGGTTGGCGGCCTGGACCGCCTGGCCGGCGGCCCCCTTGACCAGGTTGTCGATGGCGGCGGTGACCACCAGCCGGCGCGAGCCCGGGTCGCGGCTGAAGCCGAGGTCGCCGAGGTTGGTGCCGGCGACCAGCCGGGGGTCGGGGTGGCGGTGCAGCCCGCTCGCCTGCTTGACGATCCGCAGGAAGGGCTCGGGGGCGGTCGCAGCGCGCAGCACCCGCCAGATCTCCCGCTCCTCGAGCGGCTCCCGGAGCCAGAGGTGGGCGGTGACCAGGATCCCGCGGACCGCCTCCACCGAGGTGACGCTGAGGGCGACCTCGCCGACCTCGCCGAGGGCGCGCAGCTCCTGGAGCACCTCGGCGGTGTGGCGGTGCCCGGTGGGGGCGAAGCTGTGCAGGGCGCCGCTGCGGTGGGGGTGGTGCGACGACGCCGTGGGCTCCGAGCCCGCGGCCGACGAGCCGACCAGGGCGTCGACCACGATGGGCAGGGCGGGGTCGGCCAGCCCGGCCCGCACCAGGGGCGCGAGGGCGAGGAGGGTGGCGGTGGCGACGCAGCCGCCGATCGCCAGCCGGTCGCTCCCGGCGATCTCCTCCCGGTGGAGCTCGGCCAGACCGCTCACGAAGGTGGGGAGGAGCTCGGGGCGGGGGTGCTCCCACCCGTACCAGCGGGGGTAGTCGGCGGGGTCATGGAGACGGAAGTCGGCGGAGAGGTCGACGACAACCGGGGCCAGGGCCAGGGTGGCATCGATGCAGGGCGCGGTCTCCCCGTGGCGCAGCGCCGAGAAGACGACGTCGGCGGGCTCCAGGTCGTCGCGCCCGCAGAAGCGCAGCTCGGTCCGGTCGCGCAGGTGGGGGTGCACCGCCGTCACCGGCTTGCCGCGCAGGCGCTCCGAGCTGACCTGGGCGACCTCGATGGCGGGATGGCCGCAGAGCAGCCGGAGCAGCTCGCCCCCGGCGTATCCCGAGCCGCCCTGGATGACCGCCCTCATCGGCTCAATTCCATCAGGGCGGCGGTGAGGACGCCCACCGCCCGCTCCAACTCCTCCTCGTCCACCGCCTCCTCGGGGGTGTGGTCGAGGTGGGAGTCGCCGGGGCCGTACGCCACGGCCGGACAGCCCCAGCGGGGAACCAGCAGGTTCATGTCGGCGGTCCCCGTCTTGACCTTGTGGCGGGGGATGCCGCCGCGGTGGCGGATGGCGCGGGTGAGCGCCCGGGCCGCCCGGCTATCGCGGGGGGTGTGGACCGCGTCGACGGCGAATTGGACCAGAAGCTCGGCCTCGCCCCGCTCCCCGTCCAGCCAGTCGAGCAGCGCCGCCGAGCCGAGGTCCGGGGGGAGCCGGAACTGGATGCGCGCCACCGCGGTCTCGCGCAGCCCGGTGTCCATTACCTCGAGCCCGATCACGCGCAGGTCGGCCCGGTGGAAGGGGGATCGCCCCGCCGCGCGCCGGTCGAGCTCCCCCTGAAGGCGGCCGAGCAGCCCGACCAGCCGGTCGGCCACCGTCGCCTCCGGAGCGGCCCGGTGGCGCAGCGCGTCCTCCAGGCGCAGCTCGGCGCGCACGATGCCCCGGTACCCGACGGTGATCGCCTCCCAGCCGCTCGGCTCCAGCACGATGAGGACGTCGGGCGCCGGGCGGGTCGCCACCTGGCGGGCGCCCCGGGAGTCGCCCTCCTCGTCGACGCAGCCGATCACTGTCCAGCGCGTCTCGGGATCGTGGGGCAGGCCGGCCACGGCGGTGATCGCCGCCGCCAGCGGGCCCTTGGCGTCCACCGAGCCGCGCCCGAGGATCCGGCCGCCGTCCCGGCGCGGCGGGATGCTCCCGGGCACGGTGTCGAGGTGACCGAGCAGCATCACCTCGTGGGGGCCGTCGCCGCGGCTGGCGACCACGTTGCCGGCGGGGTCGATCTCGGCGTCGAAGCCGGCGCCGGCCAGCCGCTCGCGGAGCGCCCCCGCCAGCCGCCACTCGCTGCCGGTCGGGCTCGGGATGGCGAGCATCTCCATCAGGAGGTCGCCGACCGCGAGGGTGCCTGTGGCCGTGGCGGCGGTCGTGGTCATGCGGGGAGGTCCAGCGTTGCGCGGGCGGGGCGCGCCGGCCTCGGGGGGACCGCCGTCCGACGCCTTTGGCGTCGGCGGCTCGTGCTCGGCGGCGTTGCAACCGCCGCGTGCGCAAGCCCCCCTTCGACGACGTGCCCCTCGCGCACCGCTGCGATGCGCATTCCACGGCGCGGGCTCGGCGGCGTTGCATCCGCTGCCTGCGCAAGCCCCCCTTCGCCGGCGTCCCCCGCCGGCGCTCTGCCCGCGTCCGCGCTCACGATGCGACCTGGGCAACCGCGCCGCGGGCGAGCGCCAGCACGTGGTCGGCGATCCGCCCGGGGATGTCGACCCCGGTGGTGTCGATGCTGTTGCGGAACTCCATGGTGTGGTTGACCTCGGCGATGAGCAGCTCGCCGTCGCTCCGCTCCAGCAGGTCGACGGCGACCATGCCGCCGCCGACTGCCGCGGCCGCCGCCCGGGAGAGCCGGTCGATCTCCGCGGTCACCGGGCAGTTGGAGGCGTGCCCGCCGCGGGCGGTGTTGGTGATCCAGTGCTCCGACTCCCGGTAGATGGCGCAGATGGTCTCGCCGCCCACCACGAAGCTGCGGATGTCCCGGCCCGGCTTGTCGACGTGCTCCTGCAGGTAGAAGACGGAGTCCTGGGCGGAGCCCAGGGCGCGCTTGTGCTCCAGCACCGCCTCGGCGGCGTCGCGGTCGTTGAGCCGCGACACCATCCGGCCCCAGGAGCCCACCGCCGGCTTGATCACGACCGGGTAGCCCAGCTCCTCGACGGCGCGCAGCGCCGCCTCGGGGGTGAAGGCCACCAGGGTCCTGGGGGTGGGCAGGCCCCGGGCCACCAGCAGGGCGCTGGTCGCGACCTTGTCGCCGCAGGCCGCGACCACCGCCGACGGGTTGATCGTGGTCACCCCGCGTGCCTCGAGGACGCGGAGCGCGGCCAGCGCGCGCGACTGGCTGAGGCTGCGGTCGAGGACGGCGTCCCAGGTGGGTCCGCCCCGGCCGATCTCGAGGACGACCCCCTCGTCATCGATCCGCTCCGGCTCGGTGCCCCGGGCGCGGAGGGCCTGGAGGAGCAGCTTCTCCTCGACCCGGACCCGGGAGCAGAGGATGCCGATGCGGGGAGGCGTCACTCGCCCCAGTCCTCCTCTTCGGGCGGGGCCACCCCGAGGCGCGCCGGGGCCAGCGACTGGATCTCGAGGTCGGCGCCGCACTCCGGGCAGCTCACGATCTCACCCACCTCGGCGTCGCCGCCGAGCTCCACCTGGGCGTCGCATTCCGGGCAGGCAGCGGTCAAATCAGCCATGGTCGGGAACCTCCTCTGCGATCGGCACGCTCAGACCACCTCCTCGATGGCGGCCCATCCATGATTGCGGATCAGCTCGACCAATGAGCCCTCCTGGCTGATCCGGCGGGCGACCGCCGAGGGCGGCTCCCCCTGGAAGGTGCGGCCACCGGCCGTGACCGTGCCGTGCTCGATGTCCACCTCGACCTGGTCGCCGTCCCGCACGGCGTCGTAGAGGTCGGCGCAGCGGATCACGGGGAGCCCCAGATTGACCGCGTTCCGATAGAAGATGCGGGCGAAGGAGCGGGCCACCACGGCGCTGACCCCGCAGGCCTTGATGGAGAGGGGGGCGTGCTCCCGGGAGCTGCCGCAGCCGAAGTTGTTTCCGGCCACGATCACGTCGCCGGCCCGCACCGCCTCGTGGAAGTCGGGCCGGTTCTCGATGAAGCAGGCCCGGGCCAGCGCGGCCGGGTCGGTGGTCAGGTTGTAGCGGCCGGGCATGATGGCGTCGGTGGAGATGCCGTCGCCGAAGCGGAAGACCCGTGCCATCAGCGCTCCTCCCGTGGGTCGGCGATCATCCCGGCGAGCGCGGACGCCGCCGCCACCGCCGGGTTGGCCAGGTAGATCTCGGCATCCGGGCTGCCCATCCGGCCGGGGTAGTTGCGCATGCTGGTGGAGAGGGCGCGCTCGCCAGGCCCCAGGGTGCCGTGCTGGCGGCCCAGGCAGGGCCCGCAGCCGGCGGCCATCACCACCGCTCCGGCGCGCACGAAGGTGTCGATGTAGCCGCGTTCCAGGGCCTGCACGTAGGCGGTGCGGGTGCCCGGGATGATGATGGTCCGGGTGGTCGGGTTCACCTGGCGGCCCTCGAGCATGGCGGCGACGATCGCCATGTCCTCGATCCGCCCGTTGGCGCAGCTGCCGATGAAGACCTCGTCGAGGCGGGTGCCGGCCAGCTCCGTGAGGGGTCGCACGTTCTCGATCGCCGGGGGCGCGGAGACCTGGGGCTCCAGCTGGCTGACCTCGATGCGCAGCACCTCGGCGTAAACGGGGTCGGCGGGGCGCAGCTCGCCGCCGTCGGGGAGGTGGAGGTACTCCCAGGTCCTGGCGTCCACCTCGCAGAGGCCGCACTTGGCGCCGAAGTCGACGGAGAGGTTGGAGAGGGTCAGCCGCTCCGACAGTCCCAGGGCGCTGACCGTCGGCCCGCCCCACTCGACGGCCAGGTAGTTGGCGCCCTCGGCGCCGAGCCGGCGGATGACGTGGAGGGCGAGGTCCTTGGCCTGAACGCCCCGGGCCAGCTCCCCGGTCACCTCGATGCGCAGGGTCTCCGGCACCCGGAACCAGGAGCGCCCGGTGGCCATGGTCACCCCGATGTCGGTCGACCCCATCCCGGTGGCAAAGCATCCCAGGGCACCGTAGGTGGTGCTGTGGGAGTCGGCGCCGACCACCACGCCGCCGGGCCGGACGAAGCCGCGCTCCACCATCACCAGGTGGCAGATCCCCTCGGCGAAGAGGTTGCGGATCCCGTACTCGGCGGCGAACTCACGGATGCGGCGGTGCAGCTCGCTGGCGGCCACGCTGTTGGAGGGGAAGACGTGGTCGAAGCTGAAGACGGTGCGCGCGGCGTTCCAGATCGGCATCTCCAGGCGGCGGAAGGCATCGATGGCGAGCGGCCCGGTCACGTCGTGGGCCATCACGGCGTCGACCTCGGCGACCACCGTGTCGCCGGCTCCGACGCGGCGGCCCAGGCGCCGGGTGAGGATCTCCTCGACCAGTGTTCCCATCTCGATTGGCTCTCCTGATTGGCGGGCTAGGCGGGGGTGGGCCAGCGCAGCAGCAGGTCGTCCACCTGCTGGTCGGCCAGGGTCGCGGAGTCGGCGAGCCGCTTGATCGCGGCGGTGGCCGCGGCGATCTGCTCCTCGTCGAGGTCGAGCCCCAGGCTGGCGGCACGGTCGCGGATGGCGTTGCGACCGACCAGCCGGTGGCCGATGAGTATCTGCCGGTCCAGTCCATAACGTTCGGGCTGGAGCACCTCGTAGCTGCGCGGGTCGCGGAGCACCGCGTTGCTGTGCATACCGGCCTTGTGGGTGAAGGCGAAGGCGCCAGTGATGGGGGCGTTGAAGGGCACCCCGATGCCGAGGATGCGCGCGACCCGGGCGTCGAGCTGGGGGAGGAGGTCGAGGCGATAGGGCTCGACCCGCTCGGGTGACACCGTCCCGATCCGGGCGATGAGGCCGGAGAGGGAGGCGATCCCGTTGCGCTCGCCGATGCCCAGGACGGTGGTGTCGACGTGGGTGGCGCCCGCCTCCAGGGCGGCCAGCGCGTTGGCCACGGCGCAGCCGGTGTCGTTGTGGCCGTGGAACTCGATGTCGCAGCCGACCGCGGCCCGCACCGCCACCACCAGCTCCTCGACCTCGCGGGGGGTGGCGATCCCGACCGTGTCGGCGATTCCGACCCGGTTGGGTCCGCAGGCGTCGACGGCCCGGTACACGGTCAGGATCTCCTCGAGGTCGCTGCGAAAGGCGTCCTCGCAACTGAAGCGGATCTCGCGACCGGCGCTGCGGACGTGGTCGATGACCCGGCAGGCGATGTCGACGACCTCGTCGAGGGAGCGGCGATGACTGGCCCGGCGGAGCACGTCGGAGGTGGCAAAGAGGACGTTGACACCGTCCGCGCCGGCGGCCAGCGCCCGGTCCACATCTGCGATGGAGCAGCGGGTGTGGGTGAGCACCCGGGCCCGGGGACGGACGGCGACCGCGGCCCGCAGGTCGGCCTCCGATTGGGGCGAGGCCGCCGGCGAGGTCATCTCGATGTAGTCGACCCCGAACTCGTCGAGGGCGGCGATGATGTCCAGCTTCTGTTCGGTGGTGAAGTCGGCACCGGCGAACTGCTCGCCCTCCCGGAGGGTTGAGTCGATGATGGCCATGCGTTCGACGGTCACCGCCCCGCCTCCAGGGGCTCGCGGGCGCTGAGGGCGTCGAGCACGGCGGCGGTCATCTCCGCCGTCGCGCTGCTGCCGCCGAGGTCGGGGGTGCGCACCCCGCTGTCCAGGGCGGCGTCCACCGCGGTGCGGATCTCCGCCGCCACCTCGGGGAGCCCGAGCGAGTGCTCGAAGAGGAGGGCGACGCTGAGGATGGAGCCCACCGGATTGGCGATGCCGCGCCCGGCGATGTCGGGTGCGCTGCCGTGGATCGGCTCGTAGAGGGCCGGGCCGCCGTCGGGATTGAGGCTGGCCGACGCCATCAGGCCGAGCGATCCGCTGATCGCCGCCGCCTCGTCGCTCAGGATGTCGCCGAAGAGGTTCTCGGCGACCACCACGTCCAGCCGCGACGGCTGCTGGAGCATGCGCAGCGCGAAGCTGTCGATGAGCTGGTGATCGACGGTGACGTCCGGGTTGTCCGCGGCCAGCTCGGAGGTGACGTCGCGCCAGAGCCGCCCGCTCCAGAGCGCGTTCGCCTTGTCCACCGAGGTGAGGTGGCGGCTGCGGCCACGGGCCAGCTCGAACGCGAAGCCGACGACGCGCGCGATCTGTTGCCGGCTGTAGGTGATGGTGTCGTGGGCGCGCTCCGCGTCGCCCTCCCCGCTCCGGCCGTGAGCGCCGTAGTAGGCGCCGGCGGACAGCTCGCGCACCACGATGAAGTCGCTGCCGCGGGTGACCTCGGGCCGGAGCGGGCCCCAGCCGGAGAGGGCGGGGCAGGCGCGGACGGGGCGGAGATTGATGCTGAGGCCCAGCCGCTGGCGCAGCCCGTGGATGGCCGCGCCGGGCCTGGCGTCGCCGCGCAGATGATCCCAGCGGGGGGCGCCGGCGGCGCCGAAGAGGATGGCGTCGGCCTCCCGGCAGAGCTGCAGCGTCGCCTCGGGGAGAGGGCGCCCCTCGGCCTCGATGGCGGCTCCGGCGACGGGCCGCTCGGTGAGCTCGAGGTCGAGCCCGTGGGCCGTGGCGGCGCGTTCGAGGACGCTCACCGCGCTGGCGATGACCTCCGGACCGATGCCGTCGCCGGGCAGGACGACGACACGGATCGGCGGTGGTTGCGACTGGATGCTCATGGGACTCCCGTGGGCTTGCTCTATGGCTGGAGACAAACGAAGAGGGCTCCCTCGCTCGGGGGGAGCCCTCTTCCGCGGCGGCGGGAGCGCCTCGCGGCGCGCGCCTCTACTTCGTTCCGGCGGATTTGGCCCCTGCGAGGGCTTTGCGTCCGGCGAGCGCTTTCGAGGCGTGCGCGATGTGCATCGTCGCCGCAGCATACCGGCCACCGGCCATCCGCGTCAACCTGCTCGAAGAAGCAAGAGCCAGACGTCTACACTCGGGCAGGAGTGGACCCGAGCCTCCGTCACCTGCTGGTCGACGCGCTGGGAGAGGACGCCGTGATCGACGGCGGGGCGCTGCTCGCCCCCGCCTCCCCGGAGGGTGTCGCCACCGTCCTGCGCGTCGCCCAGGAGCGGCGCCTGCGCCTTCGGATCACCAGCGGACCGGGCGCCGGCGTCACCCTCCCGGAGGGCGGCGCCGCGCTCAGCCTGGTTCACCTCGCCGCCATCTCGGTCGACGCCCGGCGCGGCACTGCCCGGGCCGAGGCCGGCGCCACCCTGGCGGCGCTGCGGGCCGCCCTCGCCGGCGCCGGCACTGCGATTCCCGGGCTTGCAGGCGACCCGGGCTCCCACCACGTCGGAGCCCTGATCGCGCGCGGCCAGGTGCCTCGTCGCAGCCTGACCGGGGTCGAGGCCGTGCTCCCGGGCGGCGACGCGGTGATGGTCGGCGCCGCGGTCCTCAAGGACGTGGTCGGATACGACGTCATCTCGCTGCTGCTGGGGAGCCTGGGCCGGCTGGCTGTGATCGTCGCCGCCCACCTCCGGCTGGTGCCGGCGAGGGCGGTGGTGGAGATCGCCGACCCGGCCGGCCCCCGCCCCGCCGACGAGCTGGCCGCGGTCTTCGATCCCGACGGGATCCTCGCCGGAGGCTGAGCCCTGATCCGCTCAGCCGCCGGACGCGCCCGCGGACGGCGCGGCGACGGGCGCGGGCTGGGCGTCCGGGGGGACGTACGTGATGTGAGTGAGCTTGCGGTCGACGTAGTCGAGGACGAGCATCCCCCCCTTGACGCACTGGAGGTGGTGGAGCGACCAGGCGTGGCGGCCGAGGTGCCGGATCCAGAACGCCTGGATGGGGTCGCCGTGGCTGATGCAGACGCCGGTCGCCCCCGGGGCGCTCTCCAGCAGCCGCTGCAGCGAGCGCTCCACCCGATCGGCCATGCCGGTGACCGTCTCGTCCCGGCGGAGCAGCCCCGGCCAGACCATGTGGACCCACCAGAGCGGGCGCCGCCAGGGGATCTCGCCATAGCGGACACCCTGGAGGTAGAGGCTGAAGCGGGCCTCGACGAGGTCGTCGTCCACGATCACCTCGGGGTGGTCGAGGTGGCCGGCGAGGATGGCCGCCGTCTGCCGGGCCCGCTCCAGAGGGCTGGTCCGGATCACCCGGATCGGCGCGCCCGCGAGGCGGCGGCCCAGGGACTCGGCCTGGGCGACCCCCTTCTCGCTGAGCCCGAAGCCGGGGAGATAGCCGTAGAGGACGCCACCGGGGTTGGCCACATCGCAGTGGCGGGCGAGGTACAGCCGGGTGGCCTGCGGCACGGCCCGATGCTAGCAGCGGGGGCGATGGCTCCCGGCCGCGGTGCAGGTAACCACCCGTCCGTCACCCGGTCCCCGAGATGCCGCAGGGCGTTCACAGTTCGATGACGCGATCGTTCCTCCCCCTTGACGGCCCCGCACGATCACCGCAGCGGATCCACCACGGACCCACCAGCCCATCGGGTCTCCTGCGTGGCTCGGAGGCCCGGGCGGGGCGCAGATCGCGAAGTCACAGGTAGGAAGCAGTGGCCGTCAGTGCCCAGCGGCGCCGCCGCGCTCTCATTGCCGTCGTCGCCGCCCTGATCGCAGCCGGTGCCTTCTACCTCGCCATGGAGTACGCGGGCAAGACGTCCTCCACCACTCCCGGGGGCACGGTCACCACCACCGCGCCGCCGGTCCCGACGGCCACCGTGGTGGTTGCCAGCAGCGCCATCCCCGAGGGCGCCCTGCTCGAC
>Ga0326727_10019977_pt1 | contig 13369 bp, 11 predicted proteins | sample MB2enrmetagenome_FD_207643 | JGI IMG/M metagenome (GOLD analysis project Ga0326727, IMG submission 207643) | Lab enriched peat soil microbial communities from McLean, Ithaca, NY, United States - MB29MY | ecosystem: Environmental > Terrestrial > Soil > Wetlands > Peat | place: USA: New York...
TTCGCGACGTGGGCGAATCCAAGGCGCTCAACGATCTGCACGGCCCGTTCATCATCATCTCCGCCTCCGGCATGTGCGAGGCCGGCCGCATCCTGCATCATCTCAGGAACAACATCGAGGACCCGCGCAACACCATCCTCATCACCGGCTTTCAGGCCGAGAACACGCTGGGCCGCAAGCTGGTCGACAAACTCCCCGAGGTCAACATCTTCGGGGAGCCGATGCGCCTCCGCGCCGAGGTCGAGACCATCAACGAGCTCAGCGGCCACGCCGATCAGCGCGAACTTCTGGAATGGATGAAGCCCATCGCCAAATCGCTACGCCGCGTCTTCATCGTACACGGCGAGCCAGAGCAAGGCGCCGCGCTCGCGCAGGCCATCCGGGACCGCTACGCTCTGGACGTAGTCATTCCCAACCGCGGCCAGAGCTTCGACTTGGTGTGAGAGGCGACACCATGTGGCTCGCGAATTTGGAAGAGACGATCGTCGCCTGCCGGCAAGCGCTGGCTGAAGAGGACCTCGCGGAAGTCGGGCGGCTGTTGCGAAACGCGGGGGTGACAGACGAGGAATTGGCGTCGCTGGTTGCGAGGATAGCCAACCGGGAATTCGACGCCTCGGGGTGGAGTCGGCTAGCGGGGGTCTGCGCCAAAGGCGGGATCCAGGAGCAATCCTGGCGGCTCCAGCGGTACGTGCTGTTGCGCGTGGGCCTGCAGAGGCTGGCGCGGGTCTCGGACCTGCCGGTGGTGGATGAGGTGAAACAGAGGCTCTACGGCCACCTTCAGTTCATCGCCCGACCCGATCCCGAGGACGCGGCGATCCTGAATCCACAAGGCTCCGGATTCCAGGGTCTTTGCGCATACGTACTTCAGGAGAAGTTCTCGGCAGGGCAGCTCGACTGGGTGGTCTCCGGATTCGCGCGCTCCTGGCTTCTCAAGATTCCCCTGCGGGACGTGCCGCGATTCATCTACGGGGTTTACCGGCGGGCGGGCGGGCCGAAACCGTACTTCGTGCCGCACACCCCGATACGCAGGGAGTTGCCTATCTTGACCGAGGAGGATGAGCGCCGGGCGATGCGGGTGATTGCCGCTTCCATGGCCTTGCAGCCGGACATCCGCGCGTTTCTGAGCAGTTCCTGGTGGCTGGATCCGCAGTTGGCCGCAGTCTCTCCCCACATGGCATGGCTAGCCCGCTGGATGGAGGAATGCCGGCGGTTCGGAGCGTTGATCACGATTCTCGGGCCGGCTCCCCCCAATTCAGGCTACCTGGTGGGGGACCACCGGCGGAGAGCGATGTACGAATCCGGCCAGTGGAAGCCGGTGAACGGGATCCTGTTCTGGCCGCGACGGGACCTGCTAAGCTGGCTCAAGGACCAAGGCGGCTGAACACTGGTTTATCCGTCGAACAGGAAGCGTTCCGAGCTCTCCACGGTCCGGGGCGGCAGCCATGCGCCAACGCCGCTCACCCAAGCCGCGAAGACCGCATCCGGAATGTTTGAGGCGTCCAGGAGCCGGGGCAAGAACCAGCGGTTGGAGGCGCGCGAAGCCAGGCCCGGCACGCTGGTCGTGCCCGAGCGTACCCCACAGGCCGAAAGCCATTCCGCGAACACCGGGAGGCTGGCGCCGCTGGGGTAGCAGAAGTGCTCCGCGCGGCGCCCGGTCGCCGCCAGGATGCGGGCGCGGTTTTCCTCGAGTTCCGCCACAAACAGCTCGCGCTTGCGATAACTACGGTGGCGGTGGGTGTGAAGCTCGACATCCATGCCCATCTTTGCCACCTCGCGCAGTTCGGAGGGATTCATCAGGCAGAGCACGCGGCGCTCGCAGAACCGTTCGTAATCCAAATCGAGCCGACCCGCCAGCTCGGCCAGAAGAGCGTCCTTTTCCGGAGCGGAGAACGCCCGCGCGGTCGCATGGGCGCGGAAGGCGCATACGGTTTCGGCCAGCGATTCGGGAGCGAGAACGCGCGGCGCGGCCAGAACTTCGGGCCACTCCAGTCGCCGGCCCAAACCTTTCCACAACAGGTAAGAGACCATGGTGTTGTAGACCGGGCGATTGAAGTCCACGTAGTAAGTGGAAACGTAGGCGGTAGCGGGAAAGCCGAATTCAGCCAGCAGCGGACAGGCTTGGCGGTAGAAGTCGTACGAGCCGTCGTCGAACGTGATGACGACCGAGCGAGGAGGCAGGGAACCCTTCCATAGCGACTCCAGCGCTTCCCCGAGCGGCAAAACGTTGGCCCGGCTGCGGCGCAGAGCATCCAGTCTGCGGCGCAACAGATCCGGAGGCATGTAGAGGCCCGGATTCCAGAGATGCTCGTCGTCCAGAGAGATGCCGTGATAGCCGAGGATGAGCAATCGGCGCCGGCGCCACGCCGAACCCAGGACCAGAGTGCTGACGCCGCTCACGCGCATCGTCTGGATGGCCAGCGTTTTCATGGATTGGAGCGCGGCCATGGTCACATCCAGCGTACCAGTGTTGCGGCCCACGAGTAGCCGACGCCGAAACCGACCAGCATAACCAAGTGACCGGGACGCAGGGTCCCGTCGCGGACGGCCTGATGGAGGGCGATAGGGATGGTCGAGGAAACCGTGTTGCCACAGCGCTCCAGGCACAGGGAGAATCGCTCCGGCGGGATCTTGAGTTTGGCCCGGAGATGCTCCAGCATGTGCTGGTTGGCCTGATGGAACACGAACAAGTCGATGTCGCTCAATTGCTTGCCGCTGGCTGCCAGCAACTGGCGGACGGCTCGCGGAACCGCAGCCAGGCTGAAGGTGAAGATTTCGGCTCCGTCCATGAACAGGTAGTCTGGGTTAGGCGCGTCGCTCGCGGGGCAGGCCGGTGGATCTTGGCGCCCCTCCGATGCCGGACGGCGCATTCCGCCGGTGCCCACCATTAGATTGCAGGCGCCCCGGCCGTCCGTGCCGAAAACAAATGGCCCCATCGCCGGCCCGGAGCCGGCGGCCGATTCTACGGCCGAGATCAAAGTGGCGGCCGCGCCGTCGCCGAATATCGTACGCACGCTGCGGTCGGCCGGATGGATGAACTTACTGTAAGTCTCTGCCGTGAGCAACAGGACGTTGCGCGCCTGGCCCGTCTCGATCAATCCCTTCGCCAGGCTCAGCCCGTAAACGAAGCCTGAGCACCCCAGGTTGAAATCGAGCGCTCCAACGCTCTGCGGAAGCCCCAATCTTTCCTGGAGCAGACATGCGGTGGTGGGCAAGAAATAGTCGGGCGACTGGGTGCAGAGCAGCAGGTAGTCGATATCCCCGGGTTTGGCGCGCCCGGCGGCGAAGAGCTTCTCCGCCGCTTTGACGGCCAGGTCCGAGGAACATTCGCCCGGGGCGGCGATGCGCCGCTCGTGGATTCCGGTCTTGGCGGCCACTTTCTCCACGGTCCAGTCCGGGTACTCCTGCACCAGCATTTCGTTGGTGAGGGTGGCCTCCGGCAGGTGATACTCGATAGCCCCAATGGACGCCGTCTGGCCTTCCAAGATAGTCCTCTCAGGCGCTATAGCCACCGTCCACGATGAGACTGGCCCCGGTGATCCAGCGCCCGGTCTCTGCTAGCAGGAACGCGACGGCCAAGGCGACATCCCGGGGCGCGCCGATGCCCAGGGGGTACTTGCCGACGACGGCCTGGTATTGCTCGTCGGTGACGACGGACCGCAGCCCGCCGGCCATCGCGGTCTCAACCAGTCCCGCGGCCACGGCATTCACGCGAATCCGGTCCCGGGCCAACTCGCGTGCCAGCACTCGGGTCATTGACTCCAACGCTCCCTTGCTGGCGGCGTAGGCGGACAAACCGGCCTCCCCGCGGGTGGCCGCCACCGACGAGAGATACACGACGCTGGCCCTCTCGGAGTGGCAATCGCGCTGCCGGAAGCCCTTTGTGAGCATGAATGCCGCCTCGAAGTTGACGCTCAGGACATCGGCCAGATCCTTACGCGAGGTCGTCTGCAGCGGGCGAATTGGAAAGACGCCCGCACTGTGAACCAGCCCGTCGAGCGGGCCGGTATCCGCGGTCAGCGACTTCAGCCAGGCGGGGATCTGGTCCACGGCGCTTAGATCGAAGCCCTCCGTCCGGTGTCCCTCGCCCTCCAACCGGCTCAGCGTCTCGGCCAGCCGTTCCGGGTTGCGAGCTGCCGCCACAATGCGGGCTCCCAGTTGGCTCAGGGTCACCGCAATCGCCCGCCCGATTCCACCCGATGCGCCGGTGACCAGGATCCGGCGGCCTGTGAGATCCATCGGATTCACCATCCCAGGTCTCCTTCCGGGAGCGGCTCGATCTCCGAGACCCTCATTGGGGTGCGGACTCTACCAGAGTTTTGACCAGCGCAGCCAGATCCGCAACCGTGCGGCACTTGGCCAATTGCCGAGGGGGCACGGCGACTCCGAAGCGCGAGTCCACCATGCCAATGAAGGAAACGAACGCCAAAGAGTCCCAGTTCAGATCCGCGAGAACGGCCGCCTCTGTCAGCGCTGCCCGGTCCTGTTCCAGAATCTCCGCCAGGCCATCCAGCAGCTCGTCGTTAGCCATGCGATGCCATCCTTACAGAGGTTGCTTCCGCGGTCCTGTGGTCGTTTGCAGCCTCTAAGTATATCATCGTCCTCGACGGCCGAAATCCCCGCCCGCCCGGTACTAGGCCCGTTTTCCCCGTACCGGGACGAACTGTCTATTTATCCGCCGCCGCATTCGCCCTATTGTGGGTCGAATGAGCCTCGTGATCCAGTTCTGCTACTTGCAGTTGTTGGACGTTTTGACCACGCTGGTCTTCCTCACCGGCGGCGTCAAGGAGGCCAACCCCGTCGTGCACTTCCTGCTGATCGCTACCCCCTCGCCCTTGCTGGGGCTGCTTTCCGTCAAGCTGCTGGCCATCGCTCTGGCCTTCTACTGCTGGCGGAGCGCGAGGACCCGCCTGCTGCGTTTCGCCAATGTGTTCTTCGCCGTTCTGGTCGCCTGGAACCTGTTCGCTTTGCTCGGCCGCGCCTGAGAACCGTCCCGTTCCTGTAGAATTGGCCTCGGGAGGTTTCTGCGATGCTTTTCAGATGGCCGGCCCTTGCCGCAACCTTTGCCTGTCTCGTTTTGGCCCAAACCAGCGGTCCGCTGGCGCCCTCGGCGCTGCGGGTCGAGTATCTGGCGGAGCCTGTCGTCGATGTTCCACAGCCTCGTTTTTCCTGGGTACTCAACCACACCCAGCGCGGCCAAACGCAATCCGCCTTTCAGGTGGCCGTCTCCACCCAACCCGACTTCCGCACCGCGGTTTGGGATAGCGGGAAGCTTGCCTCCTCGCAATCTACCCACGTCGTCTACGCCGGCAAGCCCCTCGAAAGCGCCCAGACCTACTACTGGAAGGTCCGCTACTGGGACCGCGACGGCAAGGATAGCCCATACAGCGCCATCGCCAGCTTCGACACCGGGCTGCTATCCCCTGCCGACTGGAAGGGCAAGTTCATCGGCGGCGCGAACCAGCTTCGCAAGGAATTCACCCTCCCCAGCCGGCCGCTGCGCGCCCGCGCCTACATCGCCGGCCTGGGCTACTACGAACTGCGCATCAACGGGCGCAAAATCGGCGACCACGTTCTCGACCCCGGCTGGACCACCTACGACAAACGTGTCCTCTACGCCGCCTACGACGTTACGCACGCTCTCCAGCCAGGCGCCAACGCCGTGGGCGTCCTGCTCGGCCAGGGATGGTACGGCGCCCGCGCCGCCCTGCTCCAGCTCGTCGTCGACTGCGAAGGGGGCCAGCGCGTCCGGATCGCAACCGACTCCACCTGGAGAACCGCGCCGGGCCCCATCCTATCCGACAGCATCTACAATGGCGAGACCTACGACGCGCGCCTGGAAACCCCCGCCTGGGACCGCCCCGGCTTCGACGATGCCGCCTGGAAACCCAGCCTGCTGGTGGACGCCCCCAAGGGAATCCTCTCCGCGCAGACGATGCCTCCTATTCGTGTAGTTGATACCCTCGTTCCGCTGAAGATGACCTGCCCGCGTCCCGGCGTCTACGTGTACGATATGGGCCAGAACTTCAGCGGCTGGGTTGAGTTGCGGGTCCGCGGACCGCGCGGCGCCCAGGTCAAACTGCGCCACGCCGAACTGCTCTACGACGATGGCATGCTCAACGTCGAGAACCTGCGCACCGCCAAGGCCACCGACATCTACATCCTGCGCGGCGACGGCGCGGAAGAGCTCTATCAGCCGCGCTTCACCTATCATGGGTTCCGCTACGTCGAGCTGACCGGTTTCCCAGGCGTCCCCAAGCTGGATACCCTGCGCGGCAAGGTGGTCCACTCGGACGTGCGGCCCATCGGCGGCTTCGCCAGCTCCAACGCCCTTCTGAACCAACTCCAGCGCAACATCGTCTGGGGCGTCGCCAGCAATCTGGAGAGCGTTCCCACCGACTGCAATCAGCGCAACGAGCGCATGGGTTGGATGGCCGACGCCCATCTCTACGCCGAAACCGCCATGCTGAACTTCGACATGGCCGCCTTCTACACCAATTTCCTGCGCAATATCCATGACATCCAGGGGTCTGATGGAACCGTCACCGACACCGTGCCGCACCGGTACGGCAGCCGGCCGGCCGATCCGGCCTGGGGCGCCGCCTACCCGCTCATTGTCTGGTACCTCTATCAATACCAGGGCGACCGCCGCATCATCGAGCAGCACTACGACGGCGTCAAGGCTTGGACCGACTACCAGCGCAGCCGCAGTCAGGATGGCATCCTGAGCTACAGTCACTATGGCGACTGGGTCCCCATTGAGCCGACTCCCGGCGACCTGGTCTCGACGTTCTACTATTATTATAGTGCTCACCTCACCGCGCGCATGGCCGAACTGCTCGGCAAGACCGCCGACGCCGCGGCCTATCGCCAGCTCTCCGCCGAAATCCGGGAAGCCTTCAACAAAAAGTTCTGGCGCCCCGAATTCTGGGTCTACGGCAACGGCTCGCAGACTTCGCAAATCCTGGCGCTCTACCTCGGCTTGGCGCCGGATGGAAAGAGCGGCGCCGCCATGGGCCGTCTCACCAACGACATCGTTTACGGCCGAAACACCCACCTCTCCACAGGCATCCTGGGCGCGAAGTACGTCATGGAACTTCTGACGCGCGCCGACCGCTCCGACCTGGCCTACGAGCTGGCCACCCAGACCACCTATCCGAGCTGGGGCTACATGGTCGAGCACGGCGCCACCACGCTCTGGGAGTTGTGGCAGGAGAAGACCGGTCCGTCGATGAACTCGCACAACCACCCCATGTTTGGAAGCCTGGGCGCCTGGTTCTATTCCGCGCTGGCCGGGATCAATCTGGATCCCGAGCGCCCCGGCTACGAGCGCATCCGCATCCAGCCCCAGCCCGCCCGCGACTTGCAGTGGGCCGCCGCCTCCCTGGAGACCCTGCGCGGCGCCGTCGTCTCCTCCTGGCGGCGCACGCCGGATTCGTTCCATCTGGAAGTGACCGTTCCGGTTGGCAGCCAGGCCCAGATCCACCTGCCGAAGGGCAACCTCGACCCGGTCCTGGTAACCGAATCCGGAGAAGTGGTCTGGCGGGACAACGCTTTTCAGCCCGGCGCGCCCGGTCTCGCCGCCGCCTGGCAATCCGACGCCGAGGTGGTCTTCGAGGCCGGCTCGGGAACCTACCAGTTCGACCTGTCCGCCGCCCACTGAGCCCTTCGCCGCCGGGGCCAGCCTGAGATTTGTGCGGCGCGGCCGGCACTCAGGTTTGTACGGAGCTGAGAAAACCATGAGCTGGCTGCGCGCCACGCGGCTCTACCTGCCGGGATTGGCGCTGGGCTTGGCCGCGGTCGCGGCGGCGCAATCGGTCGCTTTCTCCTCGTTCGCCATCCCCACGCCCGCCAGCAATCCCAACTACATCGCGGCGGGGCCGGACGGCGCGCTGTGGTTCACGGAACTGAACGCCAACCAGATCGGTCGGATCTCTACGGCGGGCCTCCTGACGGAGTATCCGATCCCGACGGCCAAGAGCGGCCCTTACGGCATCGCAGCCGGTTCGGACGGGGCGCTCTGGTTCGCGGAGTTTGCGGCAAACCGCATCGGACGCATCACCACCGCCGGGGTGATCGCCGAGTACCCTGTCCCGACGGCGAACGGCGGCCCTTTGGGCATCGTAGCGGGTTCGGACGGGGCGCTCTGGTTCGCTGAGTTTTCCGCCAACAACGTTGGGCGGATTGCCACGGATGGGACAATTGCCGAATACCCCATTCCGACGCTCCTCAGCCAGCCCCTCGCGATCGCGGCGGGTCCCGACGGCGCGCTCTGGTTCGTGGAATTCGGAGCCAATCGGATTGGGACAATCACCACCGGCGGGACGATCGCCGAATACCCTTTGCCGGCGGCCACTTCCAGCCCCGACTACATCACCGCCGGGCCGGATGGCGCGCTCTGGTACACCCAGGCCGGCGGGGGAATCGGGCAGATCACCACTACCGGTGTAGTCACCTTCTACGCCCTCAATCTCTCGGCGCCCGCCGCCAGTGCCGGGAGCGTCACATTGGGGCCGGATGGCGCGTTGTGGTTCTCCGAATATGGGCTCCCGGCCAATAGCGGCCACCGGATTGGGCGCTTCACCACGGCTGGCGCGACCACTGAGTACACTCTCCCCAGTTCGATCGCCGCGCCTTATCAGATCGCGTCGGGTCCCGATGGCGCGCTCTGGTTCACGGCGCCCGGCGCCAATCAGATCGGGCGCGCCGCGATTGTTTCTCCTCCGCCGACCCTCAGCGCGGTAACCACTGCCGCCGATGCGGCCATCCAAATCGTCTCCAGCAACTCCTGGGTGACGGTTTGGGGCTGGAACCTCGCTCCAGCCAACTCGGGCCGGAGCTGGGGAGCGCAGGACATCGTCGGCGGCAAGCTGCCGCGGAGTCTGGACGGAGTCAGCGCCACCATCGACGGGTCGGCCGCCTATGTCGCCTACATCAGCCCCACGCAGGTCAACCTGCTCGCTCCGCCCGGTCTCGCCTCCGGCTTGGCGAACGTTGTGCTGACTAACGGGAGCCTTGTCAGCGCATCGTTTCCGGTTCTGCTTCAGACCTACTCGCCGGCTTTCTTTGCATTCGCCGCGCCGAACCAGAAGTACGTCGCCGCGATCTGCGCTTTAAAGGCTGGGTCCTTCGATTATCTGGCCCCCGCGGGGGCCTTTGGAGCCGGCGTATCTTCGCGGCCGGCCCAACCCGGCGAAACCGTGGCGCTTTTCGGAACCGGATTCGGCCCTACCAGTCCCGCGCCGCCCGCCGGCCAGGTGCTGACGGCGGCCTACCCCGCGGCCACCCGAGTGACGGTCACGATCGGCGGTCTCAATGCGGCCGTCGTCTGGGCCGGGCTTACCGAGGCCGGGCTCAATCAATTGAACGTGACGGTGCCCGGGCTCCTGCCCAACGGCGATGCCGCGGTGGTAGCCACGGTCGGAGGAGTCCAGAGCCAACCCGGCCTCTTCATTCCCGTGCAACGCTGAACTTTTCTCCGGCTTGCCTCGTATGCGACGATGAAGGCCGCCGGTCCCCCTATGCCTCGGACGACCCCTGACGTAGCGGCACAGCCCTCGGGCATGCTCGCCGCCATGGTCATCGCCGCCGTTAAGCTGGCCGTTCACTGCATCTTCAACAACCGTTACGGCTACTTCCGCGACGAATTCAACTACCTGGCCTGCGGCCAGCACCCGGCCTGGGGCTACGTGGACCACCCGCCGATGATTCCGCTGCTGGCCCGCCTGAGCCGCTTTGTTCTCGGCGATTCGTTGCGCGCCGTGCGGTTCCTCCCGGCGCTCGCGAGTTGCCTCCTGGTCGTGCTGGCCGCCATGATTGCCCGGGAATTGGGCGGGCGGCGCTTCGCCGTGATTCTCTGCGCGCTGGCCGTGGCCCTGGCCCCCATCTATCTCTCCGACGGCAGCTTGCTTGGCACCAACTGCCTGGAGCCGTTGTTCTGGATGGGTTGCGGCTACTGCGCCATCCTGGCCGTGAAACGCGAGGATTCCCGCTGGTGGCTGGCATTCGGTGTGGCCGCCGGCCTGGGCCTGGAAGAGAAGTATTCGATCGCCGTTTTGGGCGCGGGCATGGTGGCCGGACTGCTGCTCACCCCGGCTCGCCGCCACCTGGCTTCCAAATGGATGTGGCTGGGCGGCCTGGCCGCGGCCCTCATCATCGCGCCCAACATCGTCTGGAGTCTGCACCACGATTGGCCGTTCCTGCAACTCGTCCACAACATCAAGGCCAGCGGCCGCGACGTGACGCTTTCTCCGTTCCAGTACTTCCTCGAGCAGATTCTGTTGATCGGGCCGGTCAACACGCTCCTATGGATGGCCGGTCTGGCGGCGCTGCTGTTCTGGCGGCCCCTGCGGCCCTGCCGCCTGCTGGGCTGGTGCTACCTGGCCACGTTCGCGGCCTTCGCCGTGGTCCTCAAAGGCAAGAACTACTACCTCACCCCCATCTACCCGATGCTGCTGGCGGCCGGGGCGGTGGTGATCGAGCATGGTATCGACCGGCGCCGCCAAGCATGGCTGAAACCTGCCATTCTGGCCGTGGTGGCGGCTGCCGGGTTGGTCCTGGCGCCCATCGTAGTGCCGGTCTTGCCGGTCGACGGTTTCATCGCTTATATGCGGCGCCTTCCATTCGCCATCCCACGCAGCGAACACAGCCACGCGGCCGCCGTGCTCCCGCAGCACTACGCCGATCAGTTTGGCTGGATGGAGATGGTCCAAGTTGTCAACCGGGCCTGGCAGCGCCTCCCGCCCGCCGAGCGTCCCGGTTGCGGCATTTTCGGCCAGGATTATGGCCAGGCGGGCGCAGTCGATTTCTTCGGCCCGCGCGATGGGTTGCCGCCGGCGCTCAGCGGCCACCAGAGCTACTGGTTGTGGGGTCCGCGCGGCTATTACGGCAATTGCCTGATCGTGATCGGCGACCGCCGCGATAGGCTCGAACAGCTTTTCGACCGGGTGGAATACATAGGCCGCTCCGAGAATCCCTACGCGCTCGAAACGAACGTCTCGGTCTTCCTCTGCCAGGGCGCGAAGTTCGGCACGCTGGCCGCGCTTTGGCCACGGCTGAAGAAATGGGATTGAAGCGGGGACGAAGCGTCGCCGCCATCACCGGTCGGCCTTCAACTCGGCCAGCGTGCGCGTGAAACGGACCTTGCCCCGGAACTGGCGCAGCCGCGCGTAGGTTGGCGATGCCGCAACGAGTTGCAGGCCGGCGCGGACGGTTTGTGTAATGCCGGCGCCGCTCGCCCCCTGCGCCTGTTCGAGAAGCCCCGCGGGAACCCGGACGACGATCCTTCGCGCGGTCCTCATTATGCCTGAGGATACCATCGGCGCCGGAGCGCCGGCTCTGTAACGCGCTCCTACTGCCCAACTTCCGCCAGCACCAGCGCCAGAGGTTCCTCCGCCTGCGTGACGGCCTTCTTGCAGTCCTTTCTGCCCGTCTGCCATAAATCTTCCGCCAGCGCGATGTCGGCTTCCGTGGCGTCGTCCATTTGGGACGCGCGAATTCGGCGCCCAAGCGCCGCCTGGGCTTTTTCGGCCAACTCCCGCAGCGCTGCCGGAGGGACGGAACCGGCGCATCGGCTGGCGCTCTCTAGCGCGAGTTCAATCAGTTTCCGGCTCCGGCGATACCGTTCAGCGGCCCCGAGTCCCCGCCGGGTCGGATCCATCTCCAGCACTTGGCCGCAGAGCTCCAGCCGCCTTTGAGTGCTCGTATCCTCGGGCCTGAGCCGCAGGGCGATCTGGAAATGCGCCCGCGCAGCGACGTACCTTCGTTCCGCAAATTCCGCCTCGCCCAATCCGGCGTACGCTTCGGCGCTCTGGGGCTGGCGGCGCAGCAATTCGCGGAAGTCCTCCGCGGCCCGGGCCGGGGAACCGGCGGCTAGAAACAGGTGGCCGAGGCGGCTTCGGAGGGCACTGTCTGCCAGCGTCTCGTCCTGGAGCCGAAGCAGCTCCGCCAGAAGATCTCCCTTGTCGCCCTGCCGGGCCAGGAAATCGACTAGCTCCAAACGCGTTTGGAGCCGCTGCTCCGCCGCACGCTCGTTCCAGCGGCCGTAGATCGCCCGGTGATAGTACGAGGACGCATCCGCGGCGTTTCCTTGCCGAGCCAGGATGCGAGCCATGGCAAGGTTCGCGGCGCCGGAGGTGGGTGCGCGTTCAAGCACCTCGTTCACCACGGTTTGAGCGTCCGCCAGTTTGCCCGCGGCCAGCAGGACCCGCGCCAGCGCCAGCTCGTACTCCTGATCGTCGCGCGCTATGGACAACCCGCTTCGGAACCGCTCGATCGCCTCGGCGTTGCGACCCTGTGCGGCAAGCTGTTGCGCCTCGTCGAAGATACGCCGCGCTTCCCTACGCCTCTCCGAGCGCTCCATCTTGGCCATGAATGTGTCGATCGCGAACAGGGCGGCCATGCTCAGGAACACCAGCGTAAACGTCCCCAGCATGGACGGTGCAGCCGCTTCCGCGCGCTTATCCACGTTCTCCCCACTCCTCATCGGGTTTGCGAACGCCGTAGGTTTTCAAGATGTCGTCCAGGGTCAGCACGCCCAGCAACTCCCGCACGTCGGCCCGGCTCACCACGGGCAGCGCCTTGTGCCCGCTCGCGCCCATCCTCTCCAGCGCCAGCCCCAGCGGATGGTCGGGATGGACGTGCAGGAATACTGGGTCCCCGAGGATGTCCGCCGGCTCCTGCCCCCCCCATCCGCCGGCGATGGCGCTTTCCATCTCACTGGTTCCGAGCATGGCCCAGGCTCCATCCGCGTTCGCCACGGGCCAGGCGTCCAGGCCGCTCTGCCGTGCGCGCGCCGCCGCCTCGGCCACCGTCGCCGCCGGCGGGAACACTTCCGGAACCTCACGCATCGCCTGTGCCACTTGGATTCGGGCCGCCTCCGCCCGCGATGCGGCGGTCGGCAGTTGCACGCCATCCTGATGCGCCAGCGCTTCGTAAATCGGTTCCGGTTGCAGCTTGTAGGAGATGAAGTAAGCGATCAGGTTCGAGATCATCAGCGGGACGATGATGGTGTAGTCCCGCGTAACTTCGAAGATCATGATCACCGAGGTCAGCGGCGTGCGTACGATCCCCGCGAAGGCCGCGCCCATCCCCACCAGCGCGTAGGCGCCGGGTTCGGCGGTGTAGCCGGGCAGCAGGGCGTGCGCCACGCTTCCCACCGCTCCTCCAATCATCGCCCCGATGAACAGGCTCGGGCCGAAGATGCCTCCGGCGTTACCCGACGCATAGCATACCGCCGTGGCGACAATCTTGAGCACCGCCAGCACGGCCACCACGCGCAGCACCACGTCCCCGTTCAAGACCCTCTCCACGAAGTTGTAGCCGACGCCCAGCACATTGGGATAGAACCAGCCCATCAGCCCCACGGTCAGGC
>Ga0326727_10019978_pt1 | contig 13368 bp, 12 predicted proteins | sample MB2enrmetagenome_FD_207643 | JGI IMG/M metagenome (GOLD analysis project Ga0326727, IMG submission 207643) | Lab enriched peat soil microbial communities from McLean, Ithaca, NY, United States - MB29MY | ecosystem: Environmental > Terrestrial > Soil > Wetlands > Peat | place: USA: New York...
AGGAACGCCGCGCTCCGAGAAGGCACATTGACAGCCAGCCCATCCCCCGGAAAAATGTCTGCCGCTCCTCCCGGCAGCAGCTTGCTCCACGCCTGGTACACTCCGCTCCAGCCCTGTCCCGCATCGTCTAGCAGCGCCAGCGCAGCGATCTCGCAATCCCCCGACGTTCGCGCCACCGGCATCGCCACCTCGCGCATCGCCGCACGCACTCCGTCGTCGCTTCCGTTCCGTAATGCTGCAATGCTCGGCGAATTCAGCACCCGCGCCATCGCATAGCCGCGGCCCCGGTAAGTCACTTCGATCGTCTGGTTGGCCGCCGGAATGTACGGCGCATAAAACTCGAGCGATGGTGTATCCGAAACTCTGCATTGCCCGCCTTCGAGCAGCGACCCCACCGTCTGTGTGAACGGATTCCCGCTCACCGGGGTGCTCCGCACCAATGCATCCACCGCCAGATAGATATAAGTGAACCCGACCGTGCACTGCATGCTTGCCGCATTGATCAGCGCATAAGTGCAGAATCCCGGCGTGCTCCCGATAACTCCGTCATACAACACCGTGGCCGCTGCAACTTGTGTTGCCGGGTTCGTCGGGTCGATATCCAGCACCTCTAGTACCACCCTCACATCGCAACTTATCGCCGTTCCGCCCCGGGCGTTCCCGCTCGGATGCTCCGATGAGTGATACACCTGCTGCAGCCGGTAAATCTCTGTCGGATATATCTGCGTGGTAAATATGTAATAGTGTCCTGCCTGTGTCGCGAGCGCGGCGCCCGTCGGCGCACCACTTACAAGCGCCTGAATCGATGAGTTACCTCCCGAGGGTGTGATTTGGAACCCTGCTAGGCAGTTTGCGATCGAAACCGCTCCCGCGTAAAGCCCGCCGATTACCCCGCTCGACGCTGCCCCGAACGCGACGTTACCGTGCTCCAGCACCGTAGCCCCGCCCAGTTCCAGCAACTCCACAAACTCCAGGCACGTCTGCCCGTCGGTCCCCGTTCCTCCGGATACCTGCAGTTGTCCCGTGTTCACCGCAAATGCGCTCGCTGCTCCAACCACGGTCCAGTGCGTCGGATCGAGCGATACATACTTCTCGTCGAGAACCGTGCGGTTATAGAGGGGTACCTCGCTCTTCCGGGTGAAGGGAATCTGCGAGAGATAGAAAGTCGACGTCTCTCCGTCGCCAACGAAATAATCCTTAACGTGCGCGTCGGGCTCAAGTCCACTAAGCACCGTTAGGTCGTTCACTATCCGATTGGTGCTTTGTAATTGCAGATCGCCGGGCGAAAAGGTCGCATCATCCTCCGCCAGCGCATAAGTGTTCGTCCCCAGCGGAGTAAACAACAATTGCCCACTAATATCTCGATAATTACCACGACCTAAAAGCCCAACTTCCGCCGCCGATTCCGCCCAGCTCTTAGCGGGATCCACACTATAATAAGGGATGGTATCGCCCGCCTCAACCCCAGACAGGTTCAACCACCCCGGCAGTATGTCTTGCGTCAGTTGCTGCAAGGCGCCTCCCGCCGTCCGCCCTACAAACGGCGGATGCGGTGGCGTCGGCTTAACATCGAGCATTACGCCATCGCTCAGCGCGACCATCTCGTACGCGCATCGTGCGCCAGTCTCGCCATATCCAAGATAGACTGGCGTGGGTGCCGCCGTGACGTACCCGGTGAATAGGGCGACCCCGTCATCCAGCACTAACTCCACTCGCGCATTCACGGCAGGAACGGGGAATGCCGCTCCGCTCACGATCAACCGAACCCTAAGTTCAGCCAGGGCATTCAGCTTGCGTGTAAGTACCGCGTTCTTCCCCGCTTCCAGAAATGCGGTGTAGTCCACCGCCCCGTGCCCATTCGCATTGTCGATCAGCAATTTCATCGTGGATCCGCATCTCTTGTAGGATTGTGATTGGTGCAGCGCTGCAACTACTAGTTCCGTCGTTCGCCCATCGGCCCGATGCGGGCAACAAGGTTCTCAATACACGTCGGCTCCACTCGCTGGAAAATAGCTGCGATAACACAAAACCACAGCCCCATCGTTGCCATCCACCGTGGGTAACGCCGTAAACGCCGCCCCCAGCGCGATCTCTCCAATCGGCTTTTGAATCGCCACCACAGCCTCCCTTGCCCACGCCGGCTTGATCGTCGTCGGGCTAAGAATCGGATAGTAGAAACAAATCCGCCCTCCCGACTCTTCCTCTATCACAAACAGTCCCGACCACTGCTGCAGAAACGATCCTCCCTCTCGGTCCACGAATGCGACCACTTGCTGCACTGCCGCTCCCGCCGCGGGTGGTCCTCCGGCCAGCGGCTGAGCCAGCACTAACGACGTTGCTGTAAGCCCAGCGATTCTCCCCACATTGAAAGTAACTCGTCGAACGTAGTTGACGTCCTGCCGCACGTCGGCCGCCGCCTCAACATACGCCGCAGTAATCCCTGTCCCCACGTACCCAACTTGCTGCGCATAGTCGATGTCGCAGGCGACTAACTGCCCGACCTGAAATCCCGAGACTGCCGCCCCTACCACTAACTGCTCTGCCGTTGATCCGGCCAGTACCGGCACGGCTGCAAACGGGACTCCACCCGACCCTGCTGGCGACGCACCCGGAGCCGTCGCCAGTACATTCATATGTTCCGCACCTCCTGCCAACGCCATCTGGAGCTTGCCCCAGTCGCGAAACTCGAACTCCACCCGCGCGCCCAGCGCCACTCGCGCCTGCGCCGTCACCGCGCCCGCCGCTCCGCCTGGTAAACTCTCAACCTGCGAAGTGCTCGTTCTCTGAAAATTCTCGATCCATCCTAAGTCGATCCACGGGGCCGGCGGTGCATCCAGTGAAAACCCCGCATTCTGCGCCGGATCGAACACTGCGGTCGGTCCATTCAATCGGTCCACCGCCGCGAAGTACGCACGCGTCTGCCGTGCAATCGGCCTCAATCCGGCCCGCCTCATGCCGTTGCCTCCGGCAAAAAGAAGTAGATCCGCACTTGCGCATACCGCGCCAGTCGCCCCTCGCCCGCGCCCCATTGCAGCTTCGCGACCGCCGCGCCACCCTGCGCGTCTCCTATTTCAGGTGCTGTCCAGAAAATCCCTGATCCCAGATCGGCGCTCGGCGTCTGCGTGTAATCGAGCATCTCCGAGTGTGGAGGAGTGCAGATACTCATCAGCTCGCTATCCATTTCCGCCAGCATTCGCCCCCGGTCCACTCCCGTCCCGCCCGCCGTTCCTTCGCTCGCGTACCAGATATGACAATCCATCCCCAACATAGGTCGAGTGCTTTCCGCAATGAGTAACTCTCCAAAATCGATGTAAAATACTCCTGCTTGCGCTTCGTTGAAGCGCGGCGCCACGTTTTCGCGCACTAAGATTCCTGGCACGGTGACTCCATCGATCACGATTATTCTTTCCGGATTCAGCGCCGAGAGCCGGGCCCGTAGCGCCATATAGAAACTGTCCTTCGCCGCCTGCATATCTCTCCAAGAGTCGCCCTATGTCGCTCTGTCCAGTCCGTGGTCTCAACAACCGCCATTCACTCAGGTCGCCCCACCTCTGCAATCTGACCTCTCACCTCTGACCTCACCTAACTTACCGCCAGCACCCGATACAGATACGCCACTCCCCCAAACCGTTCCACCACATATCCTTCAATGTGAAACATGTCGCCCTCGAAGACCACGCCCAGCGCCGTATCGAACAGCACATCGGCCGATGCCACGTTCCTCTGGCTCACCTGTTCTGCCAGCGCCGTGCGCCCCGCTACTAACTCAATGCGCCTCCGCGGACCGTTGTTCTCGGTCGTCAGCTCTCGCACAATCACCGGCCCAACCAAGGCCTGAACAACGCCCGGGTCCACAAGTCCCAGCTCCGATCCCGCCTCCGCTGGTAGCCCCGCCGCCGCAAACAGCAACGTCACCTGCGTCCCACCCAGCGTCTGCAACATGGCATCCGCCGCCCGCGCCGCCGCCCCTCCCGAGATTCCCCTCATCGTTATCCCACTTTCTGCGCCACAAACGGCGCCAGCAGTTCGCGCACCGTGTCGTCCACCAGCGTGTCGGCGAAGTACCACAGCTGCATCTTGTCCACCACGCCTTTCTTCACGTTCACCGCCGGCGTCGCCTGCGCGTTCTTGATGATTTGCCCGCACGCCACTTTCACCGGGTCGGGTATCGGATCGAAGCCCGCGGTGTATACGATTTCCACCTCCGTAAATGTCCACGTCAGCACATTCAGCGGTAGAGTTACTTCGCCTGTGTAAGCAAACACATCTAGGTCGGCCACATTCAGGTTCACCCATGTTCCTGGGATCCCAAACACGATCGCCGCGTCCCATATCAGCTCGTCGTAATTCACCTCGCCGCGCCTTGGCGTCGCATACCGCGCCTGCGCCGAAACGATCGGCGAAGCCGCTGGACTTACTGTCGCTAGCGGTAGGTAACTCAGTCTTACCGGCCGCGCTGCGTCATCCACTCGCAATCGCTCCGTGTATTGATTTACTCCCAGCGTCGGCCGCCGGCAGTGTGTGTCGATAATCGCCGATGCCACGGTCACCAGCGCCGCGTCTGTCGTCGCCTCCAGCCCATAACTCACGTACTCTGATGGATCGAGATAAGTCATGCTGCATTCCCCTTCGACTAACAAGTCAGTTCTCGGTCCCGCTCTCCGTCTCATCGCACGGAGAACGGGAACTAAGAACTGAGAACGTGCCTACCGATTCACCTTCACTTCGTAATGCGCATACGACGCGCCCTTCACCACCACTGCCCCGAACTTCACTACCACGCTCTGCGTCATCAGCGAGCTCGGTAGTCCCAGCTTGAAGATTCGAGGATTCGGATCCGTCAGCCAGTGATACTCGATCAGGTCCTCCGTTACGATGTATGCTGGCAACACCGCGCTTCCGCTTCCCGGCGTCCCCGTATACGGCAGCGTCCAGTCCGGAATCAGCGGCAGGTCGCCAGCCTGCGTGCTCAGCGCCTTCACTCGCATCCCGCCCGTAATTTCGGTCGTCGAAAGCACTACGTTGAACTCCGTCTTCATCTCTCGATCGATTAGGTCGAGTAACACCGGATTGGCGTAAATCGCAGTTGGTCTAACTTCATACGACGAGCTCGAGACCATCTGCGCTACCGTGCCCTTCATTCCATCCACGATGCTCGCGGTTGTCGCAATCGTCGTCGAGTTTCCGCCCGCTTCGATCTGCCCGATCGCCCCGAAATACTGTGCTGTGGCCGGCGCGCTGAGCGACGTATCGTTGCCGTTCCACAGCGCCACGTCGTGCGTGCGCAGCAGGCCCTCGACCGCATCGGTCAGGTCCTTCGCCTGCAAGTAGGCGAACTGGCTCTGCTGTGTGCCCACCTCCATATCGAACAGGTTGTAGTTGATCTGCGAAACCAGCGCCTTCAGCGGTACTGCCCTCTCCACTCGTGTCGGAGCCTGCAGAGTCGGCTGAATATTTCGCGGATCCACAAATGCCTGGGCTGCCGTTGGCGAGGCGATCGCCGTCTCCTCGAAGAACCGCGATGGGTGTCCCGTCGCTGGCACCTGCTTGATCCTTTGCCCAAAAGAACCGCGCCGGCGAACGATGTCGAAAATCTCCGTCTGATACCGGTCGATTTCGATCGCGCCCGGCCCCAGATAATCCGCGGCTGCATTCAAATCCAGAAACTGTCCTCTCATGTCTTCTCCTAAGTTGACTTATTACAGTCGTTCTTCCTTCCTAAGACCTCTCCTCGTGCGACGCGGACACTCTTGCCCGCGCATAAATCGTTTCCCCTGGACACAGCCGGTCCCAGCTGCCCCAGAGCTGGGAAACCTGAAAGCCGACGGCTGGCCTTCATGGATCAAGCAGTCCCATTCGCCAGGTCGCCCCGCCTGCGCACCTTCTGCGCAAGGCGGAACAACCCAACGTCCCTGGAGGATCCCCGTCTCCCAACTCAAAAACAAAAGGCGCGATCTCTCGCGCCTGTTTCCCCGGCTGTTTCACTCTTACCGACGGCTGATCGCCGGCGGCTTTTACTCGATCATTCCCGCCCGCGCCAACTCCGACTTAACCGCCACTCGCTGCTCTATGCTAAGTGCCGCCAGTGTCTTATTCAGCACTGCCGGGTCCAACTGTTCCTCCTCGATGCCGTTCTTACCCATCAACGCCGCTACCACCGGAGAAATCGTCTTCCTTGCCAGCCGTGCTGCCTGAGCCTTCAGATCCGCATTCGACTTTTCCAGGTCCGTCACCCGGGCGCGCAGGTCCGCCGCCGCTTCCCATGCCTGTGTGGTGGCTGCTTGTCCCGACTGCAATTCGCTGGACCCCGCGTCTGCGGCCGCGCCCCGCCCTGTCGCTTGCGCCAGGTTTTCTTCCACTGCTGCCACGATCCGGTCCACCTTCGCGTTCAATGCTTCCTGCTGCGCGTCGAACTTACTCAGCACGCGATCAAGAGCCTCCGTAGCCGCCGCCAGTCGTTCGGCCGCTGCCATCATTTGTGTCGCCATCTCTTCATTCATCCCTTCCTCCTTAGTAACCGTTGAAAGTAACCGTCAAACATTGAAACCTTGCAACTTCGATGCCTTGCCTTCACCCCAGCTGAATCCACGTCGATTGATATGCCGCCTTGTTCCTCCGCAGCACCGCCGCTCCCGTGAACGTCACTTTGTTTAGCACCCACACGGCCGCCTGTATGTCGTGCACCACAGCGTCCGCAATTTCGTAGGACATCCCTAACTCCGTCTGCGCACTCTCAGCTCGTGTAGCGCGCACATTCCTGCCCGCGAGCAAAGTCCGTGTCGCGCGGACACTAATGTCGGCGCGGCAACTCGCAACTGTGCGCGACGCCACGGCCCCTCCCTGCCCATCCTTCCTGGTGGCTGATGCCTGTTGGCTGACAGCTGCCCTTCCGATCTCCTCCACAATCTCGGGAAAATCCCGCCCATACAGGAATCCCCCAACAGCTATCTCGTGCCCCACAATCTCCGCCCGAGTGATCACCCCGATCTTCCGTCGCGTATCGTGCGCGTCAAATCGTGGAGAGTAATCCAGCCCCATTCCCAGCAGCGACGGAATCGCCGCTTCCGCCGCTCGTCGCGACAGAATCACTCGATGTCCGCGCGCGCCCGCCGGCGCACGATCCGACGCCACATCCACCAGCGTCAGCACTCCACGAAATGCCACCCGGTTCGGATGCCCCGCCACCGTCGGCATCTCAATCGCCATCGACTCTAACGACAATCCCATCCCTCACCCCTCACACATACAAGAACTAACTACTAGTTACCTGAACGTCGTGTCTAAATCAGTGTTAAGTCCTGAGACCTGACACCTGACACGTAACACATGACCTCTGCCCTCAGATCAGCTCTGCCAGCCCCCGCGCCCGTCTCACTTCATTGACCGTAAGTACGCCAGTACGCAGCAATATCTCGTCAATCTGCGCCTGCTGCATCTCATCCGATGCGTCGACATCGGTGAATACGAATTCCAAGTCCGTCCAACCCAGCTTCTTCCCGATCGCATCCCGCGTCAGGTACTCCGCCACCAGCCGTGCCGTCGGCACAATCGCTGACCGGAACGCCATCTCGTTCATCGCGTCCGCCGTCGCCCGGTTCACGTCGCTGATCACGCCCAAAAACTGTGCCGGCAAGTCGAACGCATTCGCAATAATTCGAATCAGGAACTCCTGCCACGCCAGCCGGAGGTCTGCGTCCGTCCCAGCCCCGAACCGCAGCACCTCCGGCTTCGTCTCCGCCGACATAATTGGCACTCGCCCCGTGCCCTCGATCTCGTCCTGCCACCACCGAATTAGCCGCTCGTGCTTCTCCGGCGACAGGCCTTGCATCCACAGCGCATACTGCACCACTGTGTTCGACGCCAGCCGTCCCGCATACCGGTGCGCGCTCAAGAATGCGTTGATCGTCTCAAACGCCACTTCCACCCGCCCCAGCCCAAACGGAGTGTGCGTCCTCGGATTAAGTCGTATATAACTAAGATCGCCATCGTCTAAGACAATCGCTCCTTTGGTCCCACTAAGCCCAGTTACTTGCACATATCTCGGAGAGTCCGGCATCCCATTCCAGTCCGGCAGAATTCGTATCGTCGCGCCATCCACCGGCCACATCACCAGCGGCCCAAGTGATGTCTGGTGGGTGCCCCATCCGAACGGCGCGGTTTGTGTGCCGTGAGGGTGGGATTGGTTGCTGCTCCCACTGAGAACCGGCAACTGAGAACCGAGAACTTTCCCTATCTCCCACCCCTCCACCCGGTCAATCTCAATCGCCCCAAACCCGCCGACAATCACATCCTCCAACACTTGTTCCAGCAACGACCGGAACGAATCATCGGGATTCGGCGCTTCAAAATTCTCCGTCAGCGCCCGAATTCGCGCCGCCGCGTCCGGAATCTGCTCCAACGACCGTCCGCTTCTCACCTGTATCCGCCAACGCATTCCTGCGATGCGATCTTTAATTACGTTGATTGCCCGCCGCGCCACCGGAGTCTCCGCGAACCGCCGCAAATTCACCGCCGTCGGTTTCGGCAACGCCGAGCTGATCGCCGGCCCGCGTGAGCCGGACCCTCCCGTCCGCCCCCCGCCCGCCGGCCAAAACATCGGTGAGTCCGAAGAGAACGGGGCCAGGTTCGACCCCGTTCCCGCCGTCCGCCGTGTCGCGCGGCCGCTCGCGCCCGCCAACACTGCTCGTGTGGCACGCGCGCCTGCATCGGCGATACGTGCCAGCGCCGCCCGCGCTCCCGCCCCCGACAACGCCCGCCCACCAGCCAGCAATCCCTCCGTCAATTTCGCCACCGCTTTCCTGACGGCGTCCGGCTGAGGGCTGACAGCTTCTCTCGACACTTCTCCCACCCGGCGCATCGCGCCGCTTGCCTTCTCTCGCATGTTCATGAATCTCCTCTGCCCGTGTGGCGACGGGACTCCCCCGTCCATGTGGCGCGCACCTGCCCTGAGCGAAGCGGAAGGGGCCCGTCCCGTTGGAGCGAACCTCCGTAGCAACTTACTAAGTGTGATCCCAGCGTTGCTTAGGAATCGAGAGCCCGACCGCATCCAAGACTTGTCATCCTGAGCCGAGTAACTGCAAGTGAAGCGCAGCACTTACGAAGTCAAAGACCTTGCCCCGAGCGACCCCATCACTCGACTCATTCCCAGCCGCATTTAGGCGCTCTCTACCCAAAACGCAAACGGCGCAGCTCCCGCCGCGCCTCGCCTCTACTAACTCGCCCTTAAAACAATGCGAATGTTACTTCTGCAATCTGCAATCTGACTTCTGCAATTTCACGCTCGCATCTCCCGCCTCACCTGCTCCGCAATCTCCCCCATCTCCCCCAGACCCCGCACTTCAATCTCGCTCGCCCGCAGCATCGCAATCCCCGACCCCACCTCGCCCCGCGCCCGCATCGCCTCGTCACTCACCACGGCCGTCATCAACGCGTCTTCCCCCCGCACCCGCATCCCCTCGCGAATCCTTCCATACCGATACGCCAGCGTCACCGCCGGCTCCCGGCTCAAGCTGAGTGCCAGCGCCTGAAACATCTTCAAGCTCGTCCCCACCCGGAACCCAAAATCCACGCGAAACGGATCGTGCTCTCCCGTAAACTCCCTCATGTCCAGATCGCGCTGCAGCATTTCCAGCATGCCCGCTGCCGCAAACGCACCCTGCATTTTCGCAACAATCCCCACCCGTCCCAGCCGCCGTGCCCGCTCCGCCGAAGCGCCCGCCGCCACCGGAGCCAGGTAATCCCGCTCCAGCACCCGCATCTCCGCCGCCGGATCCTCTGCCATCAGAGCCTTCCCCGGCCCCACATCGAACACCGCCCCAAACTTTTCATCGAGCAGCTGCAGTAACTCTCCCCGCCCACGTATCTCCCCAAGCCGCTCCCGAACTTCTTTCTCCAGATACTCGAGAATCTCTATCTCCAAATCCGGCGCGAAGCACTCCACCCTTTTCAAATCCCGAGTGAACCTAACATCCGCAAACCGAATCCCGCTGCGAGTTTGTTCGGCGCTCGCCGGGACAGTCGGGATAAAAGACCGCTCTTCCCGATCGCTGATGACTGATGGCTGACGGCTTTCAGTTGACTGCTGATGGCTCTCTTCCAGCACCACCACTCCCACGGTTATAAAATCATCCCGCAGAGCATGCGGCACCAGCCGCAGCAGCAAAACCTCGAACTGTCGCTTCTCCGCCATCAGCGTTTTTCTCGGCGATCTCGGCGTCTCGGCGGTGAGTTCCGCCTCACGCCTCTTCCGCCCACTCCGGAAACGGTCTCCGCGGCGACACTCGGAACGCCTGGATCAACTCCCGCACCGTTTCCCGCCGTTCGATTAGCCTCTGCACCAGCTTTTCTAACTCCTCCCAACTCGCCCCATACCACGCCGGAGGAATCTCTCCCGCCACTCGCCAGATCGCGTCCTCCTCCAGCTTCTCGATCCGCGACAGCCACGGCTCGAACGAATGCCACCCATTCACCGCCGCATACACCTCATTCCGCGGATACACCCCCCGCAGCGGAAAATCCGGAAACGTCCACTCCCCCGCGTTGAAGCAATATCCCTGATCGATGAACGTCGCCGAATACTTCCTCTCGCGGATCTTCCGCCAAAACGCCGCCTGCCGCCCATCCGCGTTGCACGTCCACTTATCCAGCGCCAGAATCCCCGCAAACGTCTCCAGGTTCCTCACCCGCTCCAGCATCTCCGGAGGCAGATAATCGAACACCTGTCCCTCCACCGGATTCACCACAAATCGCGACCCAAACTGCAGCCCTGCCTCAACTCGAATTTCCTGATGCCCAAGCACGATCGACAGCTCGGGAGTATGCTCCACCAGCCACTCCCGAACCTCGATCACCTCCGCCGCCGGCACCGGCAGCCCCACCCGCTCCGCCAACCGAGTCGCCAGAAACTCGTTCGCCAGCACCCGCTCATGCTGCGGGTTGTTCCGGAATTTCACCACATAATAATGACCGTCCTCGCAGCGCATCAGATGCCCCTGCGCTCCGCCCCGCATCCTCTTTATATGCTGCACCGCCTGCACAGTCATCCATCCGCACTCTACCCCGCGCCCTCACCATTCGCCGTGACGCCCAAACATCATTTCTGTTCACTTTCTCCGTGAGAAGTGAAGCCACTCTGTCATCGAGTGAAGGGAAGCCACCCCGTCACCGGTGAAGCGAACAGCCCCAGTCATCCTGAGCGAACCGGCACAGCCGCAGCCAGTTCCCGCGCGTAGGGTCCGCGAGCGAAGGATCTATGCATTCGCGGTACCACCCCAGACGCCCGCACAAGCACCCCAGGCCGGCAGAGGGTGCTTTACTTCTTCAATCTGACTTCTGACTTCTGCAATCGTTTTGCCTACACCAGACTCGCCAGCATATCGCTGATCGCCACCAGTTGCGGATCCGCCGTGTCCGTCACGTTCAGAATCGCAGTCAGCGTCTTTTTCGCCTCAAGCAATTGCAGCAACGCCTGATTCGCCATGCCTTTCAGATCGACGTCCCGCGCTCCTGCATTCTGCACGCTCACCGCATCAAAGGCCGTCGCTGCCACCTGCTCCGCTGTCGTGATTAAAGTTATCGATGGTGTTACTGTCATTTCCTTTTCCTCCCGTACTTATTCCGTGTAGGCCTATGACCTTCCAACTCAGTAGTGTCCAAATTTCGACCGCTTTTCTCAGCGAACCCCGCGAATTCCTCAGCGTTCTTTGCGGTTAAAAACTCCTATTCTCGAAATTAGGACACTACTAACTACTCCTCTGCCTTGCCTTCTCTTTTGCCTTCGCCTCTGCTATCTCCTTCGCCTTCTCCTCTCGCACCACCAGCGCCACCGCCATTGCCATCACGCAATCGTCATGACTCCCCGATGCCGCCCCCGTCCCGTGCTCATGCCGTACGAACGTTCGGCACTCGTTCCACAGCCTCGCGCTCAAGAATAGTTCCGGACTGTCCGCCACCGCCGCCACCATCGCCTCGATCATCTTCGGACGGCTCGCAGTCGACGTGTACCATCCCGCCTGGCTATCATGCGTATAGATCTTCGGATACTCGTCCCGTTCCAGGTGCGCCAGCACTCCATTGCCGTGATTGTTTCTCTCCACTCCCAGCCACGCCAGGTTGTACCTTTTCCCCAGTTGCGCCACAGCCTTCGCCAGTTCCCGTGGCGTCAGATGCCCAACTAACTCCGCGCATTGAATTCCCGATCTCTGATCGATCACCTCCGCGCACGAGTAATCGCCTCTTACTCCCCCACCCGCCGGATCGACCCCAATCACATACTCTTTTCCCGCCTGCGGCGTAAGCCAGATACTCAACATCCCGCCGAATTCTCTCGCCACCGGATCCGTCACGCGCCCTAGCGCTTTCTCAATCGCCCCCACGTCAAACACGCACTCGCCCGACGCCCGGAAGCATGTTACTGCGTCTTCCGCAAATTCCTGCGGAGCCAGCCCCCGCAGCCTCGCCCATTCCTGCCGCCGCCAGGCGATCTGCCGCGCCGATAGTCCGTGCTCCTTTACCAGCGCCGTCTCTTCTTCCGTCAGCAACAACGGTGTAGTCGCTGGCTCCGCCGCATAACTCTCTTCAAACCACCACGGAAAAAAGTGCTTCGTGTACCCCGTTTCCTCCGCCTGCTGCCACTCCTGGTAAAACGGACCCCACGCCCCGTTCGCCGTCGATTCCAGCACAATCTCCCCGTTCGGAACCACCGCCGCTCGCAGCGATGCCAGCGCCTCCTCCGCGTCGTTCCCCCACCGCGAAACTTCCGTGCAGTGCAGGTTCTGGATCGTCCGCCCGCGTCCCGCGTTGTCGCCCGCCGACGTCACCGTAAACTCGCTGTCCATATGCGGAAACACCAATTCCCGCGCACTCGAGCGCGAAGTCTTCAGCGCGCCCGTCCGCAATTCGTCCTCGAGGTTGTTCCAGAACCGATGCACAATCCGGAAGATTTCCTCCGCCGCTTCCCGGTTGTGCGCCACCAGCATCGTCAGCATTCCTTTGTGCGAGATCGTCTGCACAAACAAGCGCCCGGCGATGTAAGTCGTCATCCCAACCTGTCGCGCCTTCAGGACGATGTTCTTCTTCGCGCCCCGTGCCCCGCGCAAATATTCCCGCTGCGCCTTGTTCAGACGAATCAGCGCCACTTCTCCGCGCTTTTCCCGGATCCTCAGATGATGCTCAATCCACGCATCTCTCTTCGGTATCGTGTGCCTTTCCACGCCCCAACCCGGCGCTTCCGGCCCGAACGCAGGATCAGCAACCTCTTCCTCCAGCGTTCTTCCCAGTTCGAGCAGATCATTTATCTGGCCCTCGATATCCACGCACGCGGCCCGATTCTCCCCGTGTTCCCCCGTTTTCGTTCGCCCCAATACTCAC